>Ga0105240_10000875_pt1 | contig 54199 bp, 49 predicted proteins | sample KBSC54metaG_FD_80426 | JGI IMG/M metagenome (GOLD analysis project Ga0105240, IMG submission 80426) | Corn rhizosphere microbial communities from Kellogg Biological Station, Michigan, USA - KBS C5-4 metaG | ecosystem: Host-associated > Plants > Roots > Rhizosphere > Soil | place: Michigan, USA... | reverse complement strand
GGTTTTAAACCGCCTGAGCCTTACAAAGGCAAAGGGATCCGCTACGATAATGAAACCGTCCTGCGCAAAGAAGGTAAGAAGAAATGAGCCGCACAATTCGAATTAACAAGCAACGTGCTGAAAAGCGTGCTGCGCGTGTACGCCGCCGTTTGCGCGCGGATAACTCGGGCCGCATGCGCATGTCGGTTCACCGCACGGAAAAACATATTTCTGTTCAGGTCATTGATGATGTTAAAGGCGTGACGGTTGCCGCGGCTTCAACCATGGAAAAGGATTTGCGCAAAACCAATAAAGGTAACGTTGCGGCAGCGACCGCGGTAGGCGAACTGATCGGTAAGCGCGCCAAAGAAAAGGGCGTGACTGAAGTCATGTTTGACAAGGGGTCTTTCAATTATCATGGCCGCGTAAAAGCATTGGCAGATGCTGCGCGCGCTTACGTCAAGTTTTAGGGGAATTAGAATATGGCTGAACCACACCAAAAACAAAACCGTGACCGCAATGATCGCCGTCCACGCCGCGAGGATGAAGAATCCGATGGCCTGATCGATAAATTAGTTGCGGTTGTGCGTGTTTCCAAAACGACAAAGGGTGGACGGACGATGCGTTTTGGTGCCTATGTTGTTGTGGGCGACCAAAAAGGCCGCGTAGGTTTTGGTCATGGTAAGGCGCGCGAAGTGCCAGAGTCGATTGAAAAAGCAACCAAGCAAGCAAAGCGTAAATTATTCCGCGTGCCGATGCGTGAAGGTCGCACGCTGCATCATGACTTAAAGGGTCATAGCGGCGCAGCGCGAGTAATCTTGCGTGCAGCACCAGCAGGTACAGGGATTATTGCCGGCGGTCCGATGCGTGCGGTATTTGAAGTTTTGGGCATTGGCGATGTCGTGGCGAAATCCACAGGCACCTCGAATGCGCATAACATGGTACATGCGACACTGGATGCCTTGAAACAGGCATCATCACCACGCCAGATTGCGTCACGCCGCGGCGTGAAAATCGGCAATCTGCTTGGTGCGCGTGATGGTGCTAAACATGAAGAAAAAGAGGGCGCACATGAGTAAGACAGCCGTAAAAAAGATCGCAGCGAAGACAGGCAAAACCGTTACGTTGCAACAAATCGGCAGCCCGATTGGCCGTGAAGAATATCAGCGTCAGACACTGGTTGGTCTAGGGTTGAATAAAATGAATCGCACCCGCACGTTGGAGGACACGCCATCTGTGCGTGGTATGATTGCCGCTGTACACCATCTGATCAAAATTATTAAAGAGTAGTCGCTATGAAACTGAATGAAATCAAAGATAATGACGGCGCCCGTAAAAATCCGATGCGGATTGGGCGCGGTATTGGCTCTGGCAAGGGTAAAACCGGCGGGCGCGGCGGTAAGGGCCAAACTGCGCGTACCGGCGTTGCCATCGCGGGCTTTGAAGGCGGCCAAACACCGCTGCACAGACGCTTACCAAAAATCGGGTTTAATAAACCAAACCGTCTGCTATTTGCTGAAATTACATTGGGCCGGTTGCAAACCGCGATCGATACAAAAAAACTGGATGCCGGTAAAGGCGTGATTGATGCAGCTGCATTAAAAGCAGCTGGCGTAGTGCGTCATTTGCGCGACGGTGTCCGCTTGCTCGGTACAGGTAAACTGACGGCAAAAGTGCAGTTGAAGCTTGCAGGCGCGACAGCCTCCGCCATCAAAGCGGTTGAAGCCGCTGGCGGCAGCGTGGAAGTGATTGAGCGCAAGGTTTGGTTAAAAGCGCCACGCGTCGCGTAATTTTGTTGTACAAAAATTCGCGTATTAGGTGTGCTTTTTGATTGCTTTTTCACGCATGTGCTTGGTACAACCTGCCCGAATCTTTTGCATTGGTAGGGGTAATAAATGGTTGTATTAAGCGCCAGGCCAACTTTATTTGGGCCCGATGATGTGGTTAGGAAGGTTCTTGAAGGGCTTTCTGATGATGATTGGTATTGGATTCATGGTGAAAGGAAGTTAACTGAAGCTGCTGCTTTAGAAGTTGCAAAGGAAATCTCATGGCATGAATTTAGTAATATACGGCACCTTCGCAGGAATGGGCAAACAGCGCTTAATCATATTGTTCAAATTGCAGATCAATTTCAGGATAAAGTATTATTAGAAACGATCGCATGGATCCATGATCTGTTGGAAGATGGTAAAGATTGGACGGCAGAGCATTTAGAACAATGCGGAATTTCCGCCCGTGTTATTCATGCTGTCTGTGCAGTGACTCGTCCCGTTTGGGGAATGGTCAACGATCAGAATATAAAGACATTATGTAAATACGGTTTTGAATTAGGACAAAAAATTAAACAACCTTATCTTGATCATGGCAAAGAACTTTCCTTGAATGAAGATGCCAGAGAATTCAAGCCTAAAGATATCGATAATAATTTGGTAGATGCGAAAGGAGATTATCGCACCCGTTATCTGATCCTTAAAGGCTATTTGAAAGCGATTTGTTTTGATGAAATAAAGCCCGCGTCATCCATAAAAATCTTTATGGATAACTATGTTTTAGACAACCGTAGAGATGATGCTCTCGATGGGGAACTTTTAGATGTTCTCATTGAAATTAGGAAAATTCCATCGGGCAACCTTTTTGCTTTGTTGAGGAAAGAGTGTTCGGAGTATCCCGGCGGCGCGGCGGAATTTATGGTTAAGCATTATGCACCGCAGGCTGTTGTATGTCAGCCAATAGAGCATGTTTCTAGATATCCTGCGAATAAACTATAATTTTATTGCTGAATATTTTATTACTTAATATCTCCTCATCATGCTTGCATTTCCCGCCTCGCCTGCTATTTCTTGATATTAGACTAGGGAAGTATCGAGAATGGCATCAGCGGCAGAGCAAATGGCAGCGAATTTTAACCTGGGTTCCTTTGGGAAGGCCAAAGAATTGCATGCGCGCATCTGGTTCACCCTGGGCGCGCTGATCGTTTACCGTCTGGGCACTTATTTGCCGATTCCCGGCATTGATGTGGGCGTCTTGCAGCAGATTTTTAAACAAAACTCGGGCGGGTTGCTCAGCGTCTTTGATATGTTTGCGGGCGGAGCGGTACAGCGCATGGCGATTTTTGCATTAAACATTATGCCTTATATTTCGTCTTCCATCATCATGCAGCTGGTGGGTGCATTGGTGCCCTCGATTGAACAATTGCGGAAAGAGGGCGGGGACAGTGGCCGCCGCAAACTCAATCAATACACGCGTTACCTGACAGTGATTATTGCGACGTTTCAGGCTTACGGTATTGCGGTTGGCTTGGAGCATATGACCGGCCCGGGCGGTGCATCGGCTGTCATTAATCCGGGGATAGGTTTTATTTTTTCAACTGTCATTACACTGGTTGGCGCGACCATGTTTTTAATGTGGCTGGGGGAACAGATCACCAGCCGCGGTATTGGGAACGGTATTTCATTGATTATCTTCGCCGGGATTGTCGCGCGCCTGCCGGGCGGTATCGGCCAGATGCTGGAACTTGGCCGCACGGGCGCGTTATCGCCTTTCGCCATTATCGCGATGATCGTGGGTGCGATTGCAATTTTGGCCTTCATCGTTTTCATGGAACGCGCGCATCGTAAGGTCTTGGTGCAATATCCCAAACGCCAAGTTGGCTTGAAAATGACGGAAAGCCAATCAAGCTATATGCCGCTGAAGGTTAATTCATCTGGCGTGATGGGGCCGATTTTTGCTTCTTCTATTCTTGCGCTGCCGCTAACCTTTGTGGGCTTCGCCAATGCTGACAGTCCGGCATGGATGCAATGGATCGCTCAAAACCTGCGCCACGGCCAGCCAGTTTATATTGCGGTTTATGGCTTGCTGATTATTTTCTTCGCGTTTTTCTATACGTCGATTGTTTTTAATCCGGTCGAGACGGCGGATAATTTGCGCAAAAACGGAGGCTTTATTCCCGGTATTCGGCCGGGCAAAAATACGGCGGATTATTTTGATTACATGCTCACGCGTCTGACGGTGATTGGCGCGGCTTATATTACGCTCGTCTGTTTGCTGCCTGAGGCCTTGATTGGACAGCTTGGTATGCCGTTTTATTTCGGCGGCACGTCGCTGTTGATTGTTGTATCTGTCACGATGGATACCGTCGCGCAAATTCACTCGCATATGATCGCGCATCAATACGAAGGCCTGATTAAAAAAGGCCGCTTGCGAGGCGCGCGCAAATGAGGCTGATTTTGCTGGGTCCGCCCGGAGCGGGAAAGGGAACGCAAGCACGCCGTCTGATGCAAAAACATGGCCTGGTGCAATTGGCGACCGGCGATATGCTGCGCGCGCATATTGCGGCGGAAGATGATATTGGCAGGCGCGTGAAAGAAATTATGGCTTCGGGTGAATTGGTGCCCGATCAATTGATTGTATTTATGATTGCGGAACGAATTTCCGCGCATGATTGCGACAAGGGTTTTATTCTGGACGGCTTTCCGCGGACGGTGCCGCAGGCTGAGGCGTTGGATAAAATGCTGACGGAAGAAGAGCAAAAACTGGACGCCGTGATTAAATTGCGCGTGATAGAAGATCAGTTGTTGAAACGGATTGAAGGCCGTTTTACCTGCGCAGATTGCGGCGCGAGTTACCACCAGGAATTCCACAAAACCAAAGTCGACGGCATTTGCGACGAATGCGGCAGCGACCATTTTGTCGTGCGGCCCGATGACAATCCGGAAAAAATGCGCGTGCGGTTGCAGGCTTTTCGCGAGCAGACAACGCCCATTCTGCCCTATTATGAAGCGCGTGGCATTTTGCACACTGTGGATGGGATGGCGGAAATTGACGAGGTTTCGCATCAGATTGATGACGTACTGGACGGTATTCAATCTGAGGCTGCGTAGCGCGCGCGAGTTTCAGGTGGATACTGGCGAGCGACTTTCAGCGTAGATTAGGCTTAGAGTCCAAAGCGCATCTCCCTTGCCGCCAGAGTCATGAAGCCAATAACCTCAATGTTGTTAAAGGAAAGGGCGCTCCTAACCGGGCACCCTTTCTTACTCTACCCGGAATTGTAGAGGCTGGATAGCATTTATTTATATTTATATGCTAAGTATCTACTAACTAATTACAATTTTATAACCAATCATACATTTTATGGGATACCGAAAACTAAACATTGTGAGGTAAACATATGTCGAAGAATAGCTTGCACCGTTCTAATCACCCAAGTCAGGTTACTATGCGTATTAAGGCTGGTATGCCGCAGGACTTATTTAATAAAAGAAGAGCATATAGCGTCACGGCGCAAGTAAATATTTTGAAGCGTGAAGTATCGGAGGCTATGTCTGATGGCGTTAAAAAAAGCAGGCTAAGTCAATATTTAATCAACTATTCCAGGAAATCTGCCCCAGAGGTTCAAAATGCTATTGCCGCCCACTTCTCGGATTTTATCTGCCCCAAAAATAAGAATGGACTGGAAATCTAATAACCATGACTAGCGGCATTAAGCGCTTTCTTGCCTTAACCCCTTGAATCATAGACACTACCCTAACTAGGCAAAATTTGCCGGGCGTTCATCTTTTAGCAACGCTTTGAGCATAGCCTAGAATAAGGAAGTGGGAGATAGAAAATAGGAGTTTAGAAGGCATTGTTGCCTAATATTCCTAATTCCTAAACTCCTTACTCCTAAGAGGGGGGATAAATGGGCGGTTTGATGCAGACACTCCGTGGGCTTGGGCCCGCGCGGCTCGGCCTGATGGGCGCCGTGATGGTGGGGATGCTGATTTTCTTTTTCTTCCTGACCACCCGGATGTCTTCCGGCCAAATGGGCCTCTTGTATTCCGACCTGCCGACCAGTGACAGTGCCGCGATTGTGGCGAAATTAGAGACCATGCAAATTCCCTATCAGGTTTCCGCCGACGGCCTACAGATAAAGGTGCCGGTAGAGCAGGTGGGTAAACTGCGGATGGCGATGGCGGCGGACGGTATTCCATCTGGCGGCGGCGTGGGTTATGAAATTTTTGATAAACAGAATTCATTTGGCACGACGTCGTTCGTGCAGAATATTAATCAACTGCGCGCGCTGGAAGGCGAACTGGCGCGGACTATTTCAACGGTACAGGGCGTGCGCGCGGCGCGTGTGAATTTAGTTTTGCCGCAACGCGAATTATTTGCGAAAGAAACGCAGCCCGCAACGGCAAGTATTTTTTTAACACTGCGCGGCTCGACAACTTTGACTCGTGAACAAGTGGCGGCAATCCAGCATTTGGTCGCGGCCGCCGTGCCGATGTTAAAGCCTCAGGCGATTTCGATTATTGATAATGCGGGTAATTTGCTGGCGCGCGGATCCTCCGACGGTGATAGCGCAACCGGCGGTGGCCAAAACGGTCAGGATGCGCGCCGCGATTTTGAAACGCGCATGACGCAGCAAATTGAAGATCTGTTGGGACGGACTGTGGGTTATGGCCACGTGCGTGCGACCGTCAGCGCCGATATGGATTTCGACCGCATCGTGACGAACGAAGAAAAATATGATCCCGAAGGGCAAGTGGCGCGTTCCACACAAACCGTGACGGAAAAATCTGCCTCAACCGATAGTAGCGGCGGCGGCAGCGTATCGGTGGCGAATAGTTTGCCTGCTGGTCAAGCTGGCGGTGCGGCTGCAGCTGGGGGTTCGGGTAGCAATAATAACCGTACGGAAGAAACCACCAATTATGAAATCGGCAAAAAGATTACCAATTCAGTGAAGGAAAGCGGCGCGGTGAAAAAAATATCCGTCGCAGTGTTGGTGGACGGTAATTACACGCCAGATGAAAAAGATAAGACCAAGCAAATCTATGCGCCGCATAGCAAGGAAGAAATGACAAGTTATGAAGATCTGGTGAAGTCCGCCATTGGTTTTGACGCGAACCGGGGCGATAGCATCAAGGTTGAAAATATGCAATTCGCGCATGATGCCGAGGCGCCGCCGGAACAGACCCTGCCGCTGGGCTTTACAAAAGATGATTTGGCGAAGTTATTGGAAACGGTCGTATTAGGTTTGGTCGCGATTATGTTCATCCTGTTAGTCGTGAAACCGCTTACCAGCCGCGTGATGGCTGCAGCGCCCGCGCCATCGGGGGGGGGCGGTGGCGGAGGGGGTGCTTTTGCTATGTCGGGGAATGCAATGCTGACGGATCAATCAGGCGGCATGCCGCAACTGGGTGGGCCCAGCTATTCACCGGATCAATTGGCGGAACGCGCCATGCAAGTGGATAATGAAATTGAACGCATGATTAACCTGGAGCAAGTGGAAGGACGTGTGCGCGCATCATCACTGAAGAAAATTTCTGAAATCGTGGATAAGCACCCGGAACAGGCGGTATCGATTTTACGTTCCTGGCTGTACCAAGATTCCGGACGATAGAGGAGCACGCGTATGGCAGCCCCCATTAAAGTACGTGAAGATTTCCGCGGCCTGAGCGGTCCGCAAAAGGCGGCGATTTTAATGCTATCGCTGGGCGAAGAATCCACGATTAAATTATTTTCGCACATGGATGAAGATGAGATCAAAGAAATTTCGCAGACCATGGCGAATTTGGGCATGGTGGGATCGACTGTGATTGAACGGTTGTTCGTGGATTTTACGGAACAGATTTCCACCACGACCGGACTGACCAGCACATTGGAAAGTACCGAACGCTTGCTGGCCAAGGTGCTGGGCAAAGATAAAGTCGGTAATATTATGGAGGAAATCCGCGGCCCGGCGGGCCGTACGATGTGGGACAAACTCGGCAATGTGAATGAACAGGTGCTGGCGAATTATTTAAAAAACGAATATCCGCAAACGGTTGCGGTGGTGTTATCGAAAATCCGCGCCGATCATGCGGCGCGCGTTTTGGGTATTTTACCTGAAAGTTTTGCAATGGAAGTTGTGATGCGCATGCTGCGCATGGAAAGTGTGCAAAAAGAAGTTTTGGAAGACGTGGAAAAAACGTTGCGCAATGAATTCATGTCCAACCTGGCGCGCACCAACCGCCGCGATCCGCATGAAGTGATGGCGGAAATATTCAACTCGCTCGACCGCAATGTGGAAAGTCGCTTTATCTCTGCGCTCGAAGAACGTAACCGCGATGCGGCGGATAAAATTAAATCGCTTATGTTTACCTTTGAACATTTGGGCCTATTGGATCCATCGGGCGTGCAAACCCTGATCCGCAATGTAGATAAAACAAAACTCGCGCTGGCATTGAAGGGTGCCAATGACACGCTAAAGGAATTATTTTTCTCCAACATGTCAGAACGCGCGGCGAAAATTCTGCGCGAGGATATGGCATCGATGGGGCCAGTGCGGTTGCGTGATGTCGATGAAGCACAGCAGATTTTGGTGAAGGCGACCAAGGAACTCGCGGGTAAAGGCGAGATTGTGATTTCATCGGGCAAGGATGAAGACGAGGTGATTTACTAATGGCGTCGCGTCCGTTCTTATTTGAAAATCGCGATTTTGATCAAATCGCCGATATGAATGCGCGCCCGGATGAACGCCCGCAATTCAGCCAGAACGAGTTGAATGGCGCCGTGCATGGCGCCCAGCAGCGCGGTTTTGAAGAAGGCCTGGCAACGGCGACACAAAGTCTGGAAGCGCAAATGGCGCGGCTGTTTGAAAGTGTTGCGGCGCAGATGCAGGTTCTGATGGCGGCGGAAGCAGAACGTACGCAAGGCGCACAAATCATGGCGATTGAAGTGGCTGCAGGACTGATGCGTAAATTAATGCCCGAGTTGGCGAACCAGCAATCGCTGCAAGGCGTCAGCAATATTGTGCGGCAAGTGATGATGGATCGTTTTGAAGAACCACGCCTGATCATCCGCGTGCATGACAGTCTTTTAGATGATCTATCGGCCCGGCTGGAAAAATTATCACAAGACACTGGATTCCGCGGGCAATATGCGCTGATGGCAGATACGGCGCTGGGCGCGCCGGATTGCCGCATTGAATGGTCCAATGGCGGCGTAGAGCGCAGCGTGCCGCGCCTATGGGATAATATGCAAATTACGCTGGCTCAAATTCAGGCGACGCTTACGCCCATAAATTCCGTTCCGGAAAATCCGGCTATTGAAACCCTTCCAACTGCTAACGAAAGCGATGCGACATGAGCGACACCAACCTTGCCCTAGATGAGCTCCAGGAACCTTCTGCCGATGCGATGCCCATCGGTGAAGTATCGGAAAAAGATTTAACGGCTGTTTACGATATTCCTGTGACGGTTCAGGCCGTATTGGGCCGCGCGCAAATGCAAGTGTCGCAATTGCTGAAACTCGGCCGCGGTGCCGTCGTGGAACTCGATCGCAAAGTAGGAGAGGCTATTGATATTTATGTCAATAACCGCCTGGTCGCGCGCGGTGAAGTCGTTGTCGTGGAAGACCGCCTGGGGATTACGATGACGGAAATTATTAAGTCGGACCGGAATTAATATGCTTAAGAAAGGCGTTGCATTTTTGTTGATCATTTTTCCGTTTGGCGTCGCCCACGCACAAATGGGAGAAATGTTATCGCCGAAATGTAAAATTCTTTTTGAACACATGAATAAAATGGAAGAAAACATCCGTAAGTTTTACGAAGAAAGAAATAAAGATTTGCCGGGCGGGTATCAGGGTAAAAATTTATCCCCATCTTTATACAATCCAGTCGAACAGTCTTATCAAGAAGTTGGAATTCATAATGCTTTGGCACTGCAATGGCAAAAATTGAATGTCGCAATTTCTGAGATGAAAAGCACGCTTGATGCTTCGGAATCTGCTGAGGCAATTTTTGCAGACTGGGATGCGATATCAGAAAATCTTAACCAGAATTGTGGAAATCTGGAAAAGTTGGAGCCTTTTAAAGGAATAAAACAATGAGATTAATGATCATCGGAGAATTGGAAGGGCATGTCGTTGCGGCTGGAAAAATTGCGACATCAAAGGGTGCGAAGGTTGTGCATGCGGATTGCGTCGAACGCGCGCTGAATGCCCTACGGTCCGGCAAGGGCGCAGATTTATTGATGGTGGAAATTAAACAGGATATCGCGGGCTTGATTAAAAGTTTGCAGGAAGAACGCATTGCCGTGCCCGTGGTGGCCTGCGGTATCAATACGGAAAAATCAGTGGCCGTCGCCGCGATTCAGGCAGGCGCGAAAGAATATGTGCCGCTGCCGCCCGACGCGGATTTAATTGCGGCGGTGTTAACGGCAGTTGCGGAAGAGCAGACGGATTTTATCGCAGCAGATCCCGCGATGCTGAAAGTTTTGAAAATGGCGGACCAGGTCGCGGGGACGGATGCAACAATTTTGATCACGGGTGAAAGCGGCACGGGTAAAGAGGTGATGGCGCAATATATTCACCGCAAATCGCGCCGCAAGGTCGGAAATTTTATTGCGACCAACTGTGCTGCCATCCCGGAAACTTTGATCGAATCTGAATTATTCGGGCATGAAAAGGGCGCATTTACCGGCGCGGTCGCGCGGCGCTTAGGCAAATTTGAAGAGGCCAACGGCGGTACGTTATTCCTGGATGAAGTCACCGAAATGCCATTGGCGCCGCAGGCAAAATTGCTACGCGCCATTCAGGAAAAAGAAATCACGCGCTTAGGGAGCAATGGCGGCGTGAAAGTGGATATCCGCCTGATTGCGACATCGAACCGCGATTTGCAGCAGGCCGTGAAAGATAAAATGTTCCGTGAAGATTTATATTTCCGTTTGAATGTTATCAATATAACCTTGCCGCCGCTGCGCGCGCGACGCGGCGATATTCCAGCCCTGGCGAAATTCTTTATCAAAAAATACGCAGCGGCAAATTATATGCCGGAGAAAAATATTTCCGATGAAGCGATGGAAAAACTCATGACCCATGACTGGCCGGGTAATGTGCGCGAACTGGAAAACATGATGCACCGCGCGTTGTTGCTGTCGGGCGAAGATATGATTGAGCCTGAATCCATTATGCTGTCTGGTCATCCAGAACCAGACGCTGATGATAATGACGACATCACAGATGACACGCGCAAAACGGGTATGGTTGGCAGTACGCTTGCGGATATGGAACGTAACATGATTATCAATACGCTGTCACATACGCTGGGCAACCGCACCCACGCGGCAAATATTCTGGGGATTTCCATTCGCACATTACGGAATAAGCTGCGGCAATATAATGCCGAAGGTCACGCCGTGCCGCCGCCGCCAGCGGGTGACAGTGATAAGGAAGCGGTGAGTGCGTGATTGTGGTTAAGGTGAACGAAAGAAACTTCCTCCCCCCGGAGGGAAGAGGCGTCCCACGAAGTGGGGCGGAGGGGGTGATGGTGAAGGAGGAGATTGGGAATCTAAAAATACGCGATACACAGACAGGTTCTATTTTCTATTTTCTGTTTTGTAAGCCCAACCTCTGCCACCCCCTCCGTCATCGCTGCACGATGCCGTCTCCCCCTTCCAGGGGGAGGAAAAATTTTAGAGCGTGGGTGTAATGGCAACGGAAACTCTGGCTCCCGACGGCAACGCTGGCACTGGCACGATGATGGCGGATATGCTGGCGGGCGCCCGTTCGGGCCCGACAATATTTGCCGTCGGCGTATTCGGCATTTTAATGTTGCTGTTTTTCCCCGTGCCAAAATTTTTGCTGGATATGTTTTTGGCGATTTCGATTATGGCGTCAATTTTGATTTTAATGACTTCATTGTTCGTACAGCGCCCGCTTGAATTCACATCCTTTCCCACAATCCTACTCGTCATTACCATGTTCCGTCTAGCGCTGGATATCGCCTGCACGCGGTTAATTCTCGCCAATGGGCACGAGGGAACCGAGGCATCAGGTCAAATCATTCACGCCTTCGGACAATTGATGGCAGGGAACTTTCTCATCGGCGTCGTCGTATTTTCTATCATCATCGTTGTGAATTTTGTTGTAATTACCAAGGGGTCTGGGCGTATCGCCGAAGTCGCCGCGCGGTTTACCCTAGATGCTATGCCGGGAAAACAAATGGCCGTTGATGCGGATTTGTCGGCGGGCCTGATCACTGAAGATGTGGCGCGCAAACGGCGTAAAGATCTGGAAGATGAAAGCAGTTTTTTTGGTGCGATGGATGGTGCGGCGAAATTTGTGCGCGGAGATGCGGTTGCGTCCCTTATTATTGTATTTATCAATATCATTGGCGGCCTGATTATCGGCACGACGCAGCATAATATGGCGCTGGGCGAGGCGACAAAAAATTACACCTTGCTGACAATTGGGGAAGGTCTGGTCGGACAAATTACCGCGCTGATTATTTCGTTTGCATCAGGGATGATTGTGACCAAGGCCGGTTTGACCGGCGATACCCAAAAGGCCGTTTCGGATCAGTTGATGGCGAATCCGTTGACGTTTGGAATTGCGTCATTCGTGATGATGATCGTCGCGTTTTTGCCAAACATGCCAATGTTCCCCTTTTTACTGCTAGGCGGCGGCGCGGGTTATGTTGCCTATCAAATCTCGCAGCGGCAAAGTATTACGCGCAACAATGAAGCGGCCGCCAAGGCGCGCGACGCCATCGCACCGCCGCCGCCCGCCGAAGAACCGATCGCGAATTCACTTGCTATTGATACAATCCGTTTGGAACTGGGATATGCGCTATTGGGCTTGGTGAATAGTGAAGAAGGCAATCGCTTAACTGCGCAAATTAAAGGCCTGCGGAAACAGATGGCACAGGATTTGGGTTTCGTTCTGCCGTCTGTGCGAATTCAGGATAATTTGCAACTCGTGCCCAATGAATATGTGATTAAGATTAAGGAAATCGAAGCAGGCCGCGGCCAGATCGCGCCGACGCGGCTGTTGTGTATGGATCCGAAGGGCCAGCCGATTGCGTTGGATGGTGATCCGACAACGGAACCAACATTCGGCCTGCCTGCGATGTGGATTGATGAAATTAAGCGCGAAGAGGCGCTGTTCCGCGGTTATACCGTGGTGGATGGCCCGACGGTGGTGACAACGCATCTGACCGAAGCCGTGCGCGAAAACATGGCAGAGTTGTTATCTTACAGCGAGACGCAAAAGCTGCTGGACAATCTGCCGGCGGAATACCAAAAACTAGTGACGGATTTAATCCCGGCGCAAATTACCATTGGCGGTTTGCAGCGTATTTTGCAGAACCTGCTGGCCGAGCGCATTTCCATTCGCGATTTGCCGACGATTTTGGAAGGCGTGTCGGAGGCGGTTGGGTTCACGCGCAACCTGGGCGCAATTACGGAACACGTGCGGACGCGCCTAGCGCGCCAGATTTGCGAAAGTCATTTGAATGGACAAGGTTATGTGACGCTGCTCACGCTCTCGCCAGAATGGGAACAGGAATTTGCCCAGGCTGTGGTGGGCGAGGGCGACAATGCACAGCTTTCTATCGCGCCCCGCAAATTGCAAGAGTTCATCACCAAGGTCCGCGATGCCTATCAACAGCAAGTGCAGTCGGGAGAAAGTCCGGTGCTACTGACATCGGCCGGCATTCGCCCCTATGTGCGGTCAATCGTGGAACGCTTCCGTCCGCAAACAACGGTCATGTCACAAAATGAAATCCACGCGAAGGCGAAGATTAAAACGCTGGGGCAAATTTAAATGCGCCTGAAATCCTTCCATGCTGCGAATATGGCCGAAGCCATGGCGGCCGTGCGCGCCGAGCTGGGCGAGGATGCCATCATTGTTTCTATGCGTGATGAGGAGGGAGGGGTGCGGATCACTGCCGCCATTGAGCCGGCATTCGAACCGATAGATCGCGAGGCAAATGACACACAAACAAAATTAAATTTATCATCGTTTCATTTGCTACCGGAAGCGGATCATACCGAAGCGCTGGCGGATTTATTATACCGCCACAGTGTACCAGCGCGTATGGCGGATGACATGATTGGCGCCGCGATAAGCCATGCCGCTGCACCGGATTTGAAAAGTTTGCTGGTGGGCGTACTGGCACAATTGCTGCCGTTTGATGCCGCCGCGCCGGGAGGCGATAGACCTGTGATGCTGGTCGGGCCGCCAGGTGTGGGCAAAACTTTGACAACAGCGAAACTGGCTGCGCAAGCGCATTTGGATGGCCAACGCGTGATGGTCTTTACCACCGACACCGTGCGCGCGGGCGGCGTTGAACAACTCGAAGCCTTCACCAAAGTTTTAGGCGTACCGATGGCGGCGGCGGAAACCGGCGGCGCGTTGCGGGATGGCGTGGACGCGGTGCGCGCGGAAATGGATTTAATTTTAATTGATACCGCCGGATTTAATCCATTTCATATGCCAGATATTGCGGAACTGGTGACGCTGATTAAATCCCTCGGCGGATTAAACGCGATTGATGCGGTACTGGTTTTGCCCGCGGGTGTGGATGCAGCCGAAGCCGCCGACATCGCAGGCATTTACCAGAAACTTGGCATCAAACGCTTGATTATGACGCGCCTGGATTGCGCGCGGCGTTTGGGCGGGGTGATTACTGCCTGCTTGACAGGGCCGTTTCAATTGCTCGCGCTATCGCAATCATCACGCGTGGCGGATGGCTTGTCGCCTTTATCGCCTGAAACCTTTGCTGACATTCTTCTCTCACCGCCGAAAGGTGCATCCTCATGACCGCACAAAATAATTCATCACACAAAAACATTATTGCCGTCGCATCGGGCAAAGGCGGGGTGGGCAAAACCTGGTTCTCTGCCACGTTCTGTCACACGCTAGCAAAAGCGGGGCGCAAGGTTTTATTATTCGATGGTGATTTGGGCTTGGCGAACGTGGATGTGCAATTGGGTCTGTCTGCCAAGTATGATTTGCAGCATGTGGTGGAAGGTAAAATCACGCTGCTGCGCGCCATCACGAGATTTGAAGCGGGGGGATTTGACATTATCGCGGGGCGCAGCGGCGCAGGCGGCCTAGCTAGCATTCCATCGCAGGCGCTGCAAAACATTTGTGATGAATTGGTCATGCTGGCGCAAAATTATGATGATGTGATACTTGATCTCGGTGCGGGCGTGGACCGTGTGGTGCGGCAACTGGCGGGGCTGGCGGCAACGACGCTGGTCATCACCAATGATGAACCTACGTCGATGACGGACGCCTATGCCTTTATCAAGCTGGGGCTGCAGGCCGGCGCGCAGACGCAATTTAAAATCATCGTGAATATGGCAACGAACATGCTGGAGGGGCAACGTACGGCTGATGCATTAGCACAGTCCTGCAAAAAGTTCTTGAATTTTCAGCCCGCCATTGCCGGTATCATCCGCCGCGATACCAAGGTGCGCGATGCCATCCGCGCGCAAATGTCCTTGCTCACGCGATCGCCCACATCGGAGGCATTAGCCGATGTGGAGGCAATCGTTCGGAATTTAGGCGCTGCGAGGGCAGTGGCTTAGTTCTATAGAGAGGACTCTCTCTTTCCCTCAAAGGGAGAGGGAGATCTTTTTTTGACTGGACGAAGACAAGTCCGTTACGACATAGTTTCCCGATACGCCAAATCCTGTTAAAACTAATCAGACTCGATTGAGGGACCCGAATGGTTGATCTGCCGCCGACTGCTGTGGCTTCCGCTTCCAGCGCGACTTCCTCTTCGTCGGGCGGGCCGGGCGGTGGTGGCGCTAATTTGCACAGTGCAGCGACAACCGTTGTTAATCTGCCGGACAGTCTGCAATCTACTTCTCAAAATGTTACATTGGGCGCGCGATTAGTTGGCGCAAACGCGGATGGTTCCGTGGTGTTGCGTACTGCACAAGGCGACGTGACATTGCAACTGCCAATTAATGTGCAGCCCGGCAATCAGTTACAATTACAAGTTACACCCGGGTCGCCACCTGTTGTGATGCTGCTTTATACGGATACAGAACAACAAGTTGCTACTAATTATGTGAATTCAGTTATTAATAATTTGAAACTGCCCACGGTTGATTTTGGCGTTGCGGATACAACAGGAATGCAGGCTGCATTGCAAACAGGTATAGCTGTGCGTGCTGTGGTGGTGGATGCACAAATTGTGGCCGCCATCCCGATGGTACCCAATAATTCACCCCTCGGTGAATTATTGACCAAGCCGGGCGCGCTAACCGACCTGTTGGAAAAAATAGCGTCAGGTGGCGGTGATCCTACCAGCATCGCACAGGCACAATTGCTTAGCCAATTAGGATCGCCGGGACGTTTGCCGGATCAGATTGGGCAATTATCATTATCAGGAAGATTATTGGAGACGGTGCAGCAGACGGTGCAATTACTGCAGTCGCAACCTGGCGGTGCGCAAGGCCTGTCGAATAACCAAGGCAATTTGCAATCATTGCAATTGGCTGGACAAAGTTCACCGGCCACGAGCGGCATGCAAAATGCAGCAGTACAGGGAGAGCAGCTGATCGCGCAAGGCGGAGGTAATCAGGGAAGTTTACCGCCCAATACGATTTTAAATTTGCAGATAACGCAAATTATTCTGCCAGGCGCGTTGGGATCACAAGCACAACAAACAGGGGCTGTCGCTGGAAACACCAATATCATAACCGGGCAGTTAACGTCGCAAATCATTAATGGCCAACCCGTCGTGCAAACCCCGCAAGGATTGCTGTTGTTGCAGGCCAATAGCAAATTGCCGCCCGGTACGACGCTCATATTTGAAATTTTACCGGATAATGCGGCGCTGGCTGTGCGCGGTGCTGTAATGCCAGACGAAGAAATTAAAACCATCAGCACCTTGCCGCATTTGGAGACGGCATTATTAACGTTGGGTGTTGACAACGAAAGCATGGCTGCCGTGATGAATAGTATTCCGAAATTGAATGGCATGTTTCCGGCGTCGGCGCTCTTTTTTATGCAGGCGGTGCAGACAGGCAACATTAAAAACTGGTTGGGTGATAAAGCGTTACAGGCTTTGGGCGCCAGCGGTCCGGGCGGTGCAAAACTGTTGGCAGAATTGCAGCGAGAATTCGGCAGTATTGGTGCAAAAGCGGATAGCACAAAGCCAGGTGAATGGCGGCAGATTACCATTCCTTATATGGGTGAATATGGCATAGCGACTGCACGCATGGCTGTGCGGGATCATTATCCGGAAATTAATCCAGAAGAACGCCGCCGCCAAGGCTTGCCAAAAGATGCGGGACGCGTGACACGATTTTTATTTGATGTGGAATTTTCTGAATTCGGGTCCTTGCAGGTCGATGGATTGCTGCGCCCCGGCGCGGATGCGCAAAATCAAACAAGCGCAAGTTTTAAAAAACAATTGGATATATTACTCCGCACGCGCGAATTACTACCCGCGCCGATGCGGCGGGAGTTAATGGATATGTATAGCGAAAGCCTGGGCGCTTACGGTATGAACGGCACACTGGCCTTTCAGGCAGGTTATCAAAACTGGATCCGACTGGCTGAGGAGCGTAGCAGTGCACATAAGGGATCGCAGATATAAAAAATCCCCCCTGTGTTGCCATCAGGGGGGCTGAGTCGTGGGGTAGGAAACTGGTCGAAAACCTTTGGCGCTTTCGGAGCTACCCCAGTGGAGAAAAATTTAAAACGGTGAGATAATATCCATCAGCTGTTGGCCGTAACGGGGCTGTTGAATATCGCTGCTTTCGCCTTTACCACCGTAGGTGATCCGCGCATCGGCGATTTTATCATGCGTGATGGTATTGTCGGATGCGATGTCTTCGGGGCGGATGATGCCTTGCACATTCAATTGGCGCATTTCGTTATCGACCAGGATTTCCTGGGTGCCCTTGATCACTAGATTACCGTTTTGCAGTTTTTGGATAATCATTGCGGCCATGTCGGTGACGATAGACTCGTTGCGTTTTACTTCACCCTTGCCGTCGTGTGACATATTGGTGGAAGTGGAAAGGGCGGTGGCGGGGTTAAACGCCTTTGGCAAAACTTTGCTTGCTAAATTGCTTTCATAGCCGAATACATTCGGCATGCCCATGGTATCACCCGCCGTGCGCGCGATGTTGGTTTCGTTTTTCAAATCGGCGTTATCGGTGACGTTAATTTTTACAGTCAGGATGTCGCCGACGCGAGCGGCACGCTGATCGCGGAAGAAGGCTCGCGAACCAGGGTGCCATAATGAATTGGGCTGGGAAATATTATCCGCGGCCCGGATCTCTGGCATCGGTGTAGTAATGGGTTTATAATCTTCAGCTTCGGTCGGATTTTTAATGTCCGCATGATCCGACGGTGAACCGATATGGGAAACGCGTTCAAATGCATTACAAGCCGTCAGGCTAACGGATAAAAGCGCCATTGCGGCGATGCGCGCCATGCGTAGGCTGTGGTCCTGTTTCATAATACCCCCAAAGTTTCTTGTTCTTGGGGTTAAATATGCAAGGGGCGTGCCAAATGGCGTATATTTATATTGACACGTGTCATTTCGATTTTTTATATTAAATTTGGCCGAATGGGTTAGGGCTTAAGACTATTGTAATTTGATCGATTGGCTAAAATAACGAACGGGGGTATAATTATGAAAAATAAACCAAATTATTACCGTTTTTATGATCTACCTGGTTACGGGCTTTATGAAGAACATTCCGCACATAAACCCCATAAAGAGCTTACACCCACTGCTAAGATTGCGCGCCGTGCTGCACAAATTAGCACGAAACCCTTTTTTTTGATTTTTGGAGCAATTGAAAAAGCAATTGATGCTAGTGCAAAGCAGGTTGCAAAAGAAGTAAATGGAGAAATTACTTCTATAACGCATCAAATGCGCAATTGGGCTAGACGTAAATTTACTCCCTAATTTCTACCTGTTTCGGGCCTATCACTTTGGCATCTACGGTGCGGTTGGAGCCGAGATTGGTAATTTTAATACTGTCATTTAATGCACCGGATTCCAGCGCACGACCAGAGGCGGTAATTTCCAAGGCCCCTGTATGATAAACCAAGGTGACATCATCGCCATGCTTAACCAACTGTTCTTTCATCAGGTCAATAAACCGCATCGGCTGTCCAGCTTGGAGCGGCCGCTTGGCCGCCAGACCGATGATTTGGCTGCTATCGCGGATCATATCGCCATGGACTTTTTTAATCGGGAAACTTTGGATCGTCAGGTCGTCTGCCGTGATGGGTTCATTGATATTTTTGGGAGAAATTAAAACCGGCAGATCCACAGGTTCTTTGGTAGGATCAACCGCCGGAGCCGTTACCTGTGCGGGCAGAGCAGGGGCAGGCACATCTTCCGCCCGAACAGCAGCAGCCCCCAAGATGGAGGCCGCCGCCAGCGCCAAAACTAAAACTTTATGCATCCACTCACCTTACCTGATTCACCGCGCCTAAGATATCATTAGCCGGCAGCGATCTGCCCGGTCGTCTGCATCATCTCATCCGCGGTTTTAATCACTTTGGAATTCATCTCATAGGCGCGTTGTGCCGTGATCAGGTCCGTCATCGATTGAACAATATTGACGTTGGATTGCTCCAACGAACCCTGGGCAACTGTGCCGTATTGTTCGCTGCCTGGGTTGCCAGTGGTGGCATTGCCGGATGCATCCGTTTCCTGGAACAGGTTATCGCCCAATGCCTGCAATCCCGCCGGGTTCACAAAGCTGGCCAGCTGTAACTGACCTAAATTTTGCGCTGTGTTTTGCCCAGGAACCGTGGCGGAGATCTGCCCACTGTTGTTAATGCTGATGGCGGTGGAATTATTTGGAATGCTAATGCTTGGCAGCACCGGATAACCCTCCGAAGTCACAATCTGGCCTTGCGCGTTTAATTGCAGGGTGCCATCGCGGGTATAAGCCGTTGTGCCAGATGGCAATTGCACCTGGATATAACCATTGCCTTGGATCGCGAGATCTAATGGATTACCGGTTTGCTGCAGGGTTCCCTGTTGAATGGACGGTGCAATGGCGATCGGCCGCACGCCGGTTCCCACAGAAATACCAGTTGGAGAAATCGTATTCGTATCCGATGTCGCCGAGCCTGCAAGTTGCATATTTTGATAAAATAAATCCGCAAATTCCGCGCGCCGGTTTTTAAAACCAGTCGTCGTCATGTTCGCGATGTTATTGGAAATAACATCGACGTTCATTTGTTGTGCTGCCATTCCGGTGGCGCCGATGGATAATGCTCTCATGATAGGTCTCCTTTACGAAATTCTGGCGATGTCTTTGATCGCATTGGTTTGGCGGGTGCCTTCTTCCTTCATAATATTGGCGGCCGACTGGTATTGACGTTGAATTTCAATCATGTCCGTCATTTGCTGGACGGAGTTAACGTTGGATTCTTCAATCGCGCCTTGCACCATCGATGGTTTTTCCAGGGGGTTGGGCGCATTGCCGTCCGCAGCCTTCAGTCCGTTATTACCATCGGGCAAAAGCGCCTGTTCATTGTCAAAACCAACCAATTTCAATTTCCCCAAAACACCTTTGGGTGTGGAAATGGTGCCGTCAGGACCGATGGCGATATTGCTGGTGCCGGGCGGGACGTTGATTTCGCCGCCATCGCCTTGCACGGCATTGCCGTTTAGGTCCACCAACTGGCCGCCAGCGCTAAGTTCAAATACGCCGTTGCGGGTATAGCGATCGCCATTGGGCGTGGAGATGGTGAAATAACCTTTGCCCTGGATGGCAACGTCCAACGGATTACCGGTGGTTTTGACAACGCCTGGGCTAGTATCGCGCACCGTGCCCCAATCAGAAGCCATAATCAGTGGATTGTTATTGAGAGGCCGCACGCCAGGCACACTGGGGCTGACCTTTTCTGATTTTAATAGGAGCTCAACGGCCTTAAAACCGGTGGTATTCATGTTGGCAATGTTATTGCCAACGATGTCCATTTTTTGCTGCAATGCCATCATATGCGACAAAGCAAGAGTGCTTGATGCGACGTCCATATTCCTACCCGTGGTTTTTGTTTTTGTTAGGGTAGTGAATGCAAGGGGCGTGCCAAATGGCGGTGGGCCACAGATTTGTTGATTTTAAAGGTAATAACAGTTTAATATTTAAATTATACTAATGGATGGAAAGACATGTTTGGACGAAAAAAGTGGAAAAAGCAGAAGCAGCCCAATTTTAGGGCCTTCAATTGCCAATCTTACGCCACATTTAAATGATATAAGCGCTAATCTTATCCAGCTAGGATATAATGAGGCCGCTTATGGTAAAACCGCGAAGGATTTTGACAAATATACCGCAATAAGGCGGAATTACTAAGTTATCTGCAGAAACAGCCGTCAGAGTTGCCCTGGTATGAGTAAAGCGGAACTCGATTCGGCTTAGTGGAAGTTTTTGTCGCAAAATGCATTGCTGACCTTTGCAGGCGCCGTCATCCGTCAGATCGAAGCCATGAGCATTTTCTCGACATTAAATATGAACTCCGAATTAGATGCCCGTGCGGAATTAACTGCGGCGGTTGCTCCGCATGGTTCCGCTATTAGAATTTCGGTACCTCTTGAGCCTGCAAGACAAATTCTTGGCAGATCTAATAATGACCTTAATTTATAACCCATTCATTGAGTTGTCCGATCATGTTGATGCACAAAAAAATAGACTTTCATAGAAAATCTGTTAGTAATCCGGGTACGGGACGTAGCGCAGTCTGGTAGCGTATCAGTCTGGGGGACTGAGGGTCGCGGGTTCGAATCCCGCCGTTCCGACCACCCGCCGCCGCGCGAAAAGCGCGCTATGGCGTGGTGCTAGGGCTTAATGCATATGCAATGATGGTTTGGCAAGATAAAACATAGCATCGTATTAATGCGGTACGATACATTATTCCGCACTTTTCTTTATAAATCCCTTGTCCCGCCGAAGCCTTGGCGCATCAGGAAGTCTTGGTTTTTTATCCTAATCCCCTCCTGCCATTGCCAATAACGTCGCATTACCCCCTGCCGCAGCGGTGTTGATTGAGACTGTACGTTCCGTGGCGAAGCGGTGCAGGTAAAACGGCCCCCCCGCCTTTGGCCCGGTGCCCGACAGGCCTTCGCCGCCAAAGGGCTGGACACCCACCACCGCGCCAATCATCGTGCGGTTGATATAAAGGTTTCCGGCACGAATGGCGCGGCGGACGGTTTCGTGCATGGCATCCAGACGAGAATGGACGCCGCAGGTGAGGCCAAATCCGGTCGAGTTTATTTGTTCAAGCACTGTATTTAATTCATCGCTTTTAAAGCGAATAATATGAAGTATCGGGCCAAAAACTTCATCCGGCAATTGGATGATGTTCTGCAGTTCTATAATACGTGGCGCGAAAAAGGTGCCATGTGCGCATTCTGGCGGCAGTTCAGCGGTAAAGAGAATTTTAGCTTCGGTCTCCATGCGGGCGACATGTTTCAACAACGCATCTCGCGCGGCTGAATCAATCACAGGGCCGATATCGGTCGCCAGATTCAGCGGATCACCCAATTTCCACTCCGTCGCTGCACCTTTCAATAGGTCAATAAGTTTATCTGCAACGTTATCTTGAACGAATACAACGCGTAGCGCCGAGCAGCGCTGCCCTGCGCTGTCGAACGCGGAGGTTAAAATATCATCACAGGCCTGTTCGAGCAGAGCTGTGGAATCGACGATCATGCAATTCTGCCCGCCGGTTTCAGCGATGAAGGGAACAATGGGCGCACCGCGCGCCGCAAGGCCTTTGTAAATACTATTCGCTGTATCGGTTGAACCGGTAAAGGCAATGCCCGCAATATGGCGCGAAGTGGTAAAAATTTTTCCAAGCGCGCTGCCGGAGCCAGGCGTGAAATGTAAAATATTATGCGGCACGCCTGCCTGGTGCAATAATTTTACGGCGTAATGCGCGGTCATCGGCGTTTGCCCGGCTGGTTTAGCAATGACGGCATTGCCGGCGGCGAGGGCGGCCGACATTTGTCCGGTGAAAATCGCTAAGGGGAAATTCCATGGCGCGATGCAGGCAAACACGCCGCGCCCGCGCAGCCATAATTCATTTTGCTCACCCGTCGGGCCGGGTAGGCGAATAGGCGTTGCAAATTCACGCTCGGCCTGTGCGCCATAATAGCGCAGAAAATCCACGGCTTCACGGAAATCATTAATAGCGCTTTGCAGCGTGCGACCGCCTTCACGGACAATCAGCGCGACCAGCGGTGCCATGTGTTCTTCAAATAAATCTGCTGCACGAGCAAGGATTTTTCCATGTGCCGCACCGCCCAGATTGTCCCATTCCGGCTGCGCGCCGTGGGCGATTTGAATTGCGAGTGTGGCATCATCCGGCGAGCAATTGAAATGGGTGCCTATTTCGCGGCGCGCATCGGCTGGATCAAATCGGTTTTGTTTCTCAGTGCCTGTCGCTTTTCCATTGATGATCGGCGCGGATTCGTACGGCGCGGATAAAAACTGTTCGATGTCTTTTAATAATTTTTCACGTATGGTCGATTCCGCGAGTAGGGGGCCAAAGGAATTTTTACGCTCACTACCATATAACTGCGGCGGCAAGGGGATTTTAACGTTGCGTTTGTCGGGCAGGGCGGCGGTGATCGCCACCGGATCCGCCAGCAGTTTTTCAAGCGGGACGTTGGCATCGGCGATTTGGTATAGAAATGAAGAATTTGCGCCGTTTTCTAGTAAGCGGCGCACTAGATAGGCGAGCAAATCATGATGTGGACCGACTGGCGCATAAATTCTATAGGGGATTTGTCGGTCGATAATTTCACCCAGAATTTCATAGAGGCCATCGCCCATACCGTGCAGGCGTTGGAATTCAAATTCTTTTTTATCCGCCATTTGAATAATGGTGGCTGCGGTCAGCGCATTATGCGTTGCGAATTGCGGGAAAATCGCATCAGGCGCGGATAGCATCAATTGCGCGGCGGTGAGGTAAGAAACATCTGTCGTCGTCTTGCGCGTAAACACGGGATAATCCGCGTGACCGTCAATTTGCGCGCGTTTGATTTCGGAATCCCAATAGGCACCTTTGACCAGCCGCACCGGAATGCGGCGGCCCGATGCGCGCGCCAAAGCGATCAGAAATTCTAGTGCAGGTAAAACGCGGCGCCCATAGGCCTGTGCCGCCAAGCCTAAACCATTCCAGCCCGCCAGTTCCGGGGCATGGGCCAGCATTTCAAATAACTCCAGGGACGGTATTAGGCGGTCCATTTCCTCGGCATCAATCGTCAGTAATAAATTATGTGATTTTGCCGCCAGACATAATTTCATCACAATCGGATATAATTCTGCGCGCAGGCGTGCGGGCTTGCGCCATTCATAACGCGGATGCAGCGCGGATAATTTAATCGAAATGCCATCGGTATTGCGCGCGGTGCCGACCGCATGAATGGCATGCATATAACTGTCGAAATAGCGCGCGGCATCGGTCATGGTGCGCGCGCCTTCGCCCAGCATGTCATAAGAATGCGTGACGCAGCGCGCGGCAGAATCCGCGCCGCGTTTAATGGCGCTTTCAATCGTCTCGCCCAGCACGAATTGGTTACCCATAATGCGCATGGCTTGTTCAAGCGCGGTGCGGATGACCGGTTCGCCCAGGCGCGCGATGACTTTACCTATCACACCCCAGCCGGAATCCGTATTATTCAAATATAAAACGCTGCCCGTCAAATTTAGCGCCCAGGTGGAAAAGTTTTGAAAGGGATTACCCGCGCCGGCGGCTTCCCAATGCGTTTTGCTCATTTTATCGCGGATGAGGGCATCACGTGTTGCGCTGTCTGGAATCCGCAATAACGCTTCCGCCACACACATCAGCGCCACACCTTCTTCGGATGTTAATTGGTAGGCGAGCAGGAGTTGGTTGATATCTACGCCGCGCGGTTTTTGTGCACGGATTTTTTCAATTGCTACGCGCGCCAAAATTTTTGCGCCATCCTGATAAGCGCCCACAGATTTAACACGCTCCAATAACCGGGCCACTAAAATATTTTCGTCCAGCAAATAATGTTCCGCCAGGGCAGACAGGTGCACGGGAAGCAGGGATGCAGTCATGAAAACATTATAACGGGTATTTGAATCCGCGCAAATATCAGGCATAAACGCGCATGGTTAATACATCTGTGGATCATTTGAAGCGCCGGGGGACTATGCTGGTATTATCTTCGCCTTCAGGTGCGGGCAAGACGAGCATTTCCAAGGCGATTCTGGCGCGCGACGGCAATATAGCGCCATCGGTATCCGTAACAACACGCGCGCCGCGTCTGGGCGAAGTGGACGGCGAAGATTATTATTTTACCAGTCATGATGCCTTTCAAAATCTGGTGCGCCAGGGACAATTATTAGAATATGCAGAAGTGTTCGGGAATTTTTACGGTACACCGCGCGCGCCGGTTGAAAATGCGCTGCGCGACGGGCGCGACCTGATTTTTGATATTGATTGGCAGGGCGCGCGGCAGCTGACCGAAAACGCGCGTGATGATTTGGTAACAGTATTCGTTTTACCGCCGCATGCAAGTGAACTGGAACGGCGGTTGCTAGCGCGTGCCCAAGACGCTGCGGATACGATTCAGCGGCGCATGGCCAAGGCACCAGACGAAATATCGCATTATCCGGAATATGATTACGTCGTGGTAAATTATGATCTGGAAACCAGTGTTGAGCAGGTTATGTCCATTTTACATGCTGAGCGCCAACGGCGGCAACGTTTTGTGGGCCTGGCGCAGTTTGTGCGGGGCTTACAAGAACAGGTGCGGGCAAAATATCCGGGCGGGGATTTGCAGTAAAAGGGGCTCTTTCTCCTCAGTTTCACTTTAACCCCTTGCTTTTGCCCATGAAACTCCGCTACAACCGCCGCTGATGTCCAAAGAAGATCTCATTGAGTTTGACGGCGTGGTATTGGAGCTTTTGCCCAACGCCATGTTCCGCGTGAAGCTAGAAAACGACCACCTGTTGTTGGCTCATACCAGCGGGAAGATGCGCAAAAACCGCATCCGTATTCTGGTGGGCGACCGTGTGCGCGTGGAAATGACGCCCTATGACCTTTCCAAGGGCCGCGTGATTTTCCGGTATAAATAGGTTATCCTTTTTGGATGACTAATCTCATTCCACTTTTGATCGGCCTCGCGGCTGGAATTGCCTCCGGTATTTTCGGTATCGGCGGCGGCGTGGTGATTGTGCCGATGCTGGTGTTTGCGCTGGGCTATACGCAACAACAGGCAACCGCAGCATCGCTCACGGCGATGTTACTGCCGGTGGGCGCGCTTGGTGTTTACGCCTATTGGCGCGCGGGTGCCTTGCCGGTGACCCATTGGTGGGCAGCCTTATTGATTGCGTTAGGATTAATGCTCGGTGCTTATGCAGGCGCACGGCTGGCATTGGTTTTGCCAACAGAAATTTTAACCAAAGCCTTTGCGGTTTTTTTGGTCCTGGTCGCCATCCGAATCTGGATGAAGGCCGGATAATGCAATTGATTTTAGCATCGGCCTCGCCGCGGCGGCGTGAGTTATTGGCACAGATAGGTATCATGCCTGATCAAATTATTCCTGCCGATATTGCTGAAACTCCGCATAAGGACGAGTTGCCTTTGCCCTATGTGCAGCGCATGGCGAATGAAAAGGCCGCCGCTGTGGCTGTGCAATTTCCAAATGCAATTATACTCGCGGCGGATACCATCGTGGCGGTCGGCCGCCGGATTTTGGGTAAGCCCGTGGACGCTGCTGATGCTGCATGCATGTGGCAATTAATATCAGGCCGCCGTCATCAGGTTTGCACCGCAGTTGCGATGGCTGCGCCGAATGCGAAAATTCGCACCCGATTGGTTGAAACGACCGTGCAATTCAAGCGTCTGACGGCGCAAGAAATCAGCAGCTATATTGCCACCGGTGAATGGGAAGGAAAGGCGGGTGCCTATGCCATCCAGGGCTGCGCCGAAGTTTTCATTAGGGCCATTCACGGCAGTTATTCCAATGTGGTGGGTCTGCCATTGCTGGAAACGCGGCAATTATTGGACGGTGCTGGGGTTAAACTTAACTGGACAAGCGCCAAGTAATTCGTTTATAAACCCCGCTTATGCCTGGGTAGCTCAGTCGGTAGAGCAAGGGATTGAAAATCCCTGTGTCGCTGGTTCGATTCCAGTCCCAGGCACCAATAATTCATTCCAGGGCGTCCCTTCCAGGATTTCGGTGTCCCGCTCGGTCAGCTGCATCCCCTGGAGTTTTCCCCTTGGACCCGCCCTAGAATTGTCCTTCGCCCGAACCGCAGTCATTCACAGTATCCCCTGGAGGATTGTTAAAATTCTACCTTCGTACCCACCACCCTATTAATCTGACTATCCTACCTACCGTCCCATATCCCAACTTTTTGCTGTTCTCACCCATTTCTCCTACCCCTACCACAGGCCCTCGTCCAAACTCAAACACTTAATTTTTACCTTTTTTTAATTTTTAGATTCCTTAATTTTTACCCACACATTTCACATACATTTATATACCTATTATATAGATATACCTATCATACCCACCCGCGCGCGATTATTTCCTCTCTCATACTCTCCCTTTTCCCGTAACATTTCCTTGACCTCATACACAGACGAAGTGGGTATGAGGTCAAGGAAATGTGGAGGCTAAAAGCAATCAAAAACACCAGTAATTCAGCCATAATCGCGCGCGGGTGCCCCTATACCCCCAGTACGGGGGTTGGTATAGGGGTACAATATTGAGATTACAATTCAATTCTGTATGCAGAAGATTACTACTCCGTCGAAGATCCAGGGGGTCGCAGACAAACAACTCGATCAGCAACTGGACCAGCAAAGAGATCTTTTTGGTGCTCCACCCAGCCAATGGCTCTAAAAAACTTGCAGTATTAGTGGGCTATACCCTATAAAGACCTGAAATAGGAGCATTCATGACAATCAATATTAATCAGCGCTGTAAAAATTTGGCTGATGTTTTAGGTCAATTAGATGATGCTATAGGTTTGGTTCAGCGAGTGCTGGTGCATCCTATAGAGAGCACAAAAACAAATGTAATAGCCAATAAGAATGCACGAGAAGCTGAGACAAATGTTCCAGGCTATATCAAGCAAGCGCGGCGGTTATGGAAAAATTTGTCAACGCAGACAGGTGCAAAAGATGAAATCATAAAATGGACTAAACCTGAATGGGATGACCAGTCATCTTTAATTCATTTAGTTACTGAAGATAATTTAATTACTCAGCCAATTGGCATCGAGTTACTAACCGCCATGCTGGATTTCGGATTTTCCTCGAATGCGGAAAATCACTGGCGGCAAACACTTTTGATGAAGGCTGTTTACTCACCCAAAGCAGTACAAATTTTATTGGATCGTGGCGCGGATGTTCACAAAGCTGATTTTAAGCCCCGGGATTTTGGCTCTTATAAACCTCCTCTTAGCATGTTTGATTGCCAATATAGGACTGCTTTGGCTCATACGGCTGAACACTCAGAATATGAATGGAGAAAGCCTGCTCTTTTGCAGTCCGCGCAATTATTATTAGATCATGGTGCAAAGGTGGACGGTGCCTGGCCAGTGGCTAAAACAACCCCCTTACTAAGGGCGATATCGAATGGATTTTTGGAATTAGCCCAATTGTTCGTTCAACATGGTGCCGATCTTAGCGCGGTATTTGACGGCCAAAACGCAGTCATGCTGGCGGCGCAAGGTGGACATTTTGATTTGGTTAAAATGCTCGTTGAGGAATTCAACGCGCCAACTGGGATTGAGGAGCAAGTGCGCGATGCGGAAATGATGGCTCGCGCCCAAGGTCACAATGAAATGGCGGATTATTTATTGGAGAAAAAAGCTTCGATGCTGGAAAATGATCCGGCGCTTGGCATGGTTCCGCGTGTTTCGGCAGGCCGAATACAAATCATGGGTGCTGAAGAGCTTCTGAACCTTTGTTTTCGCAGTGAATGGAAAAGCGTCTATGCGGCTTTGGAAAGTGGGGCAAATCCAAATGCCGTACTCCATAAGTCCGGAGATAGGATAAATGCAGATTATGATTATTTCAAAAAATTTAACTTTGAGGTTTTTCCGCCCGAACGACGTTTAACCGTCACACCCTTGCTATGCGCGCTTTGGTTATGCGGAGCAGGGAAAGCAATAGGAGAGGATAGTGGATATGAAGTTATTCAGAGATTAGTTGAATTGGGTGCGGATGTGAATTTTCAACCCCATAATTCTGCGCCGCGGCCGTTTTATGAACCACCACTGGTGGCCGCGTCACGCCTTGGGCTGGGATACAAAATCGTTCCTTATCTTTTGGAACGACAGGCAAATCCGAATCAGACCGATGACCGGGGGCATCCGCCGCTTTATGTGGCGCAGGTTGCCAGCTTTATGACGAGGGATTCTACATGGCATGATACAATATGTTCTGCTTTGATTAAGGCTGGTGCCAGCCTGCTAATGCCAGATGGGCAAAGGTCCGTTGCGGATGCAGCCTTTGCTGCCGTGCAGAAAGAAACAAAAGGTCTGTCAGCTGATGACATTCAAGAATGCAGGTCTCGAGGATACCTGAAAAAGGCAGGGTGGTCATTGCCAGAGAATGGTGACTGGACGCCGCCCGCGCCATAGGTCTGCAGGATGATAATTTATTCCCGGCATGCCAAAAGATAGGGATGAAACATAAATTAACGATTTTGGGTTTGCTGCTGGCAGTAATTGTGATTGCGGGGGGACAGGCCAGCAAATGGTGGATAGTCTACAAGACAGAAGTATTGTGATTAAAAGGTTGATTTGGTTGTTTTTCCTGCGTTGTCTTCCTCTTCGTGTGGATGGGCTTAAGGCTTTATGGATTACAATTCTTGCAGACTCTTGTAATCTCGAAATCTGATTGTGGTAGGGTTAAGTTATGGCCTCATGAAGGTGACGGTAACTTTGACGGTATCATTCTCTGACTGACTAAAAAATCTATGGAATATCAAATGGTTGTTGATGGTTTTCGATTCCAGTCCCATCCAGAGACTTCCGGATAAGTGGCTAAAACCCAAAGAAAATAAGGGTTTATTGTCCCAGGATATCCTAAGACATCCAGCCCCAAATGTTGTTAATTTTGTTGCTAATCAAGACTCTCAATTTGGAGTTACCAACAAATGGCGCTAACAGATACCGCAATCCGGGCTCTCAAGCCCAAAGATAAGCTGATCAAAGCTTCTGATGGCGGCGGTCTTTTTTTATGGATTATGCCAAACGGTAGTAAATGGTGGCGGTTGCAATACCGCATTAATGGAAAGCAGCAGCTACTTTCTCTGGGCATCTATCCTGATGTTGGCTTAAAAGAAGCAAGAGAGCGCCGTGATGAGGCTCGCAAGCAGTTGGCTGCTGGCATCGACCCTGGTGAAAATCGCAAAGCAGTAAAAGCGGCTAAGGCAGAAAACAATAGCAATACCTTTGAAGTTATTACGCGCGAATGGCTCGAAAATAGACAATCCATTTGGTCATCATCTTACCGCGATAAAATTTTCCGGCGGCTGGAAAGGATGTATTCCCGTGGATTGGGAAGCGGCCTGTTGCGGATGTCACTGCACAGGAATTGCTTACTGTCTTGAAACGCGCAGAATAGCGGCGTGCGTGAAACCGCCCACCGTGAATTACAATATTGTGGCCAGATTTTCCGTTATGAGATTGTGACGGGACGTGCGGGATATGATATTTCACGCGACTTGCGCGGTGCGTTGCTGCCGATATCAAAAGGCCATTACGCGGCCCAAACAGACCCAGCCGAAGTTGGAGCATTATTACGTGCAATCAAAGGTTATTTAGGTGATCCGATTACGCGCTGTGCTTTGCAATTGGAACCCTTAGTATTTTTGCGCCCAGGCGAATTACGTCATGCTGAATGGAAGGAATTTGATTTGGAAAAAGCTATTTGGAATATACCAGCCGAACGCATGAAAGTAAAAACACAGGTGGGTCACATTGTTCCCTTATCACCTCAGGCATTGGCAATAGTACAAGAACTCAAACCTTTAACGGTTAGAAAAGAATGGCTTTTTCCTAGTACTAGAGCAAGTAAACGTCCGATTAGCGATAATACAGTTAATGCTGCATTGCGGCGTATGGGATTTACCAAGGATGAAATGACCGGCCATGGCTTCCGTGCTATGGCGCGGACCATCCTGGATGAAGTTTTGCACGTTCGCCCGGATTATATTGAACATCAACTGGCCCATGCGGTGCGTGATCCCAATGGCCGCGCCTATAACCGAACTTCGCATTTACCCGAGCGTAAAAAAATGATGCAGGACTGGGCCGATTACCTCGACAAACTCGCAGCTAATGCGGCTTCCGATAATAATTCGAAGGCTGCTTAAATTTTTAAAACTACGGTGACCACAGCGGTTGTGCTTGAGTTAAGTTTTCTTGCATCATTTGCTTTAGCCATATTTATTGACTCCCGTAAAAGTAAAAAACCTTACCTTTGAATTCTGGGTGGTAAGCCTTTAAGAATGAGAGGCTGTAAAATGTCATAAATATCACAAAAAACATTTTTTACTTTCATGCTTTCTGTGATATTTTTGGACTATGGAGATTTTGATGACATTAACGATGCAAAGTGCTGAATTTGCCAATTCCGCGGCACCGGTGATTACACCGGATCGGCCGGATACCAAGCCGCGGCCTGATCAGCAGCCTATTAAAGAACCAGCTGGACCTAACCCCTTGCAACCGCATCCGCTCACGCGTCCGCCCGGAATCAAGCCGGATGAAAACCCGCGTCCCAAGGCTAGGGGAGGCCTGACCTTATGAGTGTGAGCGAGGGCCAAAAACTTCTGGCGCATCTGGTGAGGAGAGGGCGCTGGGTGAATTTTCCCGCAACTGCACAGACTGTGGCAGGCAAAGACGCTGAGCAGAACCCGGCAGGTGCAATCCAGGCGGCAGTGCAGAAAATCTTTGGTATTCGATCCGATGACTTTGCCACCTTTGATCTTACCATAGCCAGGGATATTCCACCTTTAGGTGCAACGCCGGACAGTGCGGCTGATCCCGCGCCCCAGAATCTGGATTCCGAAGATATTGCACGGGAATATGAAAAGCGCCGCATGGTGAATGCCCTCATGCAGGGCGGCGCAGTTGTGGCGGCCTTGGAAGCTATCCGGCAAGCCGATTTGCCGAAAGAAACCAGACAGAATTATGCCGATCTGCTGGCTGCGGGTACATTCCAGCAACAGCAATTAATGGAACGTGGCGGCAATGACGGGATTGATCACGGCGCGCTGCCTCCAGCAGGGGTTGTGGAAGTTAGTCATGATGATAGCGGTCTTGCACACGTTAGCGCCCGTGCGGTGGACGGTGCGGTGCTGGCGCATGAAGCGGCCAAGGGATTGCTGGAATTGGCGGCAATGTGGGGCGCACCGGGTGCGGAGGATAACGATGAAACACCGCCGATGTTTAAAGATTATAATGCCGCTTTGCGCCGCGAAGTCATGCGTCGTGCTGATCGGCCAGAATATGAATTGGAAGATATCCTGCATGGCATTGTTTTATGGGTGGATCATTTTGGGAAAACGATTGGGCCTGAAACGCTGAGCAAATTCCAAGAACTATGCCTTTTGCCAGCGACAGAATTCAATGCTGTCTTGACTGCAGAAGCCGAAGCGCCACGGTTAGCAACTGATGTCGCAAATGATAATCCGCAACTTCTTGCCGCAATGCGGGATGAAAACTTGCGGGTGAATAATGCGATCAAAGCAACTTTGCACACAGAAATTTTACCTCATGCCAATTTGCCTACGGATGAAGCGGCACGCGCTGCGATTATCAACTGGATGACTGGCGCGCACTTACGGAATTATATCACGTCGCAACCCGGTGGGGCGGTTGCCTTAACGACCCCGGATATGAACAATCAGTTAAAGCATATCATTGACTATCTACATGCGGCACTGACGGATAGCAGTTTGCCTAAAGAATATATTTTGACCGCTGCGGGATTGCAAGCGAGCGATTATCAGACGCTTGCGGCGAAGGCGGAAAACTGGATGGCATGGCAAAGCCGCCAAGCGATTGATGGCGTCCTGGAAGCAGGCCGCGATTATGATGTCGTGATGGAACTGGAAGGCGGTATGCGGTTGGTGGAACTCAAGACTCCACTGGCGCTGGATTATGAAGGCCAGCAGATGGGCCATTGCATCGGCGGCAGTTATGATGATCGTTTGAATGGCAATGGCGGCTATCGCCAGTATGGTTTATGGGACATGAAAGGCGGCTATTGTACCTTTGAAGTTAATCAGGGCACCTTGCAACAATGTCAGGGCAAGAAAAATCAGCCGCCTGTAGCCCGTTATGTGCCTGCGATGATGGCTGTGATCCTTGCACAAGGCTGGAAATTGGGGGATATCCCGGCATCGCGGACTGGACTGGTGACAGACCGAGAGGGCCAGATTTATTCAGTTCATGATTTGCCGGAAGTATTTAATGGCGATCTGCAATTAGATGGCTTGCAAGCAGAGGTGCGTTTGCCGCGGCATGTGAAGGGATCGGTTGCGGTTCAAAACACCGAATGTCTTGACCTCAGCCGCCTAGAAAAAGTTGACGGCGATTTTAATGCCAATGGCGGACCGATGAAGGAAATCACAACGGCCCATCTTCGCGCCGTTCAGGTAAGAGGAAAAGCAACCTGGCCGCTAGGTGTCCTTAGCGACAAACGGGGCCGGATTTATTCCGTCTATGATTTATGTGACGAAGTGTTTGATGGCGACGTTGATTTGTCGGGCACGAATGTTGCCAGTCTCGGCCAGAACTGCAAGAAGATTACCGGCAGCGTGTTTAACGGCACGGCGCTTATTGATACTGGCGCGGTGGAAGAGATAGGCGGCGATATCAGGGGTTGCCACGCGCTGCAAAATACACGCGTCAGAAAAGTTGGCGGCAATCTGGCAGGTCTTCTTGCGTTGACGCGGGCAGATGAGCTGGAAGAAGTTGGTCAAAGTGTTTTGATTCTCCCGCGTCTTTCAGACGCTCCACGCTTACGCCACGTTGGCAAGAATTTGTATCTGAACAGCACGGCACTGACACAGGCACATCCCGACCTTCAAATAGGGTGCATCAAAGATGCCGAACTTTCTACGCCGACACAACCCAAACAGAACTTGTTGCAACAGCTTCTTGCACATAGGCCTGAACAAGCGTCAATCAAAAGTGCTTCGTCTTTAATTGCCCGCCGCGCAGCAAAAACTGGGCGTATTGAGATTGGCGGGGACGAGTGGAGTGAATTGGTCGATATCCATCAGTCGGGTGATATTTTGCCGGATAAAACCATTTTATATGCGAAGCCGAATAACGAAGCATGGATCACAACACCGGAAAATCTTCCGAATTACGTCAGTTGGAACGAGCTTACGAAAGATGCAACGGAACAAGACATTGTAGCACAGCGGATTAATATCCATCCCCAGGTTGTAAAACAGGGCGTGAATGATCACGGCTATCAGGATTGGTCTTTGCCGACTATAACGGGGCAAGATGCCAAGGATGAATGTTATGCGCTTTATCAAACATGTGATAACGGCGCGTTACAAGGCACCTTTGATAAATCTGGTTCGTATCCTGCCAGTTACCTCTGGTCCGCGCGTTATGGCAGCGAACGCACCGCGTACTGCCAGTGGTTCAACGACGACTTCCAGGACGACTTCGGCAGGGCGAACGAGTTGTCTGTTCGCCCTGTGCGGAGAGTTCCGCAGCGCATGCAGGGCGCTGCGTTAGTCATTTAATCATTCAGTCATTTCCGGCCGCGCGAAGCGCGGTCGTTAATTTTTTGGGTGATCTTCATATCCCGCCAGTAACCTCTGGTCCGCGCGTCGTTATGACAATAACAACGCGTACTACCAATGGCTCGACGGCAACCAGAACAACAACAGGAACAAAGAGCTTAGTGTTCGCCCTATGCGGAGTTGAATTCCCTATTCCATTTTGCCAGTTGGCTTATCCCTCTGACTTTTAACCAAATCTATCTTTGGATAGGTATAAACGGCTGATTATTTTAGCAAACTATTACTTGCAAATATCATGAGTAGAAATGCGCCCAGTGTATCTACTAGCCGACGTTTATGAAAATAGCCCTAAATGGCTCGATAATGTTGGAAGGGCCGCCGCACCATGGGTGATCTGATAATTGACTTTATGCAAGGTTTTTAAAAAACTATTTACTTCGTCTTGATCGCCCTCATTTTGTATTAAAGATGAATTCTCTCTAAGGCGCATTGGACGCAATATGTCGGTCCGTTCACCATAGTCACGCTGGTAGTCTACATTTTCAATTAAATGGCAGTCCGGATTTGGATCTGTCGCTGGATCTTCCCCCAGTGCCAGATAGACAAAAGCTCCCTTAATCAACCGTTGATCGCCACCAGAGCGCAATTGCATAATGACAGGACCCGGTGATTGAGCCACAAATTTTTCAAGGGTTGCTTGATAAAAATCAGAGGTTGTAAAATTATACAATGCAACCGCAACATTTCGTTCTATTTTATATAAATCTCCTGCCGACTTTTCGCCTGTCATGGCAGCCAGTTCTTTGGCTTTAGCGATGGCGAGTTCAGGATCAATACCATCTTCCGTTCGGGCATAATCCAAAATCTCGGAAGCTGCCGTTTCATCACGAACGTTAATGGCTAATACATCCTTGCCGCCAATCAAATGAAAGTCCTGTTTTTTAACGCGGTCTTTAATGGAGAGTTTTTTGTCATTGGTAAAATTAGATTCCCGTCCATCGGGAATATCAATGAGCAATATCCGCTTGTCCTGAGTGCGCGTCTCAAATTGGGTATAATCAATTTCTTCCCTATCCAAGCGTAAAAAGAAATAACCCTCTTCACTCACTTCTGTGCGCTGAATTACCCCCTGCCGAAGAGGTTCTGGCAAATCCCGCAAGGCTGCATTAATCTTGGCAAATACGCCGGAGTCGTTAACGGTATGAATTTGATCTTTCAATGCGGGTGGCAGTGCAAGGTAACTTTCTAAGTTCATGGTATAAATGCGCTTGCCATCAATAACCTGCCAATCATCCGGCCTGGCGTCGCTGCGCTGTACTTTGAGCTTGGTGCGAATCTCATCCACAAGGGGATAACGCAAAATATATTCAATCACTGCTTCTGGTGCACCGCCATACTTCTGGGATGGGATGCCATCTTCATAACCATGTAGGCGTTGCAGGGTATGGCCAATGCCTTTTCCATCGTGGCGGACTTCAAGTAGTTTTTGCCTAACATCGGGATAAGGCTCTAGCAAGTTTTGAAAACGGTCCTCATAGGGATCTAATACAAAACATATATTTGAAAGCACAGCATAGACGGTTGATTCCTGGATTTCAGCTGCTTTTGGTTGTGTGCGTTTCCCTAAAAATCTCCCGAATTGCTCGATTTCTGCAATGCAATTCTCAAGCCTGCGATACATATCACCCTTCAGATTGGGATTTTTATCAAATAGCATCTGATAGCCGTATAAATGGAAGCACATCGCGACATATTCATAATTAATTAACAAGGGGTTTTTATCGGCATGCTCAACAAAATAAATATCATTGCCCCATTGCCTGAAGACATCACTTGCGGCCTGCACATCATATAGCAGCCAGTTATGAAACCGGTCGTGAATGTTGGGCTTTAAATTTTTTGCCATCGCAATAATTAACGGGTTGTCTTCCGGCTGCCGGTTTCCGTATTGTTCTGCATTGTATAATCCGAATGCATCGCAGAACTCATCTGACATGATCATGGCAGGGTTGTTATCGGTGAAGCCATCGTGCTCATGCTTCATAACGGCAAATCGAAAAGGTATGCCTTTATATCTTGGCGTGGCAATTGCGCTAAAACTGATACCATCCACCTCAGCCTTAAAATCAGTAAAGCCATATTGTACAGTTATCGATTTTCCTCCCCATGGGTCACGCAATAATACGGGCGTAGACGAAAGTACCGCTCCCATCATTGCTGCGCGCTGGCGCATATAGTCCGCGGTATCAATAGGTTCAAAATCGACAGGCGCACTAAAAGCCGATGCCGGAATACCAAAATTTTGCATCATGGCCTGCTGAATGGCATCCAATTTATAATGATGATTATGTAGAAGTCGGTTTAGTTCTTCTCTTGAAGCCCCGTTCGCACGGGCAATATGCTGATATTTTGCAACGGTATTAAGGAGCAAGTTTTCCGCTTGGATTTGCCCTTGGTGGATACGGATTTCTTCTTCTAACCGTGTGCTAAAATCTTGCCCCGAATGTAATTTTTTCACTTCCCCTATCGGGCCGAAATAGACGAGAGGTTTGGGTAATTCTGGCGGCGAAAACATGAATATTGCTCGGTTGTTATTATCGTAACGTATCAAATAAATACTTTATAATGCAAGGAAATAATCCGACGAGAAGACGTATTGAACGTAACCGCGGAATAGAGCCTGGGTACTAGCGTTGTTAGTGTTTCCAGTTCCTGCACAGAGGAGATTGGAAACTTGGATTTGGTGTATGTTGTGCCGGATTAGTCCTGATAAATTCAGGACTGCATTAGAGTTGCGCAGGCAACCAAAAGTCTTGGTGACGTTCGTGATTATTTATGTCATGGCCACCTCTTAACTTCCAATGGCCGCCTCAATTGCGGCGATATCAATTTTTTGCATTTCCATCATGGCTTCAAAGGCGCGCTTGGCAGCAGCATGATCAGATCCCGTTACCGCTTCCAAAAGCGCTCGAGGGGTAATCTGCCAAGACAAACCCCATCGGTCTTTGCACCAGCCACATTGACTTTCAGTGCCGCCGTTGTTGACAATCGCATGCCAGTAACGATCGGTTTCGGTCTGATCCTCGGTAATCACTTGAAATGAGAAGGCTTCGCTATGTTTAAACGCTGGGCCACCATTGAGGCCAACGCAGGGAATGCCCAATACGGTAAATTCAACTGTCAGCACGTCTCCCTGCTTTCCAGCAGGATAATCGCTAGGGGCGCGGTGAACGGCATTAACCGCACTATCTGGAAAAGTTTGAGCGTAGAATTTAGCAGCTTCTTCCGCGTCACCATTGTACCAAAGGCAAATAACGTTTTTGGTCATTGTCTGCATCTCCTTTCAGGGAAAATAGTTAAGCACCCTCTGTAATAGGTTCCGCTAATATAGCGTCATCGTTGGTTTTAGTCAGCTCTTTAATTCCTCGGGCTCTTTCTTTTACTTCCTTGACCAAATTTCCTTTCAGTAGCTTTCCAATCTTCGTGGTTGGCAAGGTTTTAAACATAATAAGGTTGGTCAGTGGTGTTACCTTACGGGGGTCATCAGCTTGCAGGGCTCTAAATCGTTCAGCTAATAGTCCAAACAATTCACATCCTTATCCTTGAAGATCCGCCTGAGCCTATCTGGGTAGGTTCGCTGTATCCAAATGTGTTTTCGTAATGCTCGATCCATTCTTCGTTGATTAGAAATCGAGTGCTGTTATCAGACAGATAGAAAACAACCTCACTGCCATATAGGGCAGGGAGTGTCCTGAAAAGCATATATGATCCCTTTGGGAATTTCGTTTATAATAATCTCCATTAATGTGATAGGTTGGCTTCGGGATGTTAGGCCCCTGATTTTGGACGGGTTAGGCAGCCCGCTGCTCTTCTTCATCTCCCTCAATGACAAGGTTGGCCACCGATAAGAGGCAAGCGTGAGCAGAGTCGACGATATCGTTTAGATTTTCCACGGAATCCATGACTTCAGTCATAACCCTCGATAATATCCATGAGGGCGTCTTGGTTATTGCCAAAGCTATCAATCAGCCCTTATTTAGTCTTGCTGCAGAGGATTAAAGCAGTCCGAGCATGGACGCAGGCCTGAGATAAGGTCCGCCCGCCAGCCTTGATCGCTTGGTCATGCGTAATGCTTAGCTCAAACTGCATGGCAGCATATTCTTGGCGGGTAAGGGTTGATGATTCAGACATGATGTATCCTTTCATTGGTTGACAAGGTGACCGTCAGAAGGACAACGAAATGATTTGGGGACTTTTTCCAAAATTGCGAAGGCTTAAACCTAGTAAATATAACGATTAGTGTATTCGATTCCAGTCCCAAATTGGGCAGATTATTTCGGTTTATATATTGGTCACTCAACCGTTACTTTAATCTTCATTTGCGGGTGAATCGCGCAGCGCAAGTGGTGGATGCCTGGCTTATCAAATGCGATGGCGGCAATTCCGCTGGGTTCTTGTTTTTTCAGGACCCAAGTTTGATCGTCCTCATCATAAACGTTATGCACATATTCCATTTCTTCATTTACAATAAAAAATTGTTCGCCCACCTTGATTTTTAAATCGTGCGGCGCCGTGGTTTCTGTGCCATGCGCGCGCAGAATGAAAACCTTGTCCTTTTGCACCAGTGTCTGGGCTTTGGCTTTTTCCGTTGTGTATAATTTTTTTGCCGCGTCTTCCTCAGTTACAAGGGTGGCTGCATGGACAGGCAGGGCGCACAGCATAATTCCGGCAAGTAAAAGGATGTTTATTTTCATTGCATTCTCCATCAGGTTATCGGGGTAATGTCGGCAACGTTGTCGGCGCATCTTCACTGGTAAGCGTCTTTAGAAATTCAACCAGGTCGGTTTTTTCTTCTTCCGTCAGGCTCAGGGGCTTGATTTCCTCCGCCAAACTATCCCGTTTTATAAAGCCGTGATCATAATGGTTGATCACGTCCATTAAGGTCGGCAGTGAACCGTTGTGCATGTAGGGCCCGCGGCGGTCAATGTCGCGTAATCCCATGGTTTTGAATGCATGTTGCATCATCAACATGTTGGGAAGTTGTTTGCCGCGCCCGATATCCGGATCATCCGTGCCGGTGTCATGGAAACTGCCGTCACTGAATCGCCAACCGGAATGGCAGGCGGCGCAATTCGCCTTTTTATTGAACAGGACAAAGCCGCGGCGGGCGGATCGTGAAATGGCTTTTTCATCACCGTTAATCCAACGGTCAAAAGGGGCGGGCCCCGAAACAATGCCGCGTTCAAAGGTTGCAATCGCCATGCTTAGATTTTTTGAGGTAATTGGCTCGGGATCATTTGGAAATGCCGCCTTGAACGGCGGCGCATAGTGATGGATGGATTTCAGGCGGGCCGTCAGCTCATCCAGCGGCATGTTCATTTCTTTTACGGACTGAATGGGAACGGTGGCTTGCGCTTCAAGACCGTTGGAACGTCCGTCCCAAAAGAATAAATCATCCCATGCGAGATTCAGCGTAGTGGGGTCTTTGCGGTCCAGTTGTTGATGTTGAAACCCAACGCCCCTGGGGTTGCCATCGCCCCAGGAAAGACTGGGGTTATGGCACGTTGCGCAACTGGTTACGCCGGAACGCGACAGGCGCGGATCGAAAAATAGGGACTTTCCCAGTTCGGCTTTGGCTTCGGAAAATGGATTGTCATCCGGATAAGGAATGTTTTTGGGGCGTTGGTATTGTTTTTTCAGCGCCAGCATATCAGCCTTACTAAGGCTTTCGGCGGGCGCGGTGGTTTGTGAATTGTCCGCCGCCACAGCGGCAGTCGTAAACGCTATCAGCAGCATAAGAGCAATCATAATGGCGCTACGCGGATTAGGTATTGATGCGATTATCATGGAGTTCCTCTGGAGGTGTATTTATTTAACATCTCGGCGATCTTTTCTTGTTTCAGCGGTTTGTTCAGATAATCATCCATGCCCGCAACCAGACATTTTTCCCGGTCTCCCACCATCGCATCTGCGGTAAGTGCAACAATCGTCACATGCCGTCCGGTTGCCATTTCCGTCTGGCGGATGGCCTGGGTGGCTTGAAAGCCGTCCATTTCCGGCATCTGGCAATCCATAAAAACGATGTCGAAATCTCGTTGTCCTGCGGCTGCAACCCCCTCCAAACCATTGTTGGCAACCGTGATATCGCAACCCTGTTTTTCCAGGATTTTAGTGATCAACATTTGGTTCACTTTCATATCTTCCACAACCAGAACCTGAACACCTCTGAACTGACCTAATTGCGCAGGCTCATTACGATTCGGTGTTTGCATCAACATATCCGCAATGGTCTGGCGCGTGATAAAAGGAGCCGGTTGGCGGCGCAGTTTTGCAGCTATTAATATTTGTAAGGCTGCTTTTAATTGGTCTGGGTAAAACGGCTTGATCAGGAATCCGGAAAATCCGCTTTCAACCAAACTGCCGCTGCCGGCAATTTGACCGAATGCGGTGATTAATAGGACTGCCGTGCCATGCAGCTCAGGCGATTTGGAAATGATCTTAGCCAGGTCCTTACCGCTGGCCTGTTCCATTTTATAATCCGTCAGAACAATAGAGAACGGATCATTGTCACGCGCTGCCTGGTGTAAATATTCCAGCGCTTCTTCGGTGGAAGCAGCAATCATGTCCCGTATGCTCCATGCATTCAGATATTGATGGATGATCTCACGGCTGGTGCGCACATCATCAACGACCAGCACACGCGTATCGGCCAAGTTAAGTTTTAGCGCCTCATGCGGCGGGATTTCACTGGCCACGCCGGGCGCCAGCAATAAATCAAAACAAAAGGATGAGCCTTTTCCAACTTCACTGGTGGCGCTGACCCTTCCGCCCATCAATTCAATCAGAAGTCTGGAAATAGACAGACCCAATCCAGTTCCGCCAAATTGGCGCGTGGTGGATTCTTCCGCCTGGGAGAATTTTTCAAAAATATGGTCCAGTTTATCCGGTGCGATGCCGATCCCAGTATCTTCTACGGTGAACAACAATCGCAATCGTCCTGGCATGGACTGTTCGGGATCCAGTTGGACTTTCAATAATACATAACCTGTTTTGGTAAACTTGATCGCGTTACTGGTAAGGTTAATTAAAATTTGCCGGATGCGGGCCGGGTCTCCTACCACATATTGCGGCAGGTCGGATGAGAATTGCGCTAGCAATTCAAGCCCCTTTTCCTGCGTCCGTAAGGACAACAAATCCGTGACCTCGTTAATCAAGGTGTAAAGATTAAAATTGATTGGATCCAGGGTAAGTTTACCAGCGTCAATTTTTGAAAAATCCAGAATGTCGTTAATAATATCCAACAGGTTTTCACCCGATTTACGAATGATGTCCGCCCAGTTGCGCTGCTCGGAATCCAGTTTGGTATCCAATAATAATCCTGCCATGCCAAGCACGCCATTCATGGGCGTGCGGATTTCGTGCGACATATTGGCCAGAAAGTCACCCTTGGCAGCGGCGGCTCTTTCGGCAGCAATCTTCGCTTTGATCGCTTCAACGCGGGAATCGTTTAAATCTGTCCGCCACCGCCGGATGGTTTTTAGCGAAAGATACCACGACATACCCAACACCGCCCAGGCTGCTAGAATAATGTAAACCATGAGGCTTAGATTTCTTGACACATTCAAAAGATCAGAAGACATTTTTTGTTTTAGGAGATCCGTCAGTTCATAATTCAAATCACTGTCATTATTTTCAAAATGGATAAATTCCTGACTGTCAAATAAACGGTCGGCCTCTTTTAACTGCTGTTGGTGGGTAAGGGTGGCGATATGCTGTTCGATTGCAACCAGCTTGTCATTCAGGACATGGAATGATCTTATTTTGTCTTGGACATCCGGTTGCGGAAACAAACTTTCTATCTCTGAAAAGATTTTAGAAAAATCCTTGTTGTTCGCTGTAAAATCTGTATCCCATGCTTTATCACCAGTCTCCGCTAGCATGCGAAGGTCATGTTTAACCTGGGTATTTAAATCATTAAGCTTATGAATAAGCGCATCCGTCCGATCTTCACGCGCCATAAAATCTTTTAACGCATTATTGCTGTAAATGCTGTGCCCCGCGACCCAGGCAGCAATGCTGAGCGTAAGCAAGGTTGAGAAAATAAGTAGGTATACCGGGAAGGCGTTACTATTTTTAATCCCCTGATTCTGGGCACTGTAATACGTGTAAGACAGGGCGATGCATAAAATAATGCTGGTGATAATGGCGATGCCGGCTGCCAGCGCAAAAGGACTTTCTGCGGGCATACTCATGTGACTAGCAAGGGGGATGATTACGGCGGCGGCCATGCCAATGTAATGCATGCCGCAAATTGCCGCGCCCAAAATCAGTGCGCCTAGAATGCGATGCACGACTGGATGGCTGGAATCTTTGTTATTTAAATTGAGAGCCACGCGCAGCGCCGCAAACGACAGCACCACGGCAACGACAAGAGATAGAGCAAACAGGCCCGGGACATAGCGTAAATCCGCATCCATTCGCATGGCAGCCATGCCAATATAATGCATGGCGCCGATACCGGCCCCCAATAACAATGCTCCGGCAATGAACTGCGAAGCGGATAATGGGTTGCGGCCCATAATCTGTAAGACGCCGTAGGATGTCGCAATCGCCACCAGCAACGATAATCCGGTAATCCACAGATCATAATCGGTTTTCATATTCATCTGAAATGCAAGCATCCCGATGAAGTGCATGGACCAAATGCCAGCTCCCATAGCAAAGGCGCCCAAAATATGGATCAGCTGGCGCTGCCGCCCTTTATTTTCTACTGCCAGTTGTTGGGTTAATGCAAGCGCCGTATAAGAGGCAAAACTGGCAACAAAATACGATAGTATGACCAGGGGGACGCTATAGCTATCGCCCGTATCGTGAGGCACAGGGCCAAAGATAAAAAATTGGCTTAACATACCATGTTTCCGATGCCCTTTGCCATACTCAACTTATACGTTTAGATTCAACCGGTAAATACCTCATTTCGCGACCGAAAAAGCATGTTGCTAAATTACGCATTATTGAGATGGCAATAAAAATTTCGTCAATGTAGCTTCAATTTCCTTTTCGTTGATCGGTTTATGCAGGCAATCATTCATACCCACTTGCAAACAATGCTCTCTGTTTTCTTGCATCACATCTGCTGTGATACCGATAATGGGAATAGGCGGTTTGTTATTTTCTTTTTCATATTCGCGGATCAGGGTGGTGGCTTCATACCCGTCGGTTTCGGGCATATGGCAGTCCATCATGATGATATCGTAGTCATGGTGCCGAAATAAATAAAATGCATCTTTACCATTTACGGCTTCATCCACGAGACAACCATATTTTTTGAGGACATTCGTGATGAGTAATAGATTCACCTTCATATCATCCACCGCCAGCACACGGGCATTGGGGAATTGTTTTCGGGTGGCAGTGTCGTTGCGCTTATGCGGCGCAATGGATTCCAATACGGCGTCACGTGTAATCAAGCGGCTGTAGTCTTTGCGAGTGGCGGCGTCCAATACAAACATTAAAATGTTTTTCAATGATTGGGGATGATAGGGTTTTAAGGTGAACCCCAAAAATCCGCGCTTCAAAATATCTGAATTGGCAACTTCGCCGGAAGATGAAGAGGTGATCAGAATTAAGGGTAAATCTGACCAGGCGGGATTCCTTCGGATGATTTCCGCCAATTGAAATCCATCCATATGCGGCATCAGGCGGTCCATGAAAATCACGTCGTATTTTTTGCCGTTGCGTGTGGCTTCGGCAAGTTTTTCCTGCGCGGATTGCGCGGAAAACGCCAGTTCGCAAGTCATGCCCCAGCTTTGCAGGTATTTCGATAAAATCGCGCCATTAATGGGTAAATCATCCACAACCAGGGCGCGGCGCCCGGTAATATCAATATCCAAATATTTAACCGGCGGCTGTTTTGGCACATCGCTATAAGGTAGGGTTAAATCAAAAAAGAAACTTGAACCCTGGCCGAAAACGCTTTCAACCCCAAGGGTGCCGCCCATCATTTCGATCAGATTTTTACAGATCGATAATCCCAACCCGGTGCCGCCGAATTTACGCGTGGTCGATTCTTCCGCCTGTGAAAATTTATCAAAAATATGCCCTAATTTATTCGATGGGATGCCGATGCCGGTATCTTTTACGGTAAAATGTAATCGCGCCTTATCACCAACGTCCTCACCGTGAATTTTCAAAACGACATAGCCGTCTTTGGTGAATTTTAGCGCGTTGCTGAGCAGGTTCAACAATATCTGCCGAATGCGCAGAATATCGCCCACATAGTAATCCGGCAATCCGGGCGTAAATTCCACAAGCAGTTCAATCCTCTGTTCCTGTGCCCGGTGCATTAAGATATCCGTCATGTCTTCAACGACTGTATAAAGGCTGAAATTCTGTGGGTCTAAAACAATTTCGCCTGCTTCGATTTTTGAAATATCCAGAATATCGTCAATAATACTAAGCAGCAGGTCGCCGGATTTGCGGATGATCTCTACCCAATGGAGCTGTTCTTTATTCAGTGGCGTATCCTGCAACAGTCCGGCGATGCCCAGCACGCCATTCAAAGGCGTTCGGATTTCATGCGACATATTGGCCAGAAAATCTGTTTTGACACGTACAGCCGTTTCGGCCTTTTGTTTCGCTTCAAGAAATTCATGGGTGCGCCGGGCAACCAGTTCTTCCAGATGTTGGCGGTGCGATTCCAATTCCTGGTATTGCTCCGTCATTTCGTCCGACATTAATTGCGTGATGCGATCGTGCCGGATACGATTCTGGTCGTTTTCATCATAAGTTGCGCTGATAACGCGCAACAGTCCCGCATCATCGCGCGTGCCATCGGCAGCGGTGAATCGCTTGACCTGTCTCTGCAGCAGACGGTGCAGGGATTCTATTTCACTCGGGTTCATGCAGCAAAGTAACGGTCATGGTTTGGTTGTGCAATCCGCATTTGCCGGTGAACTGCTGGTGACAGATTTCGCCGTAAGAGTAAAAACCGATGGTGGGAATGGCATTCTGAAACACATCAGCAACCGATTCGGTTTCATCTGATATCTGTTGGCCCAGTAATAATTTCCGGCCAATGCAGCTAACCAGAATGGCGAGGCTGTGCGGATTGGGGGTTGTCAGGTTCGCCAATCCAGCCGCCGTGGCCGCACCCTCCACCAGATGGTTAAAATCACCGCGCATAAGCTGGGCGGTGAATCCTTCCGGAACGTCTCCCGCAAAGGTCACGGACTTTTCCGCCTCGTCTATACCAACTACGGTGCGCACCATTTCATGGCGCGATTCTTGTTCAGGCCGGATGCTGAGCGGAAAAAGCAGCGCACTGCCGGGCAGGCGTTCCGCATCGGGACCTAAGTATTGTTTGTATAAATCAAGCGCAGGTTTGCCGTCCAATTCATAGAGTACATTATTTTTTGATTTCGTAATTTTGCGTTTGGGGCCAAAACTATCCCAGCCGCCCACACTGCCATAGCCCACTTGCAAGCCCTTGCCATAAAAACCCACAGCGGCAATAGATTTTGGCTGCGGCGCATGATCCAGCCCGACGAACGTGGTGCCAAAATCCGCCGCATCGCCGGCCAGACCGCCCGTGACGATAATTTTTTCATCCAATACGTCATAAAGCCCACGTACCAAATCGCTGCCGTTTACATTGGTGCCATCTGATAAAATGAAAATATTTGTGAGGTCTGGCTGCGCTAAAGCTTGCGCCAATTTTTGCCCCGCAGAGAACGATTCATCATTTCCGGTGATATTAACCATGGCTGTACGCAATGCGGTGCGCTCAAATTGAACGGCGGCCGCAACGATGCTGCCGTCCAGTACTTCGCGATTATAAATTTCGCCGCCCGTACTGCAGCCCAGTAAATGTGCTTTAGGATAACGGGATTTTAACTCCCGGTACTGTTCACCGGAATCTAGGGTACCTTTGCCACCGAAATAAATTACCAGCTGTGCATCCGGCAAAGCATCTTTGCCTTGCCAGGATTTTTGTTTATCCCAAATGCTTAATGCAACTTTCATGACGTGCCTCCGTTGTGCGTCGACAACATATCCGCGATTTGCCAAGAGTTAAAGAGCCTGGCAATTGCAACCAAGACCGTATTCGCTGGGGCCGTTTTGGGCTTGGCTAAACCATGAGTTGATTTTTGGGTCGTTAACACATAAACAGGTTAGAGTCATGTTGATCGACATCATCACCCAAGACACGCCGCAGGCACTCCTGTCGCTGATCGCGCGGAGCCAACAGGGAAATGGCCTGGTAAGTGCGCTGCATGTACGTTTTGGCAATTTAGAGTTAAAGCCTGATGAATCGGGGCTGGTTCCCATCATTCGCTCTATTTTGGAAGAAAAACAGGCTGCTATTTATTTTTTCGATGACGGGGATGTGATCATCACCTGGGGTGGGGCGCAAAAGGCGGTGTTACAGGCATTAATTGCGACGTTGGAAAAGACATTCACTCCGGCCAACCGCCGGGATTTTTGCACTTACTATGACATGCAGGCGCATGGTCAGGACTTGCGATTATTATGTATGCAAAAAACCGGGCCACTGCCAGTCAAGGAAAAACAAACTGTAACGATTGTTCCGCCGCCTGCTGCCGTTTCGCCTTCCGCACCTGTTGCTATGCCTACGCCTGACCTCGCTATTACGGAAAAGACGAGGGCCGCATTTCAGTTCGCAGTCCAAGCTCGCAAGACTCGTCTTCGCCCAGAAATTTTGCTGGTGGAAGATCAATTGTTTTCGCGCAAGCTGCTGGCCACGATGCTGGAAAATAAATTTAAAACCTATGAAGCTGAGGATGCAAAGGTTGGGCTGGATATTTATTTGCAGTGCGCGCCGGATATTGTTTTTCTGGATATTGAAATGCCGGGAGCCAACGGCCACCAGTTCGCCGCGCTGGTACATGCTTTGGATCCGAAGGCTTATATCGTGATGGTAACCGGAAATAGCCAATTGGATGATGTCAAGCGCGCCAAAGAAAATTCCGCTAAAGGTTTCGTGGTCAAACCATTCTCGCGTGAGAAAATTCACGATCATATTCAAAAATTTCTGCGCGAACGCAGATAATGGGGAGCGCTGATGAAACCCGCCGTTGATTTAACCAACTTAAATGACATGATCGGAGATGATTCAAACCTCCGGGCTGAGTTGTTTAAAGAATTTATAAAGTCTTCTGAAGAAAGCTTAGCCATATTGCACGCAAGCTGCCATGAAGCCGCCCAGGAAACTTGGCGCAAAGAATCCCATTCCATGAAGGGCATCAGCCTGAATTTGGGTGCCGAAGCATTGGGGGAATTATGCAAAATGGCACAGGAACACTACACTGACACTGCCGCAGCCAAACACGGCCTGTTAAGTCAAATTGAAATTGAATATTTCCGTGTGAAGGATTTTTTACTTGCAGAAGATGTAAGCAGGGGCGATCATAAGTTGTAGGCTTGCGCATGCTTTACTATCATCAATTATTGCAAGAATCACTCAGAGGAAAATCATTATGCGCGCAATGGAATGGGGGATCGGTTTGATTATCTGCGCCTTGATGGAATCGTTAGATGACAGATTATAAACCGAATTTACGCCAGTTCGCTGGCGCGTCTGCCCTGCGTACAATCCGCCACCGGCAATCAATTCTTATCATTGAGGATCAAGTGTTTTTTCAGACATTATTGAAACATATCATTAGTGATAATTACGATATTCTATCTGCGGCAGATGGTATTGAAGGTTTAAAACTATATGAGTCCGTAGCACCCAACATCGTTTTTCTGGATATTGACCTGCCGAAAATGATGGGCCATCAGGTTCTAAAACATATCCAGACACTCGATAAAAACTGCTTTGTTGTAATGCTGACCGCCAGCCAAGAGCGTGATGACGTGCAACAAGCCATCAAAGGCGGGGCTTGCGGTTATATTCTAAAGCCGTTTACCAAAGAGCAAATCAATTATTATCTTAATTTTTATCAACAGAATGGCCCGAACACTTCTGGATGAAATTTTGTATGCACGAACAAACGATTCCTTATATTCGATGCCAGTCCCAGCATCATTTATTTTCGGCGCCGCATTAAAAGTAGCATAAATATAAAGGCTGCGCTTAAAAAAATCTTGACACCAGGCACGGATTCGTGATTGACTGATTGGGTAATGAAACTCAACGCGCCGGGATATCTATTTAAAATATCCGCCAACCCATTGGCGGCGCAGCCTATCGCACGTATTCAAATTATTATTGCTCGCTAAAGCGAGCACATAACCATTCTGGCGGGCATTTGGTCCGCACACCCAAAAACTGAATCTAAAAACAATTAAACAACGGGATGCGATATCCCGAAAGGAGAAATTATGTATACTGACCCAGATCAATATCTTTATCGTGAAGCCAGCCGTGCCACTGTCGATGCTATGACTGCTCAAGCTGACAGCCCTCTAACCAAACCTGTGTCGCCAAGACCTGTTCTCAATAATAGTATGTTAAGGAGGGCGGCATCTAGCTCCACTGCGCAAAACTTCGACGGTCTCGTAACAGGCAATGATAGAAAAAGATTTACTTTAGTCACTAGAATCGAGAGGGCAGGATTTTGGGAATATGTACAAGCAAAGTGCCCTCAAAATACCACGCATGTAAAGTTCGCTAATCATTTAGGACGAATGTTGTTTGGCCATGCTTTGGTTAAATCCGAAGACAAAGTTCCAGAGCAAAAGTTGGGGGCTTTTTTGGACGCTGGATATGCCAAAGCGTGTGCAAACTTTAAGTTTACATGGGCAACGACACTGGAGAATGCAAGTCAACCAAGTGTTGTTACAGCAGGGCATGAGCAGGCTGGTAATAACGCTTCTGACAGTCATGTGGAGCGCCCACCCGGAGGTCATGGCAAACGTCGTGATTATGAGTATGACCTTTGGTCTTGATAATCCCCTTACGTCCTAAAGCTAAATCTTAAACAAACCAACAAACGGGATGCAAAATCCCGGAAGGAGAATTTTTTATGAGTGAAGATAATAATATGGTGGCCTCAGAGGATACGAAAGTCGTCTCAGCCATGCCGGAGCAAATGGCGGAAGAGTTTGAACGTCAAAAAGAATTGCAAAGATTTCTGAGGAGTAAACCAAAGAAAGGTGAGGTGGCGCCGCGCAGCTGATGTTCGGCATTTTGTCTGCGGCATCGTCGTTCTTGCGCAGCGATGACGCGCTCAATCAGATCATGGCGGCATGTTGCGGAATTGATTTAATGGATGAATGTAGATTCTGACGCTTTTATTCTTGAGAATAAAAATGTTGGCGCTTAAGGAAACGTTTAGCCCGCGATAGTTTTCCTGAAGACAACGCCCATGAGCGTTCTGTCTGGATGGTTACACCTGGTGCGGATCAAAGAGCAGATGTTGTGAATGATCAGGCATATTTAATTTCTCTGGAATACCAAGATCCTTTTGGTAGAACTTATATGTGCAATACGAAGCCCATTGTGTTGTGCGGAGTGGAGCCAGGCTAAGTCGTATTGATTTAAGGTGTGAGGGATGTAACAGGTGCGATTTTCCAGAATTCTGCCATATTAATTAGATCCCCTCACCAAACATATTGCCTTTTGGTGGGCAGGATATAGATATAAATCGACGGTGGCATAGGCTGCCTGGTTCATTGTTTGGATTTTACATGTGGATCGTCCGGATTGCGCTTGAAAAGCCCTATACCTTTGTGGTGCTGGCGCTGCTGTTGCTGCTTTTGGGGCCGCTGACCATTTTAAATACGCCCAAGGATATTTTTCCGAATATTGGTATTCCGGTAGTAAGTGTTGTGTGGGGTTACACCGGCCTGCCGCCCAATGAAATGGCGAACCGCATTACATCCATATTCGAACGTGCCGTGACAACAACGGTGAATGATATTGAACATATTGAATCGCAGTCTCTCACTGGGGTCAGTGTTGTGAAATTATTTTTCCAGCCCGGTGTGAATATTGATATTGCTTTGTCTCAGGTTACTGGTATTTCGCAGACATTACTGCGTGCGATGCCACCGGGCACCACGCCGCCACTGATTATCAGTTACAACGCATCAAGCGTCCCGATCATGCAGCTTGCGCTGTCGAGCGCAAAATTATCGGAACAGGAATTATTTGATGCAGGCAATAACTTTATCCGCACACAACTGGCGACGGTGCAGGGGGCGGCGCTGCCGTTCCCTTACGGCGGTAAAGTGCGGCAGATTCAGGTGGATTTGGATATGCCAAAAATGCAGGCTCTGGGTATTTCTGCGCAGGACGTCAGCAATGCGATCGGCGCACAGAATTTAATTTTACCGGCTGGGACGGAAAAAATCGGCCAATATGAATATAACGTCAAGTTAAATGCTAGTCCGGTGACGGTGGATGAATTAAACGATCTGCCAATAAAAACCACACATGGTGCAACGATTTTTATCCGTGATGTCGCCCATGTGCGGGATGGTTTCGCGCCGCAAACTAATATTGTGCGCGTGGATGGGATGCGTGCAGCGCTAATGACGGTGTTAAAAACCGGCGGTGCTTCCACGCTTGATATTATTAATCGTGTGAAAGCCGTTTTGCCACATATCAAAGATACTTTGCCGCCTGATTTAGATGTGAAGGCCATTGGCGATCAATCTATTTTTGTTCAGGCAGCCATTAGTGGCGTGGTGCGCGAAGGGATTATCGCCGCAGCTCTGACGGCGCTGATGATTTTATTATTTTTGGGCAGTTGGCGCAGCACGGTAATTATTGTTGTTTCAATTCCGCTGTCCATTTTGGCGTCCATTTTAGCGCTGTCGGCCCTTGGGCAGACAATCAATATTATGACTCTGGGCGGGATGGCGCTGGCGGTTGGAATCTTGGTGGATGATGCCACTGTCGCCATCGAAAATATCAATTCGCATCTGGAGGAAGGCAAAGATGTTGAGCCCGCCATTCTAGACGGCGCCCGACAAATCGCTATTCCAGCGCTGGTTTCAACTCTATGTATATGTATCGTATTTATTCCGATGTTTTTCTTAACTGGTGTTGCAAAATATCTCTTTGTTCCGATGGCTGAGTCGGTGGTTTTTGCCATGATGGCGTCCTATTTTTTGTCGCGGACGCTGGTGCCGACGATGGCGAAATATCTACTACATAAGTATGAAGCGCATGATGAACATGGCCATGAAAAACAACCGCGCCATATTTTTGAAAAATTTCAAATGGTATTTGAACGAAATTTCGGCCAACTGCGAGATAACTACCATAATATTCTGCTGGGCGTGCTAGAACACCGCCGAGTTTTTGTGATTATCTTTTTGTTGTTTGTTGCTGCATCGGTGGTGTTGCTGTCGCCGTGGCTGGGATCGGATTTTTTTCCCGATGTCGATGCGGGGCAGCTTAAAATTCATTTGCGTGCGTCGACGGGCACGCGCGTGGAAGAAACCGCCGCCATTGGCGATGATGCGGATGTCATTGTGCGCGAAGTCATTCCGGCCAAGGAATTGGAGGGTATCGTCCATAATATTGGTCTGCCGAACAGCGGGATCAATTTATCTTACAGCAACTCCGCGCCCATCGGGCCTGAAGATGCAGATATTCTGGTGGCGTTAAAAGAAAATCATCATCCAACCGCGGATTATGTGCGCCAATTGCGCGCAAAATTTGCACAGGAATTACCGGGGGTTCAGGTTGCCTTTCAGCCTGCAGATATTGTCAGCCAAATTTTAAATTTTGGTTTGCCTGCGCCGATTGATGTGCAGGTGATCGGAAATAATTTGGCCGCGAACCGTCCATTTGCTGCGGGGCTTTATGATAAAATCCGTCACATTCCCGGCATTGCCGATGCGCGGATTCAACAGGCCTATAATGCGCCGGAATTTCATGTTGTTGTAGACCGTGTGCGTGCGCAAGAACTTGGTATTACGCAGCGTGACATTGCAAATGATTTATTAATTTCACTCAGCGGTTCATTTCAAACTTCGCCAACCTACTGGCTGGATCCTAAAAATGGCGTGCCTTATTCCATTGTTACCCAGGCGCCGCAATATAAAATGACATCTCTGGATGACCTGCGTAATCTACCTATCACGCCCGCGAGCGGTGGCAATGCGCAAATTCTGGGCGCGCTCAGCACCATTGAGCGCAGCACAGGGCAGGGTGTGGTATCACACTATAACGTCCAGCCCGTAATCGACATTTATGCCGCAACGCAGGGGCGTGATCTAGGCAGCGTCGCGGCCGATATTCAAAAAATTATTGATAAAGAGAAAAAATATTTGCCCAAGGGTTCATCCATTATTGCACGCGGACAGATGCAAACGATGCATGATTCATTCACAGGTTTATTCGGCGGCTTATTGGGAGCGATCATTCTAGTTTATTTATTAATTGTGGTAAATTTTCAATCTTGGACAGATCCGTTTATTATTATCATGGCACTGCCGGGCGCGATCGCAGGCATTGTATTGATGCTATTTATAACTCATACCACACTTAGTGTGCCTGCTTTGACTGGCGCAATCATGTGCATGGGGGTTGCGACGGCGAATAGTATTTTGATAGTCTCGTTTGCGCGAGAACGCATGGATTATCACGGTGATAATGCTTTCCAGGCTGCGCTAACCGCCGGTTTCGGCCGGTTGCGTCCCGTTCTGATGACGGCACTGGCGATGATTATTGGCATGGTGCCGATGGCACTAGGCTTCGGTGAAGGCGGAGAACAAAACGCGCCTCTGGGCCGCGCAGTAATTGGCGGTCTGTCCTTCGCAACTTTCGCTACCCTGTTTTTTGTACCTGCCGTATTTTGTCTAATCCATAACCGCGAGCCGGCAGAGCATATGCAAGTAGAGGAAATGCCCGCATGAAACCCTTTCAATGGATAGTTGGTATTATTATTTTAATAGCGATTGTTGCCTGGGGCCTGAGCACACGGATGGACGATGCAAAAGCCGCAAAAAATGTAACGAACCAGGCTGCTGTACTGACAGTCAATGTTATTCAGGCTGAAGTCGGCAATGCAGGTGAAGAGATAACCTTGCCCGGCACAGTCCGGCCACTGCATGAGGCATCGTTGTTCGCGCGTACCAATGGCTATGTCAGAATTTGGAAGACAGATATTGGGGCGCAAGTAAAAGCCGGTGAATTGTTAGCAGAAATCGATACGCCCGATGTGGATGCGCAATTACATCAGGCTGAAGCAGATTTAAAAACCGCTGAGGCCAACAGCGCGCAGGCGCAAATTACCGCGCAGCGGTTTCAATCCGTGACGAATAAAGAAGCCGTTTCCAAGCAGGAAATCGACCAGGCAGTAAATGCGGCGGCGGCGGCCAGAGCATCGGTTGCATCAGCGCGCGCGAATGTGGACCGCCTACGCGAAATAGAAAATTTTCATCGGGTCACTGCGCCATTTGATGGTGTAATCACCGCGCGGAATACGGATAATGGCGCGCTGATTAATGCGGGTTCCACAATTGCGCCAATGGAGCTATTTCATATCGTTGATGATAAAACTTTGCGAATTGATATTGAAGTGCCGCAAAGTTATGTCACCGCGATCACGCCGAAGATGCAGGTGGAGTTGCGATTGGCGGAATATCCAGGCCGTATTTTCCCTGCCACGTTATCGCGCACGGCCAATGCACTGGACCCCATCACGCGCACATTATTGGCGGAATTTGAAATCGACAACAACAAGGGCGAATTAAAATCTGGCGGCTTTACCGAAG
>Ga0105240_10000874_pt1 | contig 54221 bp, 53 predicted proteins | sample KBSC54metaG_FD_80426 | JGI IMG/M metagenome (GOLD analysis project Ga0105240, IMG submission 80426) | Corn rhizosphere microbial communities from Kellogg Biological Station, Michigan, USA - KBS C5-4 metaG | ecosystem: Host-associated > Plants > Roots > Rhizosphere > Soil | place: Michigan, USA... | reverse complement strand
GCACGATAATCGGTTTACCGGATGCAGGTGACAAAACGTTATTCGTCGACATCATCAAAACACGGCATTCAATTTGCGCTTCCAATGATAACGGCACATGAACAGCCATTTGGTCGCCGTCGAAGTCCGCGTTAAACGCCGTACAAACGAGCGGGTGCAATTGAATCGCCTTGCCTTCAACTAAAACCGGTTCAAACGCCTGGATTCCAAGTCTATGCAATGTCGGTGCGCGGTTCAACATCACCGGATGTTCCCGGATCACTTCTTCCAGGATATCCCAAACTTCCGGACGCTCTTTTTCCACCATTTTCTTGGCGGCTTTGATCGTTGTCGCGAGGCCGTAGATTTCGAGTTTGTGATAAATAAACGGTTTGAAGAGTTCGAGCGCCATTTTCTTCGGCAAACCACACTGATGCAATTTTAGATACGGGCCAACCACAATCACCGAACGGCCAGAGTAATCCACACGCTTACCCAAAAGGTTCTGACGGAAACGACCCTGCTTCCCTTTCAGCATATCGGACAAGGATTTCAGCGGGCGCTTATTGGCCCCTGCAATGACGCGGCCTCGGCGGCCGTTGTCAAACAGCGCATCCACGGATTCTTGCAGCATCCGTTTTTCGTTCCGCACAATAATATCGGGCGCACCCAATTCCATCAGGCGTTTCAAACGGTTATTCCGGTTGATGACGCGGCGGTAGAGATCGTTTAAATCCGATGTCGCAAAACGACCGCCATCCAGTGGCACCAGCGGGCGCAGATCAGGCGGAATGACGGGAACCGTATCCATGATCATCCATTCCGGTTTGGTGCCGGAATTCAGGAAATTTTCGATCAGCTTGATGCGTTTTGCGAGTTTCTTTTTCTTCATCTCGCTGTTGGTTTCGCGCAATTGCTCACGCAGGTCTTTCCGCAGTTGCGGCAAATCCATGCCCAGCATGATTTCGCGCAGCGCTTCCGCACCGATCATAGCGCGGAAAGAATCCTCGCCGTATTTATCCTGTGCGTCATAATATTGTTCCTCGTTTAAGGTTTGGAACATTTTCATGTCTGTCAAACCCGGCTCGACGATCACATAGCTTTCAAAATATAGAACTTTCTCAAGTTCTTTCAGCGTCATGTCGAGGATCAAACCAATCCGCGACGGCAGAGATTTTAAAAACCAAATATGCGCAACAGGCGATACCAGATCAATGTGGCCCATGCGTTCGCGGCGCACCTTTGCCAGCGTCACCTCGACGCCGCATTTTTCGCAGATAATGCCTTTGAACTTCATGCGTTTGTATTTGCCGCATAAGCATTCGTAATCCTTAATCGGTCCGAAAATTCGCGCGCAGAACAGGCCGTCGCGCTCGGGTTTAAACGTCCGGTAATTGATTGTCTCCGGCTTTTTAATTTCGCCGTAGGACCAGGATTTAATTTCTTCCGGCGATGCCAGTTTAATCTGAATCTGATCAAAGTTTTGCTGACCTTGCGGTTGGCCAAAAAGTTGGAGTAGTTCGGTTGCCATGTTCGTGTTCCCTTTTATTCCGTTACGCGCTTTGCTTTAGATCAACATTGAGCGCCAATGATTTCAATTCTTTCACCAAGACGTTGAAGGATTCGGGTACGCCGACTTCAAAGTTTTGGTCGCCGCGCACGATGGATTCGTAAACCTTCGTACGACCAGAAACGTCATCCGATTTAACCGTGAGCATTTCCTGAAGCGTGTAGGCGGCACCATAAGCTTGAAGCGCCCAAACCTCCATCTCCCCGAAACGCTGTCCGCCGAATTGCGCCTTACCCCCCAGTGGTTGCTGCGTGACAAGTGAATACGGACCAATCGAACGCGCGTGGATTTTATCGTCGACCAAGTGGTGCAGTTTCATCATGTAAATGTAACCCACCGTCACATGACGATCAAAAATTTCACCTGTGCGGCCGTCGATCAAACGCACCTGACCGGATTTATCGAGGCCCGCCAATTCCAGCAGGTCTTCAATATCCTTATCTTCTGCGCCATCGAATACCGGTGTCGCAAACGGCACGCCGCCGCGCAGGTAACCCGCCATTTCAACTAGGCCTTCTTCATCCAGCTTCGCGACTTCATCCGTATAGGAACGTTCGCTGTAAACTTCTTTCAGTTTCGCTTTGATCGTTTTTGCTTCACGTTCGCGCGCAGTATTGCTTTCGGCCCGGTGATAATCATCGACCAATTTACCAATTTGCTGTCCAAGCTGACGTGCGGCCCAACCCAAATGGGTTTCCAGAATTTGCCCGACGTTCATCCGCGATGGAACACCCAGCGGGTTCAATACTATATCAGCCGGTGTACCATCTTCCAGATATGGCATGTCTTCGATCGGCACGATTTTGGACACAACCCCTTTATTACCGTGGCGACCAGCCATTTTATCACCAGGCTGCAGTTTACGTTTCACCGCAATGAAAACTTTGACCATTTTCATCACGCCTGGTGGCAATTCATCACCGGTTTGCAGTTTTTCAATTTTATTTTCAAAACGTGCGTTCAGGTCGGCGACCGCATGGTCGAATGTCTTCGCCATTTGTTCAACCGCGCCCATGGTTGCATCGCTTTCCACCACCACTTTACGCAATTGTGCTGTCGTGATTTCGGCAAGCTCCAATGGTTTTAATTTTACGCCTTCGGGGTTGAAACCACGTGGACCGGAAACGAATTTCTGACCGGATAAAACTTCAATCAAACGGCTCGCGAAACCGCGCTCCAGAATTGCGCGTTCATCGTCGCGGTCTTTCGCCAAACGTTCGATTTCGCCGCGTTCAATGTCCAGCGCACGTTGATCTTTATCAACGCCGCGGCGGTTGAACACACGCACCTCAACAACGGTGCCCTGTACGCCCGGCGGCACCTTCAGCGATGAATCTTTCACATCGGCGGCCTTTTCGCCGAAGATCGCGCGGAGTAATTTTTCTTCCGGCGTCATCGGCGTTTCGCCTTTTGGTGTCACTTTACCAACCAGAATATCGCCTGGCTTCACTTCGGCACCAATATACGCGATCCCCGCTTCGTCCAAGTTTTTTAGCGCTTCTTCACCCACATTCGGGATGTCGCGCGAAATTTCTTCCTGACCGAGCTTGGTATCCCGCGCCATCACTTCGAATTCCTCGATGTGGATGGACGTATATACGTCATCGCGCACGATGCGTTCGGAAATTAGAATGGAATCCTCAAAGTTATAACCATTCCATGGCATGAATGCGACAAGCACGTTACGACCAAGCGCCAATTCACCATACTGGGTCGATGGGCCGTCCGCGATGATGTCACCTTTACGAACGATATCCCCCACACGCACCAATGGTTTTTGTGTAATGCAGGTCGACTGGTTTGATCGCTGGAATTTACGCAGACGGTAAATGTCTACGCCCGGCGCATCCGGATTGGTATCTTCGGTCGCGCGGACAACGATACGCGTTGCGTCAACCTGACTCACCACACCTGTACGACGGGCACCAATCGCGGCGCCGGAATCGCGTGCAACGGCAGCCTCCATACCTGTACCAACCAATGGCGCATCGGATTGTAACAATGGCACGCCTTGGCGTTGCATGTTCGATCCCATGAGCGCACGGTTCGCATCATCATTTTCCAAAAATGGAATTAGGGCTGCGGCAACCGATACAATCTGTTTCGGTGATACATCGATGAATTCGATTTGCTCTGGACGCGCGATAATCGCATCACCGCGAGAACGGCAGGAGGTTAGATCCGAGCTCCAGCGGCCTTTGTCATCCATTTCCGCATTGGCCGGCGCGATCGTGTAACGCGCTTCCTCATCAGCCGACATATAAACCACATCGTTCGTCACACGGCCATTCACCACGCGGCGGTACGGGCTTTCGATAAAGCCGTATTTATTAACGCGCGCGTAAGTCGCTAAAGAGTTGATCAGACCGATGTTCGGTCCTTCCGGCGTTTCAATCGGGCAAATACGGCCGTAGTGCGTGGTATGAACGTCACGCACTTCAAAGCCTGCACGCTCACGCGTCAAACCGCCCGGCCCAAGAGCCGAAACGCGGCGTTTATGCGTAATTTCAGATAATGGATTGGTTTGGTCCATGAATTGTGACAATTGCGATGAACCAAAAAATTCACGCACCGCAGCGGCAACAGGTTTCGCGTTAATCATGTCATACGGCATCACGGTGTCAAGATCGACAGAGCCCATGCGCTCACGGATCGCGCGTTCCATACGCGTTAAACCGATACGGAATTGATTTTCCATCAACTCACCCACCGAACGGACGCGGCGATTGCCAAGGTTATCAATGTCATCCACTTCGCCGCGGCCGTCTTTCAGATCGTGCAGAATTTTCAAAATCGCGATGATGTCTTCTTTACGTAGGGTCCGCACCTGGTCTTCGGTTTGGAAGCCCAAACGCGCGTTCATTTTTACGCGGCCAACCGGCGACAGGTCATAACGTTCGGAATCAAAAAACAATCCGCTGAATAATTGCTCAGCCGGTTCCAAAGTCGGCGGCTCACCCGGGCGCATGACGCGGTAAATATCAATCAATGCTTCTTCACGCGTCGCGTTGCGGTCGATTGCCAATGTATCGCGGATGTAAGAGCCAACGCTATTGTGGTCAATTGCCAACAGCTCAATTGCAGACACGCCGGACGCGCTGATGGATCTCAATTCATCCAACGTCAATTCACCGCCGGCCTCTAACAACACTTCCCCGGTTTCTAAGTTAATAATGTCTTTTGCCAAATAACGCCCAACCAGTTCCGCATCTTGAATCAGCAATTCCTTCACACCTTGCTCTTGCAATTTTGCAATTTGGCGCGCGGTTAGTTTAATACCTGCTTCCAGCGCAATATTACCGGTTTTCGCATCTACCATATCAAAGGCAAGTTTATTACCTTTAATACGCTCTACATCCAGTTTGGTTTTCCAGCCTTTATTGGTCGCCGTATAAGTAATGCTATCGTAGAAGCTCCCCAGAATTTCTTCCTTACTCATACCTGTAATGAATAAACGCTCCGGCTTAATGTTTTTCTTCGCGACCTCGCTGCGGTATAATGCGGTCTCTTCAGAATCCAATGCATATAATAAGGTTGTCACCGGCAGTTTCCGGCGGCGGTCAATACGCACATAAATATGATCTTTGGCATCAAATTCAAAATCCAGCCACGAACCGCGGTATGGAATCACGCGCGCGGCAAACAGGTATTTACCGGACGAATGGGTCTTCCCTTTATCATGATCGAAGAACACGCCGGGTGAACGGTGCATTTGCGATACAATGACGCGCTCCGTGCCGTTCACCACAAAGGTTCCATTTTCCGTCATCAAGGGGATGTCGGACATATATACGTCTTGTTCCTTGATGTCCTTAATCATACGAAGGCCGGTTTCAGGCTCAATATCAAAGGTCGACAAACGCAGTGTGACTTTCAACGGCGCGGAAAAGGTCATGCCGCGTTGCTGACATTCTTCTACATCAAATTTTGGTGGTTCAAATTCATAGGCTACAAAATCCAGTTCCGCACGGCCCGCGGCTTCCTTAATCGGAAAAACGGTTTTGAAAACTTCTTGGAGACCCACAAAATCACGTGCGGCAGACGGCACACGCGCTTGCAAAAATTTTTCGTAAGAATCGCGCTGCACCTCAATTAGGTTCGGCATTTCGCTGACAACAGGAATTTTGCCGAAGGTCGAACGGATGCGCTTTTTATTCACATAGGGGCGCAAATTCGTAGAAGTCATCAAGGTTGGGGCAGCGGAAGAGGTCATCGTCAGTGTCTCGTACGGTTCAAAAACAAACGCGCAGGCAAGGCCAATCCCTGTCCGCTGGTTCGCTTATCGACTAATTTTTGGAGTTCCGGACCATTCAATCGTCCGTCACGGTTTGCTAATTAGGCTGCTTTTTGCCGGAATGCAAGTACATTTTCATTAATTTTTCCATCTTTTTGTACCGTGACGGCGGAAGAAGCCAAAACCGCCTGGCGCACATCCAGAAACTGCGCCGCGCTGTGAGCTGCCAAAGTAGCAATCAATTGGTCGGTAAAACGCCAGCTGGCCGGATCCATAACCAAGTGGTGCAATTGAATGCCAAGGGGCGTGCTTTTTCCACTTTCGCGCCGCTGACGCAATTCTTTACATAATTCGCGTATAATTTTCCGCTTACCGCGGAAACGCGGCCGCACGCCCCAGCGCAATACATCGAGGTGGACGTGCAGAGTTTTCATTTCTGCCGCACTTTCCATACAATTGCGCCCGGAAATAAACTGATAATTCTTAAATAAGGGCATATGAATTGGCGCAATATGGTTCCAAGGCGGGACAAAACCCGGAATAAATTGGTCGCCATACAAAATTTCTAGCCGCGTGCGGCCCATAATTAAATCTTTTTGCACTTCATCCGGCATGCGGTTCGCGGAAAATTCGGAATGCTGTCCGGGGCTGCATTGTGATGCATGGTTTTCGTGTGACCAGCCATGTTGCAACACGATCATATCCGGTCTGTCGCGGATAATACGCGGCAGTTGCAAGCCGGACCATTTCGGGATGACAGAAATCGCCATCGGCAGAGAATATTTCTTTTGCAGCGTTAATAAGCGTTCAAATTCCGGCGACATACGCGTGGCATCATCGTCACGGATCCAAAAGGCCGCCTGGTGCCCAGCCGCCTGCCAGCGCGCCAATTCTCGCCGCAAGGGCGCAAAGATAAAAAGTGAATCTCTAATCATGCCCATCAATTATAAAAAATTGACAAAGAAAATGCTAGCATTTTTTATCATTATGCATGGGATTATAAAAATCTTACTGCCGCCCAATCGGAGACTGCCCCTCGGGCGGCGGTTCTTCGCCTACGGCTTCGGCTAGCATTTCAAAGCCCTTGCGAAGGCGTGTGCATTCACCCTTTTGCTGACGCAAGAAATTTTCAATTGCAGGATAAAGTGTAATGGCCCTATCTACTTCCGGGTCCGTGCCCTTGCGATAGGCGCCAAGACGGATCAGCTCTGCCATATCTTCATATAGCGAAATAATTTTTTTCGAATACGCGATCAGTTCCGCTTCACCGCGCGTATTGCAGGCTGGCATCGAACGCGAGACGGATTTCAAAATGTTGATCGCAGGATAACGCCCACGCTCCGCAATCTGACGCTCCAAGACAATATGTCCATCCAAAATCCCGCGTACCGCATCGGCGATCGGTTCGTTATGATCGTCGCCGTCTACCAAAACCGTAAATAATCCAGTCACCATGCCCTGCCCCGGCCCGCCCGGCCCCGCGCGCTCTAATAACTTCGCCAATTCTGTAAAGGTCGTCGGCGGATAACCTTTGCTTGTCGGCGGCTCGCCGGCAGACAGGCCAATCTCACGCTGCGCCATCGCGAAACGCGTCACGCTGTCGATCATGCATAATACGTCATCGCCGCTGTCCCGAAAAAATTCGGCAATGGATAAGGTAACGTATGCCGCCTGGCGTCGCATTAGCGGATTTTCATCCGACGTCGCCACGACGACGACGCTGCGCGCCAAACCTTCTGGTCCTAAATCGTCTTCCAAAAATTCCTGCACTTCGCGCCCACGCTCGCCGACCAGGCCGATGACGGAAACCGGCGTCGCCGTATAGCGCGCCAGCATCGACAGCAATACGGATTTCCCTACACCCGATCCGGCAAAAATCCCCATGCGCTGCCCGCGGCAGACTGCCAGAAAGGCATTCATCGCGCGCACACCTAAATCCAGTTTTTCACCCAGCCGTTGCCGCGCGTGCGCATTGGGCGGCACGTTGCGAATCGGAATGCCAACCGGCCCCTGGGGCAGTGGCCCCTTTCCATCGACCGGCAGGCCCAATGCATTAATCACCCGCCCCAGCCACGCCCGCGTCGGGAAAATCATGGGCGGAATTTCAATCACCTCCGCGCGACTGCCCAGGCCGACGCCCTCCAGCGTGCCAAAAGGCATGAGCAAAGCCTGGTTATTGCGGAAACCCACGACTTCACAGGGAATTTCCACACGGTTTTTGGCAATCAAATGGCACCGCCCACCCAAGCTAACATTACGCTCAATCCCACCTACCTGCACCAGCATGCCCAAGATTTCCGTGACGCGGCCATAAACATGGCTGTCCGGCACGGCATCCAGCGTTTCGGTAATGCGCTGAGAAAGTTGGGTAAAATTGGCCATGATAAGAGGATGACAGATTCGCAAGTAATAAAAATCTAGCATTCCCAATTAGTTTAGATTAAAATTGTTAACACAAAGTTATTTCACCCCCACATCTGAATCATATTCCATGCTTAATGCTTCACCTATCATCTATAATACTGACAGTCCCAGACAGTGCTTAAATTTCATTTGGCTACCATTAAAATTTGCTGTTCCTAACCAAACTTATTATGATCCTATCCCGCCAGAATATCTGCAAAATGCTGTAAAGTCGGGAATGAATAACCCTGATGTCGATGTATATCTGTGGGTCGATTCAAAGCGTCTCACGTCACGCCAACTAACTTTTCTGGAAGGAAACACTTCAGGGAATTTAACAATCTCTAACCTGCGAACAATTGATGGATATTCCAAAGAACCATTATTCCAACAGGAAGATGAAACTTTCAACTGGCGGCAAAACAAACACTCTCTTATTTGGCGGCAAGTGGATGCGGCAAGAATTCTTATATGTTTGCACACCCTTGCGAATTATGATCAAGTTTTTTACGCGGATATGGATATTGTCCCATTGAATGTTAAATCCGCCAGGATTCAATCCGCCCTTTTCAATCATGGCATTATTTTAGCTGGAAACATAAATCAGATAGGACAAGTCCGACATGAAAACCAAATGTTTGGCTTCGATTCGAAGCAACGCGGTTTTTTTGAGATCCTTTATTCTGATACGCTTAGAGACGCAACCAAGGATAGGCCCGTTAATGGTCATCCAGCATTGGTACATTTAATTGATCGAGAATTTAAAAATATTGACTTGAAATCAATTCTTTACACACCGGAATTTATCAATATTCCTTCTTATCATCCAGCCTCAGAACATCCGCAGCACGCAAAACAAAACCCTCAGGCCAGACCTTGGGCGACGGCTTTTAAGAAAATTAGGGAACTTGCCTGTCCGCCGTTATAGGCAAACATGCAAAAGATTCTGGCATCCCCAACCAATTTGAGTTAAAATAGTTAACAGAAGGTTAATTTTCTAATACTCTGTTCCCTTCCGACTCGGGGGTTCCCATGCGTATTCTAATGATCGAAGATGACAAGGCTTATGCCAAATCCATTCAGCTGGCGTTGAAGCTGGAAGGGCTGGAGGTTGAAACGGCCGCCGATGGCGAAGGCGGCCTGGACTTGGGCAGCGTTTATCAATATAGCGCGATTTTGCTGGATTTAGGCCTGCCAGATATCAATGGTCACCAAGTTTTGAAAGACTTACGTAATCAAAAAGTTCAATGCCCTGTCATCATCCTGTCCGGCAACGACCAGATTGATGAACAGCTCAAGGCGTTGGGTTTCGGCGCCGATCTTTTCCTCACCAAAGCCATTTCACCCAAAGTCCTAGCAGCACAAATTAAAGCATTGGTGCGCCGATCGCACGGCCATTCGGATAAAAGTGTCAAGGTCGGCCGCTTGTCGGTCGATCTGGATGCGCGCTTGGCCTATGTGGATGAAACCGTTATTGGCTTGACGACCAAGGAATTCGCGATGCTGGAACTGCTCGCGCTGCGCAAGGGCAATACCCTATCCAAGGAAGCCTTTGTGAACCACCTCTATAACGGCATGGATGAACCCGATCCGAAAATTGTGGATGTCTTCATTTGCCGCCTGCGTAAAAAAATGGCGGACCTGTCGGACGGCGATAACTTTATCGAAACTGTCTGGGGCCGCGGTTACATGCTGCGCGATCCCGCCAACGCCGAGCCGTCGAAGAAAAAGGTGAGTGTGAAGGGTTAGTACCTGGCGGCATAATGATTGTTATGAACTGGCACGCCTTCGCGGCGGCTGTTCCAAACTTCCTCTGCCGCCATCCCGCCACCGCTGTGAAGCCGCCAGGCTGGAGTCCATTCGGCTTGTCCTAATTCATTAGGAGCGTCATCAGGAATGCCGGGGGAATTAGACCGACGATCCCAGAGCCTCTCATATAGTCCATACCGGGTAAACATTTTTTGGGATACGTGCAGAAATGAAGTTTTTTTCACGCTTAAAATTTTCGGCTTCAACTACCAGTTTCTATTTTGCATGGGATGCGCTATGGATAGCCCCATGGGCATACGCGCCATTATGGATCAATTTTTATTCCGGGAGAAAACAACGGTGATTGGTCACGAATCCGCGCAATTTTTACCGGAGCTGGAAAACCTCACCGCGCGTGCGGGGGAATTGATTATGGCGCACTATGGCTCCTCACTGATGGTTACGACAAAACCTGATGGTTCGCCTGTGACAGATGTGGACCATATTTCCGAAGAAATGATTACACTGGCCCTGTCCTATTTAATGCCTGGCGTGCCAGTCGTTGGCGAGGAAGCCATTTCGACCGGCCGTGAAGCTCCGCCGGATATCTCAGGCGGTAAATTCTGGCTGGTTGATGCGCTAGACGGCACCAAGGAATTTCTGGCAGGCGGACAGGATTTCACCGTGAATATCGCGCTGGTGGAAAATGCCGTGCCAGTTTTGGGCGTGATCTATCATCCGGTTTCACAAATGATCTATGTTGGCGCGGGTGAAGGCACTGCGGCGCGGGTTTATCCGGACGGCACCCGGCAGCCCATTGAAGCCAGCTTAACGGAAACAAGTTTCCGTATCGTCTCATCCAAATCATTCGGCAATGAAATTCAGCTAGCAAAATATCTGGCGGGCCGCCAGATTCATGAACACCGCCACCGTGCCTCCTCCATCAAATTTTGCGAAGTCGCCGAAGGCCGCGCGGATTTATATCCGCGTTTCGGCCCATCGCGTGAATGGGATACGGCAGCAGGCCATGCGATTGTTGAATCCGCCGGTGGCAGTGTTACGACCTCTGCCGGACAACCGTTATTATACGGCAAAGAAGGGTTTCAAAATTCGGATTTTGTGGTGCGCGGGCGTCGTTGATCAGCTTACACCTACATTACTAAACTCCAATTCCACACCGCGCTTTTTAAAATAGGATTGCATTACTTTGCGTCCTTGTCGGTTTTGCACCGGAATGCGCCGCGCATCCGCCACCGTATGTTTGGCCCCCGCATCTTTTAAGCTAACCTTCAATTTTTCAATTAACCCATCAATCCCTTCATTATCATTATGCAGGGATGCATAGATCTGTTCCATAATTTCATCCATCGTTTTCTCCTTTTTTAATCCGTTGCTTTCCCGCCAACTTTTTGCGCCAGCGCCGCTTCCATAAACTGATCCAAATCGCCGTCCAGAACGCCGCCTGTGTCCGATGTTTCCACATCCGTGCGCAAATCTTTTACTAATTGATAAGGCTGTAAAACATAGGAACGGATTTGCCGACCCCAGCCAATTTCCGATTTTTCCGCTTGATATGTCGCCATATGCTCTTCGCGCTTTTTCAATTCCAATTCATACAACCGCGCACGCAGCATCTTCATCGCCGTCGCGCGGTTTTTAATTTGCGAGCGTTCCTGTTGACATGCCACAACAACGCCCGTGGGAATATGCGTGATGCGTACCGCACTGTCGGTTTTGTTCACATGCTGCCCACCCGCGCCGCTGGCACGGTACGTATCCACACGCAAATCTTTATCTTCAACGACCACTTCAACATCGTCATCAATGATGGGTGCAACCAACACCGCGGCAAACGAGGTATGGCGCCGCGCATTGGCATCGAATGGCGATATACGCACCAGGCGATGCACGCCCGCCTCCGTCTTTAACCAACCATAGGCATCCGGCCCGTTAAATTCCAGCGTCGCCGATTTAATACCCGCACCGTCGCCATCAATCTGATCCAGCAGCGCAACTTTATAACCGCGCTTCTCGCCCCAGCGCATATACATGCGCATCAGCATTTCCGCCCAGTCTTGCGATTCCGTACCGCCAGCACCGCTGTTGACTTCCAAATAGGCGTCATTGCCATCCGCCTCGCCCGACAGCAGTGTTTGCAATTCGCGCCGCGCCGCGACGGTCTGCAAAATTTTCAATAAACTTTCACCCTCCGCCGCTGTACGCGCGTCACCTTCGTCTTCGCCCAATTCAATCAGCGTCAGTGCGTCATTTAATTGGTTTTCCAGCGCGCGAATGCCATTGATATTTTCCTCCAACTTGGATTTTTCGCGCATCATTTTTTGCGCGCCAGATGGATTGTTCCATAAATCCGGCTGTTCGGCGGCGGCGTTTAATTCTGCCAGCAGGGTTTGCGCACGGTCCCAGTCAAAGATGCCTCCTCAGCAATCCAATGGATTGCTGGATTTGATCCCGCAAATGTCCGATTTCCGCACGCATAACTTATTCAACGACGTTCGATAATTTATCCCGAATGGATTTGTTCATGAGTTTATTCACGTCCACGATCATAGACGTTACCATTTCATGCAACTGCGTATCACGTCCGGCCAGCGTCATGCTCTGCGGTGTTTGTAGGGTTTTGGATACTTCAACTTCGGTATAAGGCTGATTGTCAAAATTGGGGGAAATAATTTCCACGCGCACCTTCACGTGCATTTTATATTCCGTGCTGATCTGGTCGGTAAATATTGAACCGAAATCATTTTTAATTGGCAAGCTATTTCGTACAATGCTGGCATCCAGAATTTGTACCTTGGCTACACCCATATTGCCGACTGCGCGGAAATGCGCTTGCGCCCAGTCATGCAACGCGACATAAGGCGGCAGATATAACGTATGCTCCACATTCGGATCGTGATAGGGCGGGATATAAGCATTCACGATTTGGACTTCATTGACGTTCAGGCGGGCGATCCCGTATTTTTCATAATCCGGCGCGCGCAATTTATCGCTATCGCCGAAACCGCCGCCTTGCGCGCAGGCGGTGAGTAGAAAAGCTAGAGCCAGAAAAACAAAGCGCTTCATGGTTTCAGTATACTAATTTTGTATAAGAAATAAAGCCGCCTTACGGCGAGAAAATCACTCAATCACCATCACGGGTTTGTTTTGATTAATGTCCGTTTTCACATGCGGCGCATTCGATCGTGTGTCCGTTGGCAAAACCGAGGTATTTGATGCTGGCGCAGAATCTACGGCGTTAGGCGGTGCGGCAGGCCTAACAGACTGAGAGGGTGCCGCGGTTAATGCCCCATTGCTCGTGGATACATTTACGGCTGATGGTGCTGCGATTGGCGTAGTGCTGCTCTCACCCTGCCAACCGCCCCCCATGGCTTTATATAAGGTCACCAGGCGCGTTGCCATATCGGACTGATTTTGCAATTGCGCCTGCAGTTCGGCATATAGTGCCTGCTGCGCCGTGATAACGTCCAAATAATTCGTCAGGCCGCGGTCGTAACGTTCCTGGGATAATTGCAAGGTCTTCTGGTCCGCCGTCACGGCGCGTTCCAGCTGCGGCGCGCGATTCTCGGACGACAGGTAATCCGACAGCGCCGTTTCCACATCCGACAGCGCGCCCTGCACCGATTGTTGGTACTGGAAAAAGGCTTGTTGTGCATTGGCATCGGTCAGATCGATATCCGATTGAATGCGGCCGAAGTCAAAGATCGGCGTCGTAATACCTGCCATCAAAGACCATAATAAGGAGCCGCCGGACAACATATCTTTGGGCCGCGCGGCCTGCCAGCCGAATGCAGCGGGCAAGGAAATGGACGGGAAATATTCCGCCGTCGCCACGCGTTTGGTGGCGTTATTGGCGCGCAAGTTTTGTTCTGCTGCGCGCACGTCCGGCCGATTAGCGATCACGGCCGCCGGTGTCGCTAATAATAACGGCGAGTCTGCAACCGGAATTTGCGCGGGCGGCATTAACTGTGCATCCAGCGTACCCGGATTTTCTCCCAGCAAAACTTCCATGCGGCGAATGGCAGATGTGATTTGCGCCGTGATCACCGGACGCTGCGCCTTTTGCGTTTCCAGCGCAGACTGCGCGCGCGAGGTATCAAGGCCACTAACCAAACCCGCTTTTTCCCGCGCGCTCGCCAGATCTAGCGCGGTTTGATAGGCAGTGATGGTTTGATCCATCAGTGCCAAACTTTGTTGCGCTAGGCGTAATTGGATATAGTTATTCGCCACCTCACCAAGCAAAGACAGTAACACGCCATTTTGATTTTCTTTAACAGATTTAATGGTAGCTTTTGCGGACTCAATCGCAGGTGAAATACTGAAGATATTAAATTCCCACGTCGCGTCGGCCTCGACGTCATATAAATTGCCGGTGAATCCCGCTGCCTGGCCGCGCACTGTTTTGCCGGAAGTACGTGAGCGTGACACGCCCCCCGCCCCAATGATGTTGGGCAGGTAACTCGCCTCAACCGACAGCAATTGCGCCCGCGCGGCGCGTACCCGCGTAGCTGCGATTTTCAAATCCAAGTTTTGCGCATCTGCCGTATGGATCAGTTCATTTAAAACGGGATCGTTAAATTGCTCCCACCAGCGCTGTTGCAACACGGCATCATTGACCGTTGCATTGGCCGTCCAGCCCGCAGGCACGGCGGCATTCGGCGGATAGGTTGTCGTGTTGCAACCCACCAAAGCGATCAAACTGATTGTCAGGAAAAGCTTTTTCATCATTCCGCCTGATTGAATGGCTATACATAGGCCGCAGCCCGAAGGTGTCAACATGCCCCAAACCGTGAAAGTAAAAGCTATTAAAAACTTGACTTAAAAGCCTTAACTTAGATAACCTTTAATATAACCCATTAAAGCCCGGAGACCATTATAATGAGTATTACTTTTACTGAAAATACACTTAAAAGATTCTGCAAAAGATTTCTTGATCCACGAATACCTTTAGAACAAGCGCAAAAAGATCTTTTAAAGATGGCAAAGGATACGCAACATTTTATTTTTGCCGTAGAAATTTTATATGCGAACGCCATGGAACTTTGCGATGCCGCCTCATCAAGCCTGGCAGCAATTGCGATATGTAGTTCACCTGAAGGTCAAGAGGTTATTCCTTATAGCCAACCAGCATTTATTTCTTTATCGGAAACTGCAGATATGCAATCGCAAGATATAGTGGGAAAATCTTTATGTTTATCACCTGTTTTTCGCGCCGGAGAGCGAGCTGCTGACCTTTGCGCTTACTTAATTACCACTTGGGCGCGTCAGGGGAAACAACTTGGTTGGTGTGAGGGTATAAACCCTACTGAAGCCTGGAGAGATTTAGAAGGTAAAAGAAAAGATTGCTGGCAGTGTCAGTCCAATTGTAAAAATACAAGGGGGCTATTTCAAATGTTAAGGAATGATCAGGACCGTTTTGTTAACGCTGCGCGGATCGGTGACCATCCTGCAAGTGCCTTTGCTCCCCTAGGAATGTAAAAAGAAAGGCGCCCAATGGACGCCTTTCTGAATCATATATTATAACTAATTAATTCGACGTGCCATTCAAATCGCTGTCGCGCCAATATTTGGTGCCTTGCAGCATCGCTTGCGCCAACAGGCCCGTATCCGTCAGCTGATAAATCCGCACGCCATTCAGGACGTCCGCGGAACCGCTCGCCCCGCCTCCCTTGGTGCCGGATTTTGCCGAAGCATCCGCATTGCCGGACATATCCAAACCGGTCGTAATGAAGTCATGAAAGGCTTTGGCATCATGGAAAACAAAAACCGTATTATAGTCTTTGGCGCCCAGGCCCAGGCCGACGCCCGCCGTTGCGCTTTCCATATAGGTTTCCTGGCCGCTTCGGTTGTCATGAGCCACGCCGTGACCGTAACCCGCGCTGACCCAAATCACCGCCAAAGATCCGCTTGAGAAAACCGCATAACCCACGGCATTTTGGATTTCCTGACGCGTGTCTGGGCGTGCTGCATAAAGGCGCGCCAGTGTGTTATCTTCCATTTTATGAACGGCGGCGCGTTCTTCCTGCGGCGTTGCGGCATAGGCTGTGAGCGGCACGGCGGCAATAAAACCTCCCATCAATAATGCAGTAGTAATTTTATTAATTGCGTTACGCATGATGTCCTCATCGATAAAGCGTTGAAGCTTTACATTCCGATATTCATGATAAAAAATATAGCTGGGACGGACCGATAGAAATAAATAAATCATAAAATCTTAATGGCTTGCTAAAAATTCTGCCAGCATATCATAACAATTTTCTAAATCGGGTTCTCTCGTGCAATAGGGCGGCATAATATACATCGTATTACCCATCGGGCGCAGCAACACACCACGCGTCAGGCAGAATTCCTGCAAGTCTTGTCCAATGTTAGCCAAGTAATTATTATTTGTGCCTTCAATTTCAAATGCCGCAATCGTACCGCAAATGCGTGGGTTATGTACTTTCAAGCGCGGAAGAAATTTTTGATGATATGCATTGATTGCGGATAGTTTTGCATTCGTATTTTCATCGCGCCAAACTTTTAGGTTCGCCGCCACCGCCGCGCAGGCCAGCGCATTCCCGCTATAGGACGTGGAATGAAATAACATGCGTGATTTATCCTGCGCATAGAACGTATCAAAAATTTCCGCGCTGGCCAGCGTCGCGCCCATGGGCAGGAAACCGCCCGTAATGCCTTTCGCCAGCGTAATGATATCCGGTAATTCTTTGCATTGCTGATAAGCGAACATCATCCCTGTGCGGCCGAAACCTGTCATAACCTCATCAAAAATCACAAAGGCACCTTTGGCGCGCGCGATACGTGTAATTTCATCCAGGATTTCCGGCGCATAAAATTTCATACCACCAGCGCCCTGAATCAGCGGCTCAATGATGACAGCTGCGATTTCATTTTTATGCGCGGCAAATATTTTTTTCAAAGAATCCAAACAGGCCGCAGCATCCACGGCAGGCGATGGCACGCGCAAGACTTCAAATAGTAAGGCTTCATGCGGTCTGGAAAAAACGCCGCGTGCGCCCAGTGATGTCGCACCCAGCGTGGCACCATGATAGGAGTGATCAAAAGTGATAATCTTGTAGCGCTGTGGCTGACCACGATGATGCCAAGCGCCCACCGCCATTTTCAGCGCGACTTCATTTGCCGTTGAACCGCTGTCGGATAGAAAGGTATAAGCGAACTTTTCATCCACTACCTGACCCAATTCAGAGATACAATTATTTACCGCATCATGCATAAAATTTGCCAGAATAGTTTGCGACAATTTCTCCGCCTGCACCGCAATTGCCGCACGGATAGCGAGGTGGCTATGCCCATGCGTCGTCACCCACCAGGAAGAAATGCCGTCAAATATTTTACGGCCATCGGCGGTATATAAATAGGCCCCTTCCGCACGCACAATCACGGGCGGCGGCGGCGCCATTGCATGCTGCGTCAAAGGTTGCCAAAGTTCCATACCGGAAATCTACTATCGCCTATTTTTAATTTCTATGCTTATGCGAAGCTTTTGGTCAATTTATCCAACTGTTTCAGCTGACCCAATAATTCTGGCATTTGCATCAGCGATATCATGTTTGGCCCGTCAGACGGCGCGTTGTCTGGATCTGGATGTGTTTCAATAAACAGCCCCGCACATCCCACAGCCAGCGCGGCACGCGCCAACGGTGGCACAAAACGCCGGTCGCCGCCCGAGCTACTGCCCTGCCCACCTGGTTGCTGTACCGAATGGGTCGCGTCAAAAATCACAGGGTAACCGGTTTCCGCCATGATGGGCAGGCTACGGAAATCGGACACTAATGCATTATAACCAAACGAAGCGCCGCGTTCGCACAGCATAATATTTTCATTGCCGGTTGAGGCAATTTTTTTCGCAACTTGCGCCATATCCCACGGCGCGAGGAACTGACCTTTTTTCACATTGATGGCTTTTTTCGTCTCACCCGCCGCAATGAGTAAATCCGTTTGGCGGGATAGAAAGGCCGGAATTTGCAGCACGTCCACATACTTTGCCGCCTCGGCACAATGCCAGGGTTCATGCACATCCGTTAAAACAGGCACAGAAAATTCATCACGGATTTCCTTTAGGAGATTTAGCCCCTGTTCCATCCCCATGCCGCGCACACCCAATACCGACGTGCGATTTGCCTTGTCAAAGGAGCTTTTAAAGATCAGCGGGATTTCCAGTTTTTTGCAAATCGAAACCAGCTCCGCCGCCACGCCGCGTAAATGTTCGCGCGATTCAATCACGCATGGCCCCGCGATCAAGGCAAAAGGCAGATCATTAGCGATCTGAATATCGCCCACAAAAATTGTTTTCATGACTATTTATCCTCCAAAGCATTCAGTCCTGCAAGTATTAAGATAGTTGCATTCCGCCAATTTCAGGTATGAATATAACCGCAAAATTAAGGAATAATATGCAAACCACCGCAAACGATTGTTTCGTGTTTAAACCTTTAATTTATTCTATCACCATTACTTTATCATTCGTGGATATATGCGGCCTGGTATCAACGGGCGCAAGCGGCGGAAATGGCGCGATACTAGTTTTAACAGGCGGCGCGGCGCGCGTTGTTTCCGAAGAGATAATTTTGGTTTCTTGTTCGGGTGCCAGAGTCGCCAGCCCTGCATCCCATCCCCCCCCAGCCGCGGCATAAATGGCCACTAAATCTTTACGTAGCGCGGCATCGGATACTGCCATGGCAGATTCCGCGCTCAGCGCGCCTTGTTCCGCTACCAAAACATCTAATAGCGCAATCTCGCCATTTTCATATTGCAGATGCGCAAGTTCTTCAGCCCGGTGCGTTTGATCATAGGCCTGGTGCAGCGAATTGTTACGCTCGGTTTCCTGAAGATAATTCGTCAGTGCATTTTCCATATCTTCCAATGCTTCCAACACGGTTTGCTGATAAGATAGGAAGGCTTGCTTTTGCTGAGCATCGGCAACATCAATCGCGGATTCCAGGCGGCCGAAATCCAAAATGGGCTGCGCCAAGTTTGCGGCGATGCTCCAGGGATGCGCGGCATTAAATAAATTCGATGATTGATAACCGTATAGCCCGAGCAAATTGATTTTCGGAAATAAATCACGGTCCGCCGCGTGCAGATTAGCAATCGACGCCGCAAAGCGTCGCTCCGCCGCACGCACATCAGGCCGGTTGGCCAGCACTGCAGCGGGCGCCGCAATGATTACCTTTGCATCCAATGGCGCCAAGGTTTCCGCCGTCGCCATCACCGTCTTTTTTGTTCCGGGTGGATAACCCATCAAAACATTCAAACGGTTTTGTGCCGCCGCATAGGCTGCTTTTAGCACCGGAATTTGCGCAGCAGTTGTGGATACTTGAGCGCCTGCACGCTGGACGTCAAAATCGCTGGCCAAGGCGCCGCGGAATTGCGCCTTTGTTACTTCAAAGGTTTTTTCTTCATTCGTCAGATTTTTTTGCGTCAGTGCGATTTGGCGTTCATCATTACGCATATCAAAATAATTGCGTGCGACTTCGGCCAGTAATGACACCATCACACCGTGCGTATTAGCTTCTTCAGATTGCAAAATCGCATTAGCGGCAGACGCGCGTGCCTGGTTCGCGCCGAATAGATCCAATTCCCAGGATGCCTGCCCGTCCAGTTCGGCTATGCCATAGGTTGCATTGGCGGTGTTCACGCCCAGGTTCTCACGCGTCGCGTTGCCAGTCGCACTGATATTCGGCAACAATCGCGCACGACTGGCGGCGCGGTTCGCACGCGCTTCCTCAATCCGCGCTTTCGCAATAGCGAGTTTTTTATTATTAGCCAAAGCCTCGCGCATCAAGGTATCGAGTGTGGCATCACCAAAATGCGCCCACCAATTGTGATCAATTTTTCCGGCTGCATCCGTAACGCTTTGCGACCATGCTGCGGGTGCAGTGATACCAGAGTTTTGCCCCTCCGGCGCAGCGGTACAGGCGGCAACGGTTAATAATAGGGTCAGAGTAATTTTACGCATCATGCGGGATCCTCATCAGGATTGAGGTGCAGCTGTTCAGTTTTCACAAACATTCTTTCCACCGCGCGCATTAGCACAAAAAAGACGGGTGTGAGGAATAGACCAAAAAACGTCACGCCCAGCATGCCTGAAAATACCGCCACGCCAATGGCGTGACGCATTTCAGAACCCGCGCCGTGCGAGGTCACTAATGGCACGACGCCCATGATGAAGGCGAGTGAGGTCATCAGGATCGGACGCAGCCGTAAATGCGCGGCTTCAACCGCAGCCGAAACAGTATCCATGCCCCGATGTTCCAGTTCCCGCGCGAATTCCACAATCAAAATCGCGTTTTTACAGGCGAGACCGATCAGAACGAAAAAGGCGATCTGGGTAAAGATATTATTATCACCGCCTGTCAGCCAAACGCCTGTGATCGCGCAGAGTAAACACATCGGCACGATCAAAATAATCGCGATCGGCAAAAACAAACTTTCATACTGCGCGGCCAGTACAAGGTAGACCAGGAAGACGCAGAGCGGAAAGACAAACATGGCCGTATTACCCGCTAGGATTTGTTGATACGTCAATTCTGTCCATTCAAAATCAATTCCCTTTGGCAAAACGCGGTGCAAAAGTTTCGTGATCGCCTCCTGCGCTTGGCCCGATGAGAATCCGGGTGCCGGGCCACCATTGATATCGGCAGAACGGAAGGCATTATAATGCATCGTGGATTCCGGCCCATTGGTTTCCTGCACGCGCAGGATGGAACCCAGCGGCACCATATCGCCCGACAAATTGCGCGTTTTCAAATTCAAAATATCGTCCGGATGGCCGCGGAAATCGCTGTCCGCCTGGGCAATCACCTGATACGTCCGGCCGAATTTGTTGAAGTCATTGATATAAAGCGAGCCCAAATAAACCTGCATCGTATCAAACACATCCTGCACATCTACGCCGAGCTGCATCGCCCGCGTACGGTCGAGGTCGACAAACAATTGCGGCACGTTGATTTCATAACTTGAAAAAACACGTGACAGCTCCGGTGTTTTGGCGGCCTCTTCAGTTACCTTTTTCACGGCGTCATTCAGCGCTGAATCGCCCGCATCGCCGCGGTCCTCGATTTGCAATTTAAAGCCGCCGATGGTGCCAAGCCCCATTACGGGCGGCGGCGGAAATATCGCCACAAATGCATCCTTGATGCCCATGAATTTCATTTGCAGTTTTTGCGCGATGGCGGGGCCGTAAAGATCCTTGGACGTGCGTTCTTCAAACGGTTTCAGTGTGACGAAAACGATACCCGCGCTGGATGAATTCATAAAACCGTTGATCGACAGGCCTGGAAATGCGACGGCGCTAGCTACGCCAGGTTCCTTCAGCACGATGGTGGACATATCGCGGATAACCTTTTCGCTACGGTCGAGCGTGGACCCGTAAGGCAACTGCGCGAAGGCAATCAGATATTGTTTATCCTGCAGCGGGACAAAGCCCGGCGGCACGGCCTGAAAGCCAACATAGGTCAATCCGAGCAAAACGGCATAAACAATCAATGAAATGGATTTGCGTTTCAATGTGCCGCGCACGCCGCCGCTATATGCATGTGATGAACGTTTGAAAAATTTATTGAAGCCGTTGAAAAATCCGCCGAAGGCAAAATCCATTGCACGCATCAACCAGTCCTTATGCTCATGCTTGTCGCGCAATAACAGCGCCGCCAATGCAGGCGACAGCGTAAGGGAATTAAAGGCGGAAATAATCGTTGAGAAAGCAATTGTCAGGGCAAACTGGCGGTAAAACTGACCCGTCAGCCCGCTAATAAAGCCAATGGGTAAAAATACCGCACATAAAACCAACGCGATGGCGATGATGGGGCCGGTGACTTCGCGCATGGCCTGTACGGTGGCATCATGCGGCGAGAGGCCGTTTTCAATATTTCGCTCGACGTTTTCGACAACGACAATCGCGTCATCCACCACAATTCCGATAGCAAGCACCAACCCGAACAGCGACAGCGCATTAATCGAAAAACCGAACATGTGCATGATCGCAAAGGTACCAATAATCGATACCGGCACCGCGAGCAACGGAATAATTGACGCGCGCCAGGTCTGCAAAAATAAAATCACGACGAGGACAACAAGGCCGACGGCTTCAAGCAAGGTTTCAATTACGGCTTTGATGGAATCGCGCACGAAAACCGTGGGGTCATAGACGATAGAATAATCAATGCCGTCTGGAAAGTTTTGCTTCAACTCTTCCATCTTTTTACGCACGGCGTCGGATACGGCAATTGCATTCGCGCCGGGTTCCTGGAAAATCGGAATCGCCACCGCGGATTTATTATCGAGCAGCGAGCGCAGGCCATATTGTGCCGCGTCTAATTCAATCCGCGCGACATCGCGCAGCCGCGTAATGGCGCCGGTTTTATCGGTCTTGATAATGATATCGCCGAACTGGTCGCTATCCGTTAGCCGGCCTTGCGTATTCACGGGCAATTGCAATTCGATACCCTTGCCATACGGTGGGCCGCCAATCACACCCGCAGCAACTTGCACATTTTGCCGGCGCACTGCATTCACGACATCATTCGCCGTCATATTCAACGCAGCAATTTTTTCTGGATTCAGCCATATCCGCATCGCGTAATCGCCGGAGCCGAACAAGCCCACCTGTCCAATACCGGAAATTTTCGCCAATTGGTCTTTCACGTTCAGCGTCGCATAGTTCCGCAGATACAACATATTGTATCGGTCATTCGGCGATTTCAGGTGCACGACCATGGTCAGGTCAGGCGAAGATTTTGCCGTGGTCACGCCGATTTGGCGCGTAATATCCGGTAAACGCGGCAAGGCCTGGCTGACGCGGTTTTGCACCATCTGTTGCGCCAAATCCGGATCAGTGCCGAGCTTAAAGGTCACTGTTAATTGCAAACTGCCATCCGATGCCGCCTGCGACAACATGTAAAGCATATTTTCGGTTCCGTTGATTTGTTCCTCAAGCGGCGTCGCGACGGTTTCCGCAATCGTGCGCGGATTCGCGCCAGGGAATTGCGCGGTCACGATGACCGACGGCGGCACGACCTCGGGATATTCCGATACCGGCAATTGCGTCATGGACAGCAAGCCAGCCAGGAAAATAATGACGGAAATCACACCCGCGAAAATCGGGCGGTCAATGAAAAAGCGTGACAAATTCATTTTGCGGAATCTTTCGCAGGCGCGGGAGCTGTCCCCGCATTGGGCGCAGAACCGGCAGGCATTTTATTACCTGCATCACTCGTAATTTCTGTCGCACTCACGGCCGCACCAGGCCGCACGTGCAAGATGCCGTCCACAATCACGCGATCGCCAGCCGTCAAGCCGGATTGCACAATTCGGTTACCGTCAACTGCGGCACCCAGACTGACTTCGCGATATTGCACTTTGTTTTGCGCATCAACGACGTAAACAAATTTTTTGTTCTGGTCCGTGCCCACCGCATGTTCCGGCACCATCAAAGCCTGGCTATCCTGACTGCTCGACAAACGCACCGAAACAAACATGCCGGGGATCAGCGCGCCGCCATCATTCTTAAACTTCGCGCGCGCGCGGATAGTGCCGGAGGCAGGGTTGATCTGATTATCAAAAGAATAAATCATGCCGCGATAAATGTGATCTTTATCTTCCCGCACGTTCAGTTCAACCGGGATGGAACGTTCTTGTTTGCTGTCACTCGCGCCCTTACGAATGCTATCTATATAGGTATGTTCATCCACATCGAAATCCGCATAGATTCCATCGCTTGAAACAATGGTGGTAAGCAGCGGCGCATTCGGACCTGATTGCACCAGATTGCCCACCGTAATTTCCGCACGGCTGATGCGGCCGGAAATCGGCGCACGGACATAGGCGTATTCCAGATTCAATTGCGCCTGACGCAGCGCCGCATCTGCCGATTGTACGTTGGCCTGAGCGGCAGCGTTTTGGCTGGCGCGCTGGTCATAGACGCGGCGCGCGATGGCTTCGGATTTCACTAAATCACTTGCTCGGCCAAATTCCGTACTGGCAAATTTCGCATTGGTTTTTGCGGTTGCGACATCGGCCTGCGCCTTGGCCACAGCATCCTGATATGGGCGCGGATCGATGACAAATAAAATATCGCCAGCCTTCACGTTTTGCCCGTCATCGAATTTGATTTCTGTGATGCGCCCGCTCACCTGTGGCCGGATTTGCGCCTGGTCTACCGCTACTAGGCGACCGGAAAAATCCGATGAAATCCGCATATTTTGCGGCTGAACGGTTTGCACAGTGACGGGTATCGCCTGGGCCGCGCCGCCCGGCGGTCCGCCTTCTGCTGCAGCATGATTAGCAAAATAGACCATGCTGCCGGCGCCCAGCAAAACAACTGCCACCAAAATGGGGATGATATAACGTGCCATTTCGGCGCTCCAGGACCAAAGTTGAACGATGGTTTTAATTAGTTCAACTTTGGTTGGATTTCAAGTGATGACATCACCCCATAATTTTAATGACACCATAAATAAACGCCATGCCCAAAACCGTGGCCAAGCTGGTCCAGCGCACAGGATGGGAATGATGGCTTTCCGGAATTAAATCACTGGCGCCGATATATAAAAAGAAACCGCCGAACAGCGCCAGAATAACCGCCAGAGATTCCATATCGACTTTGATAAACGTTGTGACAATGATGCCGATGATCGGCGCCGCCGCATCGACCGCCAGCCAGCGCAGCGCCTGTTGTTTGCTGCCACCATTTTTCATCACAAGATTTACGGTATTGATGCCGTCCGAATAATCATGCGCGATCACGGCCAACATCATGATTTGCCCCAGGGTTGGCGATACCTGATAGGCCAAACCAATACCCAAGCCATCCATAAAACTATGAATTGAAAGTGTCCCCGCCCCCACATGCGCCGCTGCGTGATGATGCCCGCTTTCGCATTCGCCATGCCCATGGAAAAACACGAACCGGTCCAGCAACATATAAGCCGCAAAACCTGCAGCCACGATGGCCATCATTACGGACGGTTCAAAATGATGTGCGCCGCTTTCGATCGCTTCGGGAATCAGGTCGAAAAATGCCACGCCGACCACCGCACCGGCGCTAAACCCGGAAATGATATGCAACTTATCCCGGAACCGCATGGCGAAAAGTCCGCCCAGCATCGTAAATACGCCCGTTAATAGCGCGATAAGATAGAGATTCATCATAAACTCCTATGGTTAGTTACCCGGCGTACAACAGCGGTACGACAGGAAGAATTGCAGCATAGCATAGCTGTCAAGGGGGTGTTCAGGCGGGCGGACGGCACAGAAAACCTAGGATATGGGGCATGACGCGCTGGACCAGCACCGCGCCCCAAATTCCGATAATGGTTCCCGCGATGACGTCGCTGGGGTAATGCGCCGTTACCATGATGCGCGATGCGGCGATGACGCCCGTGAAAGCAAAAACTGGGATGCGGGCCCAACGGTATTTTTCCGGCAGCGTTAAAGTGATTGCAGTACCTAGGGACATCATGGTTGTCGCATGACCGGATGGAAAAGATTGAAAATGATACGTGTTGTGGCCAAAGGCTTCATGCCAATGGAAAAATCCATAAATGCCGTGCTGTAAAAACTCCACCGGGCGCGCGCGGGCGAAAAGACGTTTCAAGACGTCTGTGAATAATCCCGCGCCCGCCACGGAAGCAAAAATTTGAATCGACGCACGCCAGAGCGGTAAAAATTTTTCCGGCATTTTTTTGGTACGCCATAAAATAAATCCAATAACCGCGACCAATCCCGTCGGCCATTCATACCATTTCGCCAAACCAATATCGGTAATCGCATCAAAAAACGGACGGCAAGTGTTATGTGCATTTACATATTGCATGGCCGCCAGATCGAGCGGGATGACCGCCAACATTACGGCAACAGCCAAAAGAGTGATAAACAATGTTTTACGGTCAGTCTGGGTCATAAAAATCTGTATATTGGAAAACGTAAAGTGTTTCCATCCTCCCGCGGCCTAAATTCATGCCTCGGATTTGTTTTTGGGTATTCAAATTTGTATGCGTGATTTTTAATAGGCCTTTTAGTTCTGATAGTTTTTCGTTTGAAACGATCAGCAAAGCACCATCGTCATCCTCCCACGCATTCAAAGCGGACTTTGCATCCCCAAACCACTGCGTTTTTGTGCCGAGCAAAAATATCGCGCTGGGCTCTTCGTAGCCCACCAAAATCACCGGCCGACCCTGAGCGATCTGTTGCAATTGCGGCGCGATCCAAAAATTGGGCAAACTGGGCGCGATAAAACCAAGTAGTTTGATATTCAACGCCAGCGCAATGGCAATCGGAATGGCAAAAGCCAGGCGCTGTCGGCGGTCTGAAAAATTGACTTTGGATAAAGCGGTAGCGGCGAGCAGCGCAATCGCCGGATACATCGGCAAAGTATAGTGCGGCAGTTTTGTTGGAATAATTTCAAAAATCAGCCAAGATGGGATAATCCAGGCCAGGAGAAATTGCGTGACGCGGTCGCCGCGCGTTTGCCAGCCGTGAAGCAGACCGCGCACCACTGGCACGATGGCAGGTAAAAATAATATGAGTAACAATGCCATGTGTGTGCCTGGCGGCAGACCATGCGACTCCTGCCCCGCACTGACCTTCCCAAGCATGTCGTGGCCAATAGATTCTTGCCAGAATAAACCATGGCTTTGAATTGTGATGGCGATCAGCCAGGGTGCGATGCAAAGCACGATGATGCCCAGCCCGATCAGTGGCCGTAGTTGTAAAAATAACTGCGGCGATTTTTGCAAAATGCAAAGTGTTACCACAGTTAATCCCACAACCATCAAAATCACTGGGCCTTTGATTAAAATGCCAGCAGCAATGGCGAGCCAGAAGATAATGATACGTGACCATTCGTTTACCCGTCCGCTCCGGTCATCTGCTATATAAACTTTTGCCAACTGCCACATTGCGAACAGCGTCGTGGCCAGCAATATCGCATCCGTTTTTGCCAGACGCGCTTCGGCGGATAAGATTAATGCGCTCGATAATAATAACGCTGCACCAAAACCGACCTGCGAAGAGATTAAATTACGGCCTATCAGGTAGGTTAACATCAATGATGCAATTGCCGCCAGAAACGATGGCACACGGTAAGTCCAAATTTGATTAAACGGCGGCGCTCCAAAAATTTTCGTGCTAGCAACCTGGAGCCAATAAATGCCGACCGGTTTTTTATAACGAACTTCATTTTGAAAATGGATGTCAAAATAATTTCCACTTTCAATCATTTGTTTAGATGCCTGGGCAAACCGTGCCTCATCGCGGTCAATCGGCGGAATAGTGTAAAATCCTGGCAAAAACATCACCGCACCCAACAGTATCAAAAATAAAATCGCACAGCGCGGATTTTCGGCAAAGGCAAATAATTTATTCATGCACCCCGCCTAATATTTTCTTGTGCGTCGCCCTATATTCAATTCGCGCAAGCCAGACGCCCGCAAAAATAATCACCACTGCGCCGGTAATGATCCAAACATCCGGCACATCGCCAAACATAAAAAAACCAAGCAGCGTCCCCCAAATTATTTGGCTGTAATGGGTGGGCGTGACCTGGCTGGCTGGCGCTTTATAAAAAGCCAAAATCAAAAAACAGTTGCCGATGCCTGACAAAATCGCGGCAATCCAGAAATACATCCAGCCCTGCCCATCCGGCCAGACAAAAGACTGAAATCCAAACGCTGCTGCCAGCGCGGCCGTAACGATTTCCGGGATCACGATACTCGCACCCAAACCTTCGCTGGCGGATTTGCGGCGGATGATCGCCTGCCCCAGTGCACCTGCCAACGTCCCGCCCAACACAACCAGCGCCGCAAAATTGATATTTTTCGGATCGGGGTGAAAGGCAATCACAACACCCGCGAATGAAATCAGCAGCAATACAATTTGCAGCCGCGTCACGCACTCTCGCAGCCACATCACGGCAAACAAAACGGTGAACAGCGGCACGGTAAAAATAAATGTATAAAAATTCGCCAACGGCAATTTTTGGATGCCATACCACCCAGCGACCGTATAAATGAAAAACGTCACGCCGCGGAAAATTTGTATGCGTGGTGCACGGGTTTTCATGCAATCAGGCCCACCCCGCCAACGGGCAAAAGCGTAAATCAATGGTAAAGACAAAAACACACAGAGAAATACAATTTCTAGCAGGGGATAAGACCCCGACAAGATTTTAATAAAAACATCGCAGACATTATAGATCGCATAGGCACCCAGGCCGAGCAAAAATCCGTGCCAGGCCTGATGATTTTCTTTTGTGGATGCCATGAATACCATAACGCCTGCCTACCATGCGATTTTGGGGCTGGCAATTGCGAACGGCGGTGCGATAATCGCTTAAGGAGAATCCGAATATGAAGATATTTAAAGTTTTGACTTTGCTTGCCGTTGCAATTGCGGCAGGCTATGCAGGCGGACATTTCACGTCTTCAAACCCCAACGTACAAAAGCAGGAAAGCGTTTATCAACGGGTGCTACGTACGCAAACGATACGCTGCGGATACAACTATTACGCGCCAGTCCTGACGCGAAATGAAAAAACAGGAAAACTGGAGGGCGTCTATGTGGATTACATGGAGGCTTTGGGGAAACTGACTGGCCTGAAAATAGAATGGACAAGCGAAATCGGATGGGGCGACGTTCCCATTGCCCTGAAAGATAAAAAAATTGACGCCTTTTGTGCCGGAACCTGGGCAGATGCCCGGCGCGGTACGCAAATTGCTTTTACAGCGCCGGTATTTTTCAATGTTATTCAAGCTTATGGACGCGCGGACGATCACCGCTTTGAAACCCTGAATGCGATCAACAATCCGCAGATCATCATTGCCGCCATTGATGGGAGCGTCCCTGCGGATATTGCGGCGCAAGAATTTCCGAATGCGAAGACTTTGTCCTTGCCGGTATTAGATTCGGATGCAGATGAACTTTTGAATGTCGCCTCCGGTAAGGCTGATGTTGCTTTTACCAGCGGGGGCCCAGCAGCGCTTTATATGCAGAATAATCCAGGCAAACTGCAATTGATCGCTTCAGGCAAACCAATCCGGGTTTTTGGCGTCACCACCGCTGTTACTATTGATGATCCGCCATTACTGGAAATGTTAAACACAGCCACACAGCAATTGGTGGATAGCGGTACCGTTGATCGCATTTTGGCAAAATATGAAAAAGATTATCCAAGCGCTTTTGTCAAAGTAGCACCCCGGTACGACGTGCATGGCTCTGAATAATTGACTGTCATCTCCTGTCTGGCCAGGAACGTAAACTTTTGCCACTGTAATACAAGAACGACTCAAAAGAAGCAGGAGCCTTTTCATGAGCATTAAGACCCCAATCACAGTTGCCATCGGCGATGGTATTGGCCCCGAAATTATGGCCGCCGCGCTCAGTATATTGGAGGCTGGCGGCGCCCAGATCGAACCAGAATATATTGAAATCGGCGAGAAGGTATATCTGCGGAACATTTCCGCCGGGATTGAGGACAGTTCGTGGGATAGCCTGCGCCGCACCAAGGTATTTTACAAAGCGCCAATTACAACGCCCCAGGGCGGAGGGTATAAAAGCCTGAATGTGACAGTGCGGAAAACACTGGGCCAATTTGCCAACGTGCGGCCATGCGTATCATTGCATCCGTTCGTGCAAACGAATTTCCCAGGCATGGATGTCGTCATTGTACGCGAAAATGAAGAAGATTTGTATGCGGGCATCGAATACAAGCTATCGGATGATGTGTATCAGTCGGTGAAATTAATTTCACGCCCGGGGTCCGAACGGATTATCCGCTATGCTTTCGACTACGCGCGCCGCAATGGCCGCAAAAAAGTCACCTGCATGACCAAAGACAATATTATGAAAATGGCGGACGGCCTGTTTCATAAATTGTTCGACCAAATCAAAACCGAATACCCCGAAATCGAAGCCGACCATATGATTATTGACATCGGTACGGCACGAATTGCGGCACGTCCAACGGCGTTCGATGTTGTTGTCACGTTGAATTTATATGGCGATATTATTTCGGACGTTGCGGCGGAGGTGACAGGTTCCGTCGGCCTCGCGCCGTCGGCAAACATTGGCGACCATGTTGCGATGTTTGAAGCCATTCACGGCTCCGCCCCCACCATGTCGCGCGACAGCGCAAATCCTTCGGGCCTATTGCTTGCGGGCGTGATGATGCTGGTGCATATCGGCCAGGCCGAAGCCGCCGCGCGCGTTCACAACGCTTGGCTGAAAACGTTGGAAGACGGCATTCACACCAAAGACATTTGGCGCGAAGAAACCTCGAAGAAAAAAGTCGGTACGGCGGAATTTGCAGAAGCCGTGATTGCGCGCATGGGACAATTCCCGCAAACGCTGCCGGTTGCGAAATATCAAAATGTCGTCGGCAAGGCGACGCCCGATGTTGCGCCCACCGTGACGACGGAACATAAACTGGTCGGCATCGATGTTTATGTCGTTGACAGTTCCAATGATCCAAACGGCCTGGCCGCGAAACTACAAAAACTCGAAGGGGACGGCCTGAAATTATCGCTGGTCGATAACCGTGGCGTCAAGGTTTGGCCGGGCGGGCATAAAGAAACCTATTGCACCGACGCCTACCGCGCGCGCTTTTTGACCGGCGAAGGTAAGGATGCTGCGGCCACAACTCCGGCCGCTGCATTGTCATTACTGCAACGCATCGACGGCGCAAAAATCGCCTTCAGCAAAACTGAAATGCTGCAATACTTCGGCGCCGAACGCGGCTTTACTTTGGGTCAGGGTGAATAAATTTATTTCGGACTGCCTGCATTGGATCATTTCTGAATTGCGCCCAGAAAGGTTGTTGTTTCATATCTCGTTCTTGGCGATACAAAGTAATATATCTGTCGGTAAATTTATCGTTCCAATCACACTGGGCCTTATCACCTTGGATTAACGCCTTGGCTGTCTCGGTATCTATCCCATATGCCTTCGCTATAGGTGCTTTACGACTTTCGAGCTCATTATCCTTATATTTATCAATATAAGTTTCGTATTTTTTCCCATCTTGCACAGGAATTATAGGGTTAAATCCAATCTTAATAATGGAACCAAGGGTTAATTTTAGTTTTATCTGCCGATTGTAATGAACTCCGTTTGGCAGATTCATGGGAAAAGTAACTACGGCTAGGGTTTCCTCTCCTCCCACCAACTCATCACTGCTTTTTCCTGTGCCAAAAACTTTAAATTCTGCTCCTGCAGACAGAGGAACGTTTTTAAGGGCTTTCTTAAACAAGGGATAATTACGGAGTGGGTCATTCTCCTCTTGGAGAATAATCTTGGTTGTCGGAATGCCTATAATTAAGGCAATGGCCCCTGCAACTATCAAAGCTGATTTTCTAGGTTTAAACGTCATTAGATTCTCCATTTAGGTTAAATGTTACTTAATCTATAATTCACATATTATGAAACTATCAAGTTTTATTTAAACCCAACCCTTATGGCGAAAATACAGCAATGGCAGCAAGGCCGATGCCAAAATCAAAAGGATGCTGAGCGGGTAACCGAAATGCCAGCTGAGTTCTGGCATGTCATGAAAATTCATGCCGTAAATCCCTGCGATCAAGGTCGGCGGCATCAGGGTCACCGCTGCCACAGTGAAAATCTGCATCACTTTATTCTGTTCAATACTGATCATACCAAGGGTGGCATCCAATAAAAACTCCACCCGTTGCTGCAGAGAATCCACATGGAGTTCCAGAGACTGAATGTCAGAGGCCAACGATTTTGAACGGTGCACACCCTTTTCGCCTAAAATAATTTCTGCATTATTAGCTAAAAATAAAATTACGCGTTCCGATCCTGCCATAACATTACGAAACTTGCCCAGCAAATCTCCTGTCCGTCCGACATCTTGTAAGACACGGCGTACATGACTGCTTTTATCCAGGCGGATATCTTTTTCCTGCCTCGAACTCCCATTGAAAATATCTTGCGATAGGGCGTCGATTTTATCACCAACTTGCTCCAGAATTTCTGTGGAACGGTCAACAAACATGTCCAACAACCCAACCATTACTTTGGCTGGCGTCGCATAATCAACTGATTTCTGCTGAAATTTTTCGCAAAACAAACTGATGGATTTCGGGTTGAGATAACGCAGCGTGATTAAAATCCGCGGTGATAGAACAAAACTCATTGGACCAATTTCATAATCATATGCCTGATCCGTCCGCGCCATAATCGGCATGGTCATCACATATTCATCGCCTTCTGCATACAACTGGCTGGAGATTTGAATTTCTGAAATATCATCGCCATGTGGTAGGATAACTTTAAAATCCGTTTGTACCTGGGCAATTTCTTCATCGGTTGGCGCGATCATATCCAACCAAACACAATGATCCGGCCAGACTGAACCAGTCGCCCAATGCGTTTTTTTGCCATTGGCAGTATAAATATTGATCATTGCGGCCTCGGCACATTGGTTATCACGCAGGCCGCCTTGATCGTATTGGAAATCAGACAGGCAATTGTCATAGGCCCTACCCCACCGGGGACAGGTGTAATGGCAGCGGCCCGGGTGGCGGCGGACGCAAAATCAACATCGCCCGCGACACGGTAACCGCGCGGATCGGATACGTCATCTACGCGGTTGATGCCCACGTCGATAACAATCGCGCCTTCTTTAATCCAATCGCCGCGCACGAATTCCGGCCGCCCGATAGCGGCCACGATAATATCCGCCCGCGCGCATTCGGCGGGCAGATCGCGGGTTTTAGAATGGGTGATCGTGACGGTGCAGCCCTCCGCGAGTAATAGCGCCGCCATCGGTTTGCCGACAATATTGGAACGGCCGATCACCAACGCACGCATCCCTGCCAGCGATAACTTTAAGTGATCCTTTAAAAGGTATAGGCAACCCTTTGGCGTACACGGAATCATGGCGGGCTGGCCGACTGACAGGCGCCCGGCGTTAATGACGTGGAAACCATCCACATCCTTGGCCGGGTCAATCGAATCCAAAACTGCCATCGCATCAATCTGCGGCGGCAGCGGCAATTGCACTAAAATGCCATGAACGGCAACGTTGGCATTTAGTTCTGTAATTAGTTTTAATAATTCGTCCTGCCCTGTGGCCGCTGGCAGGTTATATTCAAAACTATTCAGGCCGACTTCCTTGGCAGCACGCTGTTTATTCCGCACATATATTTGTGACGGCGCATGTTCGCCCACCAGGACCACCGCCAACCCTGGCACCAGTCCATGCAGAGATTTCAAATCCGCAACCGCCACCGTCATCGCGCCGCGCAAATCCGCTGCGATTTGTTTGCCGTTAATTAGCTTAGCTGAGGAGCTCATAAATCAATCGTTCCAAAAACATAATCAGCAAAATTAAAATCATCGGCGAGATATCAATCCCGCCAAGCGAAGGAATCACGCGCCGGATCGGCGCCAGCACCGGCTCCGTCAGGCGTCGGCAAAAATCCTCTATCATTGCAACAAAACGGTTGCGGACGTTCACTACATTAAATGCAATCAGCCAAGACAGGACAGCGCTGGCGATCAAAATCCAGACGTATAAATCCAGAACGGTGATAATCAACCAGATTAATGCATGCATGCTGTACTCCTGTTTTGCTGTCGTGAGAATGATCGGGAAATCACGACCCCCTCACCTCAAAGTGCTAAGTTCAACGTTACACGTTTCACTAAGCACTTTAGCCCTCTCCTGCAAGGGGAGAGGGAAATTAATTTACCTTGAGATGTAAAACGGTCTAAAATAGGCGGATGCTGGAATCAGATGAATCTCTGGAAGAATCGCCCTCAATGGATGTACCACCCGAGGTGCCGGCTGCGATGGCGCATGCCAGGCATAGATTTCTGCTGTTAGGCATTGGATTTGCAATGATCATCGTCACCGCGCTGGCCTGGTTGAACGAAGCGGCAAAAGAAGAATCAAAATTCCAACAGGCTGTTAGCAGTGTAAATTTAAAACCGCGTCCTGTTAATCCGGCACCCGGCCTGGCTTATCAGCCCCCCCCCAAAGAATCTACTATATCGCACATTAGCTCATCCCCTGCTAAACCGGCAGAAATTTTGTCGCCCGCACCCACCACTCCGGCTCCGCCACATGAATAGCCTGCGCGGCATGGCGCGCGGTTTCGGCATCGGCAAATAATCCAAAACAGCATGAACCACTGCCCGTCATGCGTGATAGCATACAACCCGTTTGCCGCGCCAAAGATCGATACGCTTGTAGAATTTTCGGTTCAATACCCATCGCCGGGTGCATTAAATCATTGCGCGTATCATGGATCAGATGTTTTAAATTCTCTGGATCGGTCATGTTTTTGATATCCGCGATCGGCTGCGTATAGGGCGGCACCAACATATCAAAAATATCTTTTGTTGAAACGCTAACGCCTGGATAGACCAACACCATATATTGATCTGGCATCGGCGCAAAAGCCTCCAGTTCATCGCCTAACCCACTAACAATACAGCTGCGCTGTGCCAAACATACCGGTACATCCGAACCAATTTTTTTTGCAAGCCATTCCGCGTCACTGGGCAACCATTCAAACCGCCAGAAATGCTGCATCGCCCGCACCATCGCAGCGGCATTGGCCGACCCCCCACCCAGCCCAGCGCCAATGGGCAAATTTTTATTCAACTCCACAATAAAATTAGGCTTGCGGTTATAACGCTCCGCCAACAGATGCGCGGCCTTTGTGATTAAATTATCTTGCATAAATGGCAGGGAACTCGCAAAGTTTCCCTGTACTACCAGGTGATATTGTTTTGCTTCGCGCACCAGCATGGTATCGGAAACTGCAGCAAAGGCTACCCAGCTTTGCAATTCATGGTAGCCATCTGCACGCTTGCCGGTAACATGCAAAAAGAGATTGATTTTAGCATGGCATTGTAACGTAATCCCTTTGTTATCGCCCATGACCTTCCACCACCAGGGCGGCGGCGATGGCGGCACGGGAAATAAAGGATGACGCTGGACTTCAGGTTTTGCTATCATAGGGGTGATTATGGATAGGCTTGAAGCTCTGCGGTGGCAATGGGAAATGGGCGCGACGGATTTTGTGGCGGGCGCACCGTGCGATTGGTTGCGAGCGCCAGTTGCAGAAAAAGCATTGCTATTTGATATGCCAGCCGCACCATCTGTGGAGGTGGGTACAGGCGCGAAAGTAGAGAGTTATGTGGATTTATCCCATATCACGGATTTAGATAGTTTACGTACTGCTCTTGAAAATTTTGACGGTCTGGAAATAAAAAAATCCGCAATGCAAATGGTATTTGGTGACGGTGTGACTAACCCCCGTGTGGTCGTGATCGGCGAAGCGCCTGGCGCGGATGAGGATCGCATCGGACGGCCCTTTGTCGGTGCGGCCGGAAAATTACTGGATAAAATGCTGGCTGCGATTGACCTGTCACGCATGACGAATAGTTACATCACTAATGTGATTAACTGGCGCCCTCCGGGTAATCGTCAGCCGACACCCCAGGAAATTGCGCTGTCCCTGCCCTATTTGCAAAAGCATATTGAACTGCTCGCACCGGAATTTTTATTGGTCGTAGGCGGCACCTCTGCCAAGGCCTTGTTCAATATTGAACAAGGCATTACCCGTGCGCGCGGCCAATGGATGAATTACCTGTTGCCGGACGGCAAATCCGTACCCACTTTAATTACCTTTCATCCGGCCTATCTGCTGCGGTCCCCGGCGCAGAAAGCCCTAGCCTGGCGGGATCTCCTGTCCCTTCAAAACAGATTAAATATTGCAACTAAAGCTGAATGATCAAGTGATCAATTTTACGGACAGGACGAACAGAAAATTCATTTGATGGCTCAAAAGGCATTTGCTCTCCTTTGCCATCAAACTGCTGAATTAAGGCCCAACCATTTCCCGTAGTTCTTGATAGCCAAATACCCCTTCGCCTGTGGCCGAATTTATCACCATCAAAACTTCCCTTAAGCATGCCATTGTTACGGTTTTGATAAAGAATTGTCCCGACTTCTTGATTAGGTATCCACCAGTCCGCATAACTGTAATCTAGTGCTTTTTGAGAGTTCATTAAATGAAGAGTCATCGCAGCATGGAAATGTGTAGCCTCACACGGCAACATTTGAGGTGTTGTCGCCCAATGCACCCCTTTTGCATCTCCACCAAGATAAATTGTGCCATCTGATAATTCTTCAAACGGCCGGGTATTTTGCAGAATAATTTCAAGTATTTCAGTTGTTACACGAAGTGAAATTTGGCCCCCTTTAAAATAGTTGGCATCTGCAAAAGTTTTTTTAGCAAGCGCAAGGGTTTGAAGCACTCGTCTCATATTCTTGGCCGTATATTGCCTTACGGATTTTGTTGGCATTGTCATTGTGAACCTCAATTAAGTATTGTTACGCTGAATTACCATTTGGTAAACAAAAATCAAGAAATTTGAGCATTATCTTTGTTTTTAGTTAAATGCCCGCCTGACCACCGAAACCGCCACTGGCAAAAACTAAGCCAGCTGGTCACGGCTAAAATTGCCAAGACCGCCGGACTGATGCGGCGGTAAGTCGCCCATAATGCCATTACGATTAAAAAAATCTGCAGCACCAAAACCATGCTGACAATAGCAGCATGCGACAGACCTGAACGCACAGCTTTTTGAAAAAAGTGGCGGCGGTGCGGCACCCAAAATTGCTCCCCCTGCGCGATGCGGCGCAGGAGTGTGAACGTCGTATCGGCTGCTGGATAAGCCACCAAAATTGCAGCGGGCACGAAATTAGAATTTCCCGATAGCGCTAAACGCAACAGCAACCAGCCGATCAAATAACCAATCGTGACACTGCCCACATCGCCGGAAAAAATCTTGGCGGGCTGCCAATTCCAAATTAAAAACCCGATCGCCACCGGCACCAGCACCAGCGCCAATTGCCAATCCAGCCAGGCGGGCGTAATCACCGCAATGCCCAGCGCGATGGTCGCCATCAGGCCGCCCATCATGCCGTCAATGCCGTCCATGAAGTTAAAGAGATTCATAAACCAAATAAGCCCAACCGCCATAAAACTACGCTCCAGCCACAGCGGTAGCCAATCCGGAAATAATGTAGCGCCATGAGGCAAACTGATGACCGCAACCGCTGCCGCCGCCACATGAATTAACAGACGCCATTTAAAGGAAATATGCACACGGTCATCCCAGGCAGAAATAATGGCAACCACAGCCGCGGCAGCCAGGACGCCATAATTCCAAAGCGTTGTTAAATCACTGTGATGCAGAAATAAAATTACCCAAGCGATAAAAACCATGGCCACCATAATCGCGCCCGCGCCTTGGGGCGTTGGCACGGCGTGGCTGCTGCGGTCATTTGGCACGACCAGGATTTTATTTTTCAGCAAATACCGGCGATAAAGCCCGATGCCAGCCCAAGTCACACATCCTATCGCCAAAAAAATTGCAATCCAGCGCTCAATATCCGGCAAAGTTAGCGTGCGCCAGAACATGTTATGCGACGCTGCGATTTGTGATGCGGTGATAATCTCGGTACCATGCGACAAATTTTGGAATGCCTTCAGCAATTGTCGTTGCTGGACGGAAACCGAAATCACGTTCGGCTTCTTCAATATCCGCATAGGTCGCGGGCACGTCGCCGGGCTGGATGGGCAATAAAAGTTTCTGCGCTTCGCGGCCGATGGATTGTTCAAGTAAATGGATGAAGTCCAATAAATTTTCGCTGCGGTGGTTGCCCAGGTTATAAATTTTGGTTGGGTCTCCCGCTGTAGGTGTGCGACGGATCGCACCCATCATACCCGCAATGATATCATCAATATAGGTGAAATCGCGCTGCATTTTACCGTGATTAAAAACCTCAATCGGCTGACCCGCAAAAATCTTGCGCGTGAAAATCCAGGCCGCCATATCGGGTCGCCCCCAGGGCCCGTAAACGGTAAAAAATCGCAGACCTGTCGTAGGAATTTGATAAATATGACCGTAAGCATGGCTGATCAACTCGCATGCTTTTTTTGTCGCGGCGTAAAGAGATACCGGCGCGTCCACGCGGTCCGATTCTGCAAACGGCAATTTTGTATTGCCGCCGTAAACGGATGACGAACTGGCATAAACCATATGTTCAAGCCGCGGCAGCAAGCGCGCGCATTCCAACATCACCACCTGCGCCATAACATTGCTGTCAACATAAACATACGGGTCAATCAACGAATGCCGCACGCCCGCCTGTGCCCCCAGATGGACGATATGCGTGATGTCCTGATGCCCCAGCATTACCGCCTGCATCGCTTCGCGGTCGGAAAAATTTTCGCGGTAAAATTTGAAATTTTTATGCGGCGCCAATTGCGCCAGGCGCGCCTCCTTCAGCCGCACATCGTAATAATCATTCAGGTTATCAACGCCGACAACATGGTGTCCTTCGGCCAGCAAATGCTGTGCAAGATGGAAACCGATAAATCCCGCCGCACCGGTGAGCAAAATGTTCATGGCTGCTTTTTTAGCGATTTACGCTTGATTTAGCAATTCCATGGCCGCACGGTGCATTGCGGGCGTCGCGGAGGCCAAGACGTTTGATTTTTCGCGTCCTGCCAGTGAGTTTCCCTGCCAGTCGGTGATGACCCCACCCGCAGCTTCGATAATCGGTGTCAGGCCCGCGTAGTCGTGCAATTTCAAGCCTGTTTCCACAATCACATCTATCCAGCCAGAAGCCAAGCAAGCATAACCAAAGGCATCGCCGCCGTAGAGAACATTTTTCGCCGCACCACGCACGCGGTTAAACGCCGCCCATTCATTATTGTTTTTAATCATGCGCTCAATCGTCGTGCAGGCAAGCAGCGCATCAGACAGTTTTTCTTTTTTACTGCACGCAGCGGAGGCGTCGTTATGCCATGCCCCCTGCCCAATGATACCTAACCAGCGGTCCTGCGTAATCGGCTGATCCACCATGCCCAGAATATTTTTGGCAGACTGTGCCTGACCATTGGGTCCGTTATATTCCAATCCAATGATGGTGGCAAAACTCGGGCGGCCCGCGGTAAAGGGCAAAGTGCCGTCAATGGGATCGAGAATCCAGCGATAACCGGATATGCCCGCTTGCTCTCCATATTCTTCGCCCCAAATGGCATCGTCAGACCGCTCGCGCGTTAAAATTTCGCGGATGGCCAATTCAGCTTCACGGTCGGCAATCGTGACGAGTGTCGTATCGACTTTATCTTCGCTGCCCACTTTTCGGAAATATTTTTTAATCACCGCGCCACTAGCATCCGCCAATTGATGCGCCAGCGATTTTAATTTTTCATCAATCACTTCAGCGTCTCAAGATACTTAATCACATCCGCGCGGTCGGATTCTTTTTGCAAACCGGCAAAGCCCATTTTGGTCCCAGGAATATATTTCGCCGGGCCAGCCAGGAAATGATTCAATTCTTCTTCATCCCATTTTCCGCCTTTGGCCTTGATCGCATCGGAATAGGCATAACCATCCACGCTCGCCCGCGCGCGACCGACAACACCGTATAATAATGGCCCAACTTTATTCGGGCCGCCTTTATCAAAACTGTGGCAGGCGGCGCAGACTTTTGCAGTCTGGGCACCCTTGCCCGCATCAGCCTTGGCCAGATACGGTTCAATGGGATCGATTTTTGCTTCGACCGCAGTCGCTGCACCAGCCACCGGTGCTCCGCCCGCTACCGGAAAGGCATCCTGTTTCAGTTTCGGTACATGGAACAATTCCTCAGAAAAAATACCCGCAACCATCGCGACGATCCCGGCAATTAAAATTGCCGCGAAGATTTTATTCATTTGCATGGTGACTACCCCGATTCAAGTTTATCTGACAGACGATTTCCAGATCATCTGCCGGACGATTCCGCTTTATTTGCTTGATACAATAGCTCAGGCGTCTTATCAAGTCAGGCATGAATCCAATTATCATTATCCCCGCGCGCCTGGCGGCAACACGCCTGCCCAATAAACCCCTGGCCGACATCCATAGCCGTCCCATGATTATGCACGTATGGCAGCGCGCTGTTGCGGTAAAGATTGGCCGCGTCGTCGTGGCCGCGGGCGACCAGGAAATTGTAGATGTCATCACGGCTGCGGGCGGTGAGGCGGTTTTAACAGACCCGAATTTGCCCAGCGGTACGGACCGCGTCGCCGCAGCGCTTGCGCTGCTGGACAATGAAAGTGCGCACGATGTTGTGGTGAATCTGCAAGGCGACCTGCCCAATATTGAAAGTGAAACTTTAAAAGCAGTCATTGATGCCCTACGCGAAGTGCCAGGCGCAGATATTACGACACCTGCCGCGATTATCACGCGCGAAGAAGAATTGCATACCAACAGTGTCGTGAAAATTGCGGTTGAGATTGCACCCGGCTCCAAACATGGGCGTGCTGTTTATTTTTCACGCAATTTAATTCCATCCGGCGCGGGTGATTATTACCACCATATTGGCGTTTATGCGTTTCGCCGCGCAGCGCTGGAAAAATTCATGGCCCTGCCCGTCGGCACGCTAGCGCCGCGCGAGAATCTGGAACAGCTCCGCGCCCTCGCCGCTGGCATGCATATTGAAATGGTTTTGGTTGATCAAATCCCACAACCGGTGGATACGGCCGAAGACCTTGAACGCGTGCGAGAGCTATTGAAATGACAACCATCGCTTTCCAAGGAATCCCCGGCGCCTATTCGCATGCTGCAACGCGTGCAGTTTTTCCAGACGCGATGCATATCCCCTATCCCAGTTTTGAAGAAACCCTGGCGGCGGTTGAAGCAGGCGCAGCTGATTACGCGGTCGTTCCTATGGAAAATTCTATCGCCGGCCGTGTTTCTGAAATTCAATTGTTATTGCTGGCAACCCCCTTACATATCGTGGGAGAATATTTCCAGCTGGTTGAACATTGCCTGGTTGCGTTGCCCAGCGTGCAGAAATCAGACGTTAAATTTGTGCATTCGCATTATCAGGCGCTCTCGCAATGCCGCAAACATTTACGCGCACTGAATTTGCACAGTATCGTGGCGCCCAATAGTGCCATGGCGGCGCAGGCCGTAAAAGAAAAAAATGATCCCGAGCATGGCGCGATATCTTCTGCACTGGCGGCGGAACTATATGGCCTGGATATTTTGGCGCATGACATGGCAGATAAACCGCATAACCTGACGCGCTTTATTGTTATGGGCCCGGCGCCAATGATAAACCAAACAAATGATGAAAATCTGATTACCTCTTTTGTGTTTCGCGTGCGTAATATTCCCGCTGCGCTATTCAAGGCCATCGGCGGTTTTGCCACCAATGGCGTGAATGTAATTAAACTGGAAAGTTATATTCAGGATGGAAACTTCATCGCCGCCGATTTTTATGCGGAGATCGAGGGCGACCCGAAGGCACTAAACATTCGCCTAGCCTTTGACGAGATGAAATTCTTTACCGAAAGCCACCGGATTTTGGGCACCTATGCCGGAGATGCCCGCCGTGGTAAATAATAAAACTCTCTTAAATGGAGTACATGTGAAAGCTATCTCATATCTATCACTTGTTCTTGCCGCAGCGGCGCTTTGGCTGGCCTTTCTTCATAGTCCGGCAAGCAATCCAGGCAAAGAAAGCGCCTACGATCGTGTGATGCGGACGCATACTTTGCGCTGCGGCACCTTTGAAGAATCGCCTTTTACAATTTTAGATGTGAATACGGATGCTCGAACTGGCATTGCCGTTGCGCTGGCTGAGCGCATTGCACATGACTTGAATTTAAAACTCGAATGGGTACCTGTCAGCAATTTTACAACGCTTGGCGAAGATTTGCGAAACGGTAGATATGATGCGATTTGTGCCAGCGCTTTCAATATGCCACGCGCAGGAACCATCGATTACACAACGCAATATATTTATGTTCCGGTTTACGGGTACACACAGGCAGGACGCACCGCGGATTTCCCCGATATCAGCAAAATAGATTTGAAGCAGACAAAAATTATTGGCATGGATGGCGAAGGCGCGACAACTATCGCGCGGCAGCGCCTCCCCAATGCGACTTTTTCAATTTTGCCTGAAGTGTCCAGCATTCCTGAAATGCTGACCGCTTTGGTAAGCCATAAGGGCGATATTGCATTCGTCATGCCGACAGTTTTTGCGAATTTTGACCGCAACAATCCGGACAAATTGCAAAAAATACCTGGTGCACCATTTCATGTGTTTCCGGTGTCTTTTGCGATTGCACCGAATGAACCTGCATTAAAAGATTCACTGGATATTATCATCCAGAATTTAAAGGCCTCAGGAGAATTGGATTCTGTCATTGATAATTATGATCCTGATAAACTTTTGTTTCGAGTTGCCAAACCTTATGAACCCAGAGCCAACCCATAATGTTCGCTGAAGCGTTTCAGATCATCTGGCAATACCGTGAAGGATTTTTAACGGGCCTGTGGGTGACGCTGGAACTTTCCGCAATTATTTGGATCATTGGAATCTCAGGCGGCACGGTGCTCGGCTGGGCGGCGGCACGGCACCCCCAGAATTGGGGAAAATTTGTCCGCCTGGTCGCATTTATTTTGGGCGGTCTGCCGATTTTGGTTTTGCTGTTCTGGCTGCATTATCCAGCGCAGGCCATTTTTCAGGTTGTGATCGATCCATTTATCACCGCTGCTTTTACTTTTACATTGGTGAATATTTTTGCCGTTGCCAGTTTAGTGCGCGAAGCCATTGCGGATTTTCCTGGTGAATACATCACCGCCGCGCGCGTTTGCGGCCTGTTGCCGCGCCAGACCTTATTTAAAATTCAATTACCCATTATTCTGCGCCAGATTTTGCCGGGACTGTTGATGTCGCAAGTTGTCATGCTGCATACCACCCTTTTCGCCAGCCTGATTTCTGTTGAAGAAATTTTCCGTGTCGCGCAGCGGATTAATGCCAGCATCTATAAACCCGTTGAAATTTACACCGCGCTGGGGATGTTTTTTCTGGCGATTTCGCTACCCGTGAACGGCCTCGCGATTTATTTGAAACATAAGTACACTCGCAACACGTCGGAGCGATAAGATGTTGCGCGCGGAAAAAATTTCAAAATCATTCGGCGGCAACCATGTACTGCGCGATGTTTCCGTTTGGCTAAAACCTGGCACGATTACCACGCTGATCGGACCTTCGGGCACCGGAAAAACTACCTTGCTGCGCGCGCTGGCCATGACGGATTTGCCGGATAGCGGTGAAATTATTGTGGACGAACAGAAATACATTTTCCCCCTGGTGCCGGAACAAAAATTGTCGCCATCACCCTGGCCGCGCGTGACGGCGGTATTTCAACAACTATTTTTATGGCCACATTTATCCTTGCGCGAAAATATCCTCCTGCCTGCACGGAATTTTCCGCGCGCCGATATGGATGCAGAATTGAACGAATTGATTAATGTACTGGAGATGAAAGCCTTCATCGACCGCTTTCCCAATGAAGCCAGCTTGGGCCAACGCCAACGTGTAGCGCTGGCACGCGCATTAATGCTCCAGCCGCGCTATGTTTTGATGGATGAAGTAACTTCGGCATTGGATATCGAACAGGTCGCGAATATTTTAGATTTTCTGCCGCGCCTGCGCGAACGCGGGATTGGAATTTTGCTCATCACCCATGCGTTGAATTTCGCCCGCCGCGCGGCGGATACAGTATTGTTCATGGACCACGGTCAGGTGGTCGAGCGCGGCACGGTCGAACTGCTCGATAATCCCCAAACTCCGCGCTTGCAGCAGTTTTTATCGCTGGTGAAAGCCGCGAGCTGATGCATATTGCTGGAATTAAAGGCAAAGATTATATTGGCACGGGTATTGGTGCTGTTATTTGTACGAATGTACCACATCCTTCTTTTAAAAAGAATAAAACCACCTGAAGCGGAATGCTGGAGCATACCAGGCGGCGCAGTTGAATTTGGCGAAACCATTGAAGATGCCATCAAACGTGAAGTGCGCGAAGAATTGGACGTTGAAATAGATATTATCACCTTGCTGGGCGTTACCAATCATATTCTTCCTATGGAAAATTTGCATTGGATTTCTCCCAATTTCCTGGTGAAAATTTGCACTGGCCATCCCGTGAATGCCGAACCACATAAGCATAGCGATCTAGAATGGTTTGCATTTCATGATTTGCCGCAAAATCTAACAATGACCACACAAAATGCTTTATACTTTTTAAATCTGTTAAAACCGATACGATAACGTCACCGCGCCAAAGTTATTCATCTTTGGTTCACCGCGGAATTCATTGGCACGGAATGCATAATTATATGCCAAGCGCGCCTGACCATAGGTAACCGCCAAGCCCAAAGCCGCATTACCCACAAAGGTATTTTTATCCACCCGGGGACCATCGCGAAATGTGTTGCCATCGAGGAAAATATTGCGGCCAACGGCTTCGCCGTCCACGCCGGCAAATAAATACCAACCCAGTTCACGCGTCGGAATAAAAAAATCCGAACCGGATAGACTGGGCTGAATTTCCGGTGGACCGTAATCATCCGGCAAATTTTCCCCCAAACGGAACATCACACCCGTCGTCGCATTGGTGTAAATATTTCCCAGATTAAATCCAACGTGCGGCGATGCATCGAAACTCAGCCCAAACGGATTGCGCTGATACAACCCGCGCCATTTATGATCGAACGTCAGCACCGCGCCGGGTTCGTTTTTCAATTGATAACGCCAGCCCTTGGCCGTTTGATCGCCGATTAAATTATGAACGCCGTTTTGCACTTGCTCACCTTGCGCTGATGGCCCCACCATACCCAATGTTAGTTGATAGGTATTAATCACGCGGCCCGTTTCGGCGATCACGCCGACGGTGCCATAAAGCCAGGCAGCATAGGGGCGGTCGTTTGGATTATACGTTGTGCGCTGCGTATCCTTTGGCGTAAAAATACTTTGACCAAGCGAGATGGCAATACGCTTATGATTTGTTGGATCTGGCGCGTAACGGCCCAAATAACGGACCCAGTCCAGCATGTTCGTTTCCGATGACAGCCAACCGAGGCGAACACCATTTGTATAACCTTCATCCTGATTAACAAAATAATCATTTTCCCAGGCGAAGGTAAAAATACCCTTATCATCTTCCTGGGTGCGCGACGGCGGATTATCCGCATGGGTGGGCACAGCAAACAAAAATCCACAAATCAGCACCAAAGCGCATATGATATTCTTCATTTCATGAAGTAATAAAAAATTCTATAAATTTTCTATGGCTTTTTTACAGGCTGAAAGCCCCACCACCCTGCAAATGGGCGAGCATCGCATAAGCTGCCTGGGGACTGGATTTCGAATTTTCCGGACTAGGCAGAGAAAAAATTTCGCTTTGAAATGTACCACCATCCTGCGTTTCTAAAACAATTTTATGGCGATTTCCGCGTGCGGAAGGGTCCGCCCAAACTTCAACGGTAATGGGAAACAGATTTTTTTCACCCGGCATTGTGCAGGCAAATGCCAGCGTTGCCGCCACATTCGTATTAGCAGGAAAACCGCGAGCAGCCTCCAGCGCGCTACCGGAAAAAATGCATTCAGGCAGTGTGATGTTTTGCAGAGTTATTTTTTTTTCCTCCACATGAGGCGCGCCCATCAGGCCAAGCGGCGGCTTGGTAGAAATCAATTTGGCACTTTTTATACCACGCAGCGTATAGGCCCGCACTGCATCGATCCCGCCAAGCGCCCCCGCTGTCAGGACAATCTGCCCCGGCTGCGCCAAGGATAAAATTTCCGGAAAACGCAAGAGCGCCGCGGCAGACAGCATTAATAGTTTTTTCCCCTGCGGCAAAACCACACGTGCTAATTCCGGCACCACATCAGGCGGCAAGGCTTCAATCACCCAATCAGCCACCTTGGCTAGTGCGGCAAAATCCATAACTGGCACGCTTTTTAATTCCGGCACATCCAGCGGACGAATTTCTGACAGGCTTACAAATTGATAACCTGGAATTCCTGCTGCCAAAGCCCGCGCAATGATCGATCCCAGCGCACCGCAGCCCGCCAGGCCAATGCGAATATCAGCTGACGAATTCATTACCGGCGCTAATCGTCACGCTTAACTTTTTCTTCGCGCTCATGGCGTTCTTGCGCCTCAATCGACAGGGTTGCATTCGGCCGCGCCAATAAACGTTTAACGCCGATCGCATCACCCGTTTCTTCACAATAGCCGTATTCGCCCATCTCAATGCGCTCCAGCGCCTGTTCGATTTTATTAATCAGTTTGCGGTAACGGTCGCGAGTACGCAGTTCCAATCCGTGGTCGATTTCCGCACTGGCGCGGTCCGTGATATCGGGCTCCTGTATGCCGCCCTCTTCACGCATACTGTCCAGCGTGGTTTCGGACTCGTCTAGCAACTCATCCCGCCAATCCAACAAACGCTGACGGAAATAGGCCAGCATTTTTGTGCTCATATATTCTTCGGTTTCAGACGGAACATAATCCGGCGACAGGTGGGGATCAACGATATTGGTCATATGGGCCTCTTGTGATAGCGCCAAATCCATAGCGGGGGCCGGGATTCAAGGCAAGCGTAATGAATAAAATTATTCCACCGACAACAGCTGGCGTAAATCAATTAATTCCTGCAGCAGTTTTTCCAAATCGCCGCGGCGGACGCGTAAATAATTTGGATCTTTGTTTGCTGCCGGATGAGGGGCGGTTAAGCTTGCCTGTAAGGTGGTAACAGTTTCTGGCTCCCTTGGCGGACGCGGTAATTGGCCGGGATGCTCTGATGCCAACAGATTTTGCACGCCGCGGATGGTGTAACCATCACGGTACAGCAGTGTTTGAATTCGGCGCAATAGATTAGCATCATCCGGGCGGTAATAACGCCGACCACCTGCGCGTTTCAGTGGTTGAATTTGCAGAAATTTGGACTCCCAGAATCGTAAGACGTGCTGTTCAATTTGCAGTTGCTGGGCCAGTTCACCAATCGTCAAAAACGCGCCCGCGGCCTTTGGCGGGCGTGGCCGGGACGGCCGCTGGGGCGGCAATTCGTAGATGGTTTCAGCAGCTTGGGCGCCCATTATTCTTTCTCCCGGTCAGCAGCGTCAATTTTTTCACCATTGGTGATCTTTTTCAAAATCTGGCTGGGGCGAAACACCACCACGCGGCGCGGCGCAATCACTGCCGGTGCTTTGGTTTTCGGATTGCGGCCCTGGCGCGCTTCCTTTTCCCGGATAATCCAAGTGCCAAAGGAAGAAATTTTAACCGGCTCACCCGATTTCAAAGTATCTGTTATCAAATTTAAAACCGTTTCCACCAAATGCCCGGATTCATTGCGGGATAGCCCCACCATGCGGTTTACCGCATCAGCCAGATCGGCACGGGTCAGGGCATTATCGGACAAGGCGCGCCCTCCAATAGGTTATCCTTTGCAAGAAATTTAGGAGCAAAGGAATGATTCGTCAATAAACATACGTCGTTTCAGGGGTTTGGGTAGCGGATTTAAACCGAATTAGGCATTATTCCCTTTTATCCTTGCGCCGGAAACCTTCGATGCCGATTTCATCCATGGCCTGGTCCTCGGCTTTTTTCTCGGCGGCGGCGGCGCGGTCGAGCCGTGCCTGCTCCGTAATTTCAAAAGTTTTCAGTTCCTTAAAGGCATCCTGAAGCTCTACCTGCGCCCGATCAATGGCAGCATTTAAGCCTACTTGCTCTTTAATAATTAGTTTTAATCTTTCCTGCATCTTTTTGTTATAATTTGGAAAAGCCAGCAGTGATGCATGGTCGGATGCCGCCTGGGCTTTTTCTGCTTCCAATTCATCCCGCGCGCGCATTTCTTCGCGTTTTAGATTATCCAGCATGATTTGCAATTGCGCCGCTGCCCGGCGTTTTTCATCCAGCTGATGCTTTCGCAAACGGATAATGGATTTTAGGCCTGCCATCCAATATCATAGCCTGGTCTGGCTATTTATTCTAGGCGGCTTAATTCAATACCCGCTGCGCGCCGCCGCTATTATCACCCGGCATGTTGGCAAAGGTCAAAATCGTCTGCAAGGTTTTTAGGCGCTTTTCCACCGATGTCGCCTCAAGCAGCGCCTGTTTTTCGGCGATATCAAAGGGGCATATGACGGATAGCGAATTCACCAGCAGCGCATCGGGCGTGCGGCCGACCATATCCCAATCCACCATAATCCCCTGCTCGTCAAAAAATTCGCGCAATTGCGTCATCAGAGTGTGGCGCTGAAAATGATAGGGTTCGGGCGCGCGCAGATCTTCCAAATACTCCGCGTAATTCACCTCGCCCACACGGTAATCGCGCGCGGTTGGAATTTCCTGAACCAAATGAAAGCGACAAACGCCCGTCACACCCAAAATATATTTGCCGTCATCCGTTTCATCCAGCGCGGTGATCCGCCCCGCCGTGCCGGTGGCATAGAGCGGCGGCATCGTGCTGTCTGTATTTTTCGGCTGGATGATGCCAATCATGCGGTCACCCTTTAACACATCGTCCACCAGGCTGAGCGCATGAGGTTCCTCCATTGACAGCGGAAAGCGCATGCGCGGCAAGAGCATCATGCCGGTGAGCGGAAAGAGCGGCAGCGTTTTGGGCAGGTCTTTGGGTTGATAAATTTTGAACATCATGACCTCATGAGAATAAAATGGAGGATAGCTTTTTGCGTGCTGCAACCACGCGCGGCTCTTCAAGGCCGAGAATTCCCGACAGCGCGACGAAATCCGTCCGGGCGCGCTCATCCTGCCATTTGCGGTCTAATTTAATGCTGACCAGCAGCGCATCCAGGCCCGTATTAAAATCCCCCTGTGCAAGGGCGGCAAGCGCCAGACTATGTTGTGCTTCAGCCGTTTTCGCCATGGCACTTTGCATCTTTTCCAAATTGCCCGGCGCGGCGTGCGGTAATAAATCCTGCAAAAACTTTACAGCCTGTTCGGCGCGTGATTTATGCGCTGCATCAGCCGCCAATTCTTTAAACGACAGAATTGCGGCGGGCAGATTTCCGTCACTCCAATCATTCATGGCTTGCGCGAAGGGATCGTCCACCCTCCCTTCTTCCTCACCCCCCGTCCCTTGCCCCATCATAGCCAAAAGTTTCCCAATGAACGTTTTCAACTGGCTTTCCGGCTGTGCGCCCATAAAGCCGTCCACCGGTTGTCCTCTGACAAAGGCATAAACTTGCGGGACCGATTGCACGCGCATCGCGCTGGCAAGATCTGGATTGGCATCAATATCAATGATGGCCAGCCCAACTTTACCAACCTGCGCGCGAACGACTTTTTCAATCAAGGGCCGTAGTTGTTTGCACGGCCCGCACCACGATGCCGTGAAATAGGCCACAATGGGGCGCTGCATGGAGGCCATTAAAACGCTTTGCTGAAAATCGGCCGTGGTTACAGCAAAAACCGAATCCAGCGCAGCGGTGTTTGGCAAAGGAGCGTTAATCATCTCTTATTAATGGCGACTGGCGATCAAAAAAACAAGTTCTTTATAAAAATTTTACTCGGCCCGCACGCAGATAATATCGCCAATTAACGTAAATAAAAATATTTTTTTATGCAACGCCAACCAGGAGCCAACCATGCCGCGTGGAGATAAATCATCCTACACCAGTAAACAGAAACGCGAAGCCGGTCATATCGAAAAGGGTTATGAGGACCGCGGTGTATCGCATAAAGAAGCTGAACGCCGTGCCTGGGCGACCGTAAATAAACAGGATGGCGGCGGAAAGAAAAAATAATGCGCGCTGCAATCAAAGCCATCTTTGGGCCGCTTGTCCGCCATGGTCACCTAGTGGTTTATCCGCCGCGGGGCCCGGCGATGAAGTTCGGTGTGGCGGGCGAACGGCCGACTGTTGTCATTCGTATTAAAGACCCATTTATGCCGTTTCATCTGATGGTGGACGTAGCATCAGCCTTGGGCGAATCTTATATGGATGGCCGCCTGGTGATTGAGCACGGCACGGTTTACGATTTTCTAGAATTATTAGCGATGAATTACCGGAATGCGCCAAAATTCTGGTTTGAAAAAGCGGCAGAATTTTTTGCACCGGTTTTGCAAAAACTGCAGCAATATAATCCTATGTCACGCGCCCGCCGAAACGTGGCGCATCATTATGATTTATCACACCAATTATATGAACAATTTTTGGACCAGGATATGCAATATTCCTGTGCCTACTTCCACAATCGCACAGACAGCCTGGAAAACGCCCAATTGCAAAAGAAATCGCATATTGCGGCAAAATTAATGCTGGAACCTGGCATGCGCGTTTTAGATATCGGCTGCGGCTGGGGCGGCATGGCGCTGTACCTGGCGCAGACTGCGGATGTTGAAGTCACCGGCCTAACATTGTCTGAAGAACAATTGAAAATTGCAACGGCGCGCGCGCAATGCGCTGGACTGTCACACCGTGTGAAATTTTATCTGCGCGATTACCGTCAGGAAGGGGGTCAATACGACCGCATCGTTTCCGTTGGCATGTTCGAACATGTCGGCACGTCATACTACCATGAGTTTTTTTCCAAGGTACATCATCTGCTTACGGATGACGGTGTTGCGCTGCTCCATTCCATCGGTCGCATGGACGGTCCCGGCGTCACCAATTCTTGGCTACGGAAATATATTTTCCCGGGTGCCTATTCCCCCGCCCTGTCCGAAGTGATCCCACAAATTGAGAAAAATAAATTTTGGGCGACGGATATTGAAATCCTGCGCCTGCATTATGCGGAAACGCTGCGGCATTGGCGTATGCGCTTCACGCAGCACCGCACAGCAATTGCCAAACTATATGATGAACGCTTTTGCCGCATGTGGGAATTTTACCTGGCGGGATGCGAAGTGCATTTTCGGTATTTATATCTGATGGTCTTCCAAATCCAGCTGGCAAAAAATATTAACACTGTGCCGATCACGCGCGATTATATGTTCCAGGAAGAAGCCGAGATGGATAATATTTATAGCTTTAACCTGCCGGCAGCGGCCAACCGAAATTAATTTACAAACTAAACACGGGCATAAGGGAGGAACCTGACCCGGGCCTTATCTCATGACTTCTCGAATGTCTTGAGTTAGAAGGCACACCCTCCACCATAATCAACGCACAATATCTGTCGTCACCCACAACCAAAATTTTAGCCATTTTATTATCCTTTCAGGTATGCATTTAATTTCTTCATCCCGCCGGATCGGCTTTTTTATCAAGGAATTCCTCTAAATTCTATTCAACCTGCGGTGAAGGGATTCAAATCGTAAGGTAAAAGCACCGATCTGTCTTGGATTCGAGGTCAAGATAAATGGATGGCCGACCCTCCGCCAGTTGATGCGCCAGAGTAGTTTTCCCCACTTGTCGCGGCCCAATTAGCGCCACCGCCGCTTGGCGGCCAAGGGCCTGTTCGAGTTTCTGAATGGCACCACGCGGAATAATCCCTGCATATTAAAACCTACGCTTTCAATTTGCAAGGAATTTTGACTCTATGTTTACCAACCTTGCGGCGCGAACAGCAATGCCGAAGGGGGTCTATGACAGTCTTTAGCCGGAGCTTGAACACCAGTGCGTTATGCAAGCAGATGAGGAATAGTACTGAACGGTGCACTGGAGCGGGTGAAGGGATTCGAACCCTCGACTTCGACCTTGGCAAGGTCGCGCTCTACCCCTGAGCTACACCCGCATCGCCAGCGGCCTTTCTAGCGATCTGGATACCTGATGGCAAGTTTAATTTGGCAAATTTTTACTTACCCGCATAAATCAACGTGCCGCCTTGTAGCCAGGTAATCACGTGCGGCAATACCTTGGGATCAACCACAAAACAGCCCCAGGAACGGCCGGGGCGGCCGTGCGAGGAAATAAAATTGGATGTCATATAAGGGGCCGAATGAAGTACGATGTCACGCGCCCGCGCACTGGAATTCGTGGGGTCCAACCCATCCAGCGTCAGCGACAGGCCATGCTTACCTATATAAGTATTGGCCGCCAGATAGGCGCCAAGCGAAGACGCCTTGGTATTCGCGACATTTGAGAATTTTTGGGGAATACCGCGCTGAACGGGATCAGATCCCATACCATGCGCCGTCAGGAAGGCTTCTATCTTGCCATCTTTTAAATCGATCAGGTAAAAACGTGGCTCCGTGGAGGGTTTGGAAAAATCAACGACGCCAATGCGGTCATGCCGGGCCTCAGGATGGGCTTGCAGGGCGCGCACCGCCTTTGACAACAGATCCGGCCGCACCTGACGTGCAGCGGCGACAAAAGAAAGGTTACCTGCCCAGGCTGGCAGCGCAGAAACGAGCAAAAAAAGGACTACAAGCCACTTCATAGTCTCTGGATAGCCTGCGAATGTCACTTTGGCAAGAATTTTAGGTGATTCTTGGCATCTATTAAAGTTTGCGTAACTTTCTCATTTTATGATGATGGAGGAAGAACCCAATGGGAAAGCCATGAAGTTGGTCTCGCCTCACCTACGCTATATTATGAGCGGTATTTTCGCGCTCTGTTGTCCCTCGTCCGCGGCCAATGCCATTGATACGGCGCCCTATTTGGCACAATGGCTACAACAGCCGACCATCCAGATTGGGGAAACGCTGGTGGAATCTCAGGGACTGCGGAATTTCTATGGAGCGGAAGGCTACCGGCCTATTTGGACTGACGCGCAAGGACTGACACCACGCGCTACACAAGCATTGAATGTCATTGCCAATGCGGGCGTAGATGGTCTCAATCCAGAAATTTATAAACTCAGCTCCATCCGCGCTCTGACTGCCCTGCCCGCCAGCGATACGGATACGATATTACGCAATCATCTCTCACTCGAAATTTTGATAAGTGATGCCATCATGCATTACGCCAGTGATATGGATAGCGGTTTCGCGCATCATCAATGGAATACCGGCAAAGAATCGACCACCGCGGATGAACAACTCGCGCTGTTACAACAAGCAGCGGCAAATCCGAATATCGCTGAATTTTTGACCGCTCTCGCGCCAAAGACACAAGATTATACCGCTCTTAAAAAAGTGTTACAGGAGTATCAAACCATCGCTAGCAAGGGCGGTTGGCCGGAATTTGTACCTGGCAAAACGATTAAACCGGGTGCGAAAGATCCGCGTGTGGCAACACTGCGCCAAATTCTTTTTGCAAATGGTGACCTCGCCGCAAACATACCCGCACAAGAGAATACCTATGACGCATTAACCATGGAGGCTGTTAAACATTTCCAAGAACGTCACGGGCTGGATGCTAATGGGATCATTAATACGCCGACACAAGAGGCGCTTACCGTACCCGTTGCGGACCGGATCACACAAATTTCAATGACATTGGACCGCATGCGCTGGATGCCGAAAGATATAGGATCGCGTTATGTGATGGTGAATATTCCTGCCTATGCCCTAACCGCGATATCCGGCAATAACCGCCTGAACATGAATGTTATTGTCGGCAAGGCCAGCACCAAAACCCCGATGTTCAGTAAAAATATCACTGATATTGTTTTCAATCCCAGCTGGGGCGTGCCCACGAAAATTGCTGTGAATGAAATGCTACCCAAAGTCCGCAAAGATCCCGATTATTTGATCAAAGCCGGTTACACAGTTATGGAAACACGTGACGGCAATTCGCATGTGATTGATCCACATGAAGTCAATTGGCAATCTATCGGCCGTGGCAATTTTACTTATAGCTTCCGGCAAAATCCTGGCGATGGAAACGCGCTTGGCAAGGTAAAATTCAATATCCCAGACTCTGATGATATTTATTTACACGATACCTCACAGCATAGATTATTCGAGCGCGCGGATCGCAGTCTAAGCCACGGCTGTATCCGGCTTTCAGAACCTAAATCACTGACTGAATTTATCCTGGGGAATGAAGGTTGGCCCGAACCGAAAATCGAGGCAGCCTATGACAGCGCGACATCGAAAACGGTACATATTACCCCATTGCCCGTGCATTTGGTTTATTGGACGAGCTGGGTGGATAGCCAAGGCCGCGCGCATTTCAGCCGCGACATTTACGGCATGGATAAAACTTTGCTTGCCGCCAGCAAGCCAAACAGCGCTGTTACGAAGAATGTAACGGGCGATTCCAAAAAAGCAGCGGCGCTTTCCACCTCAAGAAATAATAGCTAAAGTTAACGGTTAGTTAATAAGTTTAGGCTATTATATTGTGAATCATTGTCAAAGCATAAAATGAGCATCTGCCCATATAGATTACTTACTTCGACGTCGTTGACGGCAGCGATGCTTCTGATGGGGGCTTCGCCCGTGCTGGCGAATGCCCAGGGCGGGGTTGTGGCGGGCGGGGCGGCCACCATTAATCAAAGCAATCCCAGCAGTATT
>Ga0105240_10000872_pt1 | contig 54351 bp, 33 predicted proteins | sample KBSC54metaG_FD_80426 | JGI IMG/M metagenome (GOLD analysis project Ga0105240, IMG submission 80426) | Corn rhizosphere microbial communities from Kellogg Biological Station, Michigan, USA - KBS C5-4 metaG | ecosystem: Host-associated > Plants > Roots > Rhizosphere > Soil | place: Michigan, USA... | reverse complement strand
TGGTCACGCTGTAAAGTTCGGAATACTGGATATCCAACAGATCATCCGGGGCGGCATTGGTGGAGAGGAGCAGGTCGGCATCCCATTCGCCGTAGCCATTCGTATTGCCATCGACAACCACCAGCGCATGGGTGGCGCTGGTATAATTGTTGGTAGTCACCTGGCAAATAGTGGAGTCATCCCCCGAGGCGGCCCAGCTCGACGGAACGCCGTTGGTGCGATTCAAATTCGAGCCCGTTTCGAACGTGGGATTCGGCCAGAAGTTTCCCGCCAGGAGGGCGGGTTGCGGAGGCAGCGCCGCGGAAAAATCATCTACCAGCATGACACCCGTCGTCGCGGTGGGGCCGCCGGAGACGAGGGAGACGCGCATTTTGACACCTCCGGGGGGGACGACGAGCGGCTGGTTGCGTTTGGTAAAGCCCGAGCCCTCGACGGCTCCCTGCCAACCCGCACTGTGGCCCGTGGTCGTGAAATGGTTCTGGGTGAGGGTGACGTCTTTTGAATCGAGGAACAAAACCGTCACTCGCATTTCACCGTTGGTAACGCTGTAGAGCTCGAACCATTGGAGATTAACAACGGTGCCGGGACCGGCCAGGCCGGTGAGCGCGAGGTCCGAGTACCATTCCCCGTAGTTATTCGCGTCGGTGTCTCGCACCATCAATGCGTGAGTGCCGCTCACGTAATTATTGGTAGCGACCTGGCAGATGGAGGTGGCGCTGCCGCCACGGTTCCAGCCATCGAGCGTGTTGGTGGGGCTATCCAGGTTGGTCCCACTTTCGAACGTTGCGTTCGGCCAGAAATTGCCGGCGAGGAGGATGGGTTTTGGCACTCGGGCCACGCTCAGGTCATCCACCACGAGCACGCCGGTGGTGGTCGTGGAACCGCCGGAGACGATTGAGATCCGCAGCTTCACCGCGCCCGAGGGCACGGCCAGAGTTTGGACCTGTTTAGTGAAAGTGGAAGAATCGATAGTTCCGGCCCAACCCGTGCTGTCGCCCGTGACCGTGTAATGGTTCTGCGTAAGCAACGTTCCATTGGAATCGAAGAACAGCACCGTGACGCGCATCTCCCCGTCGGCGACGCTATACATTTCGTAGTACTGAATTTGTATGGAGTCTCCCGGACTGGCGCGGCCGACCAGGCTGACATCCGAATCCCATTCCCCGTAGTTGTTGGGGTCGTTGTCGACGACCAGCACCGAATGACTTGGGCTGATCGAATTGCTGGTCGTCACCTGGCAGATGGTTGCGTCGCTGCCCGAGCGGGCCCAACCGGCAGGGGTACCGGAGCCGTCGATCGCATTCAGGTTCGTGCCGCTTTCAAAAGCCGCGTTGGGCCAGAAGTTGTTGGGGAGATAGTCAGCGCGGAGGGTTTGGCCGATGAACAGGAGCAGAGCGGAAAGAAGAATCGGCATGCTCGGAGCCTTTGCTATTCTTGGTGAGCGTGGTTGGATCTCGATGGTGGTTCGGAGAACGGCATGCGGGTTCATGGTGGAGACTCTAAGTCCCCTTTACTTTAAGCGCCAATCTTTTCCTTACGATCACGGTCTTTGCCGCGGCCCGGAGGTTTCGGCCGAGAGGGCCGGCGGCTCTGCCTGGCCAGTGCGGGTCCGCCGGGGTTTGGGCTCGCGGAGCTGAGCCCGGACCGCCAGAATAGGCAGGATGGCTGTCTACGGACTGACAATCTTCACAGGCGCGTTCCTGCTCTTCCAGGTCCAGCCGATGATCGGCAAATACATTTTGCCGTGGTTCGGGGGGACGCCGAGCGTGTGGACCACGTGCATGTTATTTTTTCAGGTGGTGCTGCTAGCCGGCTATGCGTATGCGCACCTGGTCTCAACCCGGCTTAAGCCGAAATGGCAGGCGGTGACGCATTTGGGGTTAACGGTGGCGGCATTTCTTTGCCTGCCGGCCATTCCGTCCGATGCCTGGAAGCCGGCTGGCGCCGGGGACCCCACGTGGCGGATCATCGGGCTGCTGGCCGCGACGATCGGGCTGCCGTACCTGGCCCTGTCGGCGACCAGCCCGCTCTTGCAGCATTGGTTCGCCCGGACGGAATCAGAAAAATCGCCGTACCGGCTGTATGCGCTTTCGAACGTCGGATCGTTATTGGCACTGGCCAGCTACCCGACATTGTTCGAGACCCAATTCACCCGGCAGGGCCAGGCGAGAATCTGGGGTTGTGGGCTCGTGGTGTATGGGGTTGGGATGGGCTTGTGCGCTTGGAAAGTGTGGACCAGAGCGTCCCCGGGGGCGGCACAAGGAAGGTCGTCCTCGAACGCCGGTGCATTGGCCTCTCCGCTCGTGCTGGAGAAAAGGCCGGCTGAGGGCCGAAAGGCTCAAAAAGGCCGCGAGCACACAGGGGTGGGCACAGCGTCGGTCCGCCCTTCGCTTCTAAAGGAAGCCAAGGCGATCGAGGCCCGCCGCGGCGGGTCCATTTTTTGGGTCCTACTGCCGGCGTGCGCCTCGGCGCTGCTTTTGGCGACCACGAACAAGATGTGCCAGGAAGTGGCGGTAGTCCCGTTCCTATGGGTGGCGCCGCTGGGCTTGTATCTTTTGAGCTTTATCATTTGCTTTGATAGCCCGCGCTGGTATCGACGGCTCCCATTCGGGATGGGACTTTCGGGCGTGATGGCAGCCGTTTGCTGGGCCCTGTTCAACTGGTCGGTCGTTTCCGTTCCGGCGCAGATGTGTGTTTATGGTGCGGTTTGTTTCATCGGGTGCATGATTTGCCACGGGGAGGTTTATCGGCTCAAACCCGAGCCTGAGCAGCTCACGCGGTTTTATCTCCTGATTGCGCTCGGCGGCGCGCTTGGGGGGATTTTGGTCGGCGTGGTCGCCCCGGTGCTGTTTGACGATTACTACGAATTGCAATGGGGATTGGCTGGGTGCGGGCTGTTGTTCCTGGATTTGGTTTGGGGGGATTGGCGAGCCGGCCGGCTGGGGGGCTGGCGGTGGAAGCCGGCGTGGCTCCCAAGCTGGGGAGCGCTGGCCTGTGGGGGATTGGGGTTGGCGTGGGTGGGGATGATCGTGGCCTTTTGGGTGCAAGCCGATCAGCAGGGCCTCCACACAGTAACCAAGACACGGAATTTTTATGGGGTCCTGACGGTTTTCGAGCGGGCGGAACCCGGGTCGGGCCTGCGGTTTGCCAAGCTCGTGCATGGGCGAACGGCGCATGGGCTGCAATTTAAGGATGTCGAGCGGGCGAAGTGGCCCACCATGTACTATGCCGAAAAGAGCGGCGTGGGCCTGGCGCTGCGGCAATTTGCCCCGGGTTCCAGGCGCATCGGCGTGGTTGGGCTAGGGGTCGGCACCCTGGCCAGCTACGGGCAGCCTGGGGACACTTTGCGCCTGTATGAAATTAACCCTTCAGTCATAAAGCTCGCGCAGTCCGAGTTTTCCTACCTGACGAACTGTCGTGCCCGGGTGGAGCTGGTGTTGGGCGACGCGAGGTTATCTTTGGAAAAAGAGCCGCCGCAGGGTTTTGACGTGCTGGTGCTGGATGCGTTCAGCAGCGACGCGATCCCGGTGCACTTGCTGACCGAGGAGGCGTTTCGGCAGTACGAGCGGCATCTCAAGCCCGGCGGGATACTCGCGGTGCACGTCTCGAACGCGAGCCTGGACCTGGAGCCGGTGGTTGCGAACGTGGCGGCACGACTGGGTTACGAAGCGACGATGATCGACCACCGGCCACCGGGGGAGAAATGGTGGGTAACCCGGTCGAAATGGATTCTGCTGGCCAAGGGAGAGACGGCGTCGCGGCTGAGCCGCTCTTGCAAGGACTCTCGACCCGCCCGGGCGGACCTGACCCGCGTGCCGCTGTGGACGGACGATTTTTCCAGCCTGTTTCAAATCCTGTGGCGGACATCGGCCCAGGATTTCGTGCCGAACACTGCGGAACTGGAGCTAAAATCGGCGTTGGACCTGGCCGCGCGAGGGGATGCTGCGGGGGCGATCAAACACTACCAGGCCGCGTTGGAAGACGAACCGGACCTCGCTATGGCACTGAACAACCTGGCCTGGATCCTGGCGACCCATCCAGACGCCTCCCTGCGCAATGGCGCTCAGGCGATTCAATACGCCCGCCGGGCTTGTGAATTGACGAATTTCCGCGCCACGATGTTGGTGGGGACTCTGGGCGCCGCCTACGCGGAGGCAGGTCAATTCACCGAAGCGATCGCCACGGGCGAGAAAGCCTGCGTCCTGGCCTCGGAGGTCGGCAACAATGCGCTGCTGCAGCGCAATCGGCAACTGCTCGAGCTGTACCGGGAGGGGAGACCGGCGAGAGATTAGGGACCTTAAGCCTCAAAACCGGCTATCAGCAAACGAAGATCGATTGCGCCTGCAAAAAAAACTTTTAGACAGAAAAATTTAGAGACAGAAAAATGAGACAGCGTGTTACTTCGCGCTGGCAGCCTCCAGGTCCATCGCCGGGCCATCGAGATCGAGACGCACAATGGTGTCGATCGGTTGGCGGTACTTCTCGGCCACTGAAATCTCCACGCGATCCTGGGTTTGGGTTATCTTGGCCTCGCCACCAGTCATCACCGCGTGCGCGCTGATTTTGCACGGGATGTTCTCGAGGGTGACGACGTCTCGGTCCCAGTGCAGGACGTGGACAAAGATGGTATTGCCGCGGCGGGTGCTGGCGATCGCTTTCGTGGGTTTCCAGGGTCCGCCGCGCGTCTGGTAAATGGTCTCGCCATATTTATTCATCCACGCGCCCATCTCTTTAAAACGTTCGACCTGGCGCGGCTCAATGCGGCCGTCGGGCATGGGGCCGACATTGAACAGGAGATTGCCGTTGCCACCCGCGGTCAGGATCAGGGTCTGCAAACATTCCCGCAACGATTTCATTTGATCGTTTGGTTTCCAAGCCCACTGGGTGCAAAGGGTCATGCAGGTTTCCCAGGGGCGCTTCAGATCAAAGGCGCCGATTTGCTGTTCGGGCGTGCTAAAATCCGCGGGGGTTCCGCCCACCCGGTCGTTGATGAGAATATCCGGCTGGAGCGAACGGACCAGGTTGGCCGTGGGGATGCCGCGGTCCGGTCCGGTCTCCTGAGGAACGTCGAACCACAACTCGATCAGTGGCCCGTAATTCTGGACCAGCTCGGTGACTTGTCCGCGCAGGTAGCGAGTATAACGGTCCATGTCCGGGTTCGGTTTTTTCGTCGTGCCACCCGGGCTGCCGAGAGGGAAATCCGGGTGATGCCAATCGCAGGTTGAGTAATAGGTCCCGAACGCCAGGCCGGCCTTTTTGCAGGCGGCGGACAGTTCTTTAACCACATCCCGCCCGAACGGGGACTGCATGATGTTGAAGTCGGTGTATTTGGTGTTCCACAGGCAAAAGCCGTCGTGGTGTTTAGTGGTGAGCACGACGTATTTCATGCCAGCGGCTTGGGCCACGCTCACCCAGTCTTGAGCATTGAAATTGGTCGGGTTAAATCGCTGATAGAGGTGGTCGTAAACGTCGATGGGCGTTTGCGCACCGCGGGACCAGCCGATCTCCTGGCCGGTGAGGCTGACGGGCCCCCAATGGATGAACATGGCGAAGCGCTTGTCTTGCCAACGTTCGATCGCCTCGGGCAAAGCCGGGGTCAGGATAGGTTCGACCGCCGCAAGAGCGGGGAGGGTGCAGACCGCGCCGAGGAGCGCCAGCATGCACGTGGGGAGCTTCAGCTTCAGCATAACGTTATTTCAATCCGGTCCAGAGATTCACTACTCGGCCATCAGCGGCCTGGCTGGACCACCCCAGGCACGAGGGCAAAAGGGAAAAGAGGAGCGCTTTCATGAGATATAGACTCTGCCCTGACTTTCAAAGGAGCTGGGCAGATTGCTAACCCTCCTTTGCCAAAAATACCGCGAAAGTTGTTGCGAGCGTGGCGATCCCAACGAAAAGGCCCACGCAGTGCGTGGGCTCGAGGTCGATTCTCTGCCACTGTTCTGCTTCGAGAACCGGTTAAGGCGCGGGAAACAGTAAAAACCAGGCCTCCACCTCGAGCTAAGATAGAACGTTGCGGCTTGTGTTCAAAGAGGTAGAACCCGGGGTCAACACAGCCCACCGGCGGTTTCGGTTCTTACCCCATTGGCGGGCAGGAATTATTTCGCATAGGCTATGCCATGGGCCAGCAGCCCAAGGAGGACTATGAATATTACAGTGACTAAGGAAGATATTGAACACGGCCTGCGCCGCGATCCCGAACATTGTGCCATCGCCCGGGCATTGATGCGTGCGGGCCTTGACCACTTCGGAGTGATGGGGCCTAGCGTGATGGTAGCGGACGGATGGGGGCGGCTGACCAGCTTGCGATTGCCCGAGGTGGTCAGTGACTGGATCTTCAACTTCGATGCCGGAAATCCCGTTGGGCCGCTCCGTTTCGAATTGGATTTGCCCGAGCGTCCGTTGCCCGAACGAACCGCCCGCACCCATCAAAAAGCGGAACCGTTGCTTCCGGACCTCAAAATCAACTCGTCGAGCTCTGTTTGCCAGCGGTCCTCGAGGAGGACGAGCAAGGCGCCGAGAGCCCCCAGACTTGCCTCGACGCGGAACCGGGGTTTGGGTTTTTCGCTCAAGGTCGGCTAAGGCGACGTCGGGCAAGCTCGGGAAAACCCGGGCTGCCGCCGCTGCCTTCGGCCTCCCAGCTCTTGCAAGCGCGTGCCGGCGGTCTATGGCCGACGACTTCACCACCCTTCACTTGCCTTACCAGAATCGATAGTCCACCGCGAGGCGAGTTATCGGCTCACCACGCCACGCCGTGTTGCTTTGATCCGCCGCCTTGTGCATTGTTCGATGCAGCATGGAAACAAACGCCCTCCAGGAATATTATCGCGAGATTGGTGCTCAGTTTTCCAGAGTCAACGGGGTGGAAACCGTTGCCCATTACGGCGACACCGCGGCCGAGCAGGTCGCCTTGAACCAACGGGCCGGGGTGCTGGATCTGAGTTTCCGCGGCCGCCTCTGTTTGACGGGTGCCGATCGTCTTCGATTCCTTCACGGCCAAGTGACCAATGATGTAAAGAAGCTCCAGGCGGGCGAAGGCTGTTATGCCGCGCTGGTCAGTTCCAAGGGGCGCATGGAAAGCGACCTGAACGTCTACTCGCTTGACGAGGAGCTGCTACTGGACTTTGAACCGGGAATGAATGAGAAGGTTACCTCCCGGCTCAAGCGTTATATTGTTTCGGACGATGTCGAGATCGTCGAGGTCGGCTCGATTTATGGCTTGCTGAGCATCCAAGGTCCGCAGGCGGAGGGGGTCGTCCGCAAGCTGGGGTCTATCCAGGATCTCCCCACCCAACCTTTTCGTATTTCCAAGATAGTCGATCCCGTCCATGGGGAACTTTACCTGGCCAATCAACCGCGTCTGGGCACCCGGGGTTACGATTTCTACGTGCCCGTGGAGGGCATGCGGGCTTTGTCGGAGGAACTCATTGCCGCGGCCAAGGCCTTGCAGGGAAACGCTTGCGGCTGGGAAGCCTTTGAAATCGCCCGAATCGAGGCGGGTATCCCACGATTCGGCCTCGACATGGACGAAAAGAACCTCCCGCAGGAGTGCGGGATCGAATCTCGAGCGGTGAGCTACACCAAGGGCTGCTACATCGGCCAGGAGGTGCTCAACCGGATCCACACCATGGGCCACGTAAATCGCGAATTCCGCGGATTGCTACTAAGCAGTGACCTCAAGGAACTCCCGGTCAAGGGGGAGCGACTCCTGCACGCCGGGAAAGAGGTGGGGTGGACGACGAGCGCCGCGCATTCCCCGATGCTCAAGGCGACCATTGCCCTGGGCTATGTTCACCGGGAAGCGAACAGCATAGGAACGGAACTCGTGCTACGGACCCGACAGGGAGAGAGCGGGGCCCGGGTCGTTTCGCTCCCGTTCTCAAGCGGGTAACCCAGGTGCATTGGCGGGGCTGGGTGTTTGCTCGATTTGCGCCAAGCAGGCGCGGGCCTCTCGGCGCAAGGCGCTGCGCTCCTCGGGGCGGAGCCCCAGGGGGTCAAAGCGATAGCGGTAATGCAGGTGCAACAATTCCTGAAGGGGCGCCTGGAGGTTAAGCAGCGAAGCCTCACGGAGCACGCGGTGCAGCCAATCGGAAAGAGGTTCGCTCGGCTGCCGGGCCAATCCCAAGGAGGCCAGCTTGATCTCCAGCTCGTAAAACTCCGAGTCCACTCCTGGCCTGGCCGCCACCGCGCCGGCCGGAGGCTCGAGGGGGCGGTGCCGCCTTCGCGTTTGAAATACAATCCGGTAGAGGAGCAGTGCGAGTGTCGGGATGAGCGCCCACAGCACATATTTCCGCCAATGACTTTGTCCCCAGCGGATTTTGGAGAATTCAAAACTGACCCACGACCAAGCATCCCGCAACCATTGGAGCGGTGCGGCCCGTTCAGCCTCAAGCGCCACCCACGAACCGGGGGTCAGATCCAGGTCCTGCCAGGTCTCAGTGCGTCTGTCCCACACCAGGCACCAGGCGTGGGCGTCGCGTTGGCGAACGACAAATTTATCGCCCGAACCTTCATGTACGGCATAACCGACCGCGTAGCGCGCCGGAATGCCAAGTTGGCGCAGCAACAGCACTCCGGCGGTGGCAAAGTACTCGCAGTGACCTCGATGCGTTTGCAAAAGAAAACGGGTTAGCGGAGTTTCGTCGGAGCTCGAGAAGCGCCGCGGGCGCTGCCAGGTTGTGTAGGTGTATTTGCTGAGAAAATAGCGGTTCAGCATCTGCACGGTCTGCTGGAGGGAATCTCCTTTCTTGAGCTGAAGCTCCGCCAGGACTTGGCAGACTGCATTGGTTTCTCTTGGAGGCACTGCGGTGTCTGTACTGGAATCGGGAGCCGAATCCAACGTCGCACCGGGGCCATAATGCGCATCAAAGACCACCAAACCGGGTCCTTCCGCGAGAACGGCACCCAGAGCGTTTTTGGACACCTGGTAGGCGGTCAGGTTTTCCAGAAGCCCGCTGCCGGAGGGCAACGGCAAGAGCCCTCTGTTCGCGTCGAGGTAGCAGGCAATGTTGACCGAGACCACGTTGGTTTTACCAGGCACGAGCACGTACAGGTTCAAATTATTGGGATCCGGGATATAGGAGAAATCCTTGTCAGCGGCGTCGGCGTACCAGGTTGGGCCCTTCAGCGTGCGATAGCTCGCTTCGCGCAGCAGGGGGGGAGCCGAGGCATTTTTGGTTTCCAGACGCACAACTATCTGGCCGGAGGACTTAAGGCGGCCAATGGAACCCAATTCGGTTCGACTCTGGGCGGGGTCGAAATGCCGACGTCCAAAGCCGAGCAGCCACTGGGGATTGAGATTGGCGAGGTAGCCCTGCAACCGGCCAACTCCTTTTTGGCCGACATACCCCATCCCAATCACCGTGGCAAGAGCCGCAGCCCAAACGAGGAACTGGAAACGTCTGGACCGTTGTGGCCAGAGCGCCCAGGCGAGTAGGGCGGAAAGACCCCAGAAAAAGGTGGTGTCATCGCTGGAGTGCACGCTGGCTGCGAACAAGCACAGCGCCAAATACGGGTAGGAAACGTCCACGCTTCGGGAGGCCGGAGGCGCCTGTCCTGATTTCCTGGCCCGGCTCCAACGCCAGCGCAAGATCAGGGAAATCGTTTCCAGTGGGATGCCTTCGCGCGAGCTATAGGCCTGCGCCGCGACAAACAGGCAAAACACCATCGGCAGCCACCGCACCAAAGATGCTGCCGCCCGCGTCGTAGCGTTGCTGGCATCGCGCTGAGTGAAAAAATTTGGATTTTCGAAGAACCCGCGAAAGCCGGAAGGGCCTTGGTTACTGGTAAAGGCATACACCGCAACCGCCAAAAGTACGAGGGTGCAGAATGTCCAAATCCGGGTAAAATCTTCGTCTGAGAACTCCCAGCGCGTCCGGAGGTAACGAGGCCCTTCCAGGACGATCGCGATCACCAACCCCGCCACCAGGTAGCCGGTCTGCCACCCCCAAAACGCCAGGGCCGCTCCGAGGAGAAAGGGAGGGGTTCTCATCTTAACCTCGCCAGGCCCCGCTCGAGGTGCCCGACTTCCAGAACGTGGAAGCGCTCCGGCTGATCGCTCAAGGGGCCGGGCTCGTGGGCGGAGGTTCTCCGAACGTCGGCAATGACCAGGACCAGCACGGGGACGCCCAGCGCCTTTAGCTGCCTGATGAACTCCTGCCGCTCCTGGTCCCATTTCAGCAGAACACAGATGCACCCGGCGACCGAGGCCGCGTGGTTGAGCACCAGGCGTTCGAGCGACGCGAAGGGTTTCTCGGAGCAGGCCCTGACGCTGGCCAGAATCTCGAGCATTTGATCGGCAAACGCCAACCCTCGACCGGCGGTGAAACAGAAGGAGTCCGCGCCGATGAAGAGCAAATCCAGCAGCGATTCCTGAGTTTGCAGCGTGTAGGCGAAGGAGGCGGCGACAGAAACCGCTTCCTCAAAAACTTCGCTGTGGGGATGCTCGGTGAACGTATCGAGCACGAGTGCGTGCCGGACAAAGTATTCATCCTCAAATTCCTTCACCACTGGGCGACCGGCTTTGGCCCAACTCCGCCAGTGGATATGCCGGAGCGGGTCTCCGTGTCGATAATCACGAAGCGATACGAACTCCTCGCTCTGCCCCACGTGGGACGCCAGCGCCACGCCGCCCTCTTGGTATTTTAAAGTCCCCGGCAGAGTGATCGACGGGAGAGGATAGCGCCTGGGCAAAACCAAGACATTCTGGGGCGCGGGCACTTTGACAAAAGCCCGGAACAGCCCCAGCGGATCCGGCCGAGCCAGCGTCAAGCCGGTCAGGCGCAACAAACCGCGCCGCAAGGGCATGAGTTCAACGGGAATATCGGAGTGCCCCCCCGGAGTGATCGCGGGCATGGGCGTCGCCAGGGTCAAAGCAGGTTTGAAAGGGTTGGTCCGACGCCCCTGGCTAAAACGAAACGACCTCAGATGCTTCTCATCCGCCATCTGCACGGCCAGCCATTCGGGAAAGGAGGGTCGAGGATCGGCCAGGGTCTCGAGCAATTCCAGCCCGGCTTGCGGTTTGGCCGTCAGGTTCGTCACGCGAACCGTATACTTGAGCGCGCAGCCGACCGTGCCAAACCGGGGCAATCGCCGCTCCGCCCCAAAACGCCCGGGAAACAATCCGCTGAAGCAAATGGCGACCAGGAGCAAAAAGAACAAGATGGTAAACCCCTGGTAAGTCACGTTGTTCTCCGTGTCGGGTCCCATCACCGCCCCAATGGCCAGGGCCCCCAGAACTGCCAGACCCGCTCGGGTGAAGCGTCGTTGAATCCAGTGCCTGAGCCCGGTCGAGCTGCGGTAGAACCAGTAAAGAATTCTGAAGATTGGCCGCATCACCGGGAGCTCGATGGGACACAGCAGGTCGGGAGCGAGGAACCAAAACCAACTTTTCGCTCAACCTGCCGCATGGTTAGACTTGCCCGTTCGTTCAGGCCGGGACTGGAATCTGTTTGACGATCCCCTCCACCACCGCCCGAGCCGTCAGCCCGGAAAACCGGGCCTGCGGTTCCATGACCAGACGGTGGGCGATGACCGACACCGCCAATTCCTGGATTTGTTCGGGGGTGACAAAATCCAAGCTGTCGAACAAGGCGAGCGCCTGCGCGGCTTTCATCAGGGCTATGGAGGCGCGCGGGCTGGCGCCGAGTTGGACGCCGGCGGCCGTCCGGGTGGCCCCGACAAGGTCGACGGTGTAGCGCTTCAATTCATCGCTGACCCGCACCTGTCGGACCGCCTGCTTGAGTTCGATCACCTCAGCCAGCGAGGCGCACGAGCTCAACTCGTCCAACGGATGGTTTTGCTCTTGTGCCGTGAGGATTGCCACCTCCTCGCTGGATTGGACATAGCCCAACGAAAACTGCAGCGCGAATCGGTCCATTTGGGCCTCGGGCAGAGGATACGTGCCGCGGAATTCAACCGGGTTTTCGGTAGCGATCACAAAAAAAAGACCGACCAAATCACGCCGCTCTCCATCGACACTGATCTGGCTCTCCCCCATCGCCTCGAGCAACGCCGATTGAGTCCGTGGCGAAGCGCGGTTTATTTCATCCGCGAGCAGGATGTTGGTGAAGATCGGGCCCTCGTGAAATTGGAACTGCTGGTCGCGCTGATTAAAAACCGAGACACCCAGGATATCGGAGGGTAGCAAGTCGGGGGTGAACTGGATGCGCTTGAAGCAGGCGTCGATGGACCGGGCCAGCGCCTTGGCGAGCGTTGTCTTGCCGGTGCCGGGAAAATCCTCGAGGAGGACATGGCCGCCGCTCGCTAGAGCTGCCAGGAGCTTGCGCGTCGAGCCGGTCTGGCCACGCATCACACGCGCGATATTTCCCGTGATGCGCTCATACACACCGCGCGCAACGTGGTGGTTGGTGGCGACTCTCGGCAGGTCGGTTTCAGGGTTTGTCCGGGACGCAAGCGCGGTAGTGCCGGGGTCAATGAGCTGAGTTGCTTTGCGTTCCGACATGGGCTTAATCTAATTCTGGGGGTCTGTCAGGGCGAATTAAATCCATTCATAATGCGCAGGTGGTTACTAAGAAATTACTTGTTTTACCCCGGCTCTCCGGTAGCGTTGCGCCCCATGAAAGTAGAATTCTACGGCCACGTCCGCCAGTACCATAATATCAAAGCTGAAATCGATAAAAATATCGAGACCGTGTTGGAAAGCGGCCAATACGTCATGGGGCCGATGCTGAAGAAATTGGAGGGTGAATTGGCAGCCTATCACGGCGCCAAATTTGCCATCGGGACCGGGAACGGCACCGACTCCATCTGGCTGTCCTTAATGGCGATGGGTATCGGCCCCGGCGACGAGGTCATCACTCATCCGAATACTTTTTTTGCGACCGCCGAGGCGATTTGGATTGCGGGCGCAACCGCCGTTTTCGTCGATTGTGACCCGAAGACCAAGTGTATCGACCCGACGAAGATCGAGGCCGCCATTACCCCCAAAACCAAGGCGATTATCCCGGTGCATCTGTACGGCCAATGCGCTGACATGATCGCCATTAAGAAGATTGCTGATAAGCACCACCTCAAAATCGTCGAGGATAACGCCCAGGCCATTGGCGCTCGGGGAAATGGTTTTAAGATTGGCGAACTCAGCGATGCGACTTCGACCAGCTTTATCATTCAAAAGAATCTCGGCACCTTTGGCGACAGTGGCGCGCTGGTGACCAACAACGCCGATATCGATGCCAAAGTGCGCAAGCTGCGCAACCATGGATCCAACGCGCGGAACGTCCACAGCTTCGGTTTCAACAGCCGTCTGGATGACCTGCACGCGGGAATCATCAGCGCCAAGCTCAAGCACATCGACGAGTACAATGACCTGCGCCGCAAATGGTCGGCTCGTTACACCGCCGGTTTCAAGGGCTGCCAGACCTTCGATCTACCCGTCGAGTTGCCCGGCTACCACCATGTGTTTCATTTGTACGCCATTGAAACCAAGAAAGCGGCCTGGCGGGATCCGATGGTGGATTTCCTGGTGAAGAACAACATCGATGCCAAGACGCACTATTCGATCGCGATCCACCAACAGGCTGGTTACCCATGGGGCAAGGGCGCCCGGATCGTCGGCTCGGTCGCCAACGCCGAACACAACGCGGCCACGTGCGTCAGCCTTCCCATGTTCCCCGAACTCATGGCCGAAGAAGTGGACTACGTCATCGCCAAGGTGAACGAATGGGACAAGCAGATGGCTGCCAAAGGCTGATAGCCGCGCCCTAATGCCGGAACCCGCGACTGTCTTTCCGGCATTGGGCACCCTAAGACTTCTTCGCCTCAATAATCCGATCTACGCGTATGGCTCAGTATTCTGTCCTCATCGTCGGCATGGGCAAGCGTGGCATGCATCACGCCACCGCCTTTAACGCACACCCCAGTTTCCGGGTCGCCGGCATTTGCGATATTGACCAAAAGAGACTGGATGACGCCGCGCCAAAACTCGGCAACCCCCAAAAGGGAACGGACGCCACGGCATTGGCTAAGGCCGTCCGACCGGACGTCTTTTGCTTCTGCACGATGCCGCACCTGCGCACTCCGTTTATCAAGGCGGCGATTGAAGGCGGCGCGAAACTGGTGGCGTTTGAAAAACCGGCGGCCCTGACCAGCGCGGAACTTTTCACGATCCGCGACTTGCTCACTTCCGCCGGGGTGAAGGCGGTGGTGAGTCATCAGCATCGCTATGGGAAGCATTATCAACAGGTAAAGGACATCATCGCGAGTGGCGCGCTGGGACGGGTGCATACGGTGTACGGCAGCGCGACCGGCTGGATGACCCACATGCTCTCGCACCTGATCGACTACACCTGCTGGTTCAATGATTATACTCCCGCCACCTGGGCCACGGCGCAGGCTTCCGGCGGTGTAAAGTTCGCTGATAATCATCCTTCCCCGGATTACATCGCCGGCTTCGTCCAGTTCGCCAACGGCGTGCATGGAGTGTATGAATGCGGTGCCGGTGCCCCCGATCAACCTGAGGTGGCGAAGTGGTGGGGCAAAAACCGCATCGGCGCGCAAGGAACGGAAGGCTTCGCCGAAGTCCTGACCAACGGCGGATGGCGTGCGGTAACCAAATCCGGTGGCTATCAAGCGGGTGAGGGGGCGATGAACTATGATTTGGACATGCCTCCGTACATCGCGGAAATCGCCGATTGGCTGGATGGAAAGAAGGTCCACCAGTGTAATTTCGAGCACGCCTGCCTCGGTGCGGAGATCATGTTAGCGATGCAACGCAGCGCCGCCCAGGGCGGCCAGGTAGCTCTGCCCCTCACCGCTGGCGTGGACGAACAGGCCCTGCTCAAGGCCAAGACGGCCGGCCAGAACGTGCTGGTGTCGTTCGAACAGAACCGCAAGGAATTTGGGTTGGTCGGCTAACCTGTTGAATGGTGAGCGTTCAAGTGTTGGAGCTAACCTTCGAACGCCCTGAACGCCTCACCTAAGCCATGGAAGTCATCATCCAGCCGAATCCGGAAGCGGCCGCGGCGCTGGTCGCGCGGGTGGTGGCTCACGATTTGCGGGCTAATCCTCACCTCGTTCTGGGGTTGGCCACCGGCACGACGATGGAGCGGGTTTACCGCCACCTGGTCACCAGGCATAAAGAGGAGCATCTCGATTTCTCCCTGTGCAGCACCTTCAATCTGGATGAATACGTCGGGTTGCTCCCCTCGGACCCGAACTCGTACCGGCATTACATGGAGCATCACTTGTTCCGACACGTCAACATCGATACCCGGAATACGCACCTGCCGAATGGGATGGCGAGTGATCTGGACGGCGAATGCCGGCAATATGAAGGCCTGATTCATCGGTTTGGAGGCATTGACCTTCAACTCCTGGGAATCGGCAAAGCCGGGCACATCGGTTTCAACGAACCCCTATCCGCCTTGCGTTCGCGCACCCGGGTGAAAGCTCTGACGCCAACAACCATCAAGCAGAACGCCGCATTCTTTGGAGGGGAAGACCGAATGCCGCGGCGCGCGATTACCATGGGTGTGGGAACGATTATCGAGGCACGGCGGTGCATACTTTTGGCCACTGGCGACAGCAAAGCTGAAGTTGTGGCTCAAGCCGTGGAAGGACCCATCAGCAGCATGGTGACAGCCTCGGCCTTGCAGTTACATCCCCGGTGCACCGTGGTGGTGGACGAAGCTGCGGCCAGGAGTCTGAAGGAACAGGACTATTACCGCTGGATTTTCGAGAACGAGCCTGAGTGGGAAGGCTACAGATAAAAGGAGCGCGGACGCCCCCGTCCGCGCAGTGAATACTCCCAACGGAGCCACAAGGCGCCCTGCCCTACCTCTTCGAAGGATCCACCACCCGGCCCAGAAAAAGGATGCTGCCGGTGCGGTTCTCACGAATCAGAAAAATAAAGGGATGATCCACACGCAAGACGGGATTCCGCGCGACTGAGGCGGTTAGTCTCATAATTGTGCCGGTCGCCGCAGCCGCTTCGGTGCCTTCCTCATTCACCTCCACAAACGCCTGATGCACCACATCGCTGATACTCAGACCAGGTATTCGACTCATTCCCGAAAAATCGGCGTTCGCAGAAAACGCGGCGGGCATACCCATGGCAGAGAGCGTCGGCGCGAGTAGGAGGCGGCAGTCCAGTTTGAACTTAGGCAGGTACACTTCACTTTTTGTTTCCGGCGCCGTAGCGACTGAGTTTAGCCACTGCCTGAGGTTTGCGGAATCCAGCTTTTGTTCCAACGCCGGCAGGCCGTCCGGCGTTTTTGGTAGCAGGATGACCATCGAGAGTTCATTGCTCGTGTAGGGCAAACTGAACGCCGTAAGATCGTCTATCTGGCGGCTTCGCACCTCAAAGGTCTTCGTCATCAACGGGGTTTGGACCTGCTGCCCCCCGCCGATGAAGAAGGGTGCCGAATGTGTGGCTTTTGGATCGAACCGAGTCAGCCACTGCCCTTTGAAATAGATCGCGTTACAGAGCACCAGGCGGGTATCGGCCGAGAGTTGGCCCGGTTGGATCAGGTCCTTAATCTTGTCCTGGGTTTTTTGAGCAATCCAGGTGTTGATGGCCAGGCGAGTAGGCTCGGTGTCCTTAACAAAATCCACTTGCCTGGCCTGCGCTTCGAAATCGTCATCGGCCACCTTCAGGAACGGGTCCAGCAAGGGGAAATCCTTCTGGCACCAGAGCGAATTGGCGATGTCGAGCGTGAGAGGTTTCGTTTCCCGGACTCCATCCATGAGATGCACGAGCCCAGCGAAGGCGGGCGGGACCTCCGGCTGAGGCAAGCTGAAGTGTAGCGCGCGCGCCATCTCCGCCGCGGTCTGGCCCCGGGCACCGGCATAGGTCATCGCCAGGCAGGTGGAAATGCTGTAGGGGGAAAAGAAGAGGTTCCCGGGTTTCGTTCGCTCGCGCTGGTACAGATCTGCGGCGAAGGTGGTGTTACCGGTGACGATTTCGGCAACGTTGGAATCCACGGCCGCATTTGAGGCAGGAGTCGGTCCAAAAAGTAAAGCCGCCATAACACACATCCAAACGCTGCGTTGACCAATTGCGAGTCGCATGAGCTGCCATTCCTTCCTAAGATTCCGAACGGCGGCGGGACGCCGCCGCCACATTAAAATATCGTCCCTTTTCATTTTACTGCCAACGGAATGCTTTCGCTGTGGCTATTGAATTCGGGAGCATACAGGCACTGAATTTCCGCCACGCCCGTCTGGTATTGGCCACGGAGCTGGACCCGCGTGGAATACTCGAAGACATAGGTGCCCTTGGGCAAATAATCGATGAAGAAATGGCTCGCGGTATCGCGGGTGCTTTCGTAGTAGGCGAGGCCGTCTTGATATTTATACTGGGACAGCACATTCACCGGTTCCGTCCCGCTGCCCCGCTGATCTTTCAGGTGCACATATTCCATATCGCGATCCACGCGCAACTCAATTCGCACTACCACTTCATCGCCCACCTGCAAAGCGCCCTTGACCGGTTCGAGAATCGGGCCGCGAGAGGTCACGGTCTTGGCGAACAGGCTTTTCTTGAGCTTGAGCGGGGTACCTTCGTACGGAGTGACCTTGGCCATATCCTCAAGGTATTGCCAGTGCACACTCCCCCAGGCCACGCCCTGGTCGGTTTTCTTGACCGTGATTTCCCCGAGCTTGGGCTTGATTTCGGAGGGAGCAAATCGGACTTCATAGAAACCAGTGCCCGGCTCGGGGGAAGTCCGCTGGGAGGAAGCAGGCCCGGGAGGAGACAGCTTCGCCCCCGGTGTCAGGTCCAAGCCATCCAACTTCACCTGCACCAGCGCTTCGCTCGAGAGCAAGTCCCGCCCCCGGAGCAGGAGCGCATAAACCGCGTCGGCAGTGGCCTTGGTGGTTTTCCAATCCTGCGTCTGTTTCTGTTTCAGCAGCCAGACTTTGCAATCCTCAACAGCTTTCGCGTCGTGCATCACCTCATCAAACGCCTCGATCATGAGTGCCTGGGTTTCAATCGGCGCGCGGTACCACCACCAGCTCAGCTCGGTTTCACGCCAAAACATACCCATCTCCTCTGTGGAAACGCTGCGCTCCCGGACGGAATTCATGATGGCCGCCGGAGTTTGATCGGCGGCGGAATTGAACGAACTGAACCTTTGGAGAGCGATGGCGAGCTGTCCCTGGGTTTGGCGGCAATTCGTGTGGAGCCAGAACTTGCGGGATTGGGTTAGGAAAAAATCAACGGCCTTCTTGTTCCCCGCGGCAATCGCCCGGTCCTTGAGAAAGAAGCTGCGGCCGTAAAGATAAAGAGCATCGGTCGGACTGGGCACATAGTCTTCTGGCTTCGGGTGAGACATGATTTGCTCGTATTCTTCGGTCATCCAGGTGTCTAGTCGAGTGAGCGAACGGATGGCGGGATCGACCTTGAGATCGATGCCCAAGTGACGTAACCGGCCAAAACCGGTTGTGATGTAGAGGGTGATGTAATCATTGCCCCGTCCGCCAGGAAACCAGGGCCATGAACCATCGGCCAGTTGCATTTCGGCTAGCTTCTGCAGGGTATGCTCCGTCTCGTAATTGAGCCGGTTATCGTCGAAGAGAATCCCCACATTCCGTCGTGCCTGGCTCTCGGCCTGGGCCTGGCGCAGCCACGGGGTCTCTTCCAGGGCCACACTCTTCAGCTCCTGGTTTTTTTCAAGCGGGCTGTCCAGCGCCGGCGTGTTCCGCCATTGCTCGAAAATCCGGTGAATTTTTGGGTCGCTCCCGGCGATGCTACGCGCCAGCGCGTTGGCGTAGAAACGATTGAAGGTTTGCTCCGAGCATTCGTAGGGGTACTCCATCAGGTAGGGCAAAGCCAGAACGGCGTACCAAGCGGGATTGGACACCATTTGCACCGTCAGACTTTGGTTTTGGAGCGTCCGCGAACTCCCGGATTTGAGAAGCTTCGTAAACTCGAATTTCTTGGTTCCCGGTCCGCGAATCGGCAAAGGCAAAGACTCCGTGACCAGGATCCGCCGTGACAAAACCGGGACCGGGCCCTCTTCGCCATCAGAAACGTTCGCCGAAGCTCCCACGGCTTTGTAGGTCAAGAAGCCGCAGCCGTCCGGGACCGTGATCCGCCAGGAAAAGGTGCGCGATTGTTTTGATGGGATATTGAATTCCTGTTCCAGCTTGGAGCGATTGGATGGGCTCTCGGCCGACTGGCCAACCCCGCGCACCGCGAGTGCGACATCCGCAGAACGACCTGTCAGCGCCTCGTTAAAGGAGAGTTTAACCACGCCGGTTTGCGCTCGGTCAGATTGATTTGAGACTTTCACCGTGAACTCGACGATGTCACCCTCGCGCAAAAACCGGGGAAGATTCGGTTGGACCATCAGGTCTTTGGATGTGACGGTGTGTCCTTCAATGAATCCGCTCCGAACGGATTTATCGTGGGCAAAGCCTAGAAAATGCCACTTGGTCAGCGCTTCCGGCATGGAGAAGGTCATCCGCACCACGCCATTGGAATCCGACGTGAGTTGAGGGAAAAAGAAAGCGGTTTCGTTGAGGTTCTTGCGAGGAGCGATCGCCCCGAGGTCGGGTCGTGGCAAGGCGATGGCGCCATCATTATCAAAGTCTTTCATGGGCAAGCCTGCGGTGGCAACCGAGGCACTCAATCCACGCGCCTGCACCGGGGCTGCCGGCGCCGCCATGTTGAGACTCTCTTCCATTACCATTCGACCGCCCGCGACCGCGATCCCACCTTTGGCCAAAGCGGTCATGTACTGATAACCCCAAAAATTCGCGGTCAGCTCCGGGGGAAACGCTCGATAGAGGATGGCCACCCCCTCGTAGGGCTGATTCCAGCGGCCATACACGGCCTGGAAGATCTGCACGCCGTTGGCAAACTGACTTTGGAACCCGGAATAATCCTGACGGAAAATGTTAAAGCCCCCCGGCCAGCTATGCGGCACGAAAGCGTCCAGCGACTCGTCATAAAGCGTCGCCACCATTTCCGCGACTTCCGTTTCGACGCTGCCGGTTTCAGCCTTGGAGGGGGCAATGACGGATTTAGGACGGCTGATTTGAAGGGTCCAGGTTTCTTTCTGGGCCGGTTGGAGCTTAGACATGAAATGTTCCCATTTGATCTCGAGCTGCTTGTTCGTCCAAGGCACATCGACCCGGCGTGATTGGAGGTAGGCGCGATTCTCGCGGACCTGGGTAACGTGAAGGGTAAATCCACCACGCAGCGCTTCAGTGATCGCCAAGTGGATTTGCTGTTGCGTCTGGCCCGGTTTCGTCCAATACCGCTGGATCATCTGATGCCGGTGCTCGATTTCGATATAGGCCCGGCCCACCTCATAGCCGGTCCCCCAGACCGCCTCGAACTCTTCACCCGGCTGAACGTCCCAGTGCGGGGCTGCCAAAAGCGAGGGCACTTTGATCGAAAGCCGCGGCTCCGTAGGCTTGAGCACCTGGACCGGCAGCCGGCCCGTCACTTTCTTGCCGAACCGATCCTGGGTTTCAAGGATCACTCGATACGCGCCGGAGCTCAGCTTGAACACCACCTGGGCTTCTCCGTTCGTATCGGTGGTAAAGCCGGCTTCACTCACAACGTCCGCTAATTGCCAATTGTTGGGATTCGAGAGATCCTCGCCTTCAGCGTTTGGCGATGCGGCACTGCCAACCGACCGCCCTCGATACCCAAAGCTGATCTGCTGGTCCAAGAGAGCCCGTTGGACCCGGTCGGGTGCTTTCAAGGCATACACCTTCACCTGGCCTTCGCCGACTTGAGGCTCCCCGTCCAGGGTCTTTGTCCTCACAGTGATCTGCACCTGGCGGTCCTCCGTTTGCCAATCGTTCGCACTCAACGTGGCCTCTAGAGCGGTGTAGCCGACCCGGACACTCCGATCCGCTGAACGCGTCTCACCAGCGGAATCCGTAACGTCCGCGGTAACATGGAAAACGAAGGTAGGTTCATCTTTCACGGGCACTTTGGGATCGGGCGTGGTTCGAAACTCGATTCGAAAGGAACCATCCGTTTCGGTCTTCAGACTGCCGTGAGCAATTTCCTGGCTCTGGTTCGGATTCCCGCCGCCTCCCCACCAACCCCACCACCAGGGCATGCGCACCTCGCGCACCACGCGATACTTAACCTGGCCACCATCCACCGCCGCCCCCGTGTAACTCGTCGCGTGACCCGCCAGGCTGGCCGTTTCGCTCAGCTTCGCGGCCACCTTGGGCGCCTCGAGAGTCACCTCGAATTTCGGGCGTTTGTATTCCTCGACGCGCACCCCAGCCATCCCTTGGGCGCGCCCTTCCACCACGAGACTCATTTGCCCCATGAGCCGGTCTCGCGGCGCGGTGAAGCTGCCGGTAAATGATCCAAAATCGTTCGCTCGTTGCGACTGACGGGCAATCTCCTTTCCGTTGGAGTCACGGAACACGACCGTCAGCGCTTCGCCTTTGAGCAGTTCATAATTGTCCTTCTCCTGGTCGGCCAGGAGACAGATGCCTTTGTATTGGATTATCTGCCCGGGGCGATAAATCGCACGGTCGGTAAAGAACACGGTCTGCGCCTGCGGTTGCACTGTTGACTGCACCTGCCACGCGGGCAGCCATTGGTCCGCCGTGGCGACCTGGCGTCCGCCGTAGCGCGCGCGAAATAAATATCCGCCATTCTGGACCGGCTTGAAGGTGAAAAAACCGTTCTCGTCCGTGCTCAGGGTTGGGTCGGCGATACGATTGCCGTTCTGGTCCAGGTGCCAGATGGAAATCTCCGCTTGCGGGACAGGCTCGCCGGAGTTCGCATCCAGAACAAAGCCTTCGACCTGGCCCTCCCGTGTCCGCGTGATGAGTGAAAGATCGCTGACCCAGACATCGGTTAAGGACACGACGTTTTCGGTCTCGGAGAATCGCGGGTCATGGCTCGAGGCGATGAAATAGAAGCCCGGCGGAAGCTTGGATGGCGCGGCAAATACGCTGGTGCGCTCCCGGTAATCGCTGGTCGGAGGGAGTGTTTCCGACCATTCCAACGCAGCCGGTTTGCTCAGAACCTCGCGCCGTTCTTTCTCGTTGAGGTTTTCCGGCCGATTCCGGTTTTTTCGCAGGAAGGCCTCCCAATCATAAGGGATGGCTCGAAAATAAACTGCGCCGATGTTGCGGTACAGGACAAAAATGCTCGGGCACGCGTTCGTGGTTGTCTGATTCGTGGTCGAGCCTGCGCCGGTTTCGCCAAAGCAGTTCCACACTCGCTCCGTGCTAATGGTTGCGGATTTGGACTCAATCTCCTTCACGAGGTTGTGGCAAAGCCTGCCTCCCGACGACCGTGGGAAAGCCTGGGCTCCCCGCGAGGCCAGCGTATGGGCACCCACCAAATCTCCTTCTTGCTGAATCACCCGGGCTTCGCGCTCGATGGCCAGGGCGGAGATCTCGAAGTCCGCATACAAGGAAATGAACCGCCCCAGCGCCGCCTTGTATCTCGGGTTTTTATCTTCTCCAAACGCCGTGTTGCCCCCCCAGGTCAGGCGCTCCAGGTCCACGTCCGCCAATGCCAATTGCGGAGCGGGGTCCGGTTGATGAAACCGGAGCAAATCCTGATACAGGTGGATAGCTTTTAACGGAGAGGAGTCTGAGTCGGTCACGGACGGCCGCCAGGCGAGAAAGGCTCCGACCGGATCCAAAATCGGGCTTTGCGCGGATAATTCGAAAGCATCCTGGGGCTTGGCGGCCGCCTGTTCGGCTGAGGTATAAAACTGCAGCGCTTCGTGAGCGAGGAAGTCATAGAGCGTCGGCCGGTAGGCATCGGGCATCGTGCCTTTTTGAAGAAGGTCATCCCATTCACTGATTTTCGAGGCCTTCAGACTAGCCGGATTCGCCAGTGCCTTCTGGAATTGCTTGTCGATTTCCGCGAAGAGTCTCGGGAGATCCCACGTGGTAAAATCTTTTCCTGGTTGCTGGGCGGTAGCCGTGCGCTGCATGAAGCGCCAGCGGTTTTGCTGGAAATATTGCCAATACCAATGCGCCAGGAGCGTGTTCATGACCGGCACCATCGGCGCTGGAGCTTTCGCGATTTCGGCTTCCAACCGAGTGATTTTCTCCTCCGGTTTGTTGCCCTGGATGTTGCCTTCGAGGCTGATCTTCTTGCCGATTGCTTTTACGGCTTCGGCATAGGCCTTGTCCCTCAGCGCACCCTGGATGATCGGCTCGAGGTTGGTGATGGCGGTCTGGGGCAGGCCTTGATTCACCGCCGTCTCCACTTTCTTCCACTGGGCGTCTCGCGGACCCGCCCGCAGCGCCGGACTCCCCATCAATAACGCGGCGACGCCGATACAGATTAAGGCAACAATTCGGCCGGAGAAGCATCGGAAGTCCTGCTCCGCTTTCCAACCGCGCAACTGATTCATGGCATCCATTCGTTTAGCAATTAGACGATAACCGAGGGTTCGTGCTCCCGCCCTTTTTTGCAAGGCCTCATTCGCGAAATGGCCTCAGCCCTTCGGCCCGGGCTTCGTTTATAGCACGTGCTCCTCTCGCTTTTACTCTCTTCTGCTTTTTCGGAGGCGCGGTGAAATGTCATCTGGAGGCCGCCCGTGCGCCCGCGCCGCCGAAAAAACATCACTCGGAAACTTCGTAAATGGTGCCGTCCATCAGGAATTGGACGTTCTGGCCCAGAGCCAGCCAACCAGATGTTTGGGGATGCTTCGCAAGGAAATCAAAGTACTGTCCGGAGCCAAACTGAAGGCGAACACGTTTCGAGTCGGGTGATTTTTGAACCTCCGAATCGATCCATTGCTTGTCAGTTTGGAAGAAGGTCTTGCCGGAGACGTGTTGGGATTGTTGGGAGTACCGGGCCAGGCGAGTTTGAGTGCTCTCGTTGAGAGGGCCGCCAGAAGGAGCAGCGGGTGGAGCAGACAGGAGGAACGCCGCTCCGGCTCCCTCCGTCGCCGCAGCCGGTGCGCTGGCGGATCTCAAAGCCATGCTGGAAAGCGCGCCGGCGACACCCGCTTGGCCCCCACGGTCGTCCTTAAATTGCCGCCATACGCGCCCAGCTTCCTCCCTGGTTTCCGAATCCCGTTGCAGGTTTTGCAGCGAACGAAGGGGAACGGGCACATTGCGCTGCTTTTCGTCTTCGACGATGAGGTACGCCGTATACGGAGTAACAATCCCGTACTTGCGGGCCAGGTTGGTTACTTCATCGCGCAACTCCGAGTTTTCGCCGTGCAACCGGATTTCATCAAGCAGGTAACCCACTCGCCGCGTGGCCCATAGCCTCGGGATGAAGTCATTCTCAGCAATCTCCGACGGGAATTTAGCGTCATAGGTAAATTTCTTCACCTCACCCTTCATTGCACCTTGAATAACGACCGCAGAATTCCCCTGCCCGGAGTAGCGTCCCACGAGCACGAGTTGTTCTCCCTTGAACAGGTCTGGCAGTGCGGAGGGATAGAGCTTGGTGGCACGAACGTCCCCGGTAAAGGCCAGGGTCGGGCTGGATAAAACAGGATCTTTGATCTTGGAGAAAAAGTTGGAAACCTTGATTTCGATGTCCTCCTCCGGCAGCACATACTGACTGTAAGCGTGGGTTTCCTCAGTGATCTTGTCCAACAGGTGCGTGTTCACGTCGGTTCCGATGCCGAAGCAGAAGATGCGGCTGTGGCTGCTGCTCTTCTTAACGTTCCCCACGATCTGATCTTCGTCCGTAATCCCCACAGTGGGGCAGCCGTCGGTCAGGAAGATGACTACAAAAGGCCGGCCCGGCTGATGCAGAGACCGCACCTCCGAGGCTGGCGCGGCTGGCTGCAGGTCCAGAGCTTTCCGGAGTGCATCGTCGATCGCGGTACCGCCGGTGGCCCTGAGCTCCTTCACGAAATCTTCGGCGCGCGTGCGGTTGGCCTGGTTCGCTTCAACCAACTGATTGAAGACCGGCTCGACCTCAGTAGAAAAGCGCAGCACTTCGAACCGATCACCGGCGTTGAGATTTTCGACGCAAAATTGCAGCGCTCGCTTGGCTTGCTCGATCTTTTTGCCGGCCATCGATCCGGAGGTGTCCAGCACGAACACCACGTCCTTCATGCTGACTTGCTTCTCTTTCACGTCCATCCCGGGCGACGCCAGGAGGAGGAAATAGCCGTCCTCACCCGAGGGCTTATAGGTTAACAGGTTGAGGCCGATCTCATCTTTCTCCGGCGCAAAGTAGAGGGCGAAATCAGCCTCCGGCCGGGTTTCCGAGGCTTCGTAGCCAGCCGTGGCACGGTTGGGTCCAGCCCGCCTGATCTCCACGGCATGACTGGGTGAATAGATGGATTTGAGGGGGTGTTTGCTTTCGATCTCGACTTTAACACTCACGCTTTTGACCGGTTGGCAGGAAAACTTTTCCATGCTGAGAGGAAGGACATAGCTCACCAGCCCATCATCAGCCTTGAGCAGTTGCGTGTACGAGAGCGTGATGCGCTTCCGGCTGTTTGGCTCAATCGGGAAGATGCGAACCTTGAAAATGTCGCGCCCGGAATACTCCAGCAACGCGGGATCCTTGAGCTTCCGTACGATGTCTTCGTAAATATGTCGCGCCTTGTCGGCGCCCAGCAGTTCGGCCTCCACCGGGTGGCCGTCGATCTGCATCGTGAACTTGTCCAGGTGGGCGCCTTTCGGAATGGGAAAGACGAAGGTGCCCTCCAAGCGCGCTGAATTTGGATTATAGAACTCCTGCTCGACCGAAGTAACGGCAATCTGATCGTGAACCTCGACGTGCGCTTTGACGTACTCGACCTCCATGGGGGCAAAGGGATGTGGTCGTGGCGGAGGGAAGTGCCGTGGCGGCCACGGCGCGGGAGCGGGATCCGGTGGATTTGGACCCGGCCACCAGGAGGAATCCTCCACGATAATCAATCCGGCGGCCTGAGCGCAGAACCCCGTGGCGACCAGAATCAATAGGACCGTTATCAGGCTGCACCGTTTCATGTTTGATTAGACGGAGCGCGCAGATAAATGCTCCCGCCGGAAGGCAGAAGGGCACGGGCATTCCCGCCAACCGGCCAGAAATGTCGCACCGCGCGAGCGGAGGTGCCCGCGCTCTCGTTCGGGCCGAGACAGCGGCCTGCCGGGCGGGCTACCGCGGCGCGGCCCACTGAACAGCGTTTATGAAGATCTGCCGGACTTCCGGCCGGAAATAATCGTTGTGGGTTTCGTGACCCGGCGTGAAGTAAAACACCCGTCCCTTGCCCACGGTCCAACAGAGCCCCATGCGCCCGGGTTCGGTCTGGCCGTCCGGCTTGGTGTACATGCCGTCCAACGGGACCGATTCCGGTGTGGGCACGGCGAAGGGTTCACCGTAGCGTTCGATTGCCGGGAGCTTGAATGTTTTAACGCCCTTGCAGATCGGGTGATTGGGTTCTTTGACGATGATTTCCGCGGAGGTCCCGTCTTCCACATATTCGCGCCAGCTACACTTGGTGCCCATGAGCTTTTTGAAAGGTTTCGCGAAGTGGCAGGAATGGGTGCCGATGAAGCCCATTTCCCCATCCCGCACGCGCTGATTGATTTTGTTCACCAACTCGTCACTCACATCCCCGTGACGCTTGTGCCCCCACCAAATGAGGACGTCGGTGCTCTTGAGGAGGTCATCGCTGAGCCCCTGGTTCGGGTCATTGAGGCTGGCTTTGACCACCTGCCAACCTTTCAATTCCAGCGGCTGCAGACCTTCGGCAATGGCGGTGTTGATATCTTGCGGGTAGACCTTCTTTGACTCTTTGTCCACGTTCGCCGTGCCTTCAGACCAAACCACCACCTTTCGAGTGCCACCCGCCGCCCAGAGCTGGGGGGCCACGAGCAGACCCGTAGTAGCGGTGGCACCTAGCGCCAGGGCGCTCCGCCGCGAAAGCCCTGCCGCCCCCAGGCTCTCGGGCTTCGGTTGACCAGGAGTTAGATCGGGGGTTGGATTAAGATCGGATCCGGATGTTTGGTTCATAAGCGAGATCGATGGTGGCGGGAAGAGCAGGCTGAGGGCAAGAGTTTTGAACGCATTCACTGGCCAATACCCCAGAGCCAAGTCACGACCATGTCGTGCTACGCGCCATTTCCAAACCTCGCACGCCTTTAAAAGCGGTGGCAAGCCAACCGCACTCCAAACGCTTCGCGACTTCCTGGCCAAAGTGAATCCTGCGGTCGGCCAGCATTTATCGGCCGCACCCGCGAGATGGCGCTGCGGCAGTTTCCACCTCATCGTCCTCGCGAAGCGTTTGGAGTGCGGTTGGCTTGCCACCGCTTTCCGCAAAAAACAGCGGCGAGGCGCGAAAAACCGAGTCAGCCGCTCCTTCAGCAGCCTCCGCCCAGCCCAGTTCTGCCAAGTCTCCAGCGGACCCCCGCGCGCCTTGTTCGCGCCGATGCATTGACGCCTACTCATCCCAGCGGTAGGCTTTGTTGATGACTGAATTGGCTGAGTTGGCAGCACCCGGCGTGGATCGGTTCCGGTTACGAAAACCGCTGGCCCCGGCGCTAGTTGACGCCTTGGGGCGCGAAATCCTCGTGCTCAAGAAGCAACTCAACGCTGTCATCCTTGCCCATAACTACCAGGTTCCCGAGATCCAGGATATCGCTGATTTTGTGGGCGATTCGCTCGGACTTTCGCAACAGGCGGCGAAAACTCAGGCCGACGTCATCGTCTTCTGCGGCGTCCATTTCATGGCCGAAACGGCGAAAATTCTGAATCCCAACAAGATTGTGGTTCTGCCGGATAAAGACGCCGGCTGTTCCCTGGAAGAGAGTTGTCCCGGGGAAAAGCTTGCCGCCCTGCAACGCACCAACCCGAATTTTTGGACAATTGCCTATATCAACTGCAGCGCCGAGGTGAAGGCTCTGAGCGATGTGATCTGCACCAGCGGCAACGCCGTCAAAATTGTCCACGCCGCGCCGAAGGATAAGGACCTGTTGTTTATTCCGGACGAAAACCTCGGGGCCTGGGTGATGGAACAAACGGGCAGGCCCATGACGCTCTGGAAGGGCAATTGCTATGCTCACGTCGAGTTCCGCCGCGAGAGCCTCCTCCGCTTACGGAAAGTCTTTCCGGAAGCGAAAGTGGTGGTTCATCCCGAGAGCTTGCTGGAGGTCAGAGATTTGGCCGACACGGTTTGCTCAACGGAAAAGATGCTCACCTACTGCAAATCCGATCCTGCCAAACAGTTCATCATCGTTACAGAATCGGGAATCATTCACCGGATGCAAAAGGAATGTCCGGACAAGCAGTTCATTTGCGCGCCCACGGTGGATGTCATGCGGGCGCCGACGGATCCATGTCATTGCAGCGAGTGCAAATACATGAAGATGAATACCCTCGAGAAGGTGCGCGATTGCATGAAGAACCTGGCGCCGCGAATCGAACTGCCGGGGCACATTATCGAACGCGCACGGTTGCCCATCGAGAGGATGCTGCAAATATCGGCGTCCTGATTCAGGCCGCCGCCCACCTCACCCGATCGCACGTGCTAGGATCAGGCAAATAGCCCGGCCACGTCGGTGAAGCAGGGCACCGGCCTTCCGCCCTCAAAGAACCTCTCCGCTTTTCCGTTGCGCCACCGGCGCAACCGGTAGAGCGCAGCAAAGGCGAAATCAGGCGCAGCGCCGCCCTGGCCTCCAGCCACTTCCCCGCCCCGGCGCACGTTGTCCATCATCCACGGCGGTAGCAGCAGGTGATAGGGATTGCGTTTCACTTCGCCCACGTGAAAGGTGGTCGCCACGATCATGTCGGCCAAATCTTCAGCGCTGATTTCCACCATCAGGTTTGGATCGTCCATCGCACCCCAAAATTCAGTTTCGACCAGGTAACATTCGAAGCCGGCGGGCATTTGACGTAGCGCATCCGTCACCAGCCAGTGAGTGCCGATGTGGGTGCTGTTCCAGTCCCGGTCATGCGGGCAGAGGATGACTCTGGGTTGATGCCTTTGAAGGATGGTTTTGATGACGCTGACACACGCCGTCCAGTGCGAGGGATCCTCCTGGCGGGTTTTGGCACTGATCCGCTCCAGGCCATTCGGGCCGGTGGAGATCAGGTCAAAACCAAGGTAGTGGCAAGCCGCTTCCAATTCCTGAAAGCGTCCGGCCTGGCGTTCTTTCTTGCTCCCCAAGGTCACCGCCACATTGGCGACCTGCATTCGAGCCTGGCGCATCAGGCGCAGCGCCAAGCCACCGGAAATGCATTCATCATCCGGGTGCGGCGAGAAGAACAGGGCCTTGGGGGCGTTCGGCGCAATCGCGGGCCGCGGTGCCGGCGGGAAGTTGCCCAAGGGATAGGTTCTGCCCTCTTTGAGCAGACGAGAGTATTCAGCAACGAGTTGATGATAGGGTGTCATAGAGATTCTCACGGTGCCAATTCCGGCAGGCTTGCCGCCGCTACCGCCTGCCCATGCCGCTTCTGCTTTTCGTCGGGAATGTGGAAGGCAATCTTCTCCGCCAGCGCGGGGAATTCCACCTTCAGGACCTCCTTCGCTTCCTGAAGGATGATCTCACCACCCGGCCCGGAGGTGACGCGCCCGAGAATCAGCACATTCTCCAGGTCGTAAAAATCCGAGAAATGGGCCACCCCGTAACCGAGATAGGAGCCGATGGTTTGGTAAATCTTTCGAGCGCGATAGTCCTCCTGGTCCATGAGCTTCTGAACATGCTTCAACTTTTCGGGGAACGGGAGCTTTGGGTCGAGGTCGATTCCAGCCACCCCGAGCAAGCGCCCGACGCACTGCTGGGAAAAGTGCTGCACGCCGCAGCCGCGGTCGCCGGACCATTCATCAATCGGGGCCTGGGGATGATAATCCACCGGCACGAAGGCCAGCTCATTGATCCAGGACGTGATGTTGCCCTCGGCGTTGACGTATCCCCCCGCGGTGCTGGTACCCAGGGAGATTCCCAAAATCCGGTTCAGGCCGAGTGACATCGACCCAGCCAATGCCGTCACCTCGCCGTCGTTGACCACCTCAAACGGAACATCCTTCCATTCCTTCTTGATCTGGAGAAACAAATCCTTCACGCGACCCGCGAACACGTCCGGCGGCACACCACGAAACAGCGAGGCCACTTTCACCCGGTTGTTGACATACACGCCAGCAGCGCTGCCCCCGATGGCGTCCACCCGGGGCAGGTGCGCGGCCGCCTTGTGCAGCGAATCCATGATGCCGTCGTAGTGGTATTGCGGGTCGGGTTGGAAATAAGGATCCCACACCGTTTCCTCGCTAAACACAACTCGACCGTCAATCACCGCTGCCACCTTGCGATCACTCCCCCCCAAATCGAAACCGATGCGACAGCCGGCCAAATGGCGCCCCAGCGGAGCCGCGCTGCGGCGCTCCGGCGGAAGGTGGCCCGTGGGGATGATTTCCAGCGCATGGTCGAACATCCGCTCGCCGACCAGGTTGGAGTCAAACCGTCCCGTGGCCGACTGGCGATAATGCTCGGCGAGGCTGGCCGCCAATTTTTCGGGCCCCGCGAAATGCAGCCGAAAACCCCCGCGCGACCACAGCAGGAATTTCACGAGCCGCTCGAGATAAAGGAAGTTACCCGACGCGCGGGGGTGACCGTCGGGGAGAATTTCGGTGAGCAAATGCGAGACGCTGCCATCGGTTTGTTCCAACCCCAAACCGACGGGAACGGGATGCCCGGAAGCATGGACCTGCTCGCGGAAAGCCCGGTCAGCCAGGACGGCTGGCCGCAGCCACGGATCCAAAACCGGCGTAACCCTGGGCGCCACCAGGGGAAGCCCATTATTGATGTTCATAACCGTCGAGGTTGTACGGCAGGGAGGTGCGGCGCGCAAGCTTTCCGGGTCGCTTGACGCCGCCCGAGGAGGCCTTTTGGCTTACTTGCTCTGACTTGAAGGAACTGCGGCTCCAAAGAGCAATCGCAAGCTGTTCATCACCACCACGACCGTGCTGCCTTCGTGGCCGATGACCCCGAGAGTCAGGGGGATCTGTCCCAATATGGCGAACGTCACCAGCACAGCGACTGTCCCCAAGGAAATGAAGAGATTCTGCCGGATGACCCGTCGTGCTCGGTGGCTGAGGTAAAATGCGGCGAGGAAATTCTCGAGTCGATCGTGCATGAGCACCACATCCGCCTGCTCGAGGGCGGCATCGGACCCGCGCGCGCCCATTGCCACACCGATGTGCGCAGCGGCCAAACTCGGCGCGTCATTCACCCCGTCCCCAACCATCGCCACCTTCTGCCCCTGCTCTGTAAGCTGTCGAATAGCTCGCAGCTTCTCCTCCGGCTTGAGTTCCGACCGGACGTCATCCAACTTCAGTTCCTGACGCAGGTGGTCGGCAGCGGCTTTGCGATCACCCGTGAGGACAACGGTTCGCAAGCCGGCTCGTTGCAGGGCTCGCACGAGCTGAGGGGCGTGGGACCTGATGTCGTCGCGCAGCACCAAGCGACCGACGAGGTCGCCGGAAGCCACCCAGATCTCCGAAAGCCCGGAATCGGTCGCCGGCACCCGCGCTATCACTTCCGCCGAACCGCCCAAAGTCAGCCATTCACGCCGGCCGAGCGTGCATTCGACTCCGTCGCGCCGGCCTTGCAAGCCTTGCCCGGTGATGGATTGAAAATCCTGGAATTCGATGCTTTGCAATCCCTGTTGTTTGCCATACCTCGTGATCGCTCGGGCCAATGGATGAGTCGAAAGCCGTTCCAACGAGTAAGCCACAACTGCCACTTCGTCCTCCCGGCCAGGAGGAAAACTTTCCACCCGCTCGACCCGGAGTTCCCCCGTCGTCAATGTTCCAGTCTTGTCCAGCGCAACGGTCGTGACGGCCGCCAGCTTTTCGACGGCGGCGCCGCCGCGAAAGAGGATGCCATGCCGGGCACTCCAGGCGATAGCCGCGAGGACCGCTGAAGGAATCGACAGCACGAGCGCGCACGGCGAAGCCACCACGAGCAAAATCATGGTGTGATAGAAGGCGCTATGGCCCAGGCTTTGGGCCGCAAAAGGAGCCTGGCCGAAGCCGAGCCACCAAACAAAGAACATGGCCAGCGAAAGCGCCAAAACGCTATAGGTGTAGTAAGTGCTAAACCGATCCGTAAATTGCTGGGACGGGGCTTTCTGGTGCTGGGCCTCCTTGATCAGCCGAACAATTTTCTGCAGCGAACTCTCCGCCACGGGCCGCAGCACCTGCACCTCGACCGCGCCCCACAAGTTGATCGTGCCGGACATGACCGTGTCGCCCACCCGCTTCTCCACCGGAGTGGCTTCCCCCGTAAGATTGGATTCATCACTCGCGGTTTGGCCTTTGGCAACCTCCGCGTCCACAGGAAACTGTGCCCCGGGTTTGATCAGCAGGCGCATCCCAGGCCGAAGTCTCTCGACCTCCACCTCCCGCTCATGGCCGTGCTCGTCGAGCACGGTGGCGGACTTGGGAGCTTCACGAAACAAGGACCGAATTTCGCGCTGGGTCCGGCCCAAGGCAAAATGTTCCAGGGCCCCGGAGAACGAAAAGAGGAAAAGAAGCATGGCGCCTTCGCCCCAGGCACCGATGCTGGCGCTGCCTGCAGCTACCGCCAGCATCAAAAAGTGGACATCGATGGCGCGTTTTCGAAGCCGTTCCCAAACTTCCTGGGCGGTGAACCAACCTCCCGCCAGGTAGGCCAGGTAATAACCAATCACCGCGGTCGGGTAGCCGCGAAGCAGGTATGCTCCCAAGCCAAACACCCCGCACAGGATCGCGGCCGCAAGTTGATGTTTCCACTCATCAACTTCGTCCGCATGCTCGAGGAACTCGACATCCCGCTGGACAACTTTGGGCCACGGAATATCGCGCCAGCGCCAAAATTTCGGGGCCGTCGGGCAAGTGACCCGCGCGATGGTTGTCTTATCGGCTTCGTGGAGGATTGAGATCTTCTGACGTTGCAGCTCCGTGAGCGGGGCCACGCAGTTCTGGCATTCCCCCTCTCCTTGCAGCAGGGTGCACTGGTGGTCGCGCTGGCTTTCCTGGGCCCGCTCGAAGGTGCCGCTGATCCGCTCCGTCAGCCGCGGAACATTCGCCCGGCCCAGCGTGGCAACGGAAATAGTCTTGCGCGCGCGGTCAATCGTGACCGCTTCGAGCGATGGGTCTTCCGAGAGGGCATGAACCACGGAACGCGCCAGGCACCGGGAAGGGTCCAGGGGCGGATCGTCTTTAGACTGGGTGCCTGCGCTCATGCTTGATGCTCTCCCTAATCATACCCTTGGGGAAGGCATCCGGCCACGAATTAATAGGGAGCGATCAGGGCGCTCCACCGCGCGCCGTGTCGTCCGGCGTAGGCGGGTCGTTTGCGTCGCGTACCGACGCCTGAACGATGCGAACGCGTCGGGTTCAGGTGTCGTTACGCGACGCACGGCCACGTGGGGGTTCATGCTTCCGTGGACTGAATGTCCACGGCTACCACCAACTGCCGCTCCGCGGCGCCCGGATCCGCGGCTACCATCAATCGGCGCTCTTTGAGGGCAGTGACCTGCTCAATTCGTTGCGGTAATGCTGCCAGGTGTGGTCGGCAGAGAGGGCGGCCGGGCCGGTGGCCGCGGAGGCAGGCTGTCTACCCCGGGGGGCAACGGAGGCGAGTGGCTCAGGTTGTACACGAGGTCCCTCCAGAGCTGCCGTTGGCTGGGGCTCATGTTTTTCCAGTGCTCGGCGCTTTTTAAGAACTGTTGCCGTTCCTCGGCACTCAAGTCGGCAAATTTTTGAAACGAACGAACGCATTTCACACGCTGGATTGGAGACAGCTCTTCAAAGGTCGTCAAGGTCCGGTCGAGTTGTTGCCGCTCGGGTTCGGAGAGTGTGGCCAGGGCTTTGTCCCGTTCGCCGGGCGTGAGATCGAAAAACTGGTTAAATCGCTTAACCGTGGCATGTCGCTGGTCATCGGAAAGCGCCTGCCAACGTCGAATGCCGGCTTCGAGCTCGGCCTTTTGAGCCGAGGTCATGGTCGTCACCACCTCCTTTTGGTTAGCCGGGGGACGTGTCGCCAGATCGTTGAGCGTGCGCAGAGTGGCTTCATTCTGCAACAGGTCGCTTTGCGACCCAGGCGCCAAGGCATCCCACTGCTCCAGCCGATCCTCGACCAGCTTGCGAACTTCCGCAGGAATCGATGCCATTTGGACTGACCGGTTAGTCGCCGGTATGTTCATCAAAGGCACCAGGTAGAAATGCAGCTCGGTTACCCGCAATCGCAACTCGCGTTGCTCTGGGCTAAGCCGCTCGTATTCTCGCACTTTTGCCAAAATGAGCTTCTGGCTTTCCAGGGAACGGTTCGTGAGGAATTCAACCTGTTCGGCGGCGTTCTTGCTCAGGAGCTCACGGAAGAAATCCAAAGGAGACTTGGCCGGAGGCATCTGGGGAACCTGGGCGGAACTCGGGGTGGAAACCGAAGCCGTGGCGGCTGGCTGAGCGCTGAGTCCTTGAACGACCAGGCAAGCCGCCACCAGGCCAAACGGCCCGAGGCAGGCGAGGAGAATGCGCTTGAACATACAGGGGCTCACTGCAACAGCTTCAAAAGATCCTCATCCGCCGTGGGCTTTTGGCTCATGGCGTGGATCGCATCAAAATCTTCCAGCGCTTGCGGGGTCGGGAGTGAAGCAACCTCGGAGAGCGTGGCGACACTCCGTACCATCTCGACACGTCGAGTCTCGCAGAGGCGCTCATAAGAGATGATTCCCAAGGCGAGCGCAAAGGCTACGCCGGCGGCACCCGGGAGCCACCGAGTCCACAAACGCCACGCTCGGCGTCCCGGACCGGCCGTACGTCCGAGGCGCGCTTGTTCCCTCTCGGCCGCCTGTACTACCCGCGATGTGAAGTTGCTCGACAGGGGCGGATCAGGAAGCCGGTTCAGCGCTTCGCTGAGCGCAACGTCACGCTCCCATTCCGCTTGGGCCTCAGGATGTTTGGCCAGCCAGGACTGCACCTGAGCCTCTTCGGCGGTGGTGGCCTTGCGCCGCCAACTCACCTCGCGTAAGGGATCTTCCAGAGGATCGATTGCCATAACATCAATTATGTTAAACCGTGTCTGAGAAAAAGTTGTTTGGATTTTGTGCCCACCGGCTGCACATGGCCTGAAGAGCTGTCCTAGTTTGAATTAAAACCCATTTCATAAAGGGGCAATGCCTTCTAGTCCGAGTCATGCCAGGCTCCAGTTCGCAAGTAGGGTTTCAGTTTTTCTTTAAGGGTTTCACGCCCTCGATGAATCAAAGATTTTGTCGCGGAGAGCGAGCAACCCAGGACTCGGCCAATATCTTCGTAGCTCAGTTCATCCTGGCGACAAAGCAGGATAGCGGTCCTCTGGTTCTCGGGTAGTTCGGCAAGGGCCTGTTCGATCTTGTCCTCAAGCTCCCCGTGGAGCAGATGTTGCGGGGGCGAGAAGGTCTTTTGGTCCTCAAACTGCCGCAACAGCTGATCCTCCTGGTCCGGATGGGGCGCATCCAAAGGATCCGTGGGATGGCGCGATCGTCGCCGAATCTCGTTGAGGGATAAGTTCCGAGCAATGGTGAAGATCCAAGTGGAGAACTTGGAAGAAACCTCGTAGCGATGAGCCGACTTGTGAACCTGGAGGAAGACGTTTTGCGCAACATCTTCAGCCTCAGCTAGATCTCGGACCATACGATAAACCACCGACATCACCGGATGCTTATACTTGTCCACTAACTCGGCAAAAGCAGCCCCATCGCCCTGCTTAACGCGCAACATCAGGGCGGCATCGGGGTCCAACTCGGCGGACATAGTTGTCCATGTTACCAAACACCGGTTAGGGAACAAGGTTTGGCAATAGTAAGGGGGAATCGCAGGATCTCTCGCCCGCTCTTGCCCTTCATGACCTCCCCGGCCTGGTTCCAAAAGCGCGGACCCCCATCCCGGGGAGAGCTGGGCCGGGAGGAAAAGGCTGTAAAACTAGGGACCGGCGGGGGCTTCAGCGGTGGGTTGCGCGGAATGATCCGGCAGTGAAGAGAGGCGCTTTTCGAGGTAATGAACGCGCCGGAGCAGTTCCGGCAGCTGTTGCAAAGCAATCATTTGACGCTTCGCCTGCCGATCGGGCTGGGCCGGGGTCCACAACCATTTCTGGCCATCCGGGATGTCGTGCATAACGCCTGATTGGGCCGCGACCGAGACATAGTTCCCGATGATGCGGTGGCCGGCGATACCGACCTGCCCGGCTATTGTTACATAGTTGCCAAGCTTCGAACTCCCCGCGATGCCGGCTTGTGAAACAACCAGGCAATGTTCCCCGATGTGCACGTTATGGCCGATCTGCACCAGGTTATCGATCTTAGTGCCTCGACCGATCAGCGTCGGGCCCAAAGCGCCGCGGTCGATCGTGACGTTCGCCCCGATCTCCACGTCGTCTCGAATGATAACATTGCCGATCTGGAGAACCTTCAAGTGCGCTCCGCCGTCGGGCACGTAGCCAAAACCATCCGACCCAATCACCGTTCCCGAGTGGATCCGAACCCGATTCCCAATTTCCGTCCGGGGATAGAGGGTAACCTGGGGAAACAAACTGACATGGTCGCCCAGCTTGCACCCAGCCGCGACGTAATCGCCGCCTTGTAGGACGGTATGGGCGCCGATAATGACATTCTCGCCCAAGACACAGTTGGGTCCGATGTGCGCGGTAGGATCTACTTTGGCCGAGGCGGGCACGATGGCTGTAGGATGGATCGCCGGGAGAAAAACCGGCTCGGGGAAGAAGAGCGGGAGGACTTTGGCAAAAGCCACCCGGGCATCCGGCACCCTAATCAGCACCTTGCGGCTGGAGCCAAAGCCGCCCTCGACGATGATCGCCGACGCGGCGCTTTGCTCGGCGCGCAGGAAATAGTTCTGGTTTTCGGCGAAAGTCAGGTCGCCCGGTTGGGCTCGATCCGTCGGAGCGAAACCCTTCAACTGAAGCGAAGCGTCACCGAGGACATCTCCCCCGAGGAGCTTGGCGATTTCAGCGGCAGTGTAAGGCATAACTGATTGACGTGGCCGACAGGCGTCACTATAAAGGCGGCGGGACCTAATTCAATCCCAACTTTGATGAGCGGCAACAGATTAGAATATTCATAAACCACAGGAGAATCCACTATGTCCAAAAAACCCCTGAATGTTGGGTTGGTCGGCGGCGGCAAAGGCGCTTTTATTGTCCAACCTCACCAGAAGGCCATTCATTTCGACGGCACGCGGCGCGTAACGGCAGCCGCGTTATTTCCGGACCCCAAGATCGCTCTCGAGGAGGCGGCTAACTGGCCCTACCCGATCAAAGGTTACGGTTCTTACGATGAGATGATTTCCGCCAATGCCACTCTGCCGGAAAGCGAGCGGCTGGATTACGTGGTGATCGTCACCCCCAATCATGTGCATTTCGACCCGGCGATGAAGGCCATCAAGGCGGGGATCGCGGTGTTCTGCGAAAAGCCGCTGTGCCTGAACCTGAAGGAGGCCAATGACCTGGTGAAAGCGGTCCGGAAGCACAACGTTCCGTTCGGCGTGGCCCACACCTACCTCGGCCATTGGACGACCCGGCTCTCACGCTACATCGTGCAGGCCGGGTTGCTCGGCGAAGTGCGATGGGTCGATTCGTCCTATCTCCAGGGCTGGCTGGCGACGAAGCTGGAAGCAACCGGTCAAATGCAGGCGAGCTGGCGCACCAATCCCAAACTGGCCGGCGGGTCAGGTTGCGGCGGCGATATCGGCACGCATGCGTTGATGCAGCTCCGCTATGTGACCGGGCTGGATGTCGTCCAGGTTTCCGCACAGTTGGAAACCTTTGTCGAAGGCCGGCCCCTGGACGATCACTTCACGGTGTATTGCCGCTTGAATAACGGGGCCAAAGCCCTCGTGCGCGCATCCCAGATCTCCATCGGTCACAAAAACGATCTCACGCTCGAAATTGCCGGCACCAAAGGCACCCTGCGTTGGCGCCAGGAAGAACCCGAATCGATTACCATCCACCTCGCCAACCAACCGGACCGCGTTTACTGGCGCGGCGCAGTGACCCCAGGCGACGGATTCCTGCCCAAGGACGTCCCGGCCGACCTGATGGCGGAACCGACCATTCCCGCGGGCCATCCGGAAGCCTTCCACGACGCGTATGCCCGGCTCCACCGCTGCTTCGAAGCGGACGTTCGCAAGTGGAAAGCAGGCACGCCGTTCAAGTGCGACGGCTCCAAGTACGCCAACATCGAGGACGGCTGGAAGGGGATTGCCTTTATCGAAACCTCGGTCAAGAGCAGCGGCAAAAAGGGCGCCTGGACCGCGATGCCAAAATCGATCTGAAAATAAAAGCGCGGACGCTTCCGTCCGCGCTTTGCGACCGTCAGGACGCGCGGGCGAAGGCGCCCGCGCTCCTCGGCGGTTTTAGATAAAGTCGTTGATTAAATTTTCCAGCAATTCCTGACGGCCGCTGGTGTTCGCTGTGATATCGCCCTTCTGCAGCATATAGGCTTCGAGCTCACGGAAGTTGGACTTTCCAGCTTCCACCTTGGCGCCGATGCCACTGTCCCACGAGCTGTAGCGCTGCTTCACAAAACCGCCCAGGCGCCCATCCTTGCGGATGGCGGCGGCAATTTTCAGCCCGCGCGCGAAGGCATCCATGCCGCCAATATGTGCGTAGAATAAGTCCACCGGCTCGAAGCTCTCGCGGCGGACCTTGGCGTCGAAATTGGTTCCGCCGGTCTTGAAGCCCCCCATTTTGAGGATCGAGAGCATGATTTCGGTAGTGAGATAGACATTGGTCGGGAACTGGTCCGTGTCCCATCCCAACAGCATGTCTCCCGTGTTGGCATCAATCGACCCGAGAGCCCCGGCGGCGATCGCGACCTCCATTTCATGCTGCATGCTGTGCCCGGCCAGCGTGGCGTGGTTGGTCTCCAGGTTTAATTTCAGGTGGTCAAGCAGGTCATACTCCCTCAGGAAATTCAGACAGGCAGCCGCATCCGAGTCGTACTGATGCTTCGTCGGTTCCTTGGGCTTGGGCTCGATGTAGAACTGGCCTTGGAAGCCGATGGCTTTCTTGTGTTGCACCGCCAGGTGGAGAAACCGCCCAAGGTGGTCTAACTCGCGCTTCAAATCCGTGTTCCAGAGCGTCGAATACCCTTCGCGTCCGCCCCAGAAAACATAGCCCTCACCACCCAGTTCGTGGGTGACCTCGACGGCTTTTTTCACTTGCGCGGCGGCGTAAGCGAACACATCCGCATTGCAGCTCGTCGCGGCGCCGTGCGCAAACCGGGGATGCACAAAAAGGCAGGCCGTGCCCCACAGCAGGCGAACACCGGTGCGCTGTTGCTCCTGTTTAAGTATCTTCGCGATGTGGTCGAAATTCTTGTTCGTCTCCCGCAGGTTCTTGCCCTCGGGCGCGACGTCGCGGTCGTGAAACGCGTAGAACGGAGCTCCCAGCTTTTCGAGAAACTCGAACGCAACGCGGACCCGGGTCTCAGCCATTTTCAGCGAATTAGTCCCGTCTTCCCAAGGCCGAATTGCGGTGCCGACACCGAACATATCGGACAATTGGCCGCGGATCGTGTGCCAATAGGTGACCGAGAAGCGCAGATGCTCCTTCATCGATTTGCCTTCGACCAACTCGTCCGGGTTATAGTGTTTGAAGGCCAGCGGATTTTTGGACTGTGGCCCTTCAAATTGGATGGTGGAAACTCCCTTAAAGAATTCTTTGGATGGCTTTTTCATGATTGAAACAATTTTGGCGAGCCTAATGATCCCGGCCGTCAAGGGCAAGAGGGTACTTAGGTCAAAGGCGGCAGCCAATGACACGCTGCGAAGCGTCAATTTTTCTATTTACTTAACTACGTTAATATAATAGCCTCAGCTCAAACCTGACGAAGCGCGTTTATGCTCGGAGTCCAAACACCGGCCCTGCCGGCCAGCCTGCGCCGAACCAATCAGCGGACGGTCATCTCTCTGCTGTTGCGCCTGGGCAGCGCCTCGCGGGCGGACCTGGCAAAGGTCGCCGGCATCAGCCAGCCCACCGCCGGCAAAATCACCTCTGAACTGTTGGACCTGGGCGTTTTGCAGGAAGCCGGGTCCACCGCCGGGGAAGGGAGCGATGGCGCGAATAGTTCGCCCCGACTAGGCCGACCCGGGCAACTGCTCCGCCTGGATGACCGTCGCCGGCGCTTCGTCGTTGTGGAACTGGGAGTCTCGGAAACCCGCCTGGCGGCGTTACCGGTGGCTGTGAAGTTATGCGATGAATGGTCGCGCAGCTTTCCGACCCCGAAGTCGCCAGAGGCCTGGTTGAAAAAGCTCAAACCTCTCGCAGCGGAGCTCGGCGATGCTCAACTTTGGGGTGTGCTCATCAGTGTGCCGGGAATCGTCGACGAGAGCGCGGGACGGGTCCTGTTTTCGCCGAACCTGCACTGGCTTGAAAAGATCGACCTAACGGCCATGGTCGGCGAGATGTGGAATCTTCCGGCAGTGTTGGTACAGGAGATTCGGGCGCTGGCCTGGGGTCACCTGACGGCAGAACCCGAAGGCGAAGATTTTCTGCTGGTTGATTTTGGACAAGGTGTCGGGGGGGCGATCGTTTTGGACGGGAAGCTCTACGCTCAACCTAAGCCGCTCAGCGGAGAGTTCGGTCACACACCGGTTTCCGGGAATCAACGGCGGTGCGGGTGCGGCGCGGTCGGGTGTCTCGAAACGTTGGTCTCGGAGCGCGGTTTACTCGAAAGCTTCCGGATGAACGCAACCGATGAATCGCACGGAAAAGACGGGAGCCCTTGGGACGCCCTGGTCCGCCGGACGCGCGACCGCGGACTCGAGCCCTGGTTACGAGAGGCCTTGGACGCCACCGCCAAAGTCATCGCCGGCGCCCTCAATGTTTTGGGAGTGTACCGTGTGGTCGTAACCGGTTTGCTCACCGAACTGCCCGGCGCAGTGGAGTACCTGGATCAGGATATCCGCTCGGGCGCCTTGTGGGCTCGGTTCGGGCAGGTGGTGTGCCGGGCGGCCCCGCGGCGCCGAACCGCCGGCTTGGTCGCTGCCGGCCTCGATCGCCTCGTCCTGCCCATGAGCGAAGAAAAAGGCGTCGCATAATTTGATCCCGAGCGGGTTTTAGCTATTCGGAGAAGCCGCACCTGATTAGAATTGAACTATGAAAGCCGCTTACACGATCGGACTCGACTACGGCACGAACTCCGTCCGAGCACTGGTGGTGAACACCAGTAACGGCCGCGAAGTGGCCAGTGCGGTTTGGAATTACGCCAGCGGTAAAGACGGGGTGATTCTTTCGCGCGACCCCAATCTCGCCCGCCAGCATCCGGCGGATTATGTGACAGGCGCGGAAAACACCATTAAGCGCGCCCTGGCAGTGGCACGCCGCACTATCCGCGGCTTTCACCCTGACCAGGTCATTGGCCTCGGAGTCGATACGACCGGCAGCACCCCCTTGCCGGTGGATCGCGCCGGTCGGCCTCTGGCCCTCGACCGCCGGTTCGCTCGAAACCCCGCCGCCATGGCTTGGCTATGGAAAGATCACACCGGCGTGGCCGAAGCTGCGGAGATAACCGAGTTGGCGCGTGAGATCCGCCCACAGTATCTGGCGAAATGCGGCGGCACTTACTCGAGCGAGTGGTTTTTTAGCAAAGTCCTTCACTGCCTGCGAACTGCTCCCGAGGTTTTCGACGCCGCCCATCTCTGGGTCGAGTGTGCTGATTGGATACCGGCCATGTTGACCGGCACCGAGTCACCCGAGCAATTGACCATCGGCGTTTGCGCGGCGGGCCATAAAGCGATGTACAGCGACGATTGGGGCGGCTACCCGGATTCCGAGTTTCTGTCCAAACTCGATCCCAAACTGGGAGAAATGCGTTCGCGACTACGCCCCAAAGCTCAATCCGTCGACCGTGCCGTTGGCGGCCTGACGGCGGCCTGGGCCAAGCGGACCGGCTTGCCCGAAGGCATCCCGGTGGCGGTGGGCGCCTTTGACGCGCACCTGGGCGGGGTCGGCTCAGGCATTGGGCCGGGCACACTCGTAAAGATTATCGGGACCAGCACCTGCGACATGATGGTCGTGCCGCTCACGGAAAAGCTGCCGGACATCCCCGGGCTCTGCGGGATTGTTCCCGGCAGTATTCTCCCGGGCTATTATGGATTGGAAGCGGGCCAATCCGCGGTCGGCGATATCTTTAATTGGTTCGTCAATTACCTTCAACCCTTCGGCAAAAAGGCTGGTTCCCACGAGGCGCTCAGCGCCGCCGCTAGCGATTTGGCTCCGGGCGAATCAGGCCTGTTGGCCCTGGACTGGAACAACGGAAACCGCACGATCCTCGTGGACCAACGACTGACGGGGTTGCTCTTGGGCCAGACGCTCTACACCACGCCCGCTGAGATCTATCGGGCGCTCATCGAGGCTACGGCTTTCGGCGCGCTCACGATCATAAATCGCTTTGAAGAATACGGAGTCAAAGTCGCGCACATCGTTAACTGCGGCGGTATTGCCGAAAAGAACCCGGTGGTCATGCAGATCTATGCCGATGTCACCGGCCGGCCTATAAAAATCTCCCGCTCCGCGCAGACCTGCGCCCTGGGCGCGGCAATTGCCGGCGCCGTCGTCGCCGGCCGACAAGCCGGGGGCTATGCGACCTTCGCGGAAGCACAATCCGCCATGACCGGCTTGAAAGCACGGCAGTTTCAGCCCAATCCAAAGGCCCACGAGGTTTACCGGAGGATTTACGCCCTGTACCGAAAAGTGCACGACGCCTTCGGAACCACCCAGGGCACTGAATCGCTTTATGGTGTCATGAAGGAACTTATTGAGATCCGCACCGAGGCCAGAAAATGATGCCGGCACAAACTGCGAACTCAGCCCGGAGCGCGGACGCCCTCGTCCGCACGCGCGATGGCAACTCGCGGCCGAGGGCGGTCGCGTTCCTTTAAGCAAATGCTCGAATCACTGAAACGCGATGTTTGCGCGGCGAACCTGGCTCTCGTGAAAGAGGGACTGGTGGTGCAGACGTGGGGAAATGCGAGTGCGGTTGACCGGAAGAAAGGGTTGATCGTGATCAAGCCGTCCGGCATTCCGTATGCCAAGATGAAGCCCGGGCACATGGTGGTGGTGGAACTGGAGTCGGGCAAGGTAGTGGAAGGCGAGCTCAACCCGAGTTCCGACACCGCTACTCACCTCGTTTTGTACCGCGCCTTCCAAAAGATTGGCGGCATTATTCACACCCACAGTCTTTACGCAACGGCCTGGGCGCAATCCGGAAAACCGGTCCCCGCGCTGGGTACCACGCATGCCGACTACTTCCACGGCGCGATTCCCTGCACCCGCTTACTGACGGAAGCGGAGATCGAAGGCGATTATGAAACCAACACTGGCCACGTGATCGTGGAGACGATCGGCGCGGCGGATCCGCTCGACTGTCCGGCAGCGCTGGTGGCAAGCCACGGACCCTTTGCCTGGGGCGAAACCGTAGCTCAGGCGGTCCACAACGCTGCCGTGCTGGAGCACCTCGTCCGCCTGACCGGAGAAACTCTGCGCCTTTTTCCTTCCACCCAGCCGATGCAGCAGTTATTGATGGATAAACACTTTTTCCGCAAGCACGGCCCGAAAGCCTACTACGGCCAACGGGCGACCGCAGCCGGCAAACGTAAATAGAACCAAAACACCCCCGAGAGCATATATGCGAATTCGAGACTTCACCGCTGATTCCCCAACCGCCTTACCCTCGCTCGAGAGCGGGAACCACAAGACTCAGCCTCTCAGAATGTTCCTGTCTGCAAATTTTTCTGTCTGCTCTGCCGCCCCAATGGCAGGAGAGCGGCAGCCGGCTGCGGCAGTCCGATCCTGGTTCGGTTTCCTGGCTTCCGGCATGTTGTGCTTGAGCCTGGCCGGCCTGGTGGGCTGCTCCTCTGCACACCCGGCGCCGAACCAGATCACTTTCAAGCCGTTCGGGCAGACCAAGGACGGAACCGAAGTTTTCCTGTACACCTTGCGCAATGCGAAGGGCGCTGAAGCGCGGATCAGCAACTACGGCGGCCTGGTGGTTTCGCTGAAGGTCCCGGACCGTGACGGCAAACTGGGAGACGTTGTGCTCGGGTATGACCAGTTGTCCGATTACATCAAGGAAACCCCCTATTTCGGCGCGCTGATCGGGCGTTATGGGAACCGGATTGCCCGTGGAAAGTTCACGCTCGACGGCCACCAGTACTTGCTCGCAACGAACAATTACCCAAATGCGCTGCACGGCGGTAACAAGGGGTTTGATAAGGTTGTTTGGACACCGACACTCCTCGCCAGCCCCGAAGGTCCGTCCCTGAAACTGGCGTATGTGAGCCCGGACGGCGAGGAGGGCTATCCCGGAACACTCACTGTCACCGTCATCTATACTTTAACACAGGATAACGGCTTGAAAGTTGAATACACAGCGTCCACCGACAAGGACACCGTCATCAACCTCACCCAACATTCCTATTTCAACCTGGCTGCCAAGGGCGACATTCTGGGCCACGTGGTTATGATCCCCGCCGACCGATTCACCCCGGTGGACAGCACACTAATTCCGACGGGGGAACTGAAGTCGGTGGACGGCACGCCTTTTGATTTCCGCACGCCTACGGCCATTGGAGCGCGTATCGGCCAGGACGACGAGCAACTGAAATTCGGGAAGGGCTACGACCATAACTGGGTCATCAACAAGGAAGCCGGCAAGCTCAGCTTGATGGCGCGCGTCACCGAACCGACCACCGGACGTGTTCTCGAAGTCCTCTCGACCGAGCCCAGTCTCCAATTTTACTCGGGCAATTTCCTGGATGGCACATTGAAGGGCAAAGACGGCCAGGTTTATCAGTTCAGAAGTGGCTTCTGCATGGAGCCGCAGCATTATCCGGACTCCCCCAACCGGCCGGAGTTCCCCTCGGTCGTGCTCAAGCCCGGGCAGACCTACCGGAACACGATCATCTTCAGGTTTTCGACGCTGTAAGTCATTCCAGGCCGGCACATGAGACTCGCCGCAAAACAAGATTCCCACCGCACAGGAATTCTTGACCGGGCGCAGATTCAAACTCAGAACCGCGCAATGGTCTCGGTCTTTTGCCTCTCCTCGTCGGGAGGAGAGGAGGCCTGCCTCCACCCCAGTCGCGCGCTGATCCATTTACGCCGACCTCCTCTCCCTAGCCCTCCCTCAATCACAAACCGGTAACCTTCCGCTCTATGATCCACCTCTCTCCTATACTCGCCGCGGCTGCACCCGCCACCACGACCCTCACCGGAATCGATTGGCTCGCCATTGCGGCCTACTTTGGCGTCCTCATCCTGGTCGCTTGGACCGCCATCACCCGGGAAAAAGCAACCGCCGCCGATTATTTTTTGGCGGGACGCAACCTGAGCTGGTGGATCGTTGGCGCCTCGATTTTCGCGTCCAACATTGGCTCGGAACACATCGTCGGTTTGGCCGGTTCCGGGGCCAAGGACGGCGTGGCGATGGCGCACTATGAATTGCACGCCTGGTGCCTGCTCGTGCTGGCGTGGGTGTTTGTGCCCTTCTATGCCCGGTCCATGGTGTTTACGATGCCGGAGTTTCTCGAGCGCCGGTTTTCCACTCATTCGCGCTATGTGCTTTCGATTGTCTCGTTGGTTACGTTCGTCGTTTCGAAAATTGCCGTAGGCATTTTCGCCGGTGGCGTGGTTTTCGGCACTCTCCTGCCGGAACTCCATTTCAGTTTGGGGACCATCGAAGTAAACAGCTTTTGGATCGGCTCAATCCTGGTGATTGCCCTCACGGGTCTTTATACCACCCTGGGGGGCATGCGCGCCGTCGCCTACAATGACGCGGTGCAAGTGATCGTGCTCATCGGGGGATCTGCGCTACTGACGTTCTATGGATTGTCGAAGCTGGGCGGCTGGGGCGAGCTAAGGCGCATTTGCGGGTCGGACATGTTCAACCTGTGGAAGCCCTTTATCCCCGTCGGGATGGAGGGGACGTGGGCGCCCGTCAAAGAACCGACGCGCATTGCGTGGTACTTCAACACGAATTTCCCCTGGGTCGGCATGGCCATCTGCGCCCCCGTCATCGGGCTGTGGTACTGGTGCACGGACCAGTACATCGTCCAACGCGCGCTGGGTGCCCCCAACGAAACCGCCGCCCGGAGAGGCAGCATCTTCGCCGCGTTCCTGAAGCTGTTCCCGGTCTACCTCTTCATCATCCCCGGCCTCATCTGCTTCGCCCTGGCCAAGAGCGGCAAAGTGCCTGGGCTGGCCGAGGTGTACGATCCCGCCACCGGCCACGCCACCGCCGCCGCCTCACAAGGCGCATTTCCGCTCCTCGTGCAGCAGCTCTTGCCGCCGGGTCTGCGCGGCATCGTTGTCGCCGGGCTGCTCTCGGCCTTGATGGGCTCGTTGGCCGGCGTCTTCAACGCGTGTTCCACTCTGTTCACGGTTGATATTTACCAAAAGCTTCGCCCCGAAGCCTCTCAAGCCCAGATCGTGCGCATGGGCCGAATTGCGACCGTGGTGATGGTGCTGGTCTCGATGGCGTGGATTCCCGTCGTTCAAGGCGCCGAAGGACTTTACGGATATTTGCAGTCCGTCCAGGGTTACCTGGCCCCTCCCATTTTCGTCGTGTTTTTCTTCGGCGTGTTCTGGAAGCGACTGAATGCCCAGGGTTGCCTGTGGGCGATGATCATCGGCTTTCTCCTGGGCCTGTTCCGGATGCTCGTGGACACCCCGGCCTCTCTTTCCAAGAACTTTCATTACACCGAAGGTTCCTGGCTCTGGATTATCAACAACATCAACTTCCAGTATTTCAGCATCCTCATCACCCTGGTCTCGGCCGTGGTCATGGTTGGGGTGAGCTACCTCACCGCGGCGCCGGACTACGAGAAGTTCAAAGGGCTTACCTTCGCCACCGCCACCCAGGAGCACCGGGACAAGTCCCGGCTCAGTTGGGATTGGCGGGATATTGGCGGATCCGCGTTTGTGTTGGCCGCCATCGTGGGCGCTTACCTTTATTTCCGAGGCTGATCAGGAGCGGGCGCCTTGCCCCACGGGGTGCACGCCTCATGGAACGCGGCGAGACGCTAAGCGCCCCGCCGCTTTGCCATCCCGGCCTGCCGGAAGCATAAAACCTTTGCGGTCTTGGCGGCTTGGCGTGAGGAAGACCGGAGTTCCACGCCAAGCGCCCTCCAGAGCGAGTGGCCGCCCGACGGCTATTCGTTATGGCTTATCCAGGCTGCCGATGGCGCGGCGGAGTTCCCGTTCGATCGCCCGCTGGCGATCGGAGGCGAGGACTTTTCCACCGTCAAACTCGCGCACGTAAAAGCTGTCGATAGCGGCGCCTTTCTCGGTGTTGATCTTGGCGCCGGAGATGTCGAGCTCGAGCTCAGAGAGCGTCTCGGAGATGATGTACAACAGGCCCACCCGGTCCTCGGTTTCGATTTCAATCACCGTGCGGGTATCGGAAGAGTCATTGTCGAAGTGAACTCGGGTGGGGAGACGTTCACCGAGATAAGCCTGGAAGGCCGGCCGGGTGATCTTTTGTCGGCCGATGAGGGCAGGGAAATCCACATCTTCGCCGGTCAACGTCTTGTGAATGACTTTCTCGAAGGTCTCACGCTGCTCAGCCCCGGCGAGGCTCCCCGTGCGCGCATCATTCACAAAGAACGTGTCCAGCACGATCCCATCGTTCCGGGTAAAGATCTGGGCGCTCAGGATGTTCAGGCCGACGGAGCTTAGGGAACCGGTGATCTTCCTGAACAGGCCGGCGCGATCCCAGGTGCAAATCTTCACCTCGTTGCAGGCGCGGTCCGGATGGTTGTGCCAGTTGAAAACCGGCGCGAGCGGATTCTCCTCGTCGGAAATTTGGAGCCGCATGAAGCGATGGGCCAAGACCAGGTCGTCCAGCACCTCGCGGGCGGAGTGGATCTGGAAGTAGCGCGGAGGCAGGGAGCCGAAATGGGCGTGCAACTCCTCGCTCGAGAAGCGTTCCGGCATGAGACGAAGGACTTCCTCCATGAGCAGCTCGCGTTGCTTCTCTTCCGCGCGGACAAACTCCGTTCCGCCCGTCATATGTTCGAGAGCCTTGGTGTGGAGCGACCAGAGCAGAGAGTCCTTAAACCCGTTCCAGAGCTTGTCGCTGGTGGCGAGCGAATCCGCGAGCGTGTGGAGCGTCAGCAACGTGACCGTCTCCGGGCTCTGGACCTGCTTGGCAAACTTGCGAATGACCGCCGGGTCATCGAGGTCGCGGCGCTGGGACGTGCTGGCCATGAGGAGGTGATGTTCGATCACCAGGCGCAGCGTGTGCGTGGACGCGCCGTCCAGGCTCAGGCGTTTGGCCACGCGCAGCGCGAGCTCCGCGCTCACCTCGGAGTGATTGCCGTGCCCGTCAGGTTTGCCGACATCGTGGAGCAGCAGCGCCAGGTAGAGCAGGTACGGCCGCTCGAGCCTTTGAAACAGCGGCACATACTCGCGGTACGGCGGCTCCTTGGCTTCCCACACGCGGTCCAGTTGTTCGAGGCACATCAGCGTGTGCTCGTCAGCTGTGTATTGGTGGTAAAACTCGTGCTGCACGAGGCAGGTCAACTTCCCAAATTCAGGCATGTACTTGCCGAGGAAATCGACGTCGTGCATGGCCCGCAGAATACGCGACACGTTGCCGCGCTGGTTGAGAATCGTAAGAAAGGTCTCTCGCACGTGTTCGTCGGAAAGGAAGGCGCGGTCCACCAAGCCGAGTTGGTTGCGGATGAGCTGCGCCAGGTCGGGATGCAATTCCAACCCTCGTTGCTGGGCATAGAGGAAAACCCGCATCAACCGCCGCGGTTGGTCGCGGAAGACGCGCGGTGAGGCCGCGTGGATGTCGCCGTCGCCGATTTTGAATCCGTCCACCGGTTCGCCGGCCCGGGTCTTGCCGTTGGGCAGCCAGGAGCGGATCGAGAGTTTCCGGGGTTTGGGGAGCAACGCCAGGCGACGCTCGACGGTGCGAGTGATGAGGAAAATATTGCGCGAATGGGTGTAAACATCGCGCATGAATCCCTCGATGCGCTTGCTGGGAGAGCGTTCCGTATACCCCAGGTTGTGGGCTACCGCCGGCTGCAGGCTTTTGCTCAGCACATCCATCGGCCGATTGACGTGGTAGTGCATCTCGGTTCGGACGCGGAGGAGGAAGTCATACGCCGCCTCGAGCTGCTTCCGCTCGGTCTCACCAATTAATTCGTGCGCCAGCAGGTCCGGGAGCGACCGGGTGTGATACTTGAAAAACGACATCCACAGCAGGTTTTGGTAATCCCGCAGCCCGCCGCAGCCGTTTTTTATATTCGGCTCCTGCATGCAGGCGGAGTTGCCGAACTTGGCGCGCCGCGCGTTTTGGTCCGCCACCCGCATGGCGATGTACTCCTGCTCGTACCCGGTGACACACTTGGACACGAGCGTCTTTTCAAACTTCTTGAACAGGTCACCATCTCCCGCCACCAGGCGCGCCTCGATCATGGACGTCTTGGACTGCATGTCGGTGTTGGCGACCTTAACCGCTTCGTCGAGCGTGCGGACGGAGTGGCCGACCTTCAGGCCGACGTCCCACAGGGGATACAAGATCCCTTCGATGAGTGTGGACAAGTGGGGCAGCGGACGGTTACCGGCGACCTGCCGGTTGTGCAGGAACATGAAATCGATGTCGCTGTGGGGATTCAACTCGGCGCGTCCATAGCCACCGATAGCCACTAACGCCAGGGGAGGGAATTCCTTTTGCGCTTGTTCGGACAAGCTCTCCTTGGACGCATCCCAGAGATAGCGCAGGAGCACATCCAACATCGCTGCCCGGGCGTGACAAATCAGCGTTCCTCCGCCGCCCGCCCGGTGCTGCATCCGGAGCCGATGGGTTTCAAGCTTCAGAAAACCCTTGTAGCGGGCCAACTCCTGCGTGGCCTGCCTCCCGGGAGGCAACGGCAACCGCGCGGCAGCGTCTGCTTCGATCTTCTTAACCAGTTCCTGCATCAGCCCTTAGTGTGAGTGGAAACCTCTCCCAGCGCAAGACACCCTGAGTAGGCCAAAATCCAAGGCAGGGGCGAGTCGATGAAACCGTGGGTTTGCCGCCGAGGTGACGTGTCGTTGCGTACGGGAGAGATGGAAGTTCCAAAGGGGCCGCGACTACTTGCATTTTAGCGGCGTTGTAGCAAGCGAAAAGTCAAGGCCTCTGTGTCAAAAATCTTTACATTATTGTTGACCTCTAGGGGTGTTCTGTGGCGGGATGATAGAACCCATAGACGGGTGAAATCAGATGGCACGAGTCCTATTAAAAAGCGGGAACGGGTCGCGTTCCAATCCAGCATCAAAATACGACGCACACAACACCGTGCTCTCGAAGACCTACGGCGCCCTGGCTGACTTGCGCCGGGAGCTTTCAGATTCGAAAGCCGATGTGGCAGAGCGCGAGGAACTTCTGCGGACGTTCGCTCTTTGTGGCGATTCTCAGCGGGCCTGGTTGTTGTTGGAGGACTACTTTGAAAAGCTCTCCCTCTCGCGAAAGGACTTCCCCAACACTGATTGGTGGCCACGGCTACTCACCGCCCAAGGCAAAACAAGACTGGAAGAGGTAGCGTTCCTATTTCTTCGCGCCAAACGGTCCCTGCCTACGGAGCTTTCCTCCTACGCTAACCTGGACCGGTTCGCCCAGGTCGAGAAGGCGGCCCAGGAACAAGAACTGGTCAGATCTCTCGAAAGCTGGCTGTTCCCGGCCCGCCCGGCTCACCTGGACGCTCCACGGGCCTCGTTGCGTGTGGTTTGCCAACCCGAACCCGAGGATCAAAACCCCGCTCGTTACCGCCTGGCCATCCGGTTCTTCCTGTTGCGGCCCCGCACGGGAGAAAAGCCGAAGACGCTCCACGAGCTTTTTGACTTAACCACCCGGGCCGCGCATGAACAAGAGCTCTTTCCCTCGGATGACTGGGATTTTATCCAGTGGCTAACCGAGACGCATGCCGGCCGGACGGACGGGGAAGAGAAGATGGTATTGTCGGACCTTGAGTTATTGCATTGGCTGGCGCGTTGGGGACACACATCACGGTTGGAGCTGGCGATGGATGACGGACCTCGAAGCCTCAGCTTTCATGGACAAGTGGCCGAACTGATACCACATCTGGAGAACGGGAAAAGCGAGCTGTCCTTCACCCATCGCCTGAGTGCCCCAGGCGGGCACGACCATCCTCTCGACGGGGTAAAATTCTTCAACCGCCGACCGCCGTTGGCATTGGCCGGCCAGACTTTTTTCCTGTTGCGCAATGCGCCTCCGCCGGAGCTGCTGGAGCGCTGGGCGGGACAACCGGCGGTACCGGTTCGTAAGCTGAGCCATCGGCTGCTGACGTTGTTGCGCAAGACGCAATCGGAGAATGGCTTGGATTGGGAACAGCTTTGCATCGCTCACCCCGCCCGGCCGCAATTCATTTTTGAGCTGCTCGACGAAACCGTTCGGCTGCGGCTCTGTGCTCAAAGCCAGCGTGACCAAAGTCAATGGCTCTGGAACGGCCACGAGTGGCAACGGCAGGAGCCCGCCCGAAAGCCAACCGACAAGCCGGAAATCCTTGACGACCCGCGTCTCGACCCGGCCACGTCCTGGCTCCGGCAGTTGGATTGGTTTACCCCCGAACCGGGTCTTTGGGTCGGAGATGCCACCGAGGTTTTCCTCAGCGCCCTGGCTCACGCCTGGATGCAGCGCCCCCCCGAGGCCGATTACCTTGGCAACCCGGCCTTTCACCGATTGTTCCTCAACCCGCGTCAACTCCGTCCTCGCCTGGTCGTTCGCGGAAGCGGGATTGACTGGCTCTCGGTTTCAGCCGAGTGGGAGCAGGAGAGCCAAAAGCTCACCGCGGCGGACCTGCAACAGCTTCAGAATGCCACCGGCCGGTTTGTGAACCTCCCGGACGCGGGATGGGTGGAGCTTGATTCGACGGCGGTGCAATCCGCCCATGAGGCCATGGCGGACATGGGAGTAGACGGGTTGATCCCGGTGGCTCAGAAGGTCGGTTTGGAGAATGTGGCGCACCTGGACGAGGCGGGCATGCATCGTTTCGGCGATAGCCCGCAAGCCAAAGCCCTGCGGGAGCGCGTCAAAGATTTCAAAGGAATACCCGGAGCCCATTTGCCCGCCGGTGTGCATGCCGAATTGAGGCCCTATCAAAAGGAAGGGTTCGATTTCCTCTGCCACCTCTCGCAAATTCACCTGGGCGGGATCCTGGCCGACGACATGGGCCTGGGCAAGACGATCCAAACTTTGACCTGGCTGATGTGGCTGAAGGAGCGTCACACCAAGAACCCCAAACCCTCCCTCGTGATTTGTCCGGCTTCCGTGCTCCACAACTGGCGCCGGGAAGCCAACCGGTTTACTCCAGATCTGAAGGTGCTGGTGCTGGAAAGCGGGGCTGCCCGGCACAACCTCCGCAAACAAATCCCGCAACACGATCTGATCGTCACCAACTACGCGCTCCTGCGGCGGGATTTGGAAGAACTCCAGAAATTCGCGTTCCGAGCAGTCATTCTCGATGAAGCCCAGTTCATCAAGAATCCGGGCGCGCAGGTGACCCAGTCGGTGAAACAATTGAAATCGGAACATCGCCTGGCGCTGACCGGCACACCGTTGGAAAACCGATTGCTCGACCTCTGGAGCATAGCCGATTTCATCCAGCCCAGCTATCTTGGGACGCAGGAGCATTTTGGCGAGACGTATGAGCCGCGCGGTGAAAACGCGGAGTCGGCGCAACGGATCGCGCGCAAGCGGCTCTCGGCCAAGCTGCGGCCGCTACTGTTGCGGCGATTGAAGAAGCACGTGGCCAAGGACCTGCCCGACCGGATTGAACAGAGGCGTGACTGCCAACTGGGAGAGGACCAGCGCAAGCTCTACCTGGCCGAGTTGCGCCGCAGCCGGGAGCAGGTGATGAAAACCGTGGCGGAAAAAGGGCTCAACCGGAGCAAGATTCATGTGTTGGCGGCACTCACCCGGCTGCGCCAGATCTGCTGCCATCCGCGGTTGGTGGGCAGCGACGCACTTTCCGGCAAGACGGAGACCCTGTTCGAGTTATTGGATTCGCTGGTGGCTGAAGGCCAGAAGGTACTTTTGTTCAGCCAGTTCGTGCAGATGCTGGAACTCCTCGAGCAGGAATGCCGGCAGCGCCAAATTCCGACCCACATTCTTACCGGGCAAACCAAAGACCGCCAGGAGGTGGTCAACGCCTTCCAGAACGATACCAATGCGGCGGTTTTCCTGCTGAGCCTCCGGGCGGCAGGAACGGGCCTGAACCTCACGACGGCCGGATACGTTGTGTTATATGATCCGTGGTGGAATCCGGCGGTCGAGGCTCAAGCCATTGACCGCTCCCATCGCATCGGCCAAACTCAGACCGTCAATGCGTATCGCTTGATCTCCCCCGGCACCGTGGAAGAGAAGATTTGGGAGCTCCAGCAAACGAAAGCCCAAGCGATTGCGGACGTTTTAGGGGAGGAAGGCTTCGCTCGAAGCTTGTCCAAGGGCGACCTCGAATACCTTTTCTCCGAGGATTGATCGGGAAGGAACTGGTTGTGAGCCGCACGGGTGTGTGGAACTGTATGAGCGGATGAGCGAGTTTAAGTTTGCCTGTCCGGTGTGCGGCCAGCACATCACCGCCGATCCTGCGGCGAGCGGCACGCCACTCGATTGTCCCACTTGCTTCCGGAAAATCGTGATTCCCCAGGCCCCGATCGCGGGCCAATCCAAACTGATCCTCGCAGCTTCCGAGGCTGCCACGCCCCGACCCGTCCGGATCGAAACTCCGGAACCGCCACCGTTTCGGGAGTCCCGAACAAGAGGCTCGATTTACCTTGTTGGCTTCTGCTTATTCGCGCTGTGCGCCAGCACGAGCGCCTTCCTGCGCTGGCGCGGCGAGGTGCTCATCAACGCGTTCAACAAAGAGGAAAACGTCACTGAGCCCGTCCCGGTTTACCCCATCCCCACCAACACCGAGTGGACATTAGACGTGGGCCGGGCCGTGATTCCCGAGGGGGCCGCGGTCGGACGTGTTCACGGGAACGGATTCTTGTGCGAGCGCGCCATTCTTCGTGGCGGCCTGCTGTCTTTGCGGCAGGGAAAGATATGGCCGCCCGACCTGGGCTTCAGCATCCGCCTGTTTGCGCAGCAGGGTGAGGATTTGAGCGGCAAAACGATCATCGTGCGCCCCGACCGCCGCCCCCCGCTGCCGGAAGTGGTAGTGCGGTGGAAGGATGAACAAAAACAGCCGCTGACCGAGCGACTCGACAGCGGCTACGCCTTGCAGTTGACTTTTGGACAAGCCGCCAATGGGCGAATACCGGGCCGGATCTTTATCGCGGTGCCGGATGGAAGCGGGAGTTTCGCGGCGGGGACTTTCGACGCGGTCATTCGCAAGCCTGTGCCGAAAGCGCAGACGAATTGAGCCGGAGGTAAATACCAGGCAAGACTCCAGGCTCCGATGGCGCCGGACACGCGGACGGAGGCGTCCGCGCTCCTGTTTGGGA
>Ga0105240_10000871_pt1 | contig 54379 bp, 38 predicted proteins | sample KBSC54metaG_FD_80426 | JGI IMG/M metagenome (GOLD analysis project Ga0105240, IMG submission 80426) | Corn rhizosphere microbial communities from Kellogg Biological Station, Michigan, USA - KBS C5-4 metaG | ecosystem: Host-associated > Plants > Roots > Rhizosphere > Soil | place: Michigan, USA... | reverse complement strand
ACGAGCCACACCGTGACCTATGTGGCCAATGAGCGGGGGGTCTCCGGCATCACCGCCGAGCCGGGCAGCTACACTTTGTACCGGCTCGAGGATCTGAGCGACACGGCGGCCTATGAGCCACTGCTCAAAGAAGTAATGCGCGCTCACGGCGCCATCGACCGGCTGATCGCTTTCGCGGAGTCGTTGCAGGACACCGCGGCCGAGCTGCGCGAGCGGTATGACATTCCCGGCAATCGGCCCGAGCAAAACCGGTTCGGTCGCAACAAGCTGCTCATGAAGCAGAAAGTTCAGGCCGCCGGTTTGCGTGCGCCGCGCTACCGTTCCATCACGAGCGCACAATCGCAGGACGCGCTGGATTTTGCCGCGGCTGTCGGATTTCCGCTCATTCTCAAGCCGATAGATGGGCACTCGAGCAAAGGCGTGCGGAAGCTCGCCGATTCCGAGGACCTCCGTGAAGCGATTCTCGCATTGCCCGCCGGCGTCGCGCACGACCTCGAGGAATTCATCGACGGCGACATGTTTCACGTTGACGGTCTGATCGATGCCGACGACCGCGTCTTCTTTATCGTGCCGTCGCGTTACGTCAACGGCGGGCTCGATTTCGAGCTCGGCGCGCCGTATGGCTCTGTGACGTTGGACCCGGTCACGCAGGCCGAGCTCTATCACCCCCTTACGGCCTTCGCCACTGGATGCGTCAAAGCCATCGGCTTACGTCACGGAGCCTTTCATCTGGAGCTGTTTCGGAAGTTTGACGGCGAGCTGGTGTTTATCGAGGTGGCCGCGCGCATTCCCGGATGCGATGCGCCCTGGATGATCCACCAGGCCACGGGCGTCAATCTGTTTGGAGAATGGCTCAATTTGATCATGGGCCGTCCTGTGAGAATCGAACCTCCCACGGGTGTGACGGCTGCTTGGGTAATGTTTCCACGCCCGGACGGGCTGCCGCGGCGAGTTACGGCGGTCAGCAGTTTCCTCGGTCGCGTGCCCACCGTGTCTCGGGAGTTGGTTCCCGAGGTGGGCAGCGTCCTGGAGCCCGAGCCGGGGTACTGCTCCTTGCAAGCCGGTCGGTTCCTGTTCTGCGGCAACTCGGCCGAACAGGTAAATCGGGATGTGCAGCGCGTGCTCAGCGAGTTCTCGATCTGCACCGTCGCGTCCAGCACGTCAACGCCTCAGCCGGAGGGGACGGCGACCACAGCAACCCCGGCAAAGAGGGCTCTCCTCCTGCTCGCGCATCAGGGACGTGGCTATTTCGCAGCTATACAGAAATCGCTCCAGGACCTGGACGTCGCCTGTCTGGTACTGAGCTCGAAGCCGCGGAACGCCCACGACCAGGAAGATCTCGTCCGTCTTGCAACCGAGCGCCTGTGGGTTGTTGAGGATACGGGTCTCGAAGAGAGCCACGTGGCGCGAACGCTCGATGAGGCGAAGGCTGAGGGCTACGAGGTCGTCGCTGCGCTCGCAACGTTCGAGGGTTACCGCCGGCTGATGAGTGAGATCAATCACCAGCTTGGCGCCAAGGATCCCGCGCCGGCCGACATTGTATTTTGCATGGACAAGTACCTGTGTCGCAGGTACCTGTATGAACGTGGACTCAGTCGCTCCAACGCCATACTGCTCGATGCGCAGACACTCGCCGCCTTGCATGCCGACCCGCAACCGCGCTTCGTCAAGCCGCGGCGCGGCGCGGCCTCGTTCGCGTGTTTTCGGCTCAGCGCCGACTTGACCTTCGACAAGCTGCACCAGTTGCAGCACCAGATGCGCACCGACGTGTGGCTGAACGCCATGTTTCTGGGCCATTTCGATTTCATCGCCGAAGATTACATTCCAGGCGACGAGTACAGCTTCGAGGTGCTGGTCCTCGATGCAGAGAGCTACGTCATCGGCGTGCATGCCAAATATCTGTGCGAGGGTGGAGGAACGACGCTCGAGGTGAGTACTTCCCTTCCGGCGCACCAACTCTCCGATGCACAGGAGCTCGCGGGCGAGCAGTACATTGCGCGGTGTCTGCGGGCGTTGAATCTGAATTCCGGTTGCTATCATATCGAGGCGCGCTTTGATCCGCGCACGGACAACTGGGATATCATCGAGATCAATGTGCGCATGGGCGGAGCGCTGATCAACCAGAGCATCGGTGTGTTCACCGGCGGTCCGACATTGTTGGATTTGTGGATCCGGGTTCTGTGCAGCGGCAGTGCCGCCGGGATCGATACGCTGCGCCGCCAGCTGAGCGCACTGCGCGAGAGCACGCGCCGGGCCAATAAAGAGATCGTCCATGGCAGCGTGTTCATCACGCGTTATGGCGAACGCAACCGTACTGTCGAGCACATCTCCATCGCCGGTCTGCCGCGGCAGCCGGATATTTATGACATTCCGGTGCGTGCGGGCGCGAAGCTGCCCGATTCCCAGCGCGGCATCTTTATCCTGAATGCCCTGTGGAGGGTCGATGTCGACCACATCGGTCGTGAGCTGTCGGAGCTTGCAGCCATGGTTGATGAGTCATTTGTGATCCGATATGCCGGCGACGAATTGACGATACGAAAGGAGACTGACATGAATCGCGTGACTCGTTGTGGCATCGAAAGGCCCGCGCCGTTTTTCTCGCTCCAGGATGGCGAGCGCATCCGGGCGCAGTTGGATAGTTATCTGGACAAGCAGATCGCGGTCTGGGGCGCGACCGTGCCTTACGCCAACCATCTCGAAAGCAAAGAGCTGAATATGGCGTGGTATCGGCGCCATACGATCGAGCACGTCTGGCGCATCAGGCTGAGCCGCGCGGCCCATACCCGCGCCTTGCATGAGATCGCAAAGATCTCCCCGGAGGCCGCTCAGCTCTACGGTCAGTACCAGGCCGAGGAGATGAATCACGATCTGCTGTTTCTGCAGGATTGCAAGGCGATCGGCGTTACGGAAGAAGAGCTGCTCAACACCGAGCCCTTTCTGGCCACCAGGCTGTTGCAAGGCTTCTTCTATTTCGTTTGCGAGCACGAACACCCGATGGGTGTCGTCGCCTCGAGCTACCTCGTCGAGTACACGACGGCCAAATTGACTCCCCGGCATATCCGCGGGCTGCGCGAGTCGCTCGGCGAGGAAAAGATCAGAGGACAGCTCGCGCATATCAACACAGATCTCGGGGACGACCATGCCGGCGAGATGTGGCGCATTCTGCGCTATCTGCTCAGGAGCGAAGCGGACGTCGAGAAGGTGTTGCGTTACTTCGACGACGTCACGGAAATTGCGGCGATGTATTTCAGGGAACTGCACGAGGCAACGGTTGCGCACAGCAAGGCGGCGTAGTGCGTGCCAATGCAAGCCGAGGGGCCTTTGGCGGCAGCTGAGTGCAAAGTTGTGATCGCCAGTACAGGTGAAGTGTTCTGGTTACCTCGCAACACGTATCTGGTCGACGCCCAGGAGCTCGGAGTCGCCGGGCTGATCTTCGGCTGCCGCGCCGGTGCTTGCGGCATCTGTGTCATCGAAGTGACGGCAGGTGCGGAAAACCTTTCGCCTTGCGAGGAAAGCGAAGCCGGCCTGCTCGAAGCGCTGGGATTTCACCAGCGCTCCGTGCGCCTGGCGTGTCAGTGCCGCCTGCACGGCGACATCGTCATCGATCACCCAAAGCCCGCTGCGGAATCGAGCGATTGAGAGGTCATTATGTCTGCCTTGAGGATTCACTGGTGCCTGCCGCGTGGCGACGGAAACACGAAGGCGGCCGAAAATGATTTGCCCGACCAGCTCAATATGGACGGCATGGTCGGGTTCGCCCAGGAGGCCGAGGAGCTAGGTATCGATTCCCTGCTGATGGGCATGGGCTGTCACTTACCTGATCCCTTGCCATTGCTTGGGGCGCTGGCACGAGAGACGCAGCGTGTGACATTCATATTGGCTTACCGGCCGGGACTGCTGCCCCCGACGCTGTTCGTCCAAGTGGCGAACACAGTGTCCTGGATGGCGGACGGCCGTCTTGCGCTCAATATCGTTGCCGGCATTTCACCGGCCGAGCAGGCTTACTACGGCGATTTTGAAGCCCACGATGGGCGCTACCGGCGCACCGATGAATTTCTCACGGTGTTGCACCGCTTCTGGCGTGGCGAGTCGCCGATTTCCCACGAGGGACAGTTTTATCGCATCGAAAAGGCCGCGCTCGGCCTGCCGTACAAACGTCACGAACGTCCCCGTATATACATCAGCGGCGCATCGGGACCGGCCCAGCAGACCGCTATTGCTCTGGGAGATTGCTGGCTCCGCTATGGCGATACGCCGAGCGGCATCGCGGCGGCGAGCAGCACCGTACTGGCAGCGAAGCGCGCTGTCGGTATTCGCATTCATGTGCTGGCGAGACACACCCGAGCGGAAGCGCTGGCCGAGATCGAGGCGATGATGAGCAATCCGGACGAGAAGCATCGCAAGACCATTCAACAGTTCGCGGCCAACTGCGACTCTGAAGCCGTCAAGACCTCGTTCCGCCTGGCTGAGGCGGCTACCAACGACTGGCTCTCACCCATGCTGTGGACCGGCGCGGTGGCTTATCGAGGCGGGCCGGCGCTGTGCGTAGCCGGCAGCTATCAGGAAGTCGCGGAATATCTCCTCGAGTACAAGCGTGCCGGCGTCAGCGAGTTCATATTTTCCGGCTGGCCGACGCGCGCGGAAATGCGCCGTTTTGCTCAACATGTGCTCCCGATCGTGCGCGAGCTGGAAGGACGTGAGCGTGATCGGTGAATCCCGACCGGAAGAGCAACGCCAGCTGCTGTGGTTCGGGGGCGGCGTGATTCTCGGCTGGTTCGCCGAGCAGACGGTCATGTTTGCCATTCCGCTGTTTATTTATCAGAACTCCGGTAGCGTTGCGTACCTGAGCACGGGGTACGTTGTTGAATGGCTGCCCACGCTGGTTGCCTACCCCTTTGCCGGATTGATGGCGGACAGGCTCGGGGGCCGGCGGACGTTTCTGTTCGCAAACTCGGTGCGCGCCCTGTGCCTGCTGATCACGGCAGCGGTCTGCTGGCGCTTTCCTCGAGCCACGGTTGTGGCGCTGATGATCAGCGGCGTATTGCTCTCGATACTCGAAGCGCCGATGCGGACGGCGATCGAAAAGATGGTCCCGAGCCTGGCGGGCAAAACCGACCTTGCGACGCGTCAGTCCTTCGTGCAGAACATCGACCTGCTCGCCACGGTGGTCGCGCCGGGCGTCGCGGTCGTAATGGCCGGCCTCATCGGCCAGTTGCCGCTGCTCCTGGTCACGGCCGGTATGTTGGGAGGCGCGGCGCTCGCGTGGGCCATCGTACTGCCGAGACTGCCGCGGAGTTTGGTTCCGCAGCGGATCGGCGCCGACCTGCTGCTGGGCTGGCAACTGCTGCTTCGCAATCGCGCGGTGCTCTCGCTCACGGGAGTCAGTTTTCTGGTGAGTTTCATTGCATCGGTGGTATTGAGCACCAACGCCTACATGATCACCGGTTTGTTCCACGCGGCGGACAAAGTGTTCGGACTCATGAGCACGGGCGCCGGCCTCGTGGGGTTGCTCAATCTGCTGTTCATTCCGCGCCTGCTGCGTTGGCTGTCGGTGTATCAGCTGGCGGGAATCGGTTACGCGCTGATCTGCGTGGGCCTGCTGAGCATGGCAGTCGCCTCGAACGTGGTGATCTACGCGGCCGCGTTCATCGGCATGGTTGCCGGTGGCGGGCTGTACAACGTATTCAACCGCACGCAACGCTCCAAGGGCATCGAGCCTGAGCACCTGGGAAAAGTCATCGGCCCGTTTTACCTGCTCAACTGCCTGGCGTATCCGCTGGGCGCGGCACTCATGGCACGCCTGAGCGGATTGTTCAGTGTACAACACATTTTCCTGTCCCTGGTGCTGCTGGTTGCGGTACCCGGAGCGCTCCTGTTGCAGTCGACCTGCAGCCGCTTTCGGGCCGTGCTTGCGCAAGCCGCGCGGCCGGTACCCGGCATCGATGCGGTTGCGTGCGCGGCGGATTGCGGCAGACAGTGAGCAGGAACTCACTCACAAAAGCTCGAGAGGTGCCATATGGAAGAGCCCGGAAATATTCAGGGTGTTGGGTTTCGTCTCAGCCAGGAGGAGCTCGACTCATTTCACCGCAACGGTTATGTAGGTCCCTTCGACCTGTACCCGGCCGAGGAAATGCAAGCCCATTTGAAAGCGCTGCGGCCCAAGCTGCTGAATACCAAGAACGCGATTTACAAACAGGACAAGGCGATATCCGGAGTGACGAATCTCGCCAACTACGATCGCCACCTGGATGTGGACTTTTTGGCCAGGCACATTTCGCGTCCCGAGATAGTAGATCGCGTGGCGAGCATCCTGGGACCGGATGTGCTGTGCTGGCGGACCGAATTCTTTCCCAAGTATCCGGGTGATGAGGGCACCGATTGGCATCAGGCAGACAACTTCTCCAACGTTGCGGGTTCCAAACATCCGCAAATTACCTGGCCTGAAGACGCCGAATTCGGTGGAACGATTACTGTGTGGGCCGCCTACACCGAAGCGACCGTGGACAACGGATGCCTGCAGTTCATCCCCGGAACTCATCGAACCATGAACTACGACGAGTCCAAGTCCATGATGTATGACGCCGAGGCAATCAACAAAGTGGAGAAGGACGGGGTTCGTCGCGGCTTTTTCGGGTACGACTATCGGCAACTCCAGAAGGACCCCAATTGGCGCCCCGATGAATCCAAGGCGAAGTCGATGGTGATGCGCCAGGGGCAATTCATCATTTTCTGGTCCACGCTGATGCATGCCTCACATCCCCACAGCGGCGCGAGTAAGGAAATGCGCCTGGGCTTTGCGGCGCGTTACTTACCGACTTCGGTCCGCGTCTATCCCCACTCCAATACGCTGGAGGAATTTGGCGGTCGCGCAAGTCTCGACAAATTCGGCTGCGTGCTGGTATCGGGCCAGGACCACTTCAACCACAACCGATTTGTGGATAGAACTTGTAACGGCTTCAAGTTCCCGGTTCAACGTCATCTTTGATCAAACGCCTTGAAGGACAGGAGAGCAGGACAATGAACGACGAGGATCGTGTTGCCGCTATCGAACGCTGGCTGGTCGGGGCCTGTCGGGAGTTGGGAGTGCAGGTGCAGAACGCCGAGAGCGACTTTTTCGAGGCCGGAGGCTCCTCGCTCACGGTGGTCAAATTGCTGGCCAGGGTGGAAGACCGCTTTGGCGAAGAAGCCTTGCCCGCAGAGGATCTATTCGCCGAAAGTCGTCTGCGTGAAATGGCGCATCGTATTCATCAAAACAGCAGGCAGTCCGAGTTGCCGGCGGACGCTTGAGGCTGTTCATGCCGCGACCATTGAAGGCGGAACGTTGGCTGATGGTTCCCAGGCCCGTCAAGAACCCGTGCCTACGGCTGATCTGCTTGCCCTATGCCGGGGGCAATCCGGATATCTTCCGGCCCTGGGTGGAGCATCTGGATGCGGATGTGGAGTTGCTCGCCGTGCGGTTGCCGGGCAGGGGCTCGCGCATCCAGGAGCTTCCGTATGACGACTGGCGATCACTGACGGAGGATTGTCTCCAGGTGCTGCGGCCTTTCGTCGCCGAACCCCACGCATTCTACGGACACAGCTTCGGTGGACGCCTGGCATATGAGCTTGCGCAGCGAATGCAGCTCGACTTTCCAGACTTTACGCGCCGGCTGTTCGTCGGTGCCTGTCGCAGTCCGGGCAGCCCGCAGGCGCGTCCCTATCTGCATCAGCTATCCGAGTGCGAGTTCCGGCGCGCACTGGAAACGATGGGTGCGACACCGTCGGCTGTTCTGGAAAGCGAAGAGGTGCTGAGCCTGATGTTGCCGGCGATACGCAGTGACATGCGGCTGGCGGAGATCTGGAGTGATTGGCACCACGCACCGCTTCCAATTCCGCTGCACGTGTACTATGGCCATCAGGACCCCATCGATAACCACACGAGTATGGCCGGGTGGTCCAGCCATACGTCCGCGTCGTTCGAGTTGGTCGGTATCGACGCGGGGCATTTCTTTCTGGAAACCCATCGCCAGCAGTTGCTGAGTCACATGGCGATGCGTCTGCGGGATTAGCTCACATGCAAAAGCTCGCCGTGAGTGCCGAGTCGCTTGCGCTGCACCGTGCAATGAATCAGACGCAGACCGCCTACCCGGACACACAGAGTGTCGCGGAGCTCTATGAGGCCGCGGCCGAGCGTTGGCCTCGCGCACAGGCGGTTGTGCAGGGCGAAGAGTGGCTTTCCTATCGTGAGCTGAATGAACGGGCCAATGTTCTCGCGTGGCATCTGATTGACGCAGGCGTCCAGCCCGGCAATGTAGTGTCGGTCGGCTTGACGCGCGGTCTCGAGCTGATCGTCTCTTTGCTGGCCATCCTCAAGGCCGGAGCGGCCTACCTTCCCATTGATCTCTCCTGGCCCAGCCCGCGTCTCGAGGAATTGTTCCAGCAGTCACAAAGCCGGTGGCTGCTTTGTGGCAAGTCCCACAGCCAGGAACTGCCGTCGATCCGATGTGTACCGGTTGTGTTGAAGGAGCTACGGGGCGGATCGATCAGCAGTCCGAGGGGACGAGCAAGCTCGCAATCCATCGCATATATCAATTTCACCTCCGGTTCGACGGGCAAGCCCAAGGGCGTGCCGATCCAGCATCGCGCCATCGCACGATTGGTCTTCGGAGCCCGCTATGCGCGGTTAAACCCCGAGAGTCGCCTGCTCCTATTGGCTCCAGTCACCTTTGATGCCGCGACCTTCGAGATCTGGGGCGCACTCCTGCTCGGCGGAACCTGCGTGCTCTATCCCGAGAGCTTCGTCAAAGCATCGCGATTACAACGTGTGCTGGAGGCTCAGCGCATCACAGTGTTATTTCTGACTACCGCACTGTTCAATGCGTTGATCGACGAGGCACCGCAGACATTGGCTTCTGTTGCCACGATCTTGACTGGAGGCGAGGCCCATTCGCTACGTCACATGCGCAAGGCGCTGCAGATATATGGGTCGGATCGCATCGTGAGTGTTTATGGTCCTACGGAGAGCACGACCTTCGCCACGTATTACCCCGTACGATGTATCGCCGCAGACGAGACAGCACTGCCAATAGGTTTCCCGATACAGAACACACGGGTCTACGTGATTCACCAGGACGTTCTTTGCAAAGCAGGCGAGATGGGCGAGGTCTATCTGGCTGGCCCCGGCCTGTCGCCGGGATATCTGGGGTTGCCGGAGCTCAACGCCGAGCGATTCCTGGAGCGCGACATCGACAACCGTGCTGAACGGCTGTACCGGACGGGTGACCTGGGCTACCTTCGCGCCGACGGCGCCGTAGTATTCCAGGGGCGCGCGGATGACCAGGTGAAGATCAACGGCTTCCGTATCGAGCTGGGTGAGGTGGCCTATCATCTAAACCGACATCCGGACATTCAGCAGAGTTACGTCACCGTGAATGATCAGACCGGAGAGAAGTACCTGTTGGCCTTTGTCGTGCCGCGAAGCCCTGAGTGTCGCGCGGAAACCTTGCGTCAGGCGCTGGCCGCATCCCTTCCAGGCTACCTGGTACCGGCGCGGATAGAGCTCTGCGAGCGCCTGCCCCTTTCGCCCACCGGAAAAGTGGACCGGCAGTACCTGCTATCGATGTTGAAGCCCGCGGGAGTCGAATCGCATGAGCATCAGTAAACGCGCGCAGCAGTTTCAGGATCTTCTCACCGGGAGAGGACTGAACCTGACGGTGCTGGAGCTTCCTGATTCGACGCGCACGGCCGACGATGCAGCACGGGCGCTCGGGTGTAAGAAGTCACAGATCGTCAAGTCGCTGGTATTTCGTGCGGTCGCGGATAACAGCCCGATTGTGGTTCTTGCGAGTGGTCCTAACCGCGTGAATGAAGAAACCATTGCGCGCCTGGTCGGGAACCCGATCGTCAAAGGGGACGCCGATTTCGTCAGGGATGTGACGGGATTCGCTATCGGCGGAGTTCCGCCGCTGGGGCACCGGCAGAAGGTGACTTTGCTGGTAGACGAGGATCTGCTCGTGTTTGATGAGGTTTGGGCCGCTGCGGGAACGCCCAACGCCGTTTTCAAGATAACCGGTCGACTCAGGGATATCTTGCCCGAGCACCAGGTGGTGTCGGTCAAGTGATGGCCATGGCAAAGGCTTTCCTGACGGAGGAAGAGCAATCCTTCGCTCTGCAGGTGCGGAGCATTCTGCATAGCCACGTGTTGCCTGAAGCAGATGCCGCGGAGGAAAGAGGGTACTTGTCTTCCGTGGTGTGGCGGGCATTGGCGGAACACGGGCTTTTGGAGCTGCCTCGGCAGGGACCCGGCTTTCTGAAGAGTGCGGTGTTCCTGGAAGAGCTCGGTGGGTTGGGCTACGCCGGTTTGCGAGCGGCCATAGGGGTGCATGCCTACATGGCATCAGCCTACATCGCATGGTTTGGCAGCGATGAGCAACGCCGGCGTTACCTGCCGGGAGTGGGTCGAGGAGAGGCCATCGCGGCCCTTGCGATCACCGAAGAGCAAGCCGGCAGCGATTTGAGCCAGTTGCAATGCCAGGCACGTGCAACCGACGAAGGGTTTGTGGTTCACGGGCGCAAGCGCTGGGTCGCGAATGGCTCCCGGGCTTCGTTGATTATCATGCTGGTTGGAAGCAGCACGGCGCGGCATCCGCTGGGTGGTAGCAGCATGTTGCTGATCGACGCCAACAGTCCGGGCATTAGCCGCTCGCCCCAGGCGATGCTGGGATGGCGCAGCGGCGACATCTGTGATCTGGACTTTCAGCAGGTCAAAATATCGCGACAGGATGTGTTGGGTCGCATCGGCAAGGGATTCCTGTATCTGATGCAGGGATTGGATTTCGAGCGCCTGGTAGCGGGCTTCCTGGCTCTCGGCGGCGCCACACATAGCATCCGCGTCTTGACCCGATTCCTGGGGCAACGTCATGTCAAGTGTGCGCCGTTGAGTACTTACCAGTCGATCAGGCATCGATTGGCGGATTTGCTCGGTGAGCAACAGATGCTCAGATGCTTCGCATATCAGCTCGCCCGGCAGTACAGCGCGGGACAGATCGAGACCCGGGACGCCTGTATTCTCAAGCTGCGTAGCACTGAGCTTGCCAGGGAGGCCGCACTGGCCTGCACTCAATATCACGGCGCGCAGGGTTATCTGCGCGATTCCGTCGTGTCGCGACTTTGTCGAGATGCGCTGGCCGGCACCATCGCCGGCGGTGCCAGCGAAGTGATGCGGGATATGATTTCATCGAGCGCTACCTTTGGTGAGGCGCTTTAGAAAATGGAGTAGCTCAATGAGCGAACACGCCAAGTCCGCACCTGCATTCGAAAGCGCCGCCTCCTCGATGGGTGGAGAGTATTTCCTGGCGCCGCTCGTTTTCGCCTGTCCGACCCGGCATGGCGTTATCCTGCTGGATCTGAAGCGCAACCGATATCTGGGCTTGGAAAGCTCCGCCGCACTGACACTCTCGCGTTTTGTACGTTCGATCCCCAAACACAAGGAATGGACGGAGTCGAACATCGAGAATGCCGGGGACCCATCGACCGCGAGCAATCCGGTCCGGCCTGGCGCTGTCCTCCTGGACCTGGTGCGAAACCGTTATCTGGACCTGGAAAGCTCCGACAATCTGCTGCAATCGATGTTGAAAGAGGGGCTGCTCACCCTGAGCCCTGCCGTTGAATCAGAGCTGGCACCGACCGAGATCGACCTGAGATGTGCCCTCGTTTCGATCGGGGACGAAATTACGCTCGCACCACGCGTACGGCTGCGCGATATCGTAACTTTCGTCTTTTTCCTGCTGACAACCGCGATCGCCCTCCGATGTCTCCCGCTGAGATCTATCGTCCGCCATGCACACGCGCGGAGAAACAGAGCCTATCGCAGAGGGTACCAGCTCGACGTAGGGGAGGTGTCCCGCCATGTCTCTACATTCAGGGCCATCAGGCCATACTTCTTCGTTGCCAAGGATCATTGCCTGCTCCACGCGCTCACACTCATGAAATACCTGGCGCACCACCGTGAATTTCCTGTCCTGGTGTTTGGAGTCGGTACCGAGCCGTGGACCGTACACACCTGGCTGCAGTATGAAAGATACCTCGTGGATGGAAACCCGGAAGCGGTGTGCAGACTCGAGCCCATTTTGGCGGTATAAGTTGCGGGGAATACCTATGTTTCGCTTTTTTGCGCTGTCATGGGACGACGCCGACCCTAAACAGGTCGAAGCCTGTGATGTCTTGACCAAGGCGCTGCGCGCCTCCGATGACTCCTTCCACACTTCTTTCGACTGTCAGGGCGTGCGAATCCTGTGTTCCCGGGCCGGTAGTCCAACCTTTGCGGTGCACCTTTTGAAACACAACGGTGGTGCGCTGCTCGGATCCGTATTCAAGCGCCACGCGGATTGCAGCGATGAGGCTCCCGATCCTCGGGCTGAATTTGATACTCCAGCAACCAACGAGTTGATTTCCTCCAGGGGAAGATCACTCATGAGTCAGTACTGGGGTGATTACGTCGCCCTGATCGTCGAGGCCCGTTCTCATGCCAATCCGGTTCGCGCCGTCCATGTGATAAAGGATCCGACGGGAAACCTGCCCTGCTACATCACTTCCTGGCGAAAAATTGAAGTCCTGTTTTCCTGCCTGGGCGATTGCGTCCGGACGGGCTTGATGAACTTCACGGCCAACCGGAGCTATATCGAGTCCAAGATCAGCAGTGCCGGCTTTGACGCCATCAGTTCGGCACGAGCGCCTGTCCGCACCATCGACTCTCTGAATGAAGTGACGCAGGTGCAACGGGGCGAATGCGTGACCCTGCGTGCGGGCGGCGGACAGACTCGGTCCAGGCAACTCTATTGGACACCCACGCAATTCGCTCGATCCGAATTTGTGATGGACAACGTCCCCGAGGCGATGCAGGCGCTGCACGCCACGGTGAGGTCCGTGACCAGCACGTTGGCGCAGTATCACGATAGCGTTCTGGTGCGATTGTCGGGTGGTTTCGACTCATCGGTAGTAGCCGGCTGCTTGAAAGCGACGAACGGCGATCTCCGGACTCGCAGTTATACCTATTTCGTCTCCGGCGGAAGGTCGGACGAACGCCGTTGGGCCCGGTTGGCTGCCGAGCATTGTGGGTACGATCTCATCGAGGTGCCGCTCGAGCCGTGGAATGTGCGTCTCGATAGTCCGGCGCATATTCAGCCAACCGTTGCGCCGGTCTGGGCGGCCCTGGCCTTCCGAGGCCGCGATCCCACCGAACACGAGATATTTCGGCAGGAACCCTACACTGCGGTATTTACCGGAGATGGGGGCGACTCCACCTTCGGAGGAGAGTCCATCCCCTTTGCTGTCGATGATTTTCTGCGACTCAAGGGCGTTTCCAAGGGACTCTTGACACTCGCCTCGCAGGTCGCGCTTCGCACCGGCACGTTGACATGGAGTGTGCTTGGAGCGGCCCTGAGACGCCGGATGCGCGGCGCGGCAATGAAGGACTATTACGAGAAACGATTGGTGCGGGCGGCGTTGGTGGCTGAGCACCTCAGAGGGGTTCGCCTGGACTCCGCTCGACATCCACACCCCTGGTTTGCCGAATGTGAGGAAGTGCCATGGCATGTCATTCATCGCTTGGGTGACCTGGTTACCCCCGCGGAGTTCTATAACCCATTCATAGAACCCACGTCCTTTTCTCCCTATATTGCCTCGCCGTTATATTCACAGCCGGTGATCGAGCTGTGCTTGCGCATCCCGGTCTATACTCTGTTTCTGGACGGTCATGACCGAGGGCTGGCGCGGGCCGCATTCGAGACAGAGATTCCCGAACAGATCCGGCGCCGGCAATGGAAAGATCGTGTTCCGGGCGCCATGCAGACTCTCGTGCGCCGCAATCGCGCCTATTTGCGCGATGTACTGGTAGGAGGCATCCTTTGCAGTGAAGGATTCCTCGATCGAGACGCTGTTGAGAATGCGCTCAATGGTAAGTTTTCAACCCAGCAATTTTATGTTGGCGAGCTGATGAATTACCTGCATATGGAGTTGTGGCTCAGAAACTTTGCAGCCGTAAAGGCGGTGGCAATAGCAGCGTAGGCGCGAACAACCTGCGCTACGCCACTACCTGACCCGCCGTAGTGCGGTGATAGGGGTAGAGCCGTCCGGGCGGCGAGCAACCTTCCAGGAAAGCTCGTCGCCCTTCAGCTCGTACGAGCGAACTTGCGTCGTGTCATCCCAAGCGGGGAAGGAGGCGCGATCGACCTGGAATGTGATCGTGTGTTTGACGGAATCGACGGTGAAGCGACCAAAGTGCACGCTCATGCCGTCCAACACGTCTTTGTACGCCTGGAGAGCTCCCTTGGAGTTGTCATCCGACGGAAGCTGCAACGGTTGGGCGCTATAGATCTGCACCGAGTAATGCCCGTCCGCGGTGAAAATCGCCAGGCCGTGCGGGTTCGGACCAAAATCGGGAACGCGCTTTCCGTCGGGAAGTAACTTGTCCGCCGCGGTGAGGACCCACGTACCTACGATCGAGGTGTCTTGTGCCGTAGCCGCAGCGGAGACGGTCAAAAGAGCGGCCAGAAGTACAGTGCGCTTGATCATCATCCTATCCGTGTAGTGATGCGCAGGGCGCGTTGGCCTCACTGTAGCAGAGACAGCAAGCGATCTGAAGTGTCACCATTGGAGCCTGCAAAGCGGATGAGGTAGAGTGACAGCACATCACAGCAGGGAGCGTCATGATGTGGATCGTGGATATCGCTATTCGGCGTCCACACACATTTATTGTCATGGCGCTGTTCATCCTGATCGCAACGCCTTTGGCGCTCCGGCAGATGCCCACCGACATCTTTCCCGACGTTGATATCCCGGTCATCAGCATCCTTTGGACGGATACCGGCTTACCGGCAGAGGAGATCGCGAGTCGTATCACCACTGCCAACGAAGGCGTTCTCACCACTACGGTGAGCGGTATCGAACACACCGAGTCACAATCGCTCGCCGGCATGGCGATCATCAAAGTATTTTTTCATCCGAGCGTCAATGTTGAAATGGCGCTGGCGCAGATTGTCGCGATCGAGGAAAACATGCTGGCACAGATGCCCCCGGGCATCACACCGCCCCGCATCATCAAGTATTCGGCCTCGACCGTGCCCATCATTCAACTCGGTCTCTCCAGCCCCAGTCAGTCCGAGGAGCAGGTGGTCGACACGGTCCTCAATAAGCTGTATCCGCAGCTCGCAGACATTCCCGGTGTGGCGATTCCCTATCCCTACGGCGGCAAGATCCCCCAGATCAATGTCGACCTCGACACCCAGGCGCTGCTGGCTAAAAACCTGACTCCATCCGATATCGTCGACGCCGTGAACGCACAGAACCTGATTCTGCCGACCGGCACGATCAAGATGGGATCGCTCGAGCACACGGTGGCGCTGAACAGCTCGTTCGACACCATCCAGGCTCTCAACCAACTGCCGGTACGGACACGCAACGGCGCGACGATACGACTGGAGGAGGTCGGCCACGTCCGCGACGGATTCGCGCCGCAGATCAACATCGCACGCCAGGACGGGCGTCGCGGCGCACTCATGACCATACTCAAAAACGGTGCGTTCTCGACAATCGACATTGTGACTACCTTGCGTGCGCTACTGCCCGCGGCGGCGCAAAGCATGCCCAGGGATTTCGAGATCGTGCCGCTATTCGATCAGTCCGTGTTTGTCAGAGGCGCGCTGGATGCGATGGTACGCGAAGGGCTGATCGCCGCCTGTTTGACCGCGGCGTTGGTGCTAGTGTTCCTGGGTAATTGGCGCAATACGCTCATCATCTGGGTGTCCATTCCTCTGTCGATCATGTCTTCGATACTTCTGCTGTTCGCGCTGGGCGACACGCTGAACATCATGACGCTGGGAGGATTGGCGTTGGCCGTGGGCATCCTGGTCGATGATGCCACGGTCACTCTGGAGAACATTGAGCGTCATTTGAACGACAACACGCCGTTGCGCGAGGCAGTGCGCGTCGGTGCGGGTGAAATTGCTACGCCCGCATTCGTTTCGACGCTGTGTATCTGCGTCGTTTTCGCTCCCATGTTCTTCCTGAGTGGTGTCGTTCATTTTCTGTTTGCCCCCCTGGCGAAGGCGGTCATATTCGCTATGGCTGCTTCGTATCTCTTGTCGCGTACCTTGGTGCCGACCTTGATTGTGGTGCTGGCAGGGCACGGGCGAGCCGGGGAGGGAGGCTCGGGCGACCTTTTTCAAGCGGTTCATCGTTATTTCACAGGCGCGTTCGAGCGCCTCCGCGGCGGCTACGTGCTGCTGCTGAGTCATCTGTTGGTCAGGCGCAAGCGCTTCGTCGCCGTCTCCCTGGGCTTTTGTGTTCTCTCACTCGCATGGTTTCCCGGGCTCGGCCGTGATTTCTTTCCGGCGGTCGACGGTGGGCAGATTCGCCTGCATTTGCGCATGCCCACCGGCAGCCGCATCGAGGAAACAGAGCGCACGGCCGATCAGGTGGAGAGCTTGATTCGCCACCTGATTCCCCCCACCGAGATCGAAACCATCCTGGATAATCTGGGCGTCAGCAACAGTGGCCTCAATACGGTCTACAGCAACGCAGGCACCATCGGCTCGCTCGACGGGGAGATTCTGATTGCGCTCAGGTCCGAGCACGCGAACAAGGCGATCTACGAGGCGAGCTTGCGACGTGACCTGCCGCGCCACTTTCCCGGCGTGGAGTTTTTCTTGCAACCGGCCGACATCGTCACCCAGATCCTGAATTTCGGCGTGCCGGCGGCCGTCGACGTGCAGTTCTCCGGCTCTGAGGCGCAGACCAACCTGATGTGGGCGAGCCGGCTGATGAGGGCGGTAGCAGGGATTCCAGGGGCGGTGGACGTACATATTCATCAACGTCTGGACCAGCCGACACTGCGCCTGACGATGGACCGCTCCCGAATGCAACAACTCGACATCTACCCGAACAACGTCGCGCAGAACGTACTGGCGTCCTTGTCAGGCAATACCCAGGTAGCGCCGGCCTATTGGTTCAATCGAGACACGGGGGATATCTACAACGTCGTCGTCCAGACCCCGCAATATCATATGGACTCAGTCAACAGCCTGATGACCCTGCCGGTGCGCGGCAGCCAAAGTCTCGCCCCCTTGCAATTGCTGGCCAACCTCGTGACGCCCAGTCCGCAACGCACGCAAGCCATCGTATCGCAGTACGATTCGCAGCCGGTGATCGATCTGTATCTCGGTGTCGCGAACCGCGATCTGGGTGCGGTCGCCGCCGCGGTTCAGAGTCAAATCGATCGTCTCGCGACTCAGTTGCCGCGGGGCGCAAAGATCGTGATGCGCGGTCAAGCGCAGACCATGAAGGCAACATTCGCCAGCCTGTTGGGCGACCTGGCGTTGGCCGTGGTCATGGTCTATCTGCTGATTGTCGTCAATTTCCAGTCCTGGCGGGACGCATTCATCATCATGATGGTCCTACCCGCTGCGCTGGCCGGAATTGCCTGGATGCTGCTCATCACCGGCACGACCTTGAGTGTGCCCGTGCTGATGGGTGCGATCATGACGATGGGGGTGGGCACCGCTAACAGTATCCTGGTGGTCTCCTTCGCACGCCAGCGCCTGGCAGCCGGCGACTCCCCGCTGAAGGCCGCGCTGCGCGCAGCCGGCACTCGCATCAGACCGGTGATGATGACCGCCCTGGCGATGATTCTGGGTATGTTCCCTATGGCCTTGGGATGGGGCGCCGCGGGAGAGCTGAATGCTCCGCTGGGGCGCGCTGCCATGGGCGGGTTGCTCTTCGCAACCGTCGCCACGTTGCTTCTCGTGCCGGTTCTGTTCGTAGCGGTTCATCGGCGTGACCACAATGTTTGATAACACCAGATCGCGAATTGCATCGCCTCCGCTGGTCACCTGGCGTCGGCGCACTCACATCGTGCGGAATGCCAAGATCGGCGCGCTGATGGGTTTGGTTGCACTGATCGGCAGTGGCGCTTTCGCCATCGTCGCTCGGCATGCGACCCAGACTCACGCGCACGCTGATATGACGGACATGCGTTTGTATGTGCACACTGTGCTGCCGAAAGCGGGAGGCGCAGCGCACAGTATCGTTCTACCCGGCACCTTGGAGGGACAGGTACAGACCGCTGTCTACGCTCGCACCAACGGCTATCTTTTGCGCTGGACGCATGACATCGGGAGCGTAGTGAGCCGTGGTGACGTTTTGGCCGAGATCGACACACCGGAGGTGGACCGGCAGCTCGATCAATCCACCGCCAAGCGCCGGGAGATTGCATCGGAAGTGGAGATCGCAACCATCTCATTGCGACGTTGGGAGCAGCTGGGAAGTGGGGGCGTGGTTTCTCGCCAGAGTCTCGACGAGCAACGAGCCAAACTGGCCCAGGCAGAGGCAAACCTGGCAGCGGCTGACGCGGATATACGCCGATTACGTGAGATGCAGTCTTTCAAGCACCTTGTCGCACCGTTTGGCGGCGTGGTCACCGAACGCAACGTCAATGTCGGCGACTTGATCAGCGCTCCCAGCAGTGGAGCCGCCTCCAGGCCTGCCTTTGTCTTGACCCGCACGGACCATCTGCGGCTTTACACGCAAGTTCCGCAAGCTTATGCGCTAGCTGTCAAACCCGGCATGCCTGTCAGCGTGACGCAGGCCGAAGCTCCGGGGCAAGTCATCAAAGCCCAAGTCCAGCGCACCGCCGGTGCGATCGATGTAGCGACTCGGACCATGAAGGTCGAGATAGATATCAACGATGACCCGGACGGCAAGCTGTTGCCCGGAGCATATGTGGAAGTATCAATGCCGATCGGCGAGCAGCACGTGCTCATGCTACCCTCAAACACCTTGCTGTTCCGTCCGGAAGGCGTTTGGGTTGCCGTTCTGGGTGCGGGAGGCCGTGCACATCTCAAGCGGATCGAGATCGGCCGCGACTATGGCGCCGATATCGAGGTGCCAACCGGCATTTCCGAGGCGGATAAAGTGATACTCAATCCTCCCGTGACGCTGGCTGAAAACGATCTCGTCGCGGAGGCCGATGCGGTGGGAGAGCGGCCAGGGCTCACAGCGCGCGGCGCAGGTACCGGCCGCTGATACCACGTGCTACGCAGACGCTGCGGCTTCCACTCGCCTGAACTCGCGCGTGCCCAAAATCCAGAAAGGAAGCGAGAAAAGAACGCACGCGGCCGCCGTGACCACGCCGAATTCGCTCACCATCGTAATGTGCTGTCCGGCGCGCGCGCTCAGTGGATCAAACACGACCTGAATGAACAGGTTGTGTGAAGCATGCAGAGTGGCAGCCGGCCAGAGGCTTCGGGAGTCGAGCCGGAGCCAGGCGAAGACGCCGCTCATGGCGATGACACTGACCGCGAAAGAGGACATTTCAAATGCGGTGTCGCCGCCGCCATTGTAGGCGCTGAACACGAGTATCGGCACGTGCCATAGGGCCCAGAGCGCGCCGGTCAGGAGTGTTGCCGGCAAAAAGCCCATCGCTGCAGTGAGGCGTGGCGCGAGAAAACCGCGCCAGCCGATTTCCTCACCCAGGACGTTATCCATTGCGCCGACGAGGCCCGCCGTCGCGATCAGCGCAAGGGCGGCGAGCAGGCCCCATGGGGCGGAGAGGGCCTGGAAGCTCTCCGAAAGGACGATTGCATGCACCCCCTCAGCAGTCGGAAATCTTGCCAGCCCGAATGCGCCTGCGATGCCATAGGCGACACCGCCATAGCCAATCGGGAGCAGCAGCGCGATCAAGTGATGTTTGGTTGGGCCCCAGGACCAGCCGAGGCTTGCGAGAGGCTGGCCGGTGATCTTGAGGGTCAGAATCGCTGCGAGCGCGACGGACCACATCAGTGTGGTGACGAGGTGCGGTGTGAAGCCGAAGGCGATGATGGCGCCTTCGGTCATCAGCGCGAACGCGGCGATCAGGGCAAGAAACAGGAGAAGGCTGCGCCGCTGCAATTTTGAGCTACCTGGACGCATGGCAATGAGGTCTAGTTCGACCCGCGTCTGTTTGGCCGCTGCTACCATCATTGCTTCCCTGCCTGCGTTGAGTTGTTTTGCGTTACTGAGCGTGCTGCGCCCCTGACTCAGGCTGCATCAGCCTCCGTGGCTGTGATGCCAAGACGTTCAACAAGGGCTCTTCCGGCCTCGCGCACATGCGCCTCGAGCAGCTCACGCGCGCTCCTGTTGTCGCCGCGCTCAATGGCGTCGAGAATTGCCCGGTGCTCGGAGTCTGAGCGCGGCTGCCAGTCGAGCTTCTTCCAGGTCGCGAACAAAAAGCGCGCGCCACTGCGCTGAAGATCGCCAATTGACGCCATCAGCCGCGACATGCCGCAAGGAGCAGTGATCGCGAGATGGAAGCGCCGGTTGGCAGATTCCCATTCGGCAATCTGATCGCTGGCCTCGCCCGCAACGAGGGCCTGGTGCGCGGCATCGAGCTCCGCCCTGCCAAGACGGGGCAGGGCGTAATGCAACGCAAGCCCCTCCAGCGCAGCGCGCATTTCCGTCACTTCGAGGACCATGCCGGGATCGAGCTGTGAGACCCGCACGCCACAGCGCGGCTTGCTGATGACGAGCCCTTGAGCCTCGAGCTTCCGGAACGCCTCGCGGACCGGCACATGACTGGCTTGAAACTCCTCGGCCACATGGTCCTGCATCAGTCGAGAACCGGGGGAGAGCACGCCGCTGACGATCCGCTCTGCGAGCACCGCCGCGATACGGCCAGTCACAGACTGATCCATTTCAATGGCTTGCGCTGCAGGCGAGGTCGTGATATTCATAGATTATCTATAATCTACCCTTCGACGGCAGGTTTTGCAATGCGCCATCGTCCCGCCCGCCTGAAGCACATGGTCGGGATCGGGGTAGATCGGATGGGATCGATCGCCGACGCCTCTGGGGCGGACTTCCTCCGCCTCGAAAATCTGGACGTCGACATTCCCCCGGACGGGGACGCGGTTCTGCGCACGCAGCGCGCGGCAGGCATGGACGCCGACAACAGCTATCTACCTTTCGTAGGCCAGTGCCGGCTTCGGGACATTGCGGCCCGTCATGTTTCGCAGGCGTCGGGCATTGCCTATTCCGGAGAGCGCAACTGCGTCATCTCGGCGGGCGGTCTGTCGGGGATTCTCAACGTCCTGCTTGCGACGATCGAGGTCGGCGACGAAGTGATCGTTACCGATCCAACCTACGTCGGCCTCATCAACAGAATACGGCTGGCAAGTGCCACACCGAGATTCGCTTCATTTCAGTTCACGGCAGGAGGCAGGTGGACGCTTGATCGTGACTCAATGCGGCGCGCGGTGGGAAAGAAGACTCGCGCCATGTTGCTCATGTCGCCCTCGATGCCCTCAGGCGCCTATCTCGACGCCGAAGACTGGGCAGTGATTGCCGAGCTGTGCGTCGCCAATGACCTTCTGCTCATCCTCGACACCGCGATGGAGCGGCTTGTATTCGACGGCCGTCCAGTCCTCCATCCGGCGGCTCTTCCCGGAATGGCCTCGCGAACGATCACTGTCGGTTCGTCAGCCAAGGAGCTGCGCATGATCGGCTGGCGTGTGGGCTGGATCGTGGGGCCTGAAGAGCTCATGCCTGACATCGTCGCCGTGTCGCTTGCCAACGTGGTCGTGCCGGTCGGCATCGCGCAGGACGCGGTCGCTACAGCGCTGGAAAACTCCTACGCCTCGATCGGCGGATATGTCAGCGAGCTCCAGGTGCGGCGCGACACCGTCATGAACCAGCTCGAGGGGCTTCCGCTCGGGGCGCCAGATGGCGGGTGGTCGCTGCTGCTGCGCGTATCTGACTTCGGCATCGATGGCGAGGCGATGTCGCGCCGCCTGCTCGATCATGGCGTTTGCGCGACTGCGATGACGGGTTGGGGCGAAACCCACGGCGCGCAATACATCCGCTTCGTCTTTGCCAACGAGCCCATTCAGCGTCTTGAATTGCTCGGCGCGCGCGTGCGCAAAGCGCTCTCCATGTAAACGCAGCATGCGGCTGGCGTCTATATGGAACGGACCAGTCCGCCATCGACGCGGATCAGGGAGCCTGTGATGTAAGCCGCACGGTCGCTTGCCAGGAACGCCGCGACGTCTGCGAACTCTTCCGGTGTACCGTAGCGGCCGGCGGGAATCATGGCCACTGAGGTGGCGACTATTTCGGCCACTGTCTTGTTTTGTCTAACCGCCGCAGCCTGATCGATAGACTCGACGCGGCTCGTAAGAATGCGGCCGGGGATCAGCACATTCACTGTTACGCCCTGAGCTGCCACCTCCGTCGCCAACGTTTTCGACCAGCCCACGATAGAAGAGCGAATTGCATTCGAGATCACGAGGTTTGGAATAGGCTGCTCCACACCGGACGATGCGATAGTCAGGATGCGACCCCATCTTCGCTGGAGCATCGCTGGCACGAGAGCTCCCGTGAGCGCGAACAGTGAGACCGCCATCTGCTGGAACTGTTCGGTCCAGCGGTTTATTTCCACCGCGCACGCGGAAGCAGGTGGTGGCCCTCCGCTATTGTTCAAAAGAATGTCGATGGGTCCCTCGTCGAGAACCCGTCTCGCGGCGTTGATCACCTCGTCAGGCCTGGCAAGGTCGAGTTGCACTGAGTGCAGGCATGTACTCGCATCCGCATCCACAGAGGCACGAAGGTTTTCGATGCTGCGCACGTCGCGGGCTGCTCCATACACTGTGACGCCTTCGGCAAGCAGCGCCCTGGCAATGGCTGCGCCAAGGCCGCGACTGGCACCTAGAACCAACGCGCGGCGGTTCGCTATCCTCAGATCCATATCGATGATCTCCTGAAAGACGGGAAGCCCGGGCTACCTGGATGGCACCGGGAGAAGGGCCAACGAGTGGTCCGCAAAGATCGGCTGCGCATCGCTCTCATAGTATATGCGTGATCGGCCGGAACTATTTTTACATGTCCCTATAAACCCTTTTCGCCCCTCGCGCATCTTTACGCCTGACAAGAGGGAAAGCGCGGGAGCACCCATTGACCGACGGTCTCAATCCAACCGCCCTATGAGCTGCCGAGGCATGCTCAGGCCACGACACCTCTGCGTGCTGCTAGCCCTTGCCGCGGTAGGGGACTCGGTGTGGGCGAATGATTTGCTGGCCCTTTACCGGTTGGCACTGGCGAGGGATGCAGTACTCCAGGCAGCCACTTTCCAACGTGATGCGGCGATCGAGGCGCGGCCGCAGGCGATCGCGCAATTGTTGCCGCAAATCGGTGCTACCGCGAGCGCGGATCGCGAGCGGGAGGGACAGCTGGCGAGTGTGGCGACGACGGGGCGGGCGGCCAACTGCGTGCTGTCGGGGCAGCAAATGCAGTACTGCTATAGCTATACGCACGCCTATGGACTGACGCTGACCCAGACGCTTTGGAGCTTTGAGTCATTCAACCGCCTCAGGGAAGCCAATTCCCTCGCAGCGAGCGCGCAGGCCAACCTGCTCGAGGCGCAACAAAACCTGTTGCTCCGGGTTGCGACGGCGTATTTCGGAATTCTTTCCGCCCAAGATCAGCTAGCGACCAACAGACGTGCGCGGGAGGCGTTCGGTACCTTGCTCGAGCAGGCGAAAGTCCGCGAGCGTATCGGCACCAGTCCGCGCAGAGATGTCGCACAGGCACAGGCATTCTATGACGCCACGGAGCAGAGCGTCATCGACGCTCAAAACACTCTCGATGACGCCGAACTCACGATGACCGAGATCGTCGGTCCCTACAGCGCAGGGGTCGCCCCGTTACGAGAAGACATTCCGCTCACCGCTCCGGATCCAACATCGGTCGACGAGTGGGTCGCCTCAGCCAAACAAGATAATCCCGGGGTGCGAGCCGCGGCTTTGCAAGCTGAGGCTCGTGATAGAGACATTGCAGTTCAGCGCGGCAAGGGCTTGCCAACGCTCATGCTCACCGGCGGCAGCTCCCGCTCCTGGCAAGACTTGGCGTTTGGAGGCCAACAATCACTGGATACGGTAGGGCTGTCGTTCACCTGGCCTTTGTTCCAGAGCGGTGCCGTCTCTTCGGCAGTACGGCAGTCTCGGGCGCTGTATCGGCAGGCGGAGGCCCTCTACGACTCGACGCAACGAGATACGGAGCGATTGACGCGTGCAGCCTATCGTGGCGTCGTCACGGGAATCGTCCGTATCGGGGCAGCAAAACGCGCGGTCGAATCCGGGCGTGAATCGGTGGAGGCCAGTCAGCGCAACGTGGAGTTCGGCACCGGCAGCGTATTCGACCTCCTCAACGCGCAGAACAACTACTACGCCGCGCAGCGGGCCTACAGTCAGACGCGATACGACTATCTGACTGCATTACTCACACTGAAGCAACAGGCGGGTCGGCTCGCGGAGCACGATCTGGAAGGGATCGATGGATTGTTGGTCATGAATGAATTGAGAAAGCCCTGAGCTGCCTGCGATCATGAGCATCTCCCTCGACTCCAACAATACCAAAGCCAAGGTGCGTGACACTTCGGCGCAAGATATCAGTATCGATCCGAGCCAAGGAGCGCGCCGACGCCGATCGCGTGTTCTGCTCCTCGTTGGCGGAATAGCCGTGCTTTTCCTGGTGGTCGGGATAGTTGTCAAATCGTATGTCAATTCCAAGGTCATGGTGCCCCGAGCACGCGTGCGCATCGCCACGGTCACGCGTGGTTCGTTCATCCGTGACGTCGCCGCCGAAGGGGTCGTCGTGGTCGCTAACAGTCCGACACTATTCTCGCCAGCCATAGGCACCGTCACCTTCAACGTCGTAGCGGGCGCTCCAGTGATCCGAGGGCAAGTGCTTGCATCCGTAGACAGCCCGGAGTTGACGAACGAGTTGGCGCGCGAGCGCGCGACGCTTGATGGCCTCACGGTTTCGTTGGAGCGTCAGGCTATCGAGACCCACCGACAGATCCTGGAAAGCAAGCAGACCATGGACCTTGCAACCACCCAGGTTCGCGCTACCGAGCGCGAGCTCGATCGAATGAAGAGCGGACTCGACCAAGGCGTGGTCGCGCGTCGTGACCTGGACAAAGCACAGGACGCCCGCGATGACGCGAGGCTTACATACGACCATGCGGTCTCCAATGCACGCCTGCTGGAAAATAGTCTCGACTTCGACCTGAAGACGAAGCGAACGGATGTCGAGCGGCAGAAGCTTCTCGTAGCCGACCTCCAGCGTCGAGTAGAAGGGCTTACGGTTCGCTCGCCCGTAAAAGGGATGGTCGGCGCGCTTCTGGTAAATCAGAAGGCTGCGGTGACGGAGAACGCCGGTCTGCTCACCGTAGTAGACCTGTCCGCACTCGAAGTGGAATTCAGCATCTCGGAGTCATATGCGTCCGACCTCGCCATCAATATGGCGGCCGAAATCAACTACGCCGGAAAAAATTATCGAGGCACGGTGACTTCAATCTCACCGGAGGTGCAGCAGAACGAAGTCAAGGGCCGGCTGCGTTTTGCGGACCGGGTGCCATCGGGCGTGCGCCAGAACCAGCGCGTGAACGTCCGTATCATCCTCGATCGGCGCGACAACGTGCTCAAAGTCGAGCGCGGCGCCTTTGTCGATGCTGGCTCGGTCGCCTACCGCGTGCAGGATGGCGTGGCCATCCGGCAGCAGGTCACGTTAGGTCCAATGAGTGTAGGAGAGGTGCAGATACTCTCCGGACTCAACGCGGGCGATCAAATCATTGTGTCGAACGTCGCCGATTTCGGCGACGCGCCAGAAGTCCATTTGACCGACTAAACAGTCTGAGTGAAATCGCAAGGGAACCGGACATGATCGAAATGCACAACGTGAGCAAAGTGTTTCGTACGGACGTAGTGCAGACCTACGCGTTGCGGGATCTCAGCCTGAAAGTGGAGCCGGGTGAGTTCGTTGCGATCACGGGTCATTCCGGCTCAGGCAAGACGACTTTCCTGAACGTGGCGGGCCTGCTCGAGGAGCTCGATGGTGGCCGCTACACCTTCGATGGCCAGGATGTCAGTCGGCTCACCGACAACCAGCGCTCTCGTATCAGAAACGAGAAGATCGGCTTTATCTTCCAGGGATTCAACCTCATCCCGGACCTGAACGTCTATCACAACGTGGAGGCGCCACTGCACTACCGCCGCATGCCCGGGCCCGAGAGGCACAGGCGCATCGTAGCGGCCCTGGATCGAGTCGGACTGAGCACGCGCATGAAGCACATTCCGTCTCAGCTCTCGGGAGGCCAGCAACAGCGCGTGGCGATCGCTCGCGCCATCTGCGGCGATCCGAAGGTAATTCTGGCGGACGAGCCCACGGGAAATCTCGATACCACCATGTCAAACCAGATCATGGAGCTGCTCATCGAGATCAACACCGCGGGTACCACCATCTTGATGGTGACGCACAACCCGGAGCTCGCTCAGCGCGTGCACCGTCAGCTTCACATAGTTGACGGCAAGATCGACCAGGTCCATCAGTTCAAGCCGGTGCAGCCGTTGCACGCCGCTACTTCTGCGGCTGTTTGAGGATCGAGCCGTGCTACTCCACGATTTACGTCTGGCTATCCGCAGCCTCCGGCGCAATCCGGTCCTGAGTGCCCTCATGATCGCCGCAATCGCCGTGGGCATAGCGACAGCCATGATCGCCATTACCTTGTACCACGCGCGCGCCGGTCATCCTATTCCGTGGAAAGAAGACAAGCTCTTCGCAGTTACGCTCGACACGCGAGATGACCAGCCACCGCAAAGCTTCGAACGTCATCCGGAATACCCGCCGTTTCAGCTGTCCTACCGTGACGCACGCGCTCTCTACTCCTCGACCATTCCGGTGCACACGGTGATGATGTACAGATCGGGTCAAGTCGTGACGCCGGAGAACAAGAACGTGAAGCCCTTCCGGGCTTCGACGCGACTGACGACAGCAGATTTTTTTACGATGTTCGACGTTCCGTTCATTTACGGGAGCGGATGGTCGCGCGCAGAGGACGACGCGCCGGGCGCTGTCGTCGTCCTCTCGAAATTCATGAATCAAAAAATATTCGGAGGCGGCAACAGCATAGGCCGTGAGGTCGTGCTCGATGGCCGTCCATACCGGGTCATTGGTGTTTTGGCCGCATGGATGCCGCGGCCGAGGTACTACGATCTCAACGGCTGGGGCGGCTGGGAGATCCCCGAGGAGGTTTTCATACCGTTCGGCTGGATGCGGACGGGTAAATTCTCACCGTACGGAAATGTCAGTTGCGTCAGCAAGAACGCGAAAGTCGAAGGGTGGGATTCCCTGCTGACCCAGGAATGTGTATGGCTGCAGTACTGGGTGGAGTTTCGCAACCGCACGGACCGGGACCGGTACCAGATCTTCGTGGACAATTACACGAATGAGCAACGTCAGCACGGACGATTTCCACGCAAGAACAACAATCGCATCGTCGACGTGCAGACCTGGTTGGCAATGTGGGATGTCATAGGCGATGACAGTCGCATTCAGCTTGCACTCGGCTTCGTGTTTCTCGGTGTCTGTGTGCTCAACACCCTGGGCTTGATGTTGGCGAAGTTTCTGGCTGCTGCGCCGATCTCGGGCCTGCGGCGTGCGCTCGGTGCGCGTCGCATGGATATCATCCGGCAGCACCTCATCGAAGTCATTGTAGTAGGACTGCTCGGCGGTGCGGTCGGCATGGGGCTGACGTTCGCAGGATTGGGCTTGCTGAAGGTACTGATGTTCTCGAGCAGGCTGGCTCACTCCAACAATCCGGACCGCATCGCTCTCATCCAGTCGTTCGTACACATGGACATCCCGGTGATGGTGGCAGCCATTGCGCTCTCATTGCTCGCGGGCGTCCTGGCGGGGCTGTATCCGGCGTACAGAATCGGGCGAATGGCGCCTGCGACATTTCTCAAGACTCAGTAGATCGAAAAAGGGGAACGGAGATGGAAATTCGCGCGCTACTGAGCGCCATGTGGCGCAACAAGACCGGCCCGCTCCTGGTGGCCTCACAAGTCGCCCTGACGCTCGCCGTGGTTGTGAATATGGCTTATATCGTCCAGGAGAAGCTGGCAGACGCCAGCAAGCCAACAGGGATCGATTTGCACAACACGTTCTGGATCACTACAGCGGCGAATACGTCCGACTACAATTATCCCGCTGCCGTGAAGGCGGATCTCGCCTACCTGAATTCCCTGCCCGAGGTCGTGGCGGCTTCTCCGGTCAACAACCTGCCGCAGACCTGGTCGAGCATGGACCTGCCATTCGCCTCGAGCCCGGAACAATTGCAGGTTCCCAACGGCGGGGTGCCGGGTACGGTCTATTTCGGAACCGAGAAGCTCATAGACGCACTGGGCTTGAAACTCGTCGCGGGCCGGAATTTCGACTCCGGCACGGTGATGCCGCCTGGCGCGGACTTCGCCGCAACAGAGGCTGCGTGGGCGCCCGAGATGATTGTCACTCAGGTGATGGCGCAGAAGCTCTTTCCCAACGGGGATGCACTGGGAAAGACCGTCTACGCCGGCCTCATCAACAAGCCCGCCGTGATCGTCGGCATCGTCGATCTCATGCGCGCCAATCCCTACCCCTCGCAGTTCGAAATGTTCGCTACGCAGATCGTCATCGTACCGATCATTCCGCCCGGTCCGGGCAGCAACTATGTCGTGCGTACGAAACCTGGACGGCGGAATCAGCTGATGGCGGAGCTCGACAAAACTTTTGCCGATTTGCAGCCCGGGCGATTCATCGAGCGCATGGAGGCTTACGATCGCACTGCCGCGGACTCCCGGGAAGGTTATCGTGCAAGTGCCGTCATGCTCTCCGTGGCAACGTTTTTCGTGGTGCTGGTGACTGTAGTAGGTATCGTGGGCCTGGCCGCGTTCACCGTCGCCACACGCACCAAGCAACTCGGTACGCGTCGTGCGGTGGGTGCGCGCAAGTTTCACATTCTCCGCTACTTCATCGTCGAGAACTGGATCATTACCAGTGGCGGGATAGTTGTCGGCTGCATTCTGGCTTTGGGCGCAGGAGTACAACTCAGTCGGATGTACATGATTCCACGCGTGCCCCTCTACTACCTCGTAGGCGGTGTGCTGCTGCTCTGGATGGTCGGATTACTCTCGGTGCTGGTACCAGCACTTCGGGCTGCTTCTATTTCGCCCGCGGTTGCGACGCGTACTGTCTGAACGACCTTGGCGTGGTTCCGATCCCAAGCTCGAGCGAGGCCGCCGCGTGATTCAGGGTGGGTTGACGAGGGCCCGCCTCCCGGCGCTACATATGCCGCTGTCATGCAAACCAGAGCACATTGGGAGGCAGTCTACGGTCGGCGCCCGTCGACCGAAGTCAGTTGGTACGAAGCGTACCCGGGCAAGTCGCTCGAGCTCATCCGTGCGACTGGCATCGCATCCGACGCGCCGCTCATCGATGTCGGCGGCGGCGCCTCATTCCTCCTCGACGAATTGCTGCGGCAAGGGTTTTCCGACCTGACTGCGTTGGATATTTCCGCCACCGTGCTCGCCACACTGCACGACCGGCTACCGAAAGCGCCGCACGCCAAAGTCAGTCTGCTGCAGGGAGACGTCACGACCTTTCGGCCCGAGCGTCAATACACGTTGTGGCACGATCGTGCGGTATTTCACTTTCTGACCCAACCGAGCGACCGGGCGCGCTATGTTGAGGTTCTGCGCAGCGCGGTTGCCCCGGGCGGCCATGTCATTGTCGCCACATTCGGACCGGAAGGACCTGAGCGCTGCAGTGGCTTGCCGGTCCAGAGGTATGACGCAACAAGCTTGACGCAGGCCTTGGGAGGCGAATTCCGGCTGCTCCATGCGGAGCTCGTCGAGCACCGCACTCCAGCCTGCGTGACGCAACAATTCCTCTATACCCGATATCAACGCGCATGCTGAGGTCAGCGTATGGCAACAAACACCCGACGCCTCACCTACGAGCTGGAGCACGCACCGCGAGTTGGCACGCCCGATCCCGAGCGGCGGAGCTCCCCCATCCAGACCGACCCCGAGCAATCATACGAGTTGCTGCGTGAGCAGGTGGGGGACGAGGCCGGAGGCTGCTATTTCAATGACGAGTACTACAGAAACGGTAGCGACGTGCTGAGCGGCACCACCTACTACCGCTGCGAGCGCGGCATCTGGGTGGAGATCGGAACCCAGGTTCCCACGGAGCCCTAGTTCCACACCCCGCTCGGCGGCGGCTCGAGCAGTCGGCCTCACAGCAGGCCGAGGCCGACCCTTTTTGCCCCATTGCTACGGCTCTCGTCGGGTCGTCAATACACCCGTCTCATACGTGGCCGAGCTCCAGGGCGCCAAGAGCTCAAACTTCGCCTCCGGCGAGCAATGGTCGAAGTTGATGGTGAAGGACACGCTCGCCTTGCCGGCCGCGGGGATGTCCCCGAGTACGACCGGGAAAGCGGTAGGCGACATCACTGTCGCTCGGCACGGGCGTCCCCACACCTGGACCAAGGCGAACTTATCGATCCGTGTGTCATAGGCAATAGCGTTGCCCGGGTTGGTCGCGGTGACCGTCCAGACTCGCGCGCTTTGCGGTCCGGTCTGGCTGGTGAGTGCGAATGACAGCCCGAACCCCGGCAGCTGCGTCTTGTCGACCATGCCCCAATATTCCGGCTTCGCCTGCAGCTGCGGATCAAAGGGCAAGGGCAGGTCGAGTCGATTGATGGGAAAACCGTCGAGCCACGTATTGTCATCCGCGATGCCCCAGAACGTGACCGCGTCCAGCTTGCCTTTGAGATTGCGCAAGAGAGTGAACATCTTCTGGAAAAGCCAACCCTGCGCCGCGATGAGGGCAGGGGGCACACTCCCATCATTCGCTCCGTAGTTGGAAGTGTTGTCACCGGCCTTGTAGACACTCACGTCGAGCTCGGTGATCTGCTGATGCACCTTCGGGAAGATGGCGTGCAGCTGCTCGATGGTCTTGAAGATGTCGAACGGCGCCGGGTTGTCGATATGGTTGTGCATCTCGTGCCCGATGCCGTCGATTGGAATGCCACGGGCACGCAAATCCTTGACGACCTTGATGAGACACTGCAGCCGGTTGCTGTCGGTCGTACTGAAGTCATTGATGAAGAGCTGCGTGCCGGCGGGCGCGAACTGCCGGGCTGCCTGCAGGGCAATATCCATATATTTCGCGCCCAACACCCGGTAGAACGGTCCGTGGGTGAGACAGTCCGGCTGGCCCGGGTCCAGCGGCTCGTTGACGACATCCCAGACGTAGATGGCGCTGCCAAAGTGCTGCACCTCGCTCATGATGTGGTTCTGGATCCGCTGGGTCAGCAAACTCACATCCGCCGGGTTCGCTGCGGACAATGGCGTGACACCATCGGACTCCAGGAAAACCCAGCTCGGCGTCTGCCCGCCATTGGCCCAGACGAGATTGTGGCCCCGTATCAACATATTGTGGGCCTGGGCGAACGCGACTTCGCTGTCGGCGGCGGTGAAGTTGAATTGCCCTTCGGTAGCTTCCACCGAGCTCCACTTCATGTCGTTGCCGGAGACGATGCTGACGAAGTGCTTGGTCAACAGCGCTGCGTGGGGCCCCGATAAGTCACTGGGATCCACCTCCGCGCCGACCGGGAAGAACTGGGCGAGCGTCTGGGCAATAGAGGGAATATCCTGTTGGATCTGTACGGGCGGCAGGAACGTCAGCGTGAAGTCGTCGATGTAGAAGTCCTGGCTACCGCTATTGGATTCGACATACAAGGATGCTTGGCCGGGGTCGTAGGCGAACGCCATGGAATACGTGGGGACTTTCAGCAAGACCCAGGTGTTCAAGGGCACCGGCGTGTTGGGCACGACCGTGTGGAAGCTCGTTGTCCCGGCGAGGGTGGTCTGCAAGCTCACCCGGATGGTGTCGGCCTGGGTCGCAGTGGGAGCGAGTTTTACCCATATCTTGATCAGGTACTGCGAGCCGTTGTACATCTTGTCCGCGACGTTGATCTGGGGTCCGTCGAAGGCCGCCGCGCGATTCGTGACGAGCAGGCTATGACCGCCGCTGTGCGCGTCCGCTGTCGAGTTCGTGACCGTCGAGCTGATGCGAGCGCTCCACCCGGCGAGGCCGCCATCCTCGAAATCACTGGTCAGCCCTGAATTATCCTGCGGACCGCCCGGCGGGCCGGCGATCTGGGTGATGACCACAGCATCTAGATAGAACGACTGCGCCGAGGTCGGCCCGACCAACTGTGCATACAGAACCATGGAGGTTGCCGTGGTGCTGATCGTGTAGGCCCCGCCGATTTGCGCCCACGCTGAATCGGTCACCGGCACCTGGAAATTCCCGACGGTGTCGAAACATGTGCCGCCCGAGCAACCCGGATCCTGACGCATGACCGTGAAGTTCGCGTCGGCGGCAGCCTCGCCGGTAGTCAGAATGACGTGACCGGTAACGGTGTAGGTCGCACCAGGTACGAGCCCCGTCAACTGAATGCTCGGTCCACTCGAGCTGCCACTGGAGTTGGTGGTGGTCAGCAGACTGTGTGTTCCCGCAAAAGCCACCGCAGTGGAATTCGCGGGCGCGCTGGCGCCATTGAAGGAGCTCCAGCCCTGGGCTGTGCCATCCTCAAAGTCGTACTGGGCGGCGACCTGCGCGCCGGCAGGTCGACTACAGAGTAGGAGCAGCACAGGCAAAGCGCCGCAGATCAACCCCCAGCGGCGCCAATCGACAGTGACGAGGAATGCGGCTCGTGCGCGTTGAAACATCATGTTTCCCCCTCCCAAGCGCAACGGCGCCACCGGCTATGTCATATGGTTGGTAGCGCTATCATTTGACCATACTCCCGCCTCAGGCGAATTGTCAATTGGCCCTCGGCGGGAACGGTTGGTTTGGCCGCGTTGGTCGACCGGTCAGGATGTCACATCGACCGTGGCCTTCTCGAGGCTCACCGAGTCAGGTCCCACCATGATTTCAAACGTGCCAGGCTCCACGACGTGCCGCATGTGCTCGTCCCATACGGAGAAAGCTTCGCGATCGAGCGTGAACTGCACGGTCGTCGTTTCTCCGGGCGCAAGACTTACACGACGAAAACCTTTGAGCTCTTTCACCGGCCGGGTGACGGAACTGACGGTCGCGTGCAAATACAGCTGCACGACCTGATCGCCAGCGACTTTGCCAGTGTTGCGAACGTCCACAGCGACCGTCACAGGTTGGTCAGCACTGACATGCGTGGCCGACAGGCGCGGCGGACCGATGAGGAAGGTCGTGTAGGAAAGGCCGAAGCCAAATGGGAACAAGGGTTCCGCGGAGTCGAAGAGATAACCGCGGTGCGCGCTGGGTTTATAGTTGTAAAACATTGGCAGCTGCCCAACGGACCGTGCCACCGTGACCGGCAGCTTGCCACCGGGGTTGGCGTCGCCGAACAGGATATCGGCGAGCGCGGTGCCACCTTCCTGACCTGGATACCACGCTTCGAGCACGCTGTTGGCTTTCTGGACGATCTCCGGGATGGACAGTGGGGCTCCGTTGATGAGAACCACGACAACGGGCTTGCCCAGAGCGAACAGCGCTCGCGCCAGATCGTCTTGTTGCGCGACCAGTCCGAGAGTGGCGCGATCACCCAGATGATTACCGGCCCAGCCTTCGCGGCTGGTCGCACCGCTGCCGCCAATGACCAGAACGATCTCATTGGCGCTGCGTGCCACTTCAACCGCCTCCTTGATCCGGCCGAGGTTCTCCTCCTTGTTCGCCAGCACGACCTCGTCCGTGTACCAGTCCCCTTTGTCGGTCAACCGCACACCTTCAGCGGTGACGATGCGCACGCGGTTGCCTACCTTCGCCTTGATCCCGTCGAGCACACTGACCGAGTGCGCCGGCACGTTGGAGTAGCCCCCGAGCTGTACGACAGCTGCGTTGGGTCCGATGACGGCCAGCGTCTGGAGACCATCGGCATGTAACGGCAAGGTGCCGTCGTTTTTCAGCAGGATAGTCGTTTTACGTGCCGCTTCGGCGGCCAGCGCCCGGGCTTGCGCATTGTTCGTGATTTTCTCGGCGTAGGCCGCGTCGGCATAGGGATTTTCGAACAAGCCGGCGCGGAACTTCATGCGCAGCATGCGCCGCACGGCAGCGTCGATCTCCGCCTGGGTCACCAGTCCGGCGGCGAGAGCGGCAGGCAGCTTGGAGTAGGCCTCGCCGTCAGGCAGGTCGAAATCCACACCGGCATGCAGGGCCCGAGCGGCCGCATGGGTCAGGTCCGGCTCGACGTGATGCAGCTGCTGCAGCTGTTCGATCGCTTCGTAGTCACTGTCGACCGCGCCGGTGAAACCCATTTCCCCGCGCAGAATGTCATGCAACAGCCAGTAATTGGCGTGCGAAGGGATACCGTCGATTTCGTTATAGGACGGCATGACATTCAGTGCGTGGGCGGTACGGATAGCGGCGGCAAACGGCGGAAAGAACACCTCGCGTAAAGTGCGCTCCGAGACAGTGGCGGGCCCGGTGTTGGTACCGCTCTCGGGCTGCCCATGGCCCGTCATGTGTTTCAAGGTAGCGTACACCCGTCCCGGTGCCAGGACGTCAGAATCGCCCTGGAAACCACGGACGGCTGCAACGCCCAACTGACTCACCAGGTACGGATCCTCCCCATAGGTTTCCTCGATGCGGCCCCAGCGTGGATCGCGGGCAACGTCCACGACCGGCGCCAGGGCCAATTGCACGCCCCGTGCCCGCATTTCGCGCGCGGCGACCGTGAAGACGCGCGTCAGCAGTTCCGGGTCCCACGAGCTCGCCAGGGCAATCGCCTGCGGAAAGCTCGTCGCGCCGCGTGCAACATAACCGTGCAAGCCTTCTTCATGGAACAACACGGGTATTCCGAGACGAGTCTCATTCACCGCATAGTGTTGTATGGCATTGACCAGGGCAACGGTTTGGCGGGCGTCACGATAAGGCTCCGTCAAGGGATCGCCGCTGCCGTGCAGGTCGCTGGGACGTGCCACCTGTCCGATACCTGCCGGGAACACCCGGCGTGCGTGCGCCGGATCAAACTGTCCGGCCGAGTCGAGGAACTCCTGCTTGCGGTTCCAGATGCAGCTGAGCTGCGCGATCTTCTCCTCGAGTGTCATGCGGCCCAACAGATCATCGACCCGTTGCTCCAACGGAGCTTGCGGATTCCGATAGAGCGGGGTGTCAGGGTGGGGCCGTGCCGCCGCGGCCATGCCACCGAGCGTCCCCGTGGCGACCAGAACAACAGTAACTGCTTGACTGACCAGCCGGCGCGCGCGCCGGACGGCCGCTCGAGAACGTCGCATCGATGCCCCCTCAAACTTTATCTGTTCCGAGATATTGCACTCTTGGTGCTGGTAGCGCTATCATATTTTCGGTGCGGCGGGTCCCCCCTGATCCCAACCGCATTGTAGCTCGCGCCCGGCATGGTGGTGGTGCCCTTGGCTGCCTCATGCCGGGCCATCCTTTTTGGGGGCCCAGCCGTCATCACCGGCATGTTGGTGACCTGGGCGACGCGATCCCGGGCGCGTACGGAAAACACAACGCCTCGTAGTAGGCGAGATCATGTTCGGGAGGCGTATCCCCCACCGGTACGGGCAGATGGGAGAGAGACTGCCAATAAGCGATGCTCGCGTCCCGCCACCACCGCGCTTCCTTCTCCTGGATCGCCAAGAACGCGCTCACTTGCGTGTAACGCTCGCTATCGATCTTTCCCGCGAGGCTCGCCCATACCGCGCGCATGTCGATGACGGCCTTCACGCCCTGCGTGTAGTGGGCCACGAGCTCTTCCCACAACGTGCGCCCCGAACGCATGCGGTAATCCCAGGGAACATGGTGAAACCAAAGCAACAGGTCATCCGGAACCTGTTTGATGTCGCCGAACCGTGCCGCCACCGGCGGAGCATACTGTGCCACGGCATTGCTCCCTGTTGCTGTGCGGTCGAAACCAATTCCTCTTGCATCGGCACGGTTGAAATACACGGAAGTCCAATCCGCGCGGGGTCCTCCGGATACCCACGGTCCGGGGCCGTAATGTGTGTTCCGCGCCATCTGATGGTGTAGCCCCAGTGGTGTCATGTAATCGACAGCGGCTTCGCGCGAGCCCATCATCATCGTGACAACCGGAACGACGAACGAGTCATCGTTCGAGAACGTCATCCGCACCCATTCTGCGGCGATATCCCGCGCGGAAGCTTCGGGGTCCCAGGCCAACCTGCCGAAGACATACCAATTGGCCTGGTCGAAGTGGGAGCCGCTCCAGTTCCGATCGGTGCCGATGTTGGCGACACCTGCCATAGCCGTCGGCACAGTGCCGAACAGGGACCCATCGATGACCTTGGCCACGGTGGACCCCTTGCCGCGCGCGTAGGTGTCAGAGCGCAACGTCTCTTCGAACAGCGGCCCGAGATATACCAGGTGCGTGGCAAAGCCGAGATACTCCTTGGTGATCTGCACCTCCAGCATGACCGGGGTATGGGGCATCGCGCCGAACAGGGGGTGGAAGGGCTCGCGCGGCTGAAAATCGATGGGCCCATTCTTGACTTGCAGCAACACGTTCTTCTGAAACTTGCCATCCAGCGGCACGAACTCGTCGTAGGCCTGCTTGGCACGATCATCCGGCTGCAGCTGTGAGTACACGAAGGCGCGCCACATGATGATCCCGCCATGAGGAGCAACGGCCTGCGCCAGCATGTTGGCGCCATCTGCATGGGAGCGGGAATAATCCTGCGGGCCCGGCTGTCCTTCCGAGTTGGCTTTCACCAGAAAGCCGCCGAAATCGGGGATCAACGTATAGATCTCGTCCGCCTTGGCGCGCCACCAGGCACGCACGCGCGGATCCAGGGGATCCGCTGTCTCGAGTCCGCCGATCTCCAGGGGGGCACTGAAGCGCGCGCTCAAATAGACGCGCAGTCCGTAGGGGCGCAACAGATCGGCCAGCGCGGCCAATTTATGAAGGTAAGGTGTCGTCAGACTGACAGCGCTGGCATTTACGTTCGTAAGGACTGCTCCGTTGATTCCGATCGAGGCACAGGCGCGCGCGTAATCGGTGTACCGGGGGTCCAGGTAATCCGGCAGCTTGTGCCAATCCCAGATCGACTCACCGGCATAGCCTCGCTCGACAGTGCGATCGAGATTGTCCCAGTGATCGAGAATACGCCGCTGGATCCGGGGGCCCGATGAGATGTCGAGGTGCTCCAGCGGCTGGTGGGTCTGCAAAAGCCTCAGGAAATGGAACGTCCCATAGAGCACACCGATGTCGGTCTCCGAAGCAATCACAGTCAGCTGGTGGCCCTTGTCGGTCAGGCTATGGATGACGTAACCCTCCGGGCCCGCGCGCTCGAGATCCAACCGCGCTCGCGCGATGAGCGGCGATGATCGCGGGGTACCAAAAACGACGGCGCCATCCTGCGTTGGCTCGGAGGGAGCGCTCGGAGCCAGGCCCAGCAGCCCGCCAAGCCCGCGAGAGAGCTCCGCCTGGGCAATTGCGAGTGTTTTCGAGGACGAGTGGGGCGCCACGAGCTCGCTCGCCTCGTGTCGATAGTTGGCCACCCAGTCGGGATCCAACGTGCGGTATCGCAGCCATAGGTCATAGCCGTCTTCGGCATGGGCCCCAGGCAGAGCGGCCATGTAGAGCAGCAGGGCGAGGAGGCAGGCGATCGATCTCATGGGCGCCGATGGTACCGCTACCAAAAAAGGTGCGCTAACGGTGTCGTGCGCACTCTTGCCGGGCATCGCGTACCACTGCGGTCGATCATCGGCCACGAATTCGATCCTGGGAGTCGATCATGCACCTTAGGTTTGCGACGCCACCCATCGACAACCGATGCGGCGCAGCTACTTCCATTGCTACAATCATTGCCTCGTTTACCGTCGAGGTCAGTAGTGAAAAGAACGCCAAGACGGCGCCGTAACGCGGTGACCATGCATGAAGTTGCGAAACACGCGGGTGTCTCGCCCATGACGGTCTCGCGCGCGTTGAGTGGGGACGCTCATGTGGAGGCGGCCACGCGGCAGCGCGTACAAGCCGCGGTGAAAGAGCTCGGATACTCGCCGAACGTCGCCGCACGCAATCTCGCACGAGCCGCTTCGCTCCACATTGGCCTGCTCTACAACAATCCGAGCGCCGCCTATTTGAACGAGCTGCTGGTGGGTGTCCTGGAGCAAAGCAGCCAGATCGGCTGTCAGATCGTGCTGGAAAAGTGCGGCGCGCGCAACGAGCGAGCGGTCATCGAGCGCCTGCTGCGCGACGATGTCGGCGGCATCATCCTGCCCCCACCGTTGTCCGATTCCAACATCGCGCTGGAGGCCCTGCGAGCCGCGAAGATACCCTTCATCTCCGTTGCCACGGGGCGACCGGAGGCCGAGGGATTGTCGGTACGAATCGACGACATGGAGGCCGCAGCGGCCATGACGCGTCACCTGCTGTCACTGGGACATCGCGACATCGGCTTCATCGTTGGTGCGCCGAACCAAACCGTCAGCGCCCAGCGTCAGGCGGGCTTCGAGACTGCCTTGCGGGAGGCGGCCGTGCCCGTGCGGCCCGAGTGGGTCAAGCAGGGCTCCTTCACGTATCGGTCCGGCCTGGATGCGGCCGAGGAGATACTCAGCGTAAGCAACCATCGCCCGACCGCGATTTTTGCAAGCAACGATGACATGGCGGCCGCCGCAATGGCCGTAGCGCATCGTATGCATTTGGATGTACCCAAAGACTTGACGATCGTCGGCTTCGACGATACGCCGCTCGCCACCACCATCTGGCCCGCTCTGACGACCGTGCGCCAACCCGTAGCCGCGATGGCTCGCAAGGCAGTAGAGCTGCTGCTGGAGGAAATCCGCTTGCGCCGGCTCGGGGAGACACTCGGTCCGGTGCAACATGTCATGAATTTCACGCTGGTGAAACGCGATTCATCGGCATCCATCTGAGCGCCCCGCTCGGCGGCGCACATAAATCCCAAGATCGGCCGGAACGGGCACGCGTTTTGAATTGACGCCCGGCTTTTGATAGCGCTACCATGCGGCAGCCGTCGAGCATGCCTAGGTGGCTCAAGCAAGCGGCAACTGAGGGGGTCATGGGGAAGAGCAACTCTTCGCTGGTCACGGGTGTAACGTTTGTCGCGACGTTGGGTGGGCTGCTATTTGGTTATGACACCGCTGTCATCTCCGGCGCCGTCAGTTCCATCGACGCGAATTTCATCGATCCGCAACATCTTTCCGAAACGGCGCGCAGCAGCCTGTCGGGTTGGACGGTCTCGAGCGCGCTGCTCGGCTGCATCATCGGTGCGATCGTTGCGGGCTGGGTTTCGAAGGCGATTGGACGCAAGGGCGGAATGCTGATCGCCGGCGCACTGTTTCTGATCTCCGCCGCCGGCTCCGCCTATCCCGAATTCGGCCTGGGTCCTATCGGCGGCATGGGACCGACAGCGCTGACACCGTTCATTCTGTACCGCATCCTGTGTGGCATCGGAGTGGGTATCGCCTCGATGCTATCGCCGCTCTACATCGCGGAGATCGCACCCAGTCAGATCCGCGGCCGCCTCGTGTCTTTCAACCAACTGTCCATCGTGCTGGGCATGCTGTTGGTCTATTTCGTGAACGCATGGATTGCCGAACAAGGCAGCGAGGCCTGGATCCACAGCACCGGCTGGCGGCTGATGTTGCTTTCGGAAGCCGTTCCTGCGGTGTTGTTCATGATCCTGCTGACTTTTGTTCCCGACACGCCGCGCTGGTATGTGATGAAAGGTCGCCTGGAGGATGCGCGCTCGGTGCTGAGCCGCCTGGTAGGTGATGCGGAGGCGCGCACCACGCTGGTAGAGATCCAGGAGTCTTTGACAGTCAGCGACAATCCCGCCGGCGTCAGCCTCCTGGCTTTCGGCCCATTGGTCATTGTCGCAGGTATCCTACTGTCGGCATTTCAGCAGTTCGTGGGTATCAACGCCGTTCTCTACTACGCGCCCTTGATGTTCAAGAACCTCGGCGCCTCCACCGACTCGGCAATGTGGCAGACCGTCATCGTAGGTCTCGCGAACGTCCTCTTCACGGTCGTCGCGATCCTCACCGTGGATCGACTCGGCCGTAAGCCGCTGTTGATTATCGGCGGCCTGGTGATGGGCGTCGCCATGCTCACGCTCGGGTTTCAATTCAAGGCGAATGCCGAGGGCACCGGTCCATTGATTGCCGCGATCCTCTACATCGCAGGTTTCGCGCTCTCGTGGGGTCCGGTCACCTGGGTGTTGCTGGCGGAGATGTTTCCCAACTCCATCAAGAACCGCGCCATGGCGATCGCGGTCGCCGCGCAATGGATCGCGAATCTGTTCGTATCCTGGTCTTTCAAGGTCCTGATCGGCAATTCCGCGTTGAACGCGCTCTTCAATCACGGCTTCCCCTACTGGATGTATGGAGTGATGAGCTTCCTGGCCGCAGGGTTCGTGTATCTCTACGTGCCCGAGACGAAGCGCCGCACCTTGGAGGAAATTCAGAATCTGTGGACGGGCCATGAAGCCGCTGCTACCCCCGCGGTCAAACAGCCGGCGGCGAGTTGAGCGGATGCGCTGTCGCCGATGACGATGGTTGAAGGTTTACTCGTGCTACAGCACCAGCAGACGCGTCTCACGCTGGACCCGAGGCGAGGCGGCGTGATCCGCGATCTCACTTGGCGCGACCACGCTATTTTGCGTCCGACGCTTCCGGAAGAAGGTGATGATCCGTTTCAGACGGCGTGCTTTCCCATGGTGCCCTACGTGAATCGCATCGCCGGCGGCCGTTTCGCATTTGGGGGGCACGCCGTGCAGTTGGCGAGGAACTGGTCGCAGGACCCACACCCGCTGCATGGCCAGGGCTGGCGCGCCTCCTGGGCGGTCAGCGCGGCCTCCAAGTCGAATGCGACGCTGCGCTTCGAGGGAGGGGGCGACGAATGGCCCTGGAAGTATAGTTGCGAGCAGCGCTTCCAACTTCTACCCGAGACGGTCTCGGTGGAGCTGTTACTCCACAACCTGAGCAGCGAGCCCATGCCGGCGATGTTGGGTTTGCATCCCTATTTCCCCAACTCCCGCGACGCGCAATTGCATGCGCAGTTGCCGCGCGTCTGGCTGACCGACTCGGAGGCGTTGCCGACGCAGGAGACCGAGACTCCCGCCGGCTGGAATTTCGACCCGGCGCGACCGGTGAGTGCCTCTGCCCTCGATCACGGCTTTGCGGGCTGGAACGGAGTCGCCTTGTTGAGCTGGCCGGAGCACACCGTGACCGTCAGGGCTCCGGACTGCCGATTCCTGCATGTCTATACGCCAGCGGGAAAGGACTTCTTCTGCATCGAGCCGCAGACTGCGCCGCCGGGCGGGCTGCGCCGCGATCCCATTGAAGCGAGTGTCGTAGCTCCAGGCGGGCGCCTGACCATGCGAGCTCATTTTTCGTTTGGAGCCACCTAGTGTATCTGGGCATCGACATCGGTACCTCGAGCGTGAAAGCCATCCTGATCGACCAGGGCGGGGCGATCGTGGCGCAAGGCTCCGAGTCACTCACGGTCAGCCGACCAGCGCCAGGCTTTTCCGAGCAAGATCCCGAGGCCTGGTGGCGTGCTACGGTCGGCGCGGTAAGGAGCCTGCCACCAAGCGAGCGCGCGGCGGTACGTGCCATCGGTTTGAGTGGCCAAATGCACGGGGCAACTTTGCTCGATGCGAAGGACCGGCCACTGCGGCCCGCGATCCTCTGGAACGACGGCCGCTCCGCGCGTGAGTGCCTCGATCTCGAGCATCGCGAGCCCGGCGCGCGCGCGATTACGGGCAATATCATGATGCCGGGCTTCACCGCCCCGAAGCTCCTGTGGGTGTCCCGTCATGAGCCCGAGATTTTCGCTCGCACGGCGAGCGTGCTGTTGCCGAAGGATTATGTCCGTCTGAGGCTGACAGGCGAGAAGGTCAGCGATATGTCGGATGCCTCCGGGACCGCGTGGCTGGACGTCGGGCAACGCGACTGGTCCGATGCTCTGCTGGCCGCGACCGGGCTCAAGCGTAGTCATATGCCGAGGCTCGTCGAAGGGACCAGCGCCTCGGGTACCGTGACAGCAGCGGCTGCCGAGGAGTTGCAGCTATCGCGAGTCGTCGTCGCTGGCGGTGGCGGCGATAACGCCGCGAGCGCAGTCGGGTTGGGTGTGGTTTTGCCCGGCCAGGCGTTCTTGTCGCTCGGCACCTCCGGTGTGTTGTTCGTGGTAACGGATCGCTTCCGCCCCAATCCCGATCGGGCCGCCCACGCATTCTGTCATTGCCTGCCGAACCGGTGGCACCAGATGTCGGTCATGTTGACCGCGGCCAGCGTGGTCGACTGGGTTGCGCAACTGACAGGCACGACAGACCTGGTTCGTCTCGTCGAGGCAGCGGAGGCGCGCGGACTGACGCGGCATTCGCCCTTCTTTCTGCCGTATCTCTCGGGCGAGCGCACCCCCCATAACAATCCCGACGCGCGCGGCGTCTTCTTCGGAATCCGCCCCGACACCACTCCGGCGGATCTGACGGCAGCCGCTCTCGAGGGTGTAGCCCTTGCGTTCGCCGACGGTTTGGATGTGCTGGTTGAAAAGGGCGGTACCGTAGGTGAGATCAGTGTTACCGGCGGCGGCGCGCGTTTGAAATACTGGGGACAACTGTTGGCCGCCGCTCTCAACCGTCCGTTGGTCTATCGCCAGGGGGGCGAGGTCGGCGCCGCTCTCGGCGCGGCGCGCTTGGCACGTCTCGCCTTGAGCGGTGAGCGCGCCGAAGACGTGTGCACGGCGCCCCCGATCGATCGGGTCGTGCAACCCGATACCGCGTTGGCCTCGCTGCTCGCTATCCGCCGGCGCACCTTTGCCCGCATTTACCAGGATCTCAAGAACGTTTTTGTGGAGTATTCAGCATGACTCTGTTTTCAAGCGTCGAGCCGGTTCGGTTCGCAGGCCCCGCGGCAAGTGAATTCGCTTACCGCGTCTATGACAAGGACCGCACGGTGCTCGGTAAGCGCATGGAGGAGTGGCTGAAGCCCGCCGTATGCTACTGGCATTCGTTCAACTGGCCTGGCGCCGACATTTTCGGCGGCGGCACGCTGAATCGGCCCTGGATCGGCCCCACGGTCACCCAGGAAATGGCGGACATGAAGCTCGAGGCCGCCTTCGATTTCTTCAGCCGGCTGGGTGTGCCTTACTACACCTTCCATGACGTGGACGCGATGGCGACCGCCACCACGTTGAAGGAGCACGACCGCAATCTGAAGACCATCGAGGCCGGCATGGCCAAGAAGATTGCGGCCACGAAAGTGAAGCTACTGTGGGGCACGGCCAATTTGTTCAGCCACCCGCGTTACGCAGGAGGCGCGGCCACGAGTCCCGATCCCGAGGTGTACGCCTGGGCCGCGGCGCAAGTGCGCGATTGCCTGGAAGCCACGCACCGCCTGGGCGGACAGAACTACGTACTCTGGGGTGGGCGCGAGGGGTACGACTCGCTGTTGAATACGGACCTGCGCCGCGAGCTCGACCAGTACGGCCGCTTCCTATCCATGGTCGTGGAACACAAGCACAAGATCGGTTTCAAGGGCACCATTCTCATCGAGCCCAAGCCATTCGAGCCGACCAAACACCAGTACGACCATGATGTCGCGGGTGTCTTTGCTTTCTTGCAGCGCTACGGGCTGACCAAGGAAGTAAAGGTCAACATCGAAGTCAACCACGCCACGCTCGCCGGGCTCGACTTCGAGCACGAGATTGCCGTGGCGCGCGCGTATGGCATCTTCGGCTCCATCGACATGAACCGCGGCGATCCGCGCAACGGCTGGGATACCGATCAATTCCCGAACAACGCCCAGGAGCTCGTCCCGTCGCTCGTCCAGCTGATCGAGGACGGCGGGTTTGAGAACGGCGGATTCAATTTCGACGCCAAGCTGCGGCGGCAGTCCGTAGACCCCGCCGATCTCTATCTTGCGCACATCGGTGGGCTCGACACGCTGGCGCGAGCGCTCCTGGCGGCCGCTGACGTGGTAACCGATGGCAAGCTGCAGAAGTTGAAAGACGAGCGGTACCAGGGATGGGGCGGCGAGCTCGGCAAGAAGATCACCGCAGGCGGTTTCAATCTCGCAACCCTGGCCGATTTCGCCACCGAGAAAGGGCTCAATCCGGCGCCACGCTCGGGCAAGCAGGAACTCGCCGAGAGCCTGATCGCCAGGCACTGCAAATACTGAGGCCGCAGCCGCGCGCCCGCATCCGGCGCCGGAGCTGCCTCGCCCTGCACCACTCAAAAAAAGGGGGGCGCCTCGAAAGGCGCCCCCTTTTTCAACTCACGCTTCAGAACTTGGCGTGAAATCCCACGGTGTAGGTGCGACCGGTGTCGACCACGTCCAGGATTTGCTCGCTGAAGCGGCCACGCGTGGCGAAGACATCATCAGTGAGGTTGAGCGCCTCGAAATAGACGTTGAAGTGGCTGTCGATGTCGTAGCTGGTGCTCAAGTCCACACGGGTAGATGCCTTGACGAACACCGGCTCGGCGCCGAATTGCGAGTTGGCCTGGTGTTGCAGGAAGTTGTTCAGGAACTCGTCTTGATGGTTGATCGCCAGGCGCAACATAAACCCGTACTTCTCGAAGAAGGGCACGAAGTTGTAGGAGTTGGCCAGTCCGGTCACCGCAAAGCCCGAAGTGGTCAGGTCGTTTGCATCATAGGGCTTGTTGGTACCGACGAAGGTGGCATTGGCCTGGAAGCCAAAGCCGGAGTCCCAGAACATGTGCTGCAATCCCAGCTCGATGCCGCGCACTTCGGCCGAGGGGCCGTTCACCTGGGAGGTGATGGCGAACTGCGCCAGCGAGCCGTCCGGCAGCGTCACCCCGTTGATGGGGGCAGTGCGGGTACCGCCGACGATGAAGTTGGTCACCTCTTTGACGAAGGCGTCGGCCGAGAAGTAGGAGTTGCTCGCGTAGTACCACTCGGCGCCCAGGTCAAAATTGTCCGACAGGAAGGGCAGCAGGGTGGGGTTGCCGCCGGTGGCATTGAGTGCCCCAACCCGCTGGCCGGAGGGGACATTGAGATCCGGCGTAAGATTACTCACTGGTGGACGAGTCAAGGTGCGCGAGGCATCCACACGCACCTTGATGGAGTCAGTGACCGACAGGTTCAGATCGATGTTCGGCAAGAGATATCGATACTCGCTCCTGGTACTCACCGAGACGGGCGGCGAGAGATTGAAGTTGTAGAGCGTGTGGTCCTGCGGCGCCGTGGTCAATTGTCCCACCGGTAGCTGCGAGATACCGGCCGAAGTCACTTTGGTATCTTCCCAGCGCACCCCGATATTGACCCGCAGCGGCATCTCGGCAATCCTGGTCTTGGTCGAGAGGCTCAGGTAGGGTGCCAGGGTTTTCTCGGTGATGTCCTGGTTACCGCCGAGGTTCTCGTACATGATGTACTTGCCGGTGCAGGGAGTCGCCCCGGTGAGATTAGAGCAATTGTTGACGTTCATCCCCGCGCCATTCAAGCCCTGCAGATAGTTGAGAATTGCATAGCCGTTGGCCGCCAGAATAGCCGGCGGCAGGTTGCCGCCATTACCCCAGCCGTGGATGAAGTTGGAGCCAGTGCCAAAGGATCCGGAGATCAGGTTCGCGGGGATCGGGGCTACGCCCCCGCTGCCGACCGGCGGCGGGCCATAGCCGGCGTACGTCTGCCAGGTGAAGGGCAGGTCGGTATATTGGCGCGTCTCCAGGGCGTCGTGCGTGAACTGTAAGCCGTACTTGAAGCTCACCTGCTCGTCAGTCCAACTGCCTTGGAGCTTGAACTGATTGATCGTGTCCTTGTTCTGGTTGGAGCTCTCCACCAGCACGTGAGAGCCGATGGCATTGGGGTCGAGAAAGCGTGCCGCGTTCGAGCCCGGCCCGTAGCCGATCGGATAGGGCAGGTTATTGCTGCCGTTGACTACGACACCAAAGTTGCTGTTGTTCGCCGCGGAGTTGCCGTAGCCGACATCGGCGTCCAACTGGCTGAGTTGCCCGCCCGGATTCAACTTGGATTGTGCCGTGTAGGCATCGAACACGTAAGAGGTGTGGTCGGTGGCATCCCACCTCACGTTGAGACCCAGCGTGTTGTCTTGCACCACCTGGCCGTTGATCGCCGCCTGGAAGTCGGTCGGCGAGCCCGGTTGCGTAAAGCTCGTCACGGTGCCGTCCGGGGCCTGGGTCACATCCGTCAGCCCGTTGTTGTTGAACCAGACGCTGAAGCCTTGCTGAACCTGGGTCAGCGTTTCCTTCGAGTAATTGTCATCGACCGTGACCTCCAGGCCGTCCACCGGACGCGCCTGCAGGACCAGGCGGCCGCCGACGCGCTTGTCCTCGTTATGCTCCTGATAGACACCGTAGTCCTGGATGAACCAATCCTTGATGGTGGAAGGATTGGCGGCCGTGTTGGGCGGCGTCGCACAAGGTCCGGCACCTTTCAATTGGCAGGGTGACAAACCCGAGCCAGCCGAAACCCCGAGGACCCCGTCGCCTCGACCGCCTTCCCAGCCCTGAATGTCGACGTGATTGCCCCGCGTTTTGAGGTCCGACCACGCGAAGTCGGCCAAAATACCGAAACGCTTGTCTGCGAAAGTGTCACTGAACAGGATACTCCCGTTGGGCGTCGTGCCGGAGTCGGTCGACTTGGTCCCCGAGGCTGAGGCGGCCAATTGCAGGCCGGGGCGATCGAAGGGCTTGGGGTATTTGATGTTGAGCGTCGCCCCGATTGCGCCGCTCGACAGGGTCGAGTCGGGAGTCTTCATGACGTCGATCTGGCCGACAAAGTCCGCCCCCACCGCGCCGAAGTCGAAACCGCGGTTGCCGGTCGAAGTCGGCACCTGGCGACCGTCGTAAAGTGTTTCATTGAACTGGGGACCAAACCCGCGCACCGTGACCTGGGTTGCGTTGCCGGTCGACCCCGCCACCCCGGCCATGCCGCCGTTGGGGTTGTTTTGCGAAGCTCGGCTCACCGTTACGCCGGGAACTCTCTCCATGGCGGTCGCCAGGTTCGAATCCGGAAATTTGCCGATGTCCTCGGCCGAGATCGCATCGACGACCCCGACCGCCTCGCGCTTGATGTCCAGGCTCTTCTGGAGGGATGCACGGATACCCGTGACCACAACCTCCTGTATTTCCGTCGAGTCGGCTGGCGCGGGAGCAGGCGGCGTGTCTGCCGGCTGGGCCGCGAAGAGCGTCCCACTCATGGCCACTGACCCCAGCACGAAACCTGGAATACCCAATTTTCTGCACGCGGAAGTCTTGCTTGCCTTCCGAAACGCATTCCGCCGTGTCTTTCGGCTCATTCGCGATCTCCCTAAAGAATAAGCTGTTGCAGACACGCAACGAAAAGCTCACAGCTCCGCGCGAAGCCTGCAAGAATGAAAAAGTCTGGAACCCCTCAACTCGTCTCAACGCGGCCCGCACCCGAAAGCTGCGACACAATCGGAACGGCAGCGCGTTCCGATGATAGCGCTGTCATGTCAAAAACGATAGCGCTGTCATCAAAATTGGCTCGGAACGCCTGTAGCACCCATGCCACGGCGGGATACGGCTGGGAAGTAGCGAGCTCGGGCCCGAAAATTTCCGAAGGGGAGCCTCGATGTCGTCACCCTCGAGACAGGCCAACCCGGCAGGCGCTGCATCCCAAGCAACGTCTGGACGTCAGGAGTTGGCCTAGAGCATCATGATGCGATACAGCCATTTCTGAGGTCGCCGTCTCGATCGTGCCCGTCGCTCCAATCCGCAGTATCGTAATCGTTGGCGGAGGGACCGCCGGTTGGATGACGGCCGCGAGCCTGTCCAGGTTTTTGAAGAACCTGGACTGCCGCATCCGCCTGATCGAGTCGGCCGAGATCGGCACCATCGGGGTGGGCGAGGCGACCATTCCGCCCATCGTCGAGTTCATCCGGGCACTCGGGATCGATGAGAATGAGCTGATCCGTAAAACGCAGGCGACCTTCAAGCTCGGTATCGAGTTCCTGGGTTGGACGCGTCCGGGGCATTCGTATATGCACCCCTTCGGTCCGACCGGATTCCCCAAGGAGGGGGTGGAGTTTGCGGCGTACTGGCTGAAGCAGCGCGAGAAGGGCAGGGCGAGCCCGTTGGAAGAGTATTCCATGACCGCAGTCGCGGCGCGCCAAGCGAAGTTCATGCGCCCCGTCAGTCTTGCGAAGTCGCCGTTGGAAACCCTCACCTACGCTCTGCATCTGGATGCGACTCTGTTCGCGGCGTACTTACGGACTTATGCTGAGGCACTCGGTGTCACGCGCACCGAGGGAAAGCTCAAGGATGTGGCACTCAGGCCCGAAGATGGCTACATCACCTCCGTGACCCTCGAGAGTGGCGAGAAGATCGAGGCGGACTTGTTTGTCGACTGCACCGGCTTCCGCGGTCTGCTGATCGAAGGAGCGCTACGGACCGGCTACGAAAACTGGACGCACTGGTTGCCATGCGACCGCGCGATTGCCGTTCCTTGTGAGCGCACGGGCCCGCTTTCTTCGCACACCCTGACCATCGCACGGGAGGTTGGCTGGCAATGGCGTATCCCGCTGCAGCACAGAGTTGGCAACGGCTACGTTTATAGCAGCGCATTCATCAAGGACGAGCTCGCGCAGCAGACGCTCATGTCGACCATCGAGGGCAAAGCATTGCGCGATCCGCTGCCGTTGCGGTTCACGACTGGACGGCGGCGGTTGTGTTGGAACAAGAACTGTGTCGCCATCGGCCTGGCGGCCGGCTTTCTCGAGCCGCTCGAGTCCACTGGCATCCACCTCATCCAACGCGGTATTGCCCTCCTGTTGCAGTACTTCCCCGATCGGAATTTCAGACAACCGGATATCGACCGCTACAACCGGCAGCTGGCATTCGAATACGAGCGCATCCGGGATTTCCTGATTGTCCATTACAACCAGACAGAGCTCGAGGGGGAGTTCTGGCGGCACTGCCGCAATTTGCAGCTGCCCGACAGCCTGCAGGCACGGCTCGAGCTCTTCCGCGGCTATGGCCGCATCGTGCGCGAGGAGAACGAGCTATTTACGGTGCAGAGCTGGTTATACCTGCTCGTCGGACAAGAAGTGCGGCCGGCCGGTTACGATCCGCTGGCTGACACGCTGCCACCGGAGCAGGCAATGCGAGCACTCAACGATATTCGTGGAGTCGTTGCCCGGTGCGCTGCGACCATGCCATCGCACGAGGCCTTCATCGCGCAGCATTGCGCCGCGCCCGCTGCGGCTGCTGGCCTTTGAGCGCGTCGCCAGCGACCCATTCATGTGGGTGCACCCGCACCTGGCCCGCCATCCATACACCTCACCCTCTCAGCAGATGCATGATGCGCGCGCGCAGTTTCGCGTAGTTGTCCTTGAGGGGTCCGAGCAAGCCGTGCTGTTCGGCAGGCAAATGCGCTAACGGGTGCCCCTTGCTACGGAAGACGTAGTGATCAAAGAAGGCTTGCCATGCCCTGCGCTCGGCCGGAGGCCGCTCGGCGATGGTGATCATGCTCAGGAGGAGGGCAGTATAAGGCGCATCGGGTCCCCCGCTGAACGCGTCCCACCAGTAATTGACCAAGCCATTGAATGGCGCGAGCGATTCCACCTGATGCCACCAGAGCTTGGGCAGATAGAGAGCGTCGCCCGGCTCGAGCTCCACGCGCAGCGCCTGGTCGCGAACCTCCTCGAAAAGGGGAAACTGAGCCGCGCTGCCTGCGGGCGCGGACGCGGCGAGGCTCACCGGCTGACCGGCCATGGTGTTGTCGATGGGGCCCACGTAGAGCTTGCCGATGAGCTCCGGCGAATAGAGCGTGAAGCGGCGTTGCCCGGCGATCACGCAGGCCAGATTGTCGAGTGCGTCGTAGTGGCTCGATACATTGGAGGCGGTTCCGAGCCAGATTCTCGGCGCCGTCCGGGGGCTCAGGAGCGGCATCGGATTGCCGGCGGCGAAGCCCGGCAGGCAGTCGGGCGTTGGCACGGAACCCATATAGACCGAGCGCCCACCCGGGGTATGCTCGACCGCCGCCACGATGGCCTCCACGGCCTCGAGGAGTTGCATGTTCCGCCGCTCGAAGTTGAATCCCTTCAGCCCGGGGTTGTAATAGTACTTACCCGCAATCGCGGGATCCCCGAAAAAGACGTCGAGCCGCTGACCGTTATCAAACCTGGACAGGTAGTCCTTGAGCGCGCGCGGCGAGGTGCGCGCCGCCTCCAGAACGGGCCACCGGGCGACCAATCCGCGGATCACCGTGGGCCGGCACTCCTGCACGATCTGCTGGAAACGTGTTGCTTCCAGATCCCAGCCGGAGATCTCGCTGGGCGTGTGACTCATGCGGAAGGTCAGCCGAATGCCGGCGCGCGCACGCCTGTCAGGCCCTCGGTACCTTGCAGGAGCTGCGCGTTTTTCTTGCGAGCCAACACCGGAACTTGCTTGAGCGAGGCCAACATCAGATGGATCAGACGCATGTAGCCGCGCCTGAAAAGCTCGACGACGGTCTCGTCCGGCAACCTTGCCAACACTTCCTGGTTGATGGTGTAGAGACCGATGCAGCGGCGCATGGCGCCATCATCAAACTCCAGCTCGACATCAACCGGCTCGATCAGCTTCAGCTCCAGCAGCCGCGCGATGAACACTTTGGTCATTTCGACGCCGGGCACCAGCTGTTGGAAAGCCCACATGATGCTCTCCAGGTATCGAGTTGGCTTGCCCGCTTCGGTGAAGAGGGGCTTGCCACCTTCCGCGCCCACACGCGGGTGCTCGAGGTCTATCGCCAACTCCGACCCGTGTGCGTAGAAAGGTCCGCGCTGCAGGGTCAGCGGCCGATAGAACTCCCGGTCCGCCCACTCCCGCAGGAAGAGATTCTCCCCCTCATCGAAACCCAGCATCGCACCACAATAAATCTGCCCGGTCTCCGGATGCTTCGTGAAGAGGATCGGGTAATGGACCACCAGACGGGGAAACTCCTGGATGATCACCTGCACGAAGCGTTGGTTGTCGCCGTAGGCGGCCGAGGCGCGCCCGTCCACCAGGAGGGAGCGGTGAACCTCGTCATTGAGCGGAACGATCTGCGTCATGGGGAGGCGTGGGTTCTCAAATGGGCTGCAGCCCATACTGGTGGATTTTGTTCAGCAGCTCGCGGTTCTTGGGGAGCTGCGCGCGCAACTGTTGCGTTTGTCGATCGTTCTCCTGCCGCAGCCGCGTGGCCAATGGCTCGGTATCGACAGTCTCTTCCGGAATCACTTCAGTCTCGAAGCCCATGCCGTACAGCACGTACTGGTAGCTCGCGGCGGGGAAGACCTCTTCCAGCCGGTCGAACTCGTCGAAGAACCAGGGCGACTGGTATTTCCACAGCGTCAGAAGCTCCTTGAGCCGCTCCGGAACGGTCGCGGGATCGACATTATCGCGCCAGAACGCCGTGTCGGCACGCTTCGTGAGGACATAATGGAGCTTGAGGAAATCAATGATTCGGCCCCAGCGGTACAGGGTCACATCATTGAAGCGTTTCGCGACAATGTCCATGACCTCCCGATTGGCAGGCATCTGCTCCGCCAGGAGCTTCGCTGAGAGCTCGACCAACACGATCGCGGAGGACTCCAGGGGCTCCAGGAACCCCCCCGCGAGACCCACCGCGATGCAGTTGTTCTTCCAGAAGGTTTGCCGATGCCCCGAGCGGATCGGGATTTTGCGAACCGGCAGATCCCGGTGCTGCGCTCCAATGTAACGCAGCAGGCTCTCGCGAGCGGCTTCCTCGGTCGTATGGCGACTCGAATAGACGCGGCCCACGCCTCGCCGCGTGGGGAGGGCGATATCCCAGATCCAGCCGGCCTCCTGAGCTGTGGAGAGGGTCTGAGACGCCATGGGGGCATCAGGCGTATCGAACGGGACCTGCACCGCCAGAGCGGTATCGCAGAAGAGAATGTCGCTGCAATCCTTGAAACCGACACCCAGGGTTTTGCCGATCAGCAGGGCGTGGAAGCCGCTGCAGTCGATGAAAAGGTCGCCGGAGATTTCACCCGCCTGGGGCGTGAGCACGCTTTCAATGTCCCCGGAGGCGCACTGATTGACCTGCACGACATCCGCCAGAACATGGCGGACTCCGAGCTTCTCGGCACAATGCCGCGCGAGGAAGGGCGCGAACTTGCCGGCGTCCAGGTGATAAGCATAGTTGGCGGAGCCGCGGTATTCCGCCTGGGTGATGGTCTTCGGGGCGAGTCCGTCATCACAGAGCCGCCCCTGCGGCGTCACGAAATCACAGAAGGTCTGGTCTCGTCCCCCTCGCATCCAATGGGGTACGAGATTCACCTGGCTGAAGCCTTGCGGCAGCATCAGCGGGTGGTAATAGGCGTCGCCCTCTTGTCCGGTCGTCCAGCCGGTGAACTTACCTCCCTGCTTGAACGAGGCGTCGCACTGCTTGAACAGCTCAGTCTCCGATACGCCCATCTTTTCCAAAGATGAGCGCATCGTCGGCCATGTGCCTTCCCCGACGCCGATGATCTTGATGTCCGGAGACTCGATCAGCGTTACAGAGAAGCCGCCCGCCTTCATCCGTGATTGATGGCGGGCGGCGATGATCCCTGCGGTCAGCCATCCGGCGGTTCCTCCGCCGACAATGACGACCGCTTTTACTGCCTGGGTCAAGTTATAACTTGGCGCGTACGCCCATGGTAAAGGTCCTGCCAATGTCCTGAATGTTCAGGATCTGATTGCTGAAGCGTCCGTGTTCCACGACCGCCTGGTCGGTCAGGTTGAGTGCCTTGAAGAAGACGCTCAGGTGCTCGTTGAGGTCATATTGAGCGCTGAAGTCGACTTCTGTAAAGGGCCGGGTAAAGACCGGCTCGTTGCCGAAACTGCCGCCCGACTGCTCCTGGACCGTCGAGATGAGCTGCTCAGCCGTGAAGTTCACCGCGATACGCGCCTGGAACCCGTAGTTCTGATAGAAGCCCACGAAGTTCGCGGAGTTCGCCAGACCTGGCAGATAGAAATGGCTGGTCAGATCGTAGCGCTGGTACGGTTGGTTCGTACGTACGACCGTACCGTTGATCTGCGTACCGAAGCCATACCCGATCATGTGTTGCCAGCCGAGCTCCGCGCCATAGACGTTCGCACTCGGTGCGTTGAGGAATGTAGTCTCGGCAAACACCGCGGGAGCCCCGCCAGTAGTCGGGTCTGTAACGCCGTTGATGTTTGTGTTGACCACCTGCTGCTCGGGGAACTGGCTCACGTGCTTGAAGAAGCCATCGATCGCCAGGTACTCGTTCTGCCCGTAATACCACTCCGCACCCAGGTCGAAGTTGTTGGACAGATAGGGCAGCAGTCCCGGGTTGTTGCCGGTTGCCGTCAACGCACCTACGCGCCCGCCGACGCTCAGTGTCGGCGTGATCTCGTTGAGGGGCGGCCGGGTGAGGGTCCGGGAAGCATCGAACCTCAGCTTCAGATTCGTCAGCAGCGAGTAGTTCAAGTCGAGGCTCGGCAGGAAATAACTGTACTGATGTGACGAGGTCAGCCACTGGGTAGGCGTATAGAAGAAGTTGAACGCCGTGGTGTCTCCGCTCTGCACCGTGATGCTGGTCGGCAGACGGCCGTAACCACCCGTGTTGACCGTTGTCCGTTCGTAGCGCAGACCCAGGTTTGCCGTCAAAGGCCTGTCGGCGACGTTGAGTTTCTCCTGAATGACCACGAAGGGTGCGTAGGTCTTTTCCTGGACGTGCGATACGGACCCAGGGTCCAGACCCAACGGCTCGGGGCCTCCCGTGTAGGGAGAGAAGCAGCCGAGCGTACCGGCCGTACACCCGGTGCCATCAGCCTTGGGAACCGGTGAGATGGTGTTCGGGTTCGCACCTCCCGCCCCGAGACTGACCAGGTAGTTGTACACCGTCCAGGGGTTGTACTGGAGAATCGGCGTCAGCTGGTTGTTGTTGTTGAAGCCGGAGAAGTAGTTCGAGGTATTGATGACGCTCGAGTTTGCGAACAACGAGGCAGGCAGGTCCTTACCATTCGTATTCCCCGAACGCGGACCATAACCGTTCCAGAGCTGCCAGGCATTGTTTGTGAAGGTGTTCAGGCTGTAAGCATCACGCGTGTCCTCCGTGAACTGCAGCCCGGCATCCACGTCTGTCCCGCCCGAGTGCCAATCCACATCGATCTTCGCATGGTTGACGATGTCGGTACCACGCTGCGCAGCCAGCGGCGCGACGTGTGAGCCGAGGATCAACGGATTCAGGCCCAGCGCGTTCGCCTGGTTGTTGTTCGGCCCGTAGGTGCTATAGACCGGTAGTTGATTGCTGCCACCCGGTACGTTGATTCCCGAAATGTACCCGTTGGGAAAGCCGTTGGCGGCATTCTGGGCGTAATTCGCCGAGCCAACGTTGTAGGAGGGACCGTATCCGACGTCCATCTGGAGCTGGCTGAGCTCGCCGTGCGGGTTGAGGTGCGAGCTCGACTGGGAAGCATCGAACGACGTCGTGAGTTGGTCAGTGACGTCCCATTTGAGATTCACGCCGAGCTCATTGTTCTGGATGTACTGGGCGTTGTAGGTGGCGTCCAGGTCAGTGGGT
>Ga0105240_10000870_pt1 | contig 54448 bp, 50 predicted proteins | sample KBSC54metaG_FD_80426 | JGI IMG/M metagenome (GOLD analysis project Ga0105240, IMG submission 80426) | Corn rhizosphere microbial communities from Kellogg Biological Station, Michigan, USA - KBS C5-4 metaG | ecosystem: Host-associated > Plants > Roots > Rhizosphere > Soil | place: Michigan, USA... | reverse complement strand
TCGGGGTCGGCGTGCAGCACCTCCAGCCGGTGGCCCCGGAACTCGAACGCCGTCCCTTCGGCGGCGTCGCCCCGGGTGTCAGTGATCCACCAGCCGCGGATGCCGCTCAGGGTGGTCAAGGCCTCGAACACTGCGGCGGGCTGGGCGTCGATGCCGACGCGGTGAAGGATGTCGGCCATGTCAGGTCTCCTTTCGTCAGGGTGCGGAAGAGCGGGCCGCGTGGGATCGGCCGCGCCCGGACGGCGCGTCGTTCCTCGGCAGTGAGTGTCGGAAGCGGCGAGCGCCGCGGTCACGTTGTGTCGGTGTGGTCGGCGTAGGACCGGAAGATCTCCAGCATCTCCGTCCAGCCGCGGTGGATCGCGGCGGCCCAGGTCTCCGGGTCGGTGCGGAAGCGCTCGAGATTGCGATGCTCCAGCGCCACGACGGTCCCGCCGCCGTCGGCGGGGCTGAAGGTGATTTCCACCTCGGTGATCAGGTCAGGGTCGTACTGTTTGCGCGCGTCCAGCTGCCAGGCCAGGATCAGCCGTCGCGGCGGCTCCCAGGCCAGCACCTTGCCGGTGTCCGTCTCGACCCCGTCGGCGTCCCGCTCGAACCAGCGCCCGCCGACGCGGGGCTCGATCAGCAGGGCCACGTGCGGTTTGCCGCCCGCAGTCCGGCCCCTCGGCCACCAGAGGCCTATCTGGCCGGTGAATATCTCGAAGGCGCGGGCCGGCGCCGCCTTGGTCCGCACCGAGCGTCTCACCGGTTCGATGCTCATTCCCCGTCCTCCTCGTCGATCTGGCGGTCGGCGAACTCGGCGAAGGCCTCCAGCGCCGTCATCCACTGCGCGTCGAGCCAGTCGCGGACCGCAGCGATCCCGCCCGGGTCCAGTCGGTAGATGCGGCGGGTCCCTTCGGCCGTCTCGGTCACCAGGCCCGCCTCTTTCAGCACCCGCAGATGCTGCGAGACCGCCGAGCGGGTGACCGGCATGCCCGCCGCGAGCGCCCCCACCGACGACGGCCGGACCGCCAGGCGCTCGAAGATCGCCCGCCGGCTCGGATCCCCGAGCGCGCCCAGCGCCTGGACTGCTGCGTATGCGTTAGTCATGACTAACGGTTAGTGCGGACTAACGAATGAGTCAAGCGTCCCTTCTCTCTCGCAGGGAGAAGGGACCTCAGGCCGCCTGCAGCTGCTGCTTCACGCGCTCGGCGAGCGTGGCGATGTTGATCGGCTTGGGCAGGAACGACACGCCGACCTCGCCCTCCAGCAGGTCCGAGAACTCGGCTTCGGCGTAGCCGGAGATGAACATCACCGGCGCATCGCCCAGGTAGCCACGGGCGCGCTTCAGCAGGGTGGGGCCGTCGATGCCGGGCATGATCACGTCCGAGATCATCAGGTCAATCTTGCCGGCGTTCTCCTCGGCCAGCACCAGCGCCTCCTCGCCATCGGCGGCCTCCAGCACCTCGTAACCGCGGGCGCGCAGCAGGCGGGCGGCGACGCCGCGCACCGCCTCCTCGTCCTCGACGAACAGGATGCGGCCGGCGCCCGAGAGGTCGCGGGCGGCGGTGCGGCCGCGGGGCGCGGCGGGGGCAGGGGGCTCCACCAGCACCGGCGGCTCGAATACCGGCAGGAAGATCCGGAACGTGGCCCCGCAGCCTGGCTTGGAGTCGACGCTGATCCAGCCGTCCGACTGCTTGACCACGCCATAGACCGTCGCCAGGCCCAGGCCGGTGCCCTCGCCCAGCGGCTTGGTGGTGAAGAAGGGATCGAAGATCTTGGCCAGGGTGTCGGGCGGGATGCCGGGGCCGTCGTCGGCCACCTCGATCAGGGCCATCTCGCCCATCGGCGCGCCGGCGTAGCCCAGCGCCACCGCTTCGGCCTGGGTCAGGCGGGCGGCGCGCAGCTTGATCACCCCCCCGCCCTGGCTCTGCACCGCGTCGCGGGCGTTCACGACCAGGTTCATGATCGCGTTCTCGATCTGCGCCTTGTCGGCGCGCACGAGGGGCAGGTTGCGGCCGTAGTCGGTCTCCAGCCGCACGTCCGCGCGGATCAGCCGGCGCAGCAGCACCTCGGAGTCGCTGATCAGTTCGCCGACGTCGAGCTTCTCGCGCCGCAGGGTGGCCTTGCGCGAGAAGGTCAGCAGCTGGCTGACCAGCTCGGCCGCCCGCAGCGCGATCTGGCGGATCTCCGACAGGCCCTCGTAGGACGGATCGCCCAGCGGGTGGCGCTGCAGCAGTTCGTCCAGGCGCAGGCCGATGGCGGTCAGGAGGTTGTTGAAGTCGTGCGCGACACCGCCGGCGAGCTGGCCGATCGCCTGCATCTTGTTGGACTGGGCGAGCTGGGCCTGCATCTGCTTGTGCTCGGTGACGTCGACCAGATAGGCCACCGTGCGACCGTCGCTGCGCGCGAGGTAGAGGTGGGCGAAGGTGTCCGGCCGGGCGGCGGGGATCACCTCGAACGGACCGGCGCCGCCCGCGGCCAGGGTGCGCGCCGCCTCCTGGCGGCTTTCCGGCGTGATCAGCTCGCCCAGCGTCGCGCCCCGGGCGCGTCCGGCGATGGAAGCCCAGGCGCCGTTGACCTCCAGGACCGCGCCGTCGAACGCGTCCGGCCCGTCAATCAGCGCCGCGCCGAACGGCGAGGCGGCGGCGAACGCGTCGAGGCCGTTGGCGGCTTCGGATACGGTTATGTGGGCACAGGCTTCGGCCAGGGCGCGCACGATCCCGGGGTCCGTAGGTTTCAGCCGCAGCAGCAGCAGGTCGCCCGGCAGGACGGCCGCCTCCAGTCGCCGCTCCGCCCCGCCGGCGGACATCGGCGCTTCCGCCCGGCCTTCGGCGCGCGCCAACCGCAGGGCGGCGTAGACGCTGCCCGCGCCGGACGGGTTCGGCAATCGCCGCGCCGCGCCGAACAGTTCGCGCCATCCGGCGTTTGCGCTCTCGAGAGCGCCGTCGGCGCGGACCACGGCGGCGGGCTCGGCCAGGGCGGCGGTCAGGGCGTCCAGGTCGAAGTCGACGGCGGGCTGGCGTCCCGGTCCCTTCAGCGCGATCCAGGCGATCAGTCCCATGGCCACGAGGCCGGCGGTCACGGCCGCAGCGCCCAGCGCGATGGTCGCGCCGTCGGGCGTGGCCGCGGCGGCCGGTCCGGCGGCGAGCGCCCAGGCGGTGAGGCCGGCGCCGGCCCACGCGAGGCGGCGCGCCGGCGGCGCGGCCCCTCCCTCGCGGTTCAGTTCATCGCCCATCGTCCGTGCGGACTCCGTTGTTCTCGCGGCGGGGTTTTTGGTCATGTCCGCCGAATCACCGCGCCATCATAGCGGGTCGCGCTGGCGCAAGCCCGCGGCGCCCCGGTTTGCGGCCGGAGAGGATGAAGCCGATGATCTTGGCCACCGCCTCGTAGTGCTGCTGGGGGATGATCTCGTCGATCTCGACGGCGCTGTAGAGCGCGCGCGCCAGCGGCGGGTCCTCGATGATGGGCACGCCGGCCGCCTCGGCCACCTCGCGGATCTTCAGGGCCAGGGCGTCCATGCCCTTGGCGACGCACTCGGGCGCCGGCGTCTCGCCCTGCTTGTAGCGCAGCGCCACCGCGAAGTGGGTCGGGTTCATCACCACCACGGTGGCCTTGGGCACGGCCTGCATCATCCGCCGGCGGGCGCGCTCCATGCGGATCTGCCGCTGGCGGGCCTTGACGCGCGGATCGCCCTCGCTCTGGCGGTAGTCCTCCTTCAGCTCCTCCTTGGACATCCGCATCCGCTGGGCGTGACGCTGACGCTGCCAGAGGTAGTCGAGCAGCGAGCCGGCGGCGAGCAGGGCCAGCACCGCCATCATCAGGCTGCGCGACAGGCCCATGCCGTAGCCGAGGATCGCCAAGGGGCCCATCCCGACCAGCCCCACCAACTCGCTGGCGTGCGGCGCCAGCACCCACCAGGCGACGGCGCCCACCAGCAGCACCTTCAGCAGCGAGCGCAGGAAGCTCATCAAGCCGTCCAGCCCGAACAGCCGCTTCAGGCCCTGTCCGGGCGACAGCTTGCTGAGATCGGGTTTCAGCTTGGAAGGCGTGAACAGGAAGCCGTGCTGGATCACGTTGCCGCCCGCGCCGGCCAGTGTGGCCGCGCCGAGCACCATCAGGAGCGGCCCCGCGGCCACCATCATCACCTGCCGGGCCATGGCCACGCCGGCCGCGCCCCGCGTCTGCATGCTCTCCGGGTGGGCGATGAACGGCGTCAGCTGGTCGGCCAGATGCTGGGCCATGCCGGGACCGCCGGCGACCAGGGCGGCGAAGGCGCCGGCCAGGGCGCAGGTCTGGGCCAGCTCGGCTGACTTGGCGACGTCGCCTTCCTTGCGCGCCTCCTCCAGGCGCCTCGGTGTCGCCTCTTCTGTCTTTGAGGCTGCGTCGTGCTCGCTGGACATCGCCGGTCGCCCCTAGGAGAAGGCCCGCAGGACGTCGCGGTAGCGGTCGACCCAGAACGTGCCCATCACCCCCAGGCTGAGGGCGAACAGCGACAGGCCCAGCAGCACCTGCAGCGGCGCGGCGGCGAAGAAGATCTGGAACTGCGGCATGGCCCGGCCGATCAGGCCGGTGGCCAGGTTGAACACCAGCGAGAACACCATGATCGGCGCGGCCAGCTGGATCCCCAGCAGGAAGGCCTGGCTGACCGTGCGGATGTCGGCCTGGACGAAGTCGCCGACCGGCGGGGGGTGGCCGTAGGGGAACAGGGTGTAGGACCGCACCATCGCGGCGATGAACAGGTGGTGCAGGTCGGTGGTCATGACCAGCACCACCCCGAGGATGCTGAGGAAGGCGGTCAACGTCGAGCCGCCCTGGGCCATGGTCGGGTTGGCGGTCTGGGCGAAGGAGAGGGTGGTCTGGATCGAGATCACTTCGCCGGCGATGGCCAGCGCCCCCATGAAGGCCCGCAGGATCGCCCCGATCGCCAGCCCGATCAGCACCTCGCGCAGCACGTCGCCGACCAGGTCGCCGACGCCCGGCGGAATCGGTGGCAGGGTGGATGACACCACCGGCGTGATCACCAGCGCCAGCAACAGGCTGAATGACAGCCGCACCTGCGCTGGCGACGGCTGATCGCCGAGGCCCGGCATGGTCATGGCCAGGCCCGATATCCGGGCGAACACCAGGGCGGTGGCGAAGACCTGCTGGGCGGTGGCGTAATGCTCCACGGCCTCGGCGGCTCAGAGTGTGGCGATGCGGGCGGCGATATGGCGCATGAAGCCGCTGAGCAGCGCGCCCATGAACGGCAGGAAAATCAGCAGCGAGACGAAGATGGCGACGATCTTGGGCGCATAGACCAGCGTCGCTTCCTGGATCTGGGTCAGGGCTTGGAACAGCCCGATCGCCACCCCGACCACCAGCCCCACGATCAGCGCCGGGGCGCAGAGCTGGATGGTCAGCCAAATGGCGTCGCGGCCGATGTCGAGAACCTCGGCGCCGTTCATGGACGTCTCCGGGACGGGGGAATTAACCATGCCAGGGTGCGCCAATCGTGGTTAATTAAGTCTTTCGCAGGCGCGGCTCACCGGGGGGAGAGACATGACGGCAGCGAACGAGGGCGCGTTGCGCAAGGGTATGGGCGGCGATCGGGTGCGCCGGCTGCAGGAGCTTCTATCCAGGAACGGGGTGGCGACGCCCGCGACGGGCCGGTTCGACGACGCCACCGATCACCACCTGCGCCGCTTCCAGCGATCGCACGGACTCGTTGCCGACGGGATCGCCGGCGCCCGGACCATGGCGGCCCTCGAGCGCGGACACCCTCCCAAGCCCCGCCCCCACAAGAAGGTGGCGGTGTTGCAGAAAATGGACGTACGGGCGCTGGCAGCCGCCTATGGCCACCATCACCATGCCGCCAAGTCGAAGCTCGCCAACTCCATGTGGATGTCGCAGGCCGGCAAGGAGTTCCTGCATCGCCACGAGGCCTGGAAGGGGGTCAGCAACCACCTGCATTGGCCCAAAGGCGCCAGCGGCGTGACCCTGGGGCCCGGCTACGACATGCGCGAGCGCAGCCGGGTCAAGGTCAAGGCCGACCTCATGGCGATTGGCCTCGCGGCGGATGTCGCCGAGAAGGCGGCTGCCGGTGCGGGCCTCCGCGGCCATGACGCCGAGACATTCGCCAAGGACAATAAGGCCCTGATCGATCTCACCGCGGAGCAGGAGATCGCCCTGATGGACCTGGTGCTGCCGGAATACGAGGCGGCGGTGCGGCGGAACATCAACGTCGACCTCGTGCAGCACGAGTTCGATGCGCTGGTCTCCTGGACCTATAACTGCGGGCCGGGCCATCTCCCGCAGATCGCCCAGCGTATCAACCGCGGCGACGTGGTCGAGGCCCTGGAGAAGATGCACGACTACGGCCTGAAGAAGAACCCGGCCCTGACCGGACGACGCAACCACGAGATCAGCTACTACCTGACGGGCAGCCAGGACCCGCCGCACCCGGAAGAGGGCGTTCCGAAAGATCCGCCGTCGCTTCGGCTGCCCTGAGACCGGTGGCTACCTGGCGCGGGCGACGTTCGCCGCCGATACGGTCTCGCCTCCAGCGTCAGAGTCCCAGCTTGATCTCCAGCCCCTTCGCCGCCTGCGCCGGGCTGAGCTTGTTGCGGTCCCGGTCGACGCTGTAGTTCGCCGCGCGCATCGCCTCCACCGGTATGCGGCCGATCAGCGGCCTCAGGGCGCCCAGCAGCCGGCTGTCACCGGCGCGTCTCGGCGAGACCAGCACCACCGCGTCGTAGGGCGGCAGGGCGTGGCGCGGGTCGGTCAGCACCACCAGGTCGTCGGCGGCGATCCGGCCGTCGCTGGAGAAGGCCGAGATCACGTCGGCCTGGCCGGAGGCCAGGGCGCGGTACATGAAGGTGGGCTGGTACTGCACCTGGCGGCGAAAGCCGAGGTGGTAGGCGCCCTGCACCGAGGTCCATTCCGGGCGCGACAGGAACTCCAGGTCGGCGCCGAAGGTCAGCTGGCCGGCGTGGGCGGCCAGGTCGTGCAGGCTGGCGATGTTCAGCGCCTGCGCCCGCTCCCGCCGCATGGCCAGCGCATAGGCGTTCTCGAACCCGAGCCCGCCCAGCACCACGACGCCGTCGCGGGCCTTCAGCTGCCGGGTCAATTCGGCCAGCACCGCCTCGCGCCCGGGATTGTCGATGCGCTTCAGGACGTTGGCCCACAAGGTGCCCGAATAGTCGACGTAGGCGTCGATCTCCCCGGCCTTAAGGGCCTCGTAGGCGATGTTGGAGCCGAGGTCCTCCTTGCGGTCGACCCGGGCGCCGGCGCGCTGCAGCCGGCCCGCGATCAGCTCGGCCAGGATGTACTGCTCGGAGAAGTTCTTGGCGCCGACCACGTAGCGCGCCGCCGGCTGGGCGCTCCCGAAACTCAGGACCAGCGGGGCCAGGGCGGCCAGGGTTCCGACCACCAGCCCGGCCGCGCCCGCGACGATGCGGCTGCGCCGCCGCATCGCCAGCCCGCTCTCGATCAGGCCGAGCAGCTGGTCCGCCGCCATGGCCAGTATCGCCGACGCCGCGCAGCCGAACAGCACGAACACCCAGTTCTCGGTCTGCAGGCCGGAGAAGATGTAGTTGCCGAGCGAGGTCTGGCCGACCGGCGTCGCCAGGGTCGCCGCGCCGATGGTCCACACCGCGGCGGTGCGCACCCCGGCCATGATCACCGGCGCGGCCAGGGGCAGCTCGACCTGGAACAGGCGCTGGCGGTCGGTCATGCCGACCCCCTTGGCCGCCTCCACCACCGCCGGGTCGACGCCGGCCAAGCCGGCGACCCCGTTCCGGAGGATCGGCAGCATGGAGTAGAGGGTCAGGGCGAGCAGCGAGGGCAGGAAGCCCAGCGCCGGAAACCCGACCCCGAGCACCGCGCGGCTCAGCGTCGAGAGCGCCAGCAGCAGGGGATAGAACAGCGCCAGCAGCGCCAGGCTGGGGATGGTCTGGACCAGGCTGGCCACGGAGAGCGCGCTCCAGCGGACCGCCGCGCTGCGGCTGGCCGCCACCGCCAGCGGCAGGCTGACCACGAGGCCCAGCACCAGCGCGCAGGCGCTGATCAGCACGTGCTGGCCGAGGTACTCCGGCAGCAGGTTCCAGGCGGCGGCGAGGCGCGGCGACATCAGCCTGCGCCCTCGGCCAGCGCGCGGACCCGCTCGGCCTGCCGCCGCGGGGTCTCCATCAACGCCCGCACCTTCGGGTCGGAATGGCCGCCGAGTAGGGCCGCGGGGGTCGCGTCGGCCAGCACCCTGCCGGCGTCCATCACCACGATCCGGTCGGCCAGCAACAGCGCCTCCCAGACGTCGTGGGTGACCATCAGGGTCGTCAGGCCGAGCTTGTCGTGGAGGGCCCGGTAGTCGCGCCCCAGGGCGTCGCGGGTGACCGGATCGAGGGCGCCGAACGGCTCGTCCATCAGCATGATGCCCGGCCGCGCCGCCAGCGCCCGGGCGACGCCCACCCGCTGGCGCTGGCCGCCGGAGAGTTCGGCGGGCAGGCGGCTCGCCGTCTCGGGCGGCAGGGCGATCAGCTGCAGCAGCTCTGCCACGCGCTCGGCGACGTCGGCCTTGGACCAGCCCGCGAGGCGCGGGCCGACGCCGATGTTCTCCGCCACCGTCATGTGCGGGAAGAGGCCGATCTCCTGGAACACATAGCCGATGCGCCGGCGCAGGGCCGGGCCCGGCTCGTCGGCCACCGGCCGTCCTTCCACCCGCACCTCGCCCGCGTCCGGCGCGCCCAGGCCATTGATCAGCTTCAGGGCGGTGGTCTTGCCCGAGCCCGACCCGCCCAGCAGGGCGGTGAAGCTGCCCGGCTCCAGCGCCAGGGACACATCGTCCAGCGCGGCCAGCGCGCCGTAGCGCTTCGACACCCCCCTCAGCTCGACGATCGGCCCGGCCACGCACGAGCCGTAACACAAGAACCCCGCCCCCACGACGGGGACGGGGTTGCTGGGCTTCGCCTCGGGCCGGGCGGGGAGGGAAGCGCCCGGCCCTGACGGATAGGACTTAGAAGTGACGGCCGAAGTTCAGTTGGGCGGCCACGCGGTCCAGGCGGCTGTCGAGTTGGCTTTGCTGCCAGCCGGTCAGGCGGCCGTGGTTCATGATCCGGTAGCGCTGCGCGGTGATCCGCACGTCACGCACTTCGTTCTGCAGGAAGCGCGCCTGGCGGAAGGTGATCAGACGCTGGCGCTGGGCGATGTCGATGCGGCCGGTCAGCATGTCGACGCGCTGGTTGACGTCCGCCGCGAAGCGGGCTTCCACCATGGGCGGGCCGCGATGGCCGATGCCGCCGAACGGCTGGGCGAGAGCGGGGACCGCGGTGGCGACGGAAGCCAGGGCGGCGAGCGAGAGCAAAATCTTCTTCATGACTTGGGTCCTTCTCAATCGACGCCGTCCTAGTGACGACGTTGGACTGTAAGAGACCATGCGGGCCCTGAGCCTAACCTGAGCGGCTCGTTGGTTTCGGTTCATCGAAGTTAAGCTTTGGTCAGGCGGGCCGGTGAGAAACGTCGCTGGCCGCCGGCCGGCCGTCAGATCGGCATGTTCATGATCTGCTGGTAGGCGGAGATCACCTGGTCGCGGATCGAGATCACCGTTTCCAGGCTGGTCTCGGCCGAGGAGATGGCGGTCACCACGTCCACCAGGTTGCCCTTACCCTGGACCTGGGCGGCCATCTGGGATTCCGCCGTGCGCGAGGACTGCACCGCCTGGTGCAGGGCGTTGGCGACCATCTGGCCGAAGTCCGGTCCCGCGGCGGCCGCCTGCGTCGCGCCGGCCAGCTGGGTCGCGGCGGTCGCCTGGGCGGCGGCGTAGGCCTTGGCGGCGATGATCGGGGCGACCACGGCTCAGCTCACTTCTTCAGCAGCTCGAGCGTGCTGGCGTCCATGGCGCGCGCGGTCTCGATCACGCTGAGGTTGGCCTCATAGGCGCGCTGCGCCTCGCGCATGTCCATCGCCTCGATCAGCGGGTCGACGTTGGGCAGCTTCACGTAGCCGCGGGGATCCGCCGACGGGTGGCCGGGGGAGTATTCGGTGCGGAAGTCGCTGGTGTCGCTGGCCACCCGGCTGAGCCGCACGCCATGGCCGCCGTCCGGCATGGTCTGGGGCGCGAACACCGGCACCTGGCGGCGGTAGGGATCGCCGCCAGCGGTGGTCGAGGTGGAATCGGCGTTGGCCATGTTCTCGGCGATCACGCGCATGCGGGCCTGTTGCGCCCGCAGCGCAGAAGCGGCGACCGCCATGGACATGTTCGAAGGCTGGATCGGATCGGCCATGGCCGGCTACCTCACTGGTTCGGGCGCTTGATGGCCAGCTGCAGCAGCCCGAGCGAGCGCTGGTAGAAGCCGATGGCGGCGTTGTAGTCGGTGCGCGCCTCGCTCATCTTCATCATCTCCTCCTCCAGCACCACCGAGTTGCCGTTCAGGGTCGATTCGGAGTCGGGCGAGACGACGGTCTGGGCGCTCCGGGAGGAGGTCGGCGGTTCGATGTGCATGCCGGAGGTGGTGGTCATGGCCACCGGCGCCAGGGTTCCGGCCCGTCCCGCGACGGTGAAGGGCTTCAGGTCGCGCGGCGCGAAGCCCGGCGTGTCGGAATTGGCGACGTTCTCGGCGATCAGGCGCTGGCGGTCGCTGAGATAGTCCAGCCGGTTCTTGAGCACCGCGAAGATGGGCATGTCGTCGAGGGTCATGGAATCGAAGGGTGAACGAACAGGGTTAATCTGGCCTTAACCATGTTATCGCCGGACGGGGTTACCCCAGCCGCGCCGCCGCCTCGGCGATGAAGCCGCTCTGGCCGGGAAGGATCTTGCGCAGCGCCGCCGGGGTCGCGAAGTACTCGGCCCGGTCGCATTCCGGGAACGCCACCCGGCGGCCCGAGCCGCGGGGCAACTCCAGCTCGAAGGTGTTGCTGGCGAAGCCCGCCAGGTCGAGGTCGGCCGCCACCAGCCAGCACCGCACCAGTTTGCCGCCCTTCTGACGCAGCGGCGCGAGTTCGGTGAAGGCGCCGTCCACCGGCAGCCCGGTTTCTTCCCGGAATTCGCGGACCGCAGCCGTCAGCGGGTCTTCGTCCACATCGATCCGTCCCTTGGGGATCGACCAGGCGCCCTCGTCGCGCTTCTTCCAGAACGGGCCACCCGGGTGCACCAGCAGGAACTCCGCCGCCCCGCCGCGTCGGCGCCAGCCCAGCACCCCGGCGCTGACCTCGGCCATCAGCTCACCGTCTCGGCGCTGTAGCGGGCGATCAGGCCGCTCTTCAGGGCGAAGCGGTAGATGCGCCCGAACACCAGGCAGGCCCCGAGCAGATAGACCACCGCCAGAACCGGTCCCAGCCATAGGTCGATCACGGGGGCGCCGTGGCCGGCCAGGATCGAGCGCATGCCGTCGAACACATAGGACGGCGGCAGGGCGCGCCCGACCGCCTGCATCCAGCCGGGCAGCGTGGACAGCGGATAGAACACCCCGACGAACGGCGACAGGACCGAGGGGATCGGCCAGATCAGCCACTCGGACGCCGGCCCGAACCTGAGCACGATCGCCGCCCCGAGGATGCCGAACGCCACCCCGGTGATGAACAGCACAAGGAAGAAGGGCGCGATCGCGGGACCAAGGCTGAGGAACGACAGGCCGAACACCAGGCTGGCCAGCGCCAGCATCGCGATCAGGCCGAGCAGGCTGGTGGCGATGCCGGTCAGCACCAGGCCCGACAGGTACTCGGCGATGGTCAGGGGCGTGGCGAAGATGTTGAGGAAGTTGCGCGACCAGACATCCTCGAAGAAGGCGGTGGTCACGCCCTGCATCACCCGGCTGAGGAAATCCCACATCAGCACCGCCCCCAACAGCGCCGAGACCAGGTTGAAGCGTGCGCCGGTGAGGCCGTTCAGGTAGCGGGTGATGAAGCCCCAGAGCACGATGTCGATCGCCACCCAGGCGATCATCGGCAGCAGCCGCACCGGGCTGCCCCGCAGCAGATAGAACTGCCGGCTGGCGATGGCGAAGACCGCGGAGGCGCGCATCAGCCGTGCGCCTCGTCGGGGCGCAGCGATTCGTTGGCCACCCGCACGAACAGGTCCTCCAGGTTGGCGTCGCCGTGCTCGGCGATCAGCTTGGCCGGCTCGCCGGCGAGGAGCACCCGACCGTGCGAGAGGAACAGCACCCGGTGGCAGACCTCGGCCACCTCATACATGTTGTGGCTGGTCCACAGCACCGCGCCCTGGCGATGCTTGGCGAAGGCGACGATGCGGCTGCGGATCTCGCGGGCGGTGGCCGGGTCGATCGAGGCGGTGGGCTCGTCCAGCAGCAGCAGCTTGGGCTCGTTCAGCATCGCCTTGGCCAGGCTCACCCGCGTCTGTTCTCCCGACGACAGCACCCCGCACTTGGTGCGGCGGAAGTGGGTCAGGTCGTACTCGCCCAGGAGCGCGTCGATCCGCCCGGCGATGTCCTTCACGCCATAGATGCCGCCGAACACCCGCAGGTTCTGCTCCACCGTCAGGTTGCCGGGCAGCGGCGCGTAGCTGGCCGCGAAGTTGGTGTGGGCCAGCGCCTGGCTGCGCCGCCGCGCGAGATCGAAGCCGTCGATCCGCACCGACCCGGCGGTGGGCGCCAGCACGCCCAGGATCATGTTGATGGTGGTGGTCTTGCCCGCGCCGTTCGGTCCGACCAGGCCGACGATCTCGCCCGGGCATATCTCGAACGAGACGTCCTCGACCGCCGTCAGGTCGCGGAACGCCTTGTGCAGGCCGGTCACGGTCAGCACGGCGTCCAAGGCGGCGGTCCTCCGGATCGGCGAATCCTGGAGACTTATTAACAGTCGCAGAACCTCGCTGTCTCACTGCCGCCACGCGCCGCAGCTAAGCAGCGCTTGGCCGGGGCGGGCCAGTCGGGAGTCGTCATGAGCACGGTGCGAGTGGGCGTGTTCGCCACCGAGAGCGGCTGGCGGACCATCGGCGCGGGCGAGAGCGCGGAGTTCTCTTCCCACGACAGAGCGCTGCAGGCGGCCTTCCGCCTGGCGCACCTGGCGCGCTGGCGGGGCGCCGAGGTGCAGGTGCTCGTGCAGGATCATCCGGGCGGGGCCCTGGCGGAGGCCACGCGGCTCGAGATCCCGCCCGCCGAGGCGCGTCGCCCAATGGGCCGGGCCTGATTAACAAACACGGTTAATTCGGCCTTAACGGAAGCGGGCCATCACTCGGCGGACGTCCCGTCAACCAAGCCGGCCCGCTCACCCATGTCCTTCGTGGACTTCGCCCGCGCCCTGTTCGCTTTCGTGATCACGCTCGGCCTCATCGGCCTGGCCGCCGCGGGGGCGCGCCGATTCGGGCCCGAGTGGCTGGTGCGGCTGCAACGACCGAAGGCCGAGCGCCGCATGGCCATCGTCGAGACGCTGACGCTGGACCCGGCGCGGCGCCTGGTGCTGGTCCGGCTCGACAACCAGGAGCGCCTGCTGCTGCTGGGCGAAGGGCGGCTGCTGGGCGAGGTCCCGAACAACCCGGAAAGGTCCGCATGAGTGTCGGGCGCCGCCTCCACCGCTCCGCGGTCCACCTTCCCAGCACGCGGAGGAGATTGGGTGACGACGACGCCTTCTCCTCCGCCCCAGGGCGAGGGGGACCGCGGAGCGGCGGAGGCGGCTCTCGCCGGGCCAACGAGCTTCGCAATCGCGTCTTCCATCTCCCCACGCGCGCCGAGTTGAAGCACGCCGCATTCCTCTCGCTCGTGGTCACCTTCGCCAGCCTGGTCGTGCCCGCCACGGCCCTGGCCCAGGCGGTGAACATCGACTTCGGCACCGGCGCGGGCCTGACCGACCGGGTGGTGCAGCTGATCGGCCTGATCACGGTGCTGTCGCTCGCCCCGTCGATCGTGATCATGACCACCTCGTTCGTGCGGATCATCGTGGTGCTGTCGCTGCTGCGCCAGGCGCTCGGCCTGCAGCAGAGCCCGCCCAACTCGGTGCTGATCAGCCTGTCGCTGTTCCTCACCGCCATCGTAATGGGGCCGACCCTGCAGGCCTCCTACGACCAGGGCGTCAAGCCGCTCCTGGACCACAAGATGGAGTTGCCGGTCGCCTTCGGCGCCGCCGCCGCGCCGGTGAAGACCTTCATGCTTTCGCAGGTCGACCAGGACGACCTCGGCCTCTTCATCCGCCTGTCGCACACCGCCCGCCCGGCCCGCGCCCTGGATACCCCGCTGCAGGTGGTGACCCCCGCCTTCATGATCTCCGAGCTGAAGCGCGCGTTCGAGATCGGCTTCCTGTTGTTCGTGCCCTTCCTGGTGATCGACCTGGTGGTGGCGAGCGTGCTGATGAGCATGGGCATGATGATGCTGCCGCCGGTGGTGGTCAGCCTGCCGTTCAAGCTGATCTTCTTCGTGCTGGTGGACGGCTGGCGCCTGGTCGCCGGCTCGCTGGTGCAGAGCTTCCAGCACGCCACGGGCACGGGCTAGTGTGGTGGATCAGAAGTTCGCCTGATTGTTGCGGCGACAGCGGTGGCGAACTTCTGATCCGTAAACCACCCTAGAAACATACACTTGGCTAGTGTCCCTATCGATTCCGAAGTTCGACCGGAGAAGCCGCCCGCGCTGGCGAACTTCGGAATCGGGACACAAGCGTCCCGCGCTTCCATCGGCGCGTGAGGCGCCCGATGATGGGGCGATGAAGATCGACGGCATCCCCTATCGCACCATCTGGCTGGCCGACGACGGCGCGGCCGTCGAGGTCATCGACCAGACCGCCCTGCCGCACGCGTTCCGCGTCCTGCGCCTGGCGTCCAGCGCCGAGGTGGCGCGGGCGATCTCGACCATGGTCGTGCGGGGCGCTCCGCTGATCGGGGCCGCCGGCGCCTGGGGGATGGCCCTGGCCGCGCGGGAGGATCCCGCCGACGCCGCCCTCGACCGGGCCGCCGAGATGCTGGTCCGCACCCGGCCGACGGCGGTCAACCTGCGCTGGGCGGTGGAGCGGTTGCGGCGCGTATTGGGTCGCTCGCCGGTATCGGAGCGCGCGGAGGCGGCAGTCGCCGAGGCGGGGCGGCTCTGCGATGCCGAGGCTGCCGCCTGCGAAGCGATCGGCCGCCATGGCGAGGCCCTGGTCCGGCGGGCCTGGGACGGCAAGGGGCCGGTGAACGTGTTGACGCACTGCAACGCCGGCTGGCTGGCGTCGGTGGACTGGGGCATGTCGCTGTCGCCGGTCTACGCCGCCCACGACGCCGGTCTCCCGGTGCATGTCTGGGTGGACGAAACCCGCCCGCGGAACCAGGGCGCGGCCCTGACGGCCTGGGAGCTGGCGCGCCACGGCGTGCCGCACACGGTGATCGTCGACAACGCCGGGGGCCACCTGATGCGCCGGGGCCGCGTCGACCTCTGCCTGGTGGGCTCCGACCGCGTCGCCGCCAACGGCGACGTCTGCAACAAGATCGGCACCTATCTGAAGGCCCTGGCCGCGCACGACAACGGCGTGCCGTTCTATGCGGCGCTTCCATCGTCCACGGTCGACTGGAGCCTGGCGAGCGGCGACGACATCCCCATCGAGGAGCGCGACCCGGCCGAGGTGACACGCGTCAGCGGCCTTGGTCCGGCTGGCGAGGTGATCGAGGTGCGCGTCACGCCCGACGGGACGCCAGCAGCCAATTTCGGCTTCGACGTCACCCCCGCCCGCCTGGTCACGGCGCTGGTCACCGAGCGCGGGGTCTGCGCGGCCGGTCCCGAGGGTCTGCGCAGCCTGTTCCCCGAGCAGGCGGCGGCCTGATGGAAAGCCGCTGGTCCGAGGCCGACGCGGCCGACTTCGTGCGCCGCTACGCCGACCAGGGCGTGGCCGAAGACCTGGCGCTCAGGGTCTACTCCAGCCGGCTGCTTGGCGCCGATCCGCGGCTGGTGCAGCACGGCGGCGGCAACACGTCCCTCAAGACCAGCGCCCGCGACGTGTTCGGCGCCGAGGTTCCGGTGCTCTGCGTCAAGGGTTCGGGCTGGGACCTGGGCGACATCGAGCCGCCGGGCCTGCCGGCCGTGCGCCTGGAGCCCCTGCTGGCGCTGCGCCGGCTGGAGACCCTCTCGGACGAAGCCATGGTCGACGCCCAGCGCGGCGCGCTGATCTCGTCCGCCGCGCCGAACCCGTCGGTGGAGACGCTGCTGCACGCCTGGGTCGCGCCCCGCTACGTCGACCATACCCACGCCAACGCCGTCCTGGCGCTGAGCGACCAGCCGGACGGCGAGGCCATCTGCCGCGACCTCTACGGCGCGCGCATGGCGCTGGCGCCCTACTGCATGCCGGGCTTTCAGCTGGCCAAGCTGGCCGCGGACGTGTTCGAGACCCATCCCGGCGCCGAGGGCATGATCCTGCTCAAGCACGGCGTGTTCACCTGGGGCGAGACGGCGCGGGAGGCCTACGAGCGGATGATCGCCGTGGTCACCGCCGCCGAACAGCGGCTGTCGGCGGCTCGCCCGCCGCCGGCCCGCGCCGCCGCCAGCCGCGCCGGGCTGGCCGAGGCGGCGCCGGCGATCCGCGGGGCGCTGGCCCAGGCCGGCGACGGCCGCGTCGTCCTGGACCACCGGGGCGGCGAGGCGAACCTGGCGTTCGCGGTGGGCGCCGAGGCGCTGCGCTACGCCCAGGCGGGGCCGGTGACCCCCGACCACGTGATCCGGATCAAGCCCTGGCCGCTGATCCTGCCGCCGCCCGACACGGCGTCGGACTATGGGGCGGCGGTCCGCGCCGCGTTGGCAGACTATGCGGCCCGCTACCGGGCCTACTTCGAACGCCACGACGCTCGGGCCGAACCGCGCAAGCGGATGCTGGACCCCTGGCCGCGGTGGGCGCTGGTCCCTGGGCTCGGGCTGTTCGGCATCGGCGCCTCGCGCAAGGAGGCCGCCGTGGCCGCCGACGTGGCGCAGACCAACGTCGAGGTGATCGCCGCGGCAGAGCGCCTCGGCCGGTTCGAGAGCATCTCCGAGGCGGATCTGTTCGACATGGAATACTGGTCCCTGGAGCAGGCGAAGCTCGGCCAGGCCAGGCGACCGGCGCTGGCGGGAGCCGTGGCGGCCGTGACCGGCGGCGGCGGGACCATCGGCGCGGCCATCGCCCGCGCCTTTGCCGCCCAGGGCGCGGCGGTGGCCGTGCTCGACCTGGACCTTGCGGCGGCCGAGACCGCCGCCCGCGCTGCAGGCGGGGGCCTGGCGCTGGCCTGCGACGTGACGAATCCCGCGGACGTGCTGGCGGCCTTCGACCGCATCGCCGAGACCTTCGGCGGTCTCGACATCCTGGTGTCCAACGCCGGCGCCGCCTTCACCGGCGTGATCGGCGAGGTGGATGACGCGGTGCTGCGGCGCAGCTTCGAGCTCAATTTCTTCGCCCACCAGCACTGCGCCCAGGCGGCGCTGCGGATCCTGAAGCGCCAGGGGGCGGGCGGCTCGCTGCTGTTCAACGTCTCCAAGCAGGCGGTCAATCCCGGGCCGGGGTTCGGTCCCTATGGCCTTGCGAAGGCGGCGCTGCTGGCTCTGGTCCGCCAGTACGCCGTCGATCACGGCCCGGACGGGGTGCGCGCCAACGCCGTCAACGCCGACCGCATCCGCTCGGGCCTGCTCACCGACGAGATGGTGGCCGAACGGGCTCGCGCCCGGGGGCTCAGCGAGCGCGACTACCTGGCCGGCAACCTGCTGGGTCGTGAGGTGTCGGCCGAGGACGTGGCCCAGGCGTTCGTGTCGCTTGCCCTGGCCGAAAGCAGCACGGGCGCGGTCCTCACCGTCGATGGCGGCAACATCGCCGCGGCCCTGCGCTAAGCGGGGCTAGCCCCAGGTCTCCACCACGCCAACGCGGCGCGCGGCGGCTGCACCGGTGCGGCTGGGCGGCGCGGCGGGGCGGGGCGTCGGGGCGCCGTACAGGTAGCCCTGGCCAAAGTCGACGCCGGCCTGGCGCACCGCGTCTTCCACCTGCGGGGTCTCGACCATCTCGGCGAGCGTCTTCACGCCCAACTCTGCGCACATGCTGACCAGGTGCCGGATAAAGGTGGCCTCGCGCCCGCCGTGCTGCAGCTCGCGGATGTAGCGGCCGTCGATCTTCACCAGGTCGAGGTTCAGCTGCTGCAGGTAGGCCAGCGAGGCCGCGCCGGCGCCGAAGTCGTCCAGGCAGACCTCGCAGCCCATCTTGCGCAGCGCCTGGATGTGCCGGTTCGCCAGCGCCAGGTCCTCGATCGCCGCGCTCTCGGTCAGCTCGAACATCAGCCGGCCGGACACGCCCTTGCGGGTCTTCAGCAGCCGCCCGATGGCGGGCGCGAACGCGGGACTGGTGATGGTGCGGCCTGAGACGTTGACCGCCAGCTTCAGCTTCGGATCGTTCGCCAGCCGCGCCGTCGCCTGCTCGGCGATCGCCAGGTCCAGGCCCTCGATCAGGTCCAGTTCCTCGGCCATCCGGATCATCGGAAAGGGACTGGCGTCGTCGCCGAACCGCACCAGCACTTCGTGGTGGTGCAGGAGGCCGTTCTTCAGCGAGACCACCGGCTGGAAGACCAGGGTGAACTGGCGCTTGGCCACCGCCGACCCAAGGGCGCTGGCCTTTTCGAGGGTGTTGCGCACCGACTGGTTGACCGCATCCTGCAGGGTCAGGGGCCCTTCCCCGGTGACGCCGTCGCGAATGAAGTCGTCCAGGGCATAGCGCATCGCCCGCACCACCTGCGAGGGCGAGACGTCGCCGCTGATAGGCATTGCCTTGGCCGAAAAACGGACGTCTCCGACGTCCGCCACCAGTCCAAGCAGCTTGGCCAGCCCGGCGGTCAGCGCTTGCGGACTCTCGCCTGCCTGACGGATCAGGGCATAGCGGTCGTCTCCCAGATGGGCGGCGGCCGCGCCGCCATGTGACTGCGCCCGCAAGGCGCCCGCCAGGCGGGTCCTCAGCGCCCGCCCGGCGTCTTCAGGGAGCTGCTGCGCCAAGCCGCCAAGGCCGGACATCTCGACAAACGCCAGCTCCAGATCCTCTCCGGTCGCCTGAGCCGCCTCGAACAGCCGCTTGCCCACAGTTTCGAAACCGTGGCGCCCATGAAGCCCGCCGGGCTCCTCGCCCAGTGGTAGCGGATGCGCCGGCGCTAGGGCGCAGGAGATACGGCCCTTGTTCTGCGGCAGCCGACAGGCGCTGATGGCAAAGGCGCCGCGCCCGTCCGCGGGTTCAGCCGCCAGGCGCACGACGACGGGGCCCTGGCGATGCCGGTCGGCCGAGGCCAGGAATAGAGCGTCAAGGACGGGATGATCGTCGGACTCGACGAAGTCCCGCCAGGAACGGCCGTTCAGCGAGGTCTCGGCGCCGCCCGACAGCATCGCGGCGGCTCCCACCGCGAAGGTGATTCGATCGTCCGCGCCGATCTCCACCAGCAGGTCCGCCGAGGCGAAGGCGAAGCCCAGCAGTCGGTGAGGCGCGATCGACAAGCAAACTCCGGACACGGACTGCGTGGGATGCCCCCAGTGGCACAGTTCCGCTTAACCGGCGGTTTCGCTGCGCCAACCGGCGCGCCAGGAGTGTGTCGCGATCAGGGACCGGACGCCGGTTCGCAGGCGTTCGCCGGCAGCATGCGCCCGAACAGGCCGGTGCGCCGCCACGCCACGTGCGTGACCACCGCCGAGAGGTGCAGCACGATCAGCACGTACACGGCCCACTGGCCGGCCTCGTGCAGGCCGCCGAAGAGCTCCGCCTTCGGCTTGTCCGGCGGCAGCAGCTGCGGGGTCTGGATCAGGTTGAACAGCTTGGTCGGATGGCCGCCGTAGGTGGTGGTCAGCAGGCCCGTCACCGGCATCCAGATCAGGATGAAGAAGAACACCCAGTAGGCGGCGTGGGCCAGAACCCGCTCCCAGGCGGCGATCGTGGGGGGGTAGGCCGGCGGCCGATCGCGCAGGCGCCAGAGGATCCGGAACAGCGTCACCAGCAGCACGATCCCGCCGAGGGTCTTGTGCCAGTTGAACAGGGCGATATCGAACGGCGTGCCCTCCTTGGCGTTCACCATCACCCAGGCCAGCGGCAGGATGGCGAACATGCAGGCGGCGGTGATCCAGTGGAGCGCCTGGTTGATGGGGGAGTAGCGCGGCTGCATGTCGGGTCCTCGGCATCCCCGACGCGGACTGCGGCTGAACGTCCAAGCGCCGCCGTCGTTGCACTATCCGCGGGCTCGCACGGCTGGGCGCGTTCTGGCACAGACGGCGTCGCCACCGGAGCCCGCCAGATGCGCGAACGTCCCACCGCCCGGGTCCTGCTGCTCGACCCGGAGAGCCGCATCCTGCTGATGCGCGGCCGCCTGCCCAGCGCGCCGGACGGCCCGTCCTACTGGTTCACGATCGGCGGCGGCATGGAGCCGGGCGAAACCGCCACCGAAGCCGCCGCCCGCGAGGTGATGGAGGAGACCGGCCTGACCGATTTCACGCTCGGGCCGGAGGTCTGGTACAGCGAGGCGGTGCTGCATGGGGAGGGCGGCGAGCCGCTGTTCTTCCAGGAGCACTTCTTCGTCGCCTACACCGAAGGCGGCCCGCTCTCCCGCGCCGGCTGGCAGGATCTGGAGCACCGGCTGGTGGACGAGCTGCGCTGGTGGTCGCTGGACGAACTGCGCCTGACCGACGCCCAGGTCTTCCCGGAGGGTCTGGCCGAACTGCTGGAAGACGTCCTCGCCGGGCGATTCTCCCCGCAGCCGTTGGTGATCCGCACGCTGGAGGGAGCCGTGCGGCCGCTGCCGCGGGCGGAGTGAGGCTAGGCCGCCGCCGCTTCCTGACTCTGCCCCTGCGCCGCGCCGGCCAGCGCCGTTTCCATCGCAGTGATCAGCTGCGGCACGTCGATCGGCTTGGTGACATGTTCGGCGAAGCCCAGGCCCAGGTACCGCTCGCGGTCGCCGGTTAGGGCGTCGGCGGTGAGGGCGATCAACGGGGTGCGGCGGTTCGGGCCGGCGATCGACCGCAGGCGCTGCAGCACATCGACGCCGCTCATCTTGGGCATCTGGATGTCCATCAGCACCAGGTCGTAGGGCCGGGCCGCCAGCAGCTCGAGCGCCTCCGGGCCGCTCGAGGCCTTGGTGATCGAATGGCCCAGCGCGGCCAGCAGATGGTCGAGCACCAGCAGGTTGGTGGGATTGTCGTCCACCGCCAGGATCCCGAGCTGCTCGGCGCTGCCCGCGCCCACCCCCACCTTGGGGGTCGCCGGCGCTTCCAGCGTGCGCGGCTCGCCTTCGGCCGCCTCCAGCGGCACCGTGACGACGAAGGTCGAGCCCTGGCCCAGCGTACTGGTCACCGTGACCTCGCCGCCCATCAGCTCGGCCAGCTGTTTGCAGACCGCCAGCCCCAGGCCGGTGCCGCCGAACCGGCGGGCCTCGGAAGCGTCGACCTGCGAGAAGCGCGCGAACAGCAGCGGCACGTCCTCCGCGGCGATGCCGACGCCGGTGTCGGCCACCTCGAAGCGGATCAGGCCGCCGTCGCCGGAGGCCCTCAGCACCCGCACCGCCACCCCGCCCTTGTCGGTGAACTTCAGCGCGTTGCCGATCAGATTGAACAGAATCTGGCGGAGCCGCAGGGCGTCAGCCAGCACCCGCTTCGGGACGTCGCGGTCGACGTAGAGGGTGAGGTTCAGGCCCTTCTCGTCGGCGCGCGGCCGCCACAGCTCGATCATCTGGTTCATCATCGAGTCGAGATCGGTGGGCGCGCTGGCGATCTCCATGCGGCCCGCGTCGATCTTGGAGAGGTCGAGAATGTCGTTGAGGATCGACAGCAGGAACTCGCCGCTCTGGACGATCACCCCTACCTGCTCCGCCTGCCGGCGCGACAGGCGCGAGCGCTGCAGCAGCCTGGCCATGCCCAGCACGCCGTTCATCGGCGTGCGGATCTCGTGGCTCATCGTGGCCAGGAAGGTGGACTTGGCCTGATTGGCGCGGCCCGCCTCCTCGCGCAGCCTCTCGGCTTCGATGCTGCGCTCGATCGCCTCGTCGCGCGCCTTGATCATCTCGTTCAGCATGCGGCTCTTGTCGCGCACCCCGCGCAGGCGCCGTTCGTTGACCCGGGCGGCCCCGCGGTCGAGCACCACCAGGATGCCCGTCAGCCAGGCCACTGCGCCCAGCAATGTGAGGTCGTTGAAGCTGCGCTGCACCGCCAGCACGGCCAGGGACACGCCGAGCAGCGGCGCGATCGATGAGACCCAGAACAGCTGGCGCGACACCAGCGACTGGCGCACCGCCAGGATCAGGCGGCCGGCGCAGATCATCAGCAGGAAGGTCAGCTCCGCGGGCTCCGGGTGCGCGCAGGCGACCACGGCCGGGGCGGACACCCCGAGCAGCCCCCGCCAGAGCCCCAGCCGCGCCATCCGCGCCACGCCTGTCGCGGGCCGGACCGTGGCGCGATCGGCCGCCCACCGGCGCACCGCCGCCTGGAACCGCCAGTCGGTCAAGGCCTGGGCGGCGCCCCAGGCCAGCGCGGCCCAGCCATGCCCCAGGGCGGCCATCACCACGCCCAGCAGGGCGGTCAGCAGGGTCAGCAGGAAGGGCGAAGCGCGCTGTCCGTCGAGCAGCGCGGCATAGAGTTCGGCGGGACTCTGCAGGGGTGCGGAATCGCCACCTGGTCGGCCCCCGTCCGAGTCACTCCTGCCCACGCTCAGCCCCCAAGCTTTGCCGGTCGAGACGCGGGATCGATCCGCGAGCGACACGGTGACGCACGCGGAATATCGGCCAGAGTTCTTTCAGTTTCCTTGTTGGCCCAGCCTGCCGCGGAAACGCCGTCGAACGACCTCCGGCGACGGCACTAATCGCGGCGGCGGACGTTTATCCGGCAGGTCGGGGCTTGGCGTTCGTCACTCGCGATCGAAGGCGCGAGGACGGCCCGACAACGAGGAGTTAGCGAATGCGTAAGTTGCTATTGATCGCCGGGATCGCCGCCTTGGCCATCCCCAGCATCGCGGCCGCCCAGCCGGGCTGCTACGAACAGAGACACGACAGCAAGGTCGCGGGCACCCTTCTGGGCGCCGGCGTCGGCGCCCTGATCGGCGGCTCGATCGCGGGCCACGGCTCAAAGGGTGTGGGAGCGGTGGCTGGCGCGGTCGGCGGCGGCCTGATCGGCAACGCCGCAGCCGGGTCGAGCGTGCACTGCGACGGCTACTATGACGCCAACGGCGTCTGGCACACCGCCAGCGGCTACTATGACGGGGATGGCCGCTGGGTCGCGACCGGCCCGAGCGGCTACTATGACAGCAACGGCCGCTGGGTGGCCACCGCGCCCTACGCCGGCGCCTACGGGGCCGACGTGGCCTATGTGGGCGGTTCGATCACCGACCGCGAGAACTCGCTGGAGAACCGCATCCGCACCGGGGACAACCGAGGCTCCCTCAGCGGGTACGAGGTCTCCTCGGCCTATCGCGAACTAGGCGCGATCCGTCGCCAGCACCGCAACCTGATGGACGCGCACGGCAACCTGACCTGGGACGACCGCGCGGACCTGAACTCGCGGCTGGACAACCTCAGCGACACGCTGAATTCGGAGTGGAACCGCTAGGTTCTTGCCCAGGACGTACGAAAACGCCGGCGGCCCCAAGGTCGCCGGCGTTTTCACGGGTGTTCCTGACCGTCGCGGAGAGGGCCCCTAGTGGTGGCGGTGGTGGTGGTGGCGGACCATTATTTGATGCATGTGATGACGGTCCCAATGGCCGTGCATGTGGCCCATCACCACGCGGCAGTGGTCCTGGCCGGAATGCATGCAGACCGGATATTCGTCGGCCAGGGCCGGGGCGGCCGCGGCTGCCAATAGGGCCGCGCTGGCGGCGGCGATCATGAAGCGATGCATTGCCTCTGTCCTGTCTTGCTCAGGGTTCACGGAAGTCGTCCGGCTTGTCGCTCGCGTCTGGCGGCGAGCGTCGGCGTGTGGCCGCATCCGAAAAAAGCGTGGCAGCGCACTTGGGTTCCTTTGTGGCGCAAGGTTCCCGCTACAATCGCGGAAGATGAGTGACGACCGTGCGTCTCCGGAAGCCGTCGGGGGCTGCGCGCGTGGGCGTTTACCAGTCTTCGGTCAGGTTTCCGCGCGGTTTCCCTTATGTTTCAGGCCGCTAGGTCATTCTGACCACGCCCGCAGTCCCCCATTTCGCAACGAAACGTTAGCGTCTGGGCCGCGATAACGGGCCCTGACCAGGGAATCGGCTCGTGACCCCCCTGGCCTTGCGGGCGAGGGGTGATGTCGGCGGGATCGGCGAGGGCGCTTCAGGAGCTGCGGGACGACCGCATCCGGCCTCGGGCGGGCGCGACCGACGGCCAGCTCCGGCTGCTGATGGCCAGCGGCGGCGACGAGCGGCTGGGGCTCGATCCGGCCACCCGCCGCAACCGCTATGGCGTGCCGGCCGGTCCGGCGGCGGACGAACTCTGGCTGTCCTCCTCCACGGCCTGCGCCGTCTCGGCCCGCGGCTGGACCCACGCCAGCGAGGCCCTGGCGCGGCTGGTGACGCCGCAGGCCGCCGCCCGCACCAGCATCGGGGCCTTCTTCGACGCCCTGCGCGAACGACTGCTGGCGCTCTACGGCGCGCCGGGGGCCGAGGCCGTGCTCAGCGCCTCCGGCACCGAGGCCGAATTCCTCGCCCTGCTGACCGCCGCCGCGCTTGGCGGCGGGCCGGTCGCCAACATCGTCGTCGGGCCGGGCGAGACCGGCAGCGGCGTGCCTGCCGCAGCCGCCGGCCGCCACTTCCTGCCCCGCGCCTCCCTGGGCGGGCCGGTCGCGTGCGGCGCGCGGCTGGCGGGCCTGGCCGAGGCCGGCGTGACGCTGGAGACCATCGAGATCCGCTGCCACGGCGGGCGCCTCCGCGAGGCGGCGGACGTGGACACCGACGCCGTTGAAGCGGTGGACCGCGCCGTCGCGGCCGGCCGCTTCGCTCTGCTGCACGTGCTCGACGCCTCCAAGACCGGCCGCACCGCCGTCAGCCGTGCCGCGGCGCGCGGGATCGCCGCCCGTCATCCCGAGCGGGCGCTGGTGGTGGTCGACGCCTGCCAGCTGCGCTGCGCCGCGTCCGACATCCGCGCCGACCTCGAGGCGGGCCTGGCGGTGATGGTCACCGGCTCGAAGTTCGCCGGCGGCCCGCCGTTCTGCGGCGCCCTGCTGATCCCGGCCGCCGTCGCCGAGCGCCTGCGCGCGGCGCCGCCGGCCGCCGAAGCGCTTGGCCAATACACCGCCGCCCTCGACTGGCCCGCCGCCCTGCGTCCGGCCACGCCGCACCCCGCCAACCTCGGGCTCGGCCTGCGCTGGACCGCCGCCCTGGCCGAGATCGAGGCCTATGAGGCGATCCCGGCAGGCCGCCGGGCCGAGCTGCTGGCGGCGTTCGATGCGGCCGCGCGCTGGCGCATCGCCGCCGCCGATGGTCTGGCGGTGCTGGACGCCGACCAGGGCGCCGGCGCGCCCGGCCTGATCGCCGTCGCCCACACCGACGGCGCAGACGCTCGGAAGGTCTACGCCGCGCTGGCCGACCCGGCCGATCCGGCCTTCCCGCGGGTGCACCTGGGCCAGCCGGTGATGGTCGGCTGGCGCGCCGCGCTCAGGGTCTGCGCCAGCATGCCGATGATCTCGTTCGCCGCGCAGCATGGCGTCGGCGCCCTGGAGGCCGACCTCGACCTCGCCTTCGAGGCCTGGTCCGCCGCCCGGATCAGGGCCTGACGCGCTTGCCGCGCACGGCGCCCCCGACGGCGCTCGACCCCGCCGACTGGGCCAGCTTCCGCGCCGACGCCCGCCGCGCCCTGGATGCGGCGCTGGATCGCCTCGAACACGCCGGCGAGGGGCCCGTCTGGAGGCCGACCCCCGATGACGTCCGCCGGCGCTTCGCCGAGCCTCTGCCGCGCCGCCCCCGCGATCTGGCCGGCGTGCTGGACGACGTCGACGCCCTGATCGCCCCCTACGTCGTCGGCAACACCCATCCGCGCTTCTTCGGCTGGGCGCATGGCGCCGGCACGCCGGTGGGCGCGATCGCCGAGCTGATCGCCGGCGCGCTCGACGCCAACTGCGGCGGACGGGACCACATCGGCCCGATTGTCGAGCGCCAGATCGCCGCCTGGGCGGCGGAGGCGTTCGGCTTCCCGGCGGAGAGCTCCGGGGTGTTCGTGACCGGTGCGTCGCAGGCCAACTTCCTCGGCCTGCTGGTCGCCCGCGACGCCGCCCTCGGCCACGCCGTCAGGGCAGGGGGCCTGCGCCGGGCCCCGGCCCAGCTCGCCGCCTACGCCTCAGCCGAGGCGCACGGCTGCGTCGGCCAGGCGATGGAGCTGTCGGGGGTCGGCAGCGAATTCCTGCGCCGGATCGAGACCGACGCGGCCGGCGCGATGAGCCTCGACCGCCTGCAGGCCGCGATCACCGCGGACCGCACGGCCGGCCTCACGCCGTTCCTCGTGGTCGGCACAGCGGGAGGGGTGAACTTCGGCGCCTTCGACGATCTGGCGGCGCTTGCCGACCTATGCGCAGCCGAGCGCCTCTGGCTGCACGTCGACGGGGCGTTCGGCGCGCTCGCGGCCCTTTCGCCCCGCCTCAAGCCCCTTGTCGCCGGCCTGGAGCGCGCTCAGTCCGTCGCGTTCGACTTCCACAAGTGGGCGCATGCGCCCTACGACGCCGGCTTCCTGCTGGTGCGCGACCCCGCCGCCCATCGCGGGACCTTCGCGGCCCCGGCGGCCTACCTGACCCGGGCGCCGCGGGGGCTCGCCGCCGGCGAAGACTGGCCCTGCGACTTCGGTCCGGACCTGTCGCGCGGTTTCCGGGCGCTGAAGGTGTGGATGACCTTCCAGACCCTGGGCGCCGACGCCATCGCCGCGGCCATGGAGGCCAACTGCGCCGCCGCCCGGCGCCTCGCGGCCCGGATCGCCGCATCGTCGACGTTCGAGCTCTGCGCGCCGGTCCCGCTCAACATCGTCTGCTTCTCGCGCCGGGGCGACACCGACGGCGTCGCCAACCGCGAGATCGTCATGCGCCTGCAGGAACGGGGCCTCGCGGCGCCGTCGACGACCCGCCTCGGCGGCCGCGTCGTGATCCGCGCCGCGGTCTTCAACCACCGCACCGGCGAGGCCGACATCGATGCTCTTGCGGAGGCCGTCGAAAAGGTCGCAGGCGAACGCGATTAGGTCGGAGAAGCGCCCCATTGTCGCCCCCGCGGCAGCGTAACCGATTGATTAAGGATCACCCTGCCACATAGCGATTTTCTGCATGCGGACAGTTGAGGCCATGGCCGCGGTTCTCCGACAGCAAGCCTGGGCCGCGCCCCGGGCGCCGCGCCTTCGCCCGATGGGCGAGGATGGCATGATGGGCGCGCTCGCCCGCATGGCGGAGGCCGCCGGCGCGCCGCCCACCCGCCTGATGCGCGACTTCGCCGCCCTGTCGCTGGGTCCCGGCCGCGTGTCGCTCTCCGACTACGAGCAGCTGCGCCTCTACGATGAGAGCTTCTGGGGCGAGGCCGACCGGCGCGCCGTGGTGGGCCGCCGGCGCGGTCGTGAGATCGCCCTGCAGGCCAACTACCGCCACGACTGCTTCGCCCTGGCCACCAACCGCCTGGCCGCCGGCGCCTACCTCGCCGCCCATGGCCTGCCGGCGCTGCCGGTGGAGGCGATCTACCGCGAGGGCCTGGCGACGCCGTCGTCGCATGTGCTGCGCACGCGTGACGAGTTGCGGCGCTTCCTGGAGCAGACCGCCCAGCGGACCCTGGTCGGGCGGCCGGTCGAGGGCGGCCGCGTCCGGACGATCGCCGTCGAGACGCCGGCCCAGCTCGACCGCCTGGTGGACGAGATCGGCGAGATGCACGCCGGCGGCTATCTGTTCCAGCCCCACCTCGCGCCGCACCCGGAGGTGGCCGCCGTGATCGGTCGGCGCCTCGCGGCCGTGCGCCTGCTGACGCTGAACTCCGATCACGGACCGAAGGTGTTCCGGGCGATCTGGAAGCTGCCGGGCTGCGTCGCTCAGCTGGACCTGCGCACCGGCGAGGTGCTGCGGGTGCTGGCCGAGCCCACCGGCGAGGGCGTCCACCGCCGCCCGCGCAGCGCCGCCTCGCTGCGGGGCGTGCGCGTGCCGGACTGGGAGCTGGTGAAGGCCGCCGCGGTGGAAGCCGCGCGGCTGATGGACGGGCTGGCGTTCGTGGGCTGGGACGTGGCCCCGTCCGAGCATGGCCCGGTGATCCTGGGCCTGACGCCCACCCCGGACCTGGTGCGCTTCCAGCTTGTCGAGCGCCGCGGCATCCTCGACGCCGAGTTCGCCGCCTTCCTGGAAGGCCAGCGCCGCCTCGGCGCCGAGCACGCCGAACAGCTCAGGGCCTGCTGGTAGGCTTCCTTCTCCCGCGAGGGGAGAAGGGAACTACCCCGCGTTCTCCTTCGCCAGCATCTCCAGCATGTCCGGATTGCCGGTGCGGATGGCGAGGGTGGTGAAACCGCTGTCGCGCCAGGGACCGAAGCGCTCCCGGATTCGGGCCGGCGCGCCGATCAGCATGCGCTCGTCGATGTAGTCGTCCGGCACGGCCTCGGCCGCCTCGTCGCGCCGCCCGGCCAGGAACAGCTCCTGCACCCGCCGGGCGGCCTCGGGGTAGCCCTTGGCCGCCATGGCGTCGCGGTGGAAGTTGATCGAGCTCGCGCCGAAGCCGCCGATGTACATCGCCACGCCCTTCTTCTCGGCCTCGATCGCGCCCTTCACGTCGTCGGTCTCCAGCACCCGCACCGAGCTGTAGAGCTCGAAGGCCTCGGGCCGCGAGCCCCGCCGGGCGAAGCCCTCCTCCAGCAGCGGGCGCCAGCCGGCGACCTGCTTCGGCTCACCCTCGAAGGTGATCAGGCCGTCGGCGATCTCGCCGGTCATGCGCACGTTCAGCGGCGTCTCCGCCCCGATCAGGAGCGGGATCGGCGCCACGGGCGAGAAGGCGTTGCGGATCGGCTTGCCCAGGCCGCTCGATCCCGGCCCCTGATAGGGCAGCTGGATTTCCTTCCCGTCGTGCGCCACCCGCTCGCCGCTCCAGACCTTGCGCAGGATGGCGACGGTGTCGCGCAGGCGGTAGTTGGGCCGACCCCAGGCGCGGCCGTGCCAGCCCTCGGCCACCTGCGGCCCCGACATCCCGATGCCCAGCCGCATCCGGCCTCCACCGGCCAGGGCGTCGATGGTCTGGGCGGTCATCGCCAGGGTCGCGGCGCTGCGGCCGTCGACGTGGGCCACGGCCGTGCCCAGCTTGATCCGCCGGGTGTGGGCGGCGATGAAGGCGAGGGGGCTGAGGCCGTCGAGGCCCCAGGTTTCGGCGGTCCAGACCGAGTCGTAGCCGAGCTCTTCCGCCCGGAGGATGAAGGGGATGTCCGGCTGGCCGGTCTTCGGGTCCAGGCTCGCGCCGATCGCCAGCTTCATCCGATCCTCCCGCGTCTGCCCCTACGAACCCCAGGGGCTTGCCCCGGTCAATCTGGCCGATCGAAGATGCGGCCTCTCAGTCAGGAGACCGCGATGGACGCCCCGAAGTTCGACACCCTGCTCTACGACCTCGACGACGGCGTCGCGACCATCACCATGAACCGCCCCGAACGGCTCAACGCCACCAACATGCGGATGCGCCGCGAGCTGATCGCAGCGTTCGACCACACCGACGCAGACGACGACGTCAAGGCGGTGATCCTGACCGGCGCGGGCCGGGCCTTCTGTTCCGGCGGCGAGCTCGACAGCCCCGATGCGTTCAGCGGGACGCGCCCGCCGGATCCCGACGCCGCCCCGATCGTCGCCGGCATCCGCCGGGACGGCGGTGGCACCATCACCCTGCGGATGTTCGACAGCCTCAAGCCGATCATATGCGCGATCAACGGCCCCTGCGCCGGGTTCGGCGTCGCCATCACCCTGGCCGCCGACATCCGGCTGGCCTCGACCGCAGCGCACTTCAACCTGGTCTACGGTCGGCGCGGCATCAATCCGGAGGGCGCGGCGTCCTGGTTCCTGTCCCGCGCCGTCGGGCTGCAGACCGCGTTCGAATGGTGCTTCTCCGGCCGCCGCGTGTTCCCGCAGGAGGCGCTGGAGCGGGGTCTGCTGCGGTCGGTTCACGAGCCGGCCGAGCTGCTGCCGGCCGCCGCGGCCCTGGCGCGCGAATTCGCCGACAACAGCGCCCCGGTCTCGGTGGCGCTGATCCGGCAGATGCTCTGGCGCATGGCCGGCGCAGCCCACCCGATGGAGGGCCACATGGTCGAGAGCCGCGGCATCCGGGCCCGCGGTGGGTCGGCCGACGCGCTGGAGGGCGTGGGCGCCTTCCTCGAGAAGCGCCAGCCGCACTTCACCAATTCCGTGTCGCGGGAATTGCCCGACCTCTGGGACTGGTGGACGCCGCCCGAGTTCCGTTGACGCGGTCCACGGGCGGTTGAGCCGCCGGGCCGAGCGGCCTAAGTCGGGACGTCCGCCGCGCTTAGTTCCAAGAAAGCTCCGCTCGCCGATGGAGGACCGCCCGACCGTCGCCAACCGCGGCCCGATCACGGTGTCCATCATGCTGGCGACGCTGATGAATACGCTCGACTCCACCATCGCCAACGTCGCCCTGCCGCACATCCAGGGCAGCCTCTCGGCCTCGCCCGAGCAGATCACCTGGGTGCTGACCTCGTACATGGTCGCCATGGCGGTGACGATGCCGCTGTCGGGCTGGCTGGCCGGGCGCTTCGGGGTGAAGTGGACCTTCCTGGTCACCATCGGCGGGTTCACCACCGCCTCGATGCTCTGCGGGATCGCCGACAACCTGCCGCAGATCGTGGCCTTCCGCTTCCTGCAGGGCATGTTCGGCGCCTCCACCATCCCGCTCTCCCAGGCGGTGCTGCTGAACATCAATCCGCCCGAGCGTCATCCCCAGGCCATGGCGCTCTGGGCCATGGGCACGATCCTGGGCCCCATCCTGGGGCCGGTGGTGGGCGGCTATCTCACCGAGGCCTATTCCTGGCGCTGGTGCTTCCTGATCAACCTGCCGATCGGGATCCTGGCGATGCTGGGGGTAGCGATCTTCATGGCTGGCAGCCGCGAGGCCCAGCGCCGCCGGTTCGATTTCCTGGGCTTCGGCGTGCTGGCGGTCTCCGTGGCCGCCCTGCAGCTGATGCTCGACCGCGGCCCGAGCCTCGACTGGTTTTCGTCGCCGGAGATCTGCGCCGAGGCGCTGGTCAGCGTGATCGGGCTGTGGGTGTTCGTGGCCCACAGCGTCTCCACGCCCCACCCCTTCTTCGACCCGGGGCTGTTCCGCGACCGCAACCTGATGGCTGCGACCCTGTTCAGCATGCTGACCGGCGTCCTGATCTTCGCCAGCCTCGCCATCCTGCCGCTGCTGATGCAGTCGCTGATGGGCTATCCGCCGCTGACCGCGGGCCTGCTGAGCGCTCCACGGGGCGTGACCATGTTCGTCTCGACCTATCTGATGGGGCGGTTGACCAAGTTCGTCGACCACCGGCTCAGCCTGCTGCTGGGGCTGGTGTGCATGGCCGTCGCGCTGTGGATGATGGGGAACTTCGACCTGTCGATGGACAGCGGTCCGCTGCTGCTGTCGGCGCTCCTCCAGGGGGTCGCCACCGGCGTCCTGTTCGTCGCCCTGACGACGCTGGCGTTTGCGACCATCGACCAGAGGCTCCGCCCGGAGGCGACCGCCTTCTACAACCTGACGCGCAACATCGCCGCTAGCGTCGGGATCTCGGGAATGCAGGCGCTGGTGGCCTTCAACACCCAGACCATGCACGCCTCCCTCGCCTCGCAGGTGATCCCCAGCGACGCGGCGGTGCGCGCCGGCCTGCCCCTCGCCTTGGACCCGCAGACCGCCGCCGGCGCCCTGGCCCTGAACAGCGAGATCACCCGCCAGGCCACCATGGTGGCCTACGTCGACGACTTCCGCCTGATGCTGCTGTTCACGTTGATCTGCGCCCCCCTGCTGTTGCTGCTGCGGCCGCCGAAGGTGCGGATGCTCGCCGAGCCCATGCATGCGGGTGTCGACTAGCAAGGTTGAGCCCAGGCGGCCGGCGGCTTAATGGCGTTCGCCTTCGGACAAGCGGAGCCGGTCATCCTCCTTTCCCCCACCGACGTGCTGAGCCTCGTGGTCGGCCTCGCCACCGGCGTGGCGACCTTCGTCGGGGGCGCCGTGGCCCTGCGGTACGGGCCGCGGATCCCGCTGATCCTGGGCTTCTCCGCCGGCGCGGTGATCGGCGTGGCGCTGTTCGACCTGGTGCCCGAAGCCCTCGAACTGGCGCGCCATGCCGTGGGCCCGGTGGAGCTGCTGGGCCTGACCGCCATCGGCTTCGGCGGCTACATGCTGCTCGAACGCCTGCTCAACGCGGCCTCACAGGTCAGCCGCGGCCACCTCGGCCCCGCCAGTCTCGCCGTGCACAGCCTGCTCGACGGCGTCGCCATCGGCCTCGCCTTCAAGGCTGCGCCGGCCATCGGCCTGGTGGTGGCGCTGGCGGTGCTGGCCCATGACATCGCCGACGGGATCAACACGGTAACCCTCGCCCTGGCCGCGGGGGGCGGGCCGCTGAGGGCGCGGCGGTGGCTGGTGGTCGACGCCCTGGCCCCCATGGTCGGCATCCTGGCGACCCGCTTCATCACCGTCAGCCAGGCGACCCTCGGCCTGCTGACGGCGGTGTTCGCTGGCTTCTTTCTCTACATCGGCGCCAGCGAGCTGGTCCCCTCGAGCCACCGCGCCCTGCCACGCCTCTGGACCAGCATCGCCACCCTGGCCGGCATGGCCGCCATCTACGCTGTCGTCCAGCTCGCCAGCGGCCTGGGCTAGGCCGCCGCCACGACTGGGGAGGGGATCGGAGCGCCTCGTCGGCGATCCGCCGCCAGTGCCAGCACCGCCTCGATCCGGTCGATCGCCGCCTCGCTGTCACGCTCTTCGAGCGCCCGGCGGCGGGCGGCGTCGCCCATGCGCCGCCGCAGGTCGGCATCGTCGGCCAGGCGATCGATGGCGTCGGCGAGGCCGGCCACGTCGCGTGGCGCCGCCAGCAGTCCGCCGCCGCTGTCGCCCAGCAGCGCCTCCATCCGTCCCACCCGGGTGCTGACGATCGGCAGCCCGGCCGCCATCGCCTCCACCGCCACGTTGGGCAGCTGCTCGGTCCGCGAGCTGATCACGAAGATGTCGTAGGCGTGGAAGTCGTCACGGACGTCCGCCGTCCAGTCCAGGCGGATCAGCCGGTCCTCGAACCCCTCGGCCGCCTGCATCACCCGCCGCGTCTCGGCCTGATCCAGCCAGATTCCCTTCAGCGCCACCCGCGCCTCCGGCCGGCGGGCGAGCAGCCCGCGCGCCGCCTGGACCAGGTCCGACTGGCGCTTGTCGAAGTGGATGTCGCCGATCTGGCCCACCACCAGGGCATCCTGCGGGATCCCCAGTCGCCGCCGCGCCTCAGCCTTCCGTTCCGGCGTCTGGGCCTCGGGCCATTGCAGGCCGAGGAAGGTCGGAACCACGTGGATGCGGCGGCGGGCGACACGGTTGACCCGGCGCATGTAGGCGGCGGTGCGGTCGTTGAACACCATCACCTGGTCGTTCACCCACCAGTGCGGCTGGGCGTGCCGGGCGTGCGCGGTGGCCACAGCCGGCGGTCCGCCCATCAGCCGCACCACCGATCCGACCAGATGGGCGGCGCTGCAGTGGGTGTGCGTCACCTGGACGCCCTCGCGGCGAAACAGCCGCGCCAGCCGCCCGAACTCGCCCACCGCCTGCTCCATCACCGAGGGAAAGCAGCGGACGCCGGCGGCCTCCGCGTCGCTGACATCCAGGCTGGGACGGTGGACCAACAGCACCTCGTGGCCGCGCCGCGCCAGAGCCGTCGAAAGCGCCAGACAGTGCCGTCCGGCCCCGTTCTTGTGGCCCGCCGAGACGATCTGCGCGATGCGCAAGCCGGTCACGACAGCGCCCGGGCCAGCTGCTCGCCGTCCATCTGCTCCGGCGCGAACCTCGGCAGCAGGAACGGGTCGGCGGTGCGCAGCACAGGGCCCGGGATGGTGGCGCAGGCGCCGGCGAAGCCGGCCTCGCGCACCGCTCGCCAGGCAGAGCGGTCGTAGCGGCCGAACGGGTAGGCGAAGTAGGGCGCCGGCCGGCCGGTCAGCGCCTCGCAGGCGGCGCGGCTGGCCTCGATCTCCCGGCGCTGCGACGCGGGGTCGAGGGCGGTGAGCACCGGGTGACTGGCCGTGTGCGCGCCGACCTCGATCGGTCCGCCGCCCAGCGCCGCCACCTCGGCGGAGGTCATGGCGCGATGGCTCGGCCGCGCCGCCCGGTCCACGCCGGCCCAGGCGCGCAGCGTCGCCAACCGGCTCTCGATGTCGTCCGACGGCAGGGAGAGGAAGAAGTGCCGCAGGCCATGGCAGGCGCCGATGCGCGGCGCCGGGTCGCCGTCGGCGAACCGCAGCTGCGCTGTGCGCTCGCCGAGGTCCAGTTCCAGCTCGGCCGGCAGTTGCGGCGTTCCCAGGAAGATCGAGGCCACCTCGTCCCACCAGAACTCCCGCGCGGCGTCCACCATGTCGGTGACCATGAACACCGTCGCCGGGCAGTCGAACCGCTCCAGGATCGGCCGGGCGGCGTCGAACACGTCATGGTAGCCGTCGTCGAAGGTCACCGCGGCCAGCGGCCGGTCGTAGCGGCGTCCGCTGGCGGCGGCGGCTGCGAGTTCACCCAGCGGCAGCACACGCCGCACTGTGGTCAGCGCCTCGATCTGCTCGGCGAAGCGGTCGGGCCCGACCGTGATTCCCCAGAAATCCGCCTGCGGGTCGTCGACCCGGTGGTAGATCAGGATCACCGGCGCCTTGCGCCACAGCCGGCGCTCCGCCGGTCCGAACGCGCTGGCGATTTCGCGGCCGATGTACAATCCGAAAGCCCCCGAGGTCAGGCCGGACGTAAGGCCATCGGCGAAGCGCGCGCAACCGCGGCAGTCGGGCCACGTCGCCGCAGGGCTCCATGATCGTTCCATCTTTGTTCTTGACGGAATCGGAACAAAGCGCGTACGAAGAGACCCTGCTCATCGGACTTTCGCGCGGACAGCGCAAGGCGCGGTGGGGTTGGCGCGAATTGGGATATGAGGGGTGAGTCGATGGGCAATGCGTCGTTGAAGCTGGTGGCACGCGAGGATTCGGACAAGCAGCGGGCGCTCGAAGCGGCGCTGGCGCAGATCGACCGGGCCTTCGGCAAGGGCTCGGTGATGAAGCTTGGCGACAAGGGCAAGGTCGTGGAGATCGAGTCGGTCTCCACCGGCTCGCTCGGCCTCGACCTGGCGCTCGGCATCGGCGGCCTGCCCAAGGGCCGGGTGGTCGAGATCTACGGCCCCGAGAGCTCGGGCAAGACCACGCTGGCCCTGCACGTCGTGGCGGAGGTGCAGAAGAGCGGCGGCGTCGCCGCCTTCATCGACGCCGAGCACGCGCTCGATCCGGCCTACGCCCACAAGCTGGGCGTCAACCTCGACGACCTGCTGGTCTCGCAGCCCGACACGGGCGAGCAGGCCCTCGAGATCACCGACACCCTGGTGCGTTCGGGCGCGATCGACATCATCGTGATCGACAGCGTCGCGGCCCTGACGCCGCGGGCCGAGATCGAAGGCGAGATGGGCGACCAGCTGCCGGGCCTGCAGGCGCGGCTGATGAGCCAGGCGCTGCGCAAGCTCACCGCCTCCATCTCCAAGGCCAAGACCCTGGTGATCTTCATCAACCAGATCCGCATGAAGATCGGGGTGATGTACGGCAGCCCCGAGACCACCACCGGCGGCAACGCGCTGAAGTTCTACGCCTCCGTCCGCCTCGACATCCGTCGCACCGGCTCGGTGAAGGTCCGCGACGAGATCATCGGCAACAATGTCCGGGTCAAGGTGGTGAAGAACAAGGTCGCCCCGCCGTTCCGCGAGGTCGAGTTCGACATCATGTACGGGGAGGGGATCTCCAAGCTGGGAGAGATCATCGACCTGGGCGTGAAGGCGGGGGTGGTCGAGAAATCCGGCTCCTGGTTCTCCTACAACAGCCAGCGGATCGGGCAGGGCCGCGACAATGTCCGCGAGTTCCTGAAGGCCAATCCCGACGTGGCCGCCGACATCGAGCGCGCGGTGCGCGGCGCCGGCGACAAGATCGAGGAAGAGATGCTCGTCGGCCCGACGGCCGTCGACGACGACGGCGCCCTCTGACGCCCTAGGTCCCCGCGCGCCTCCCTGCCCCGAAGAGCCGCTCCGCCGCGGCTCGCCCCGGGGCCGCGCGAGGGGACTTCTGCGAGCGGCGGTCCCGCCCTTCCCGAAACGGCCAGGACCGGCCCGCCAACCCCCCGGTCCTCGCCCAACCCCCGGGATCCCCGCCGGCGGGGCCGCCGTTCGCACTTCTCGCTGAATTGAGTCCGCACCGCGTCCCACAAGGGCGGGCGCTTCAAAATGGCGAACGCGCCGCCTAAATGCGCCTCAACAAACCCCAACTCCCGCGTCCAGCGCCGTCCAGCTTTCCCTCAAGGCGCCGCAGGTGGTAGAGGCCCCGCGTCCGTCAACGGCCCCGAAGTTCATGCCCAGCCTCAACGACGTCAGATCCCTGTTCCTGAGCTACTTCGGGGGCAACGACCACCAGGTGGTCCCTTCGGCGCCGCTGGTGCCGCAGAGCGATCCCACGCTGCTGTTCGTCAACGCCGGCATGGTGCCGTTCAAGAACCTCTTCACCGGCGCCGAGACGGCGCCCGCGCCCCGCGCCGCCTCGTCGCAGAAGTGCGTCCGCGCCGGCGGCAAGCACAACGACCTGGAAAACGTCGGCTACACCGCGCGGCATCACACCTTCTTCGAGATGCTGGGGAATTTCTCCTTCGGCGACTACTTCAAGGAGCGGGCGATCGAGCTGGCCTGGCGCCTGATCTCCAAGGAGCTCAAGCTTGACGCAGCGCGCCTGCTGGTCACCGTCCACGCCACCGACGAGGAGGCCGCGACGCTCTGGCGCAAGGTCGCCGGCATTCCGGACGAGAAGATCATCCGGATCAACTCGAACGACAACTTCTGGTCCATGGGCGACACCGGCCCGTGCGGCCCCTGTTCCGAGATCTTCTACGACCACGGCCCCCACATCGCCGGCGGCCCGCCCGGCTCGCCGGACGAGGACGGCGACCGGTTCGTGGAGATCTGGAACCTGGTCTTCATGCAGTTCGAGCAGCATCCCGATGGTCGCCGCACCGACCTGCCCCGCCCGTCGATCGACACCGGCATGGGCCTGGAGCGGCTGTCGGCGGTGCTGCAGGGCGTGCACGACAACTACGACATCGACCTCTTCCGCACCCTGATCGACGCCAGCCGGGCGCTGACCGGCGGCGCCGGCGGCTCCTCGAATGGTCCCTCGCACCGGGTAATCGCCGACCACCTGCGCTCCACCTCGTTCCTGATCGCCGACGGCGTCACCCCCTCCAACGAGGGCCGGGGCTACGTCCTGCGTCGGATCATGCGGCGCGCCATGCGTCATGCCCACCTCCTGGGGGCGGAAGAGCCGCTGATGCACCGCCTGGCCCCGACCCTGGTGGCGGAGATGGGCGGCGCCTATCCGGAGCTGCGCCGGGCCGAACCGGTGATCGTCGAGACCCTGCGCCAGGAGGAGGAACGCTTCCGGCGCACCCTCGGCCGCGGGATGGCGCTGCTCGACGAGGCGGTGGCCCGGCTGCCTGACGGCGGCAGGCTGCCCGGCGACATCGCCTTCAAGCTCTACGACACCTACGGCTTTCCGCTGGACCTCACCCAGGACGCGCTGCGAGCCAAGGGCATGTCGGTCGACGAGGCCGGGTTCGACGCGGCCATGGACCGCCAGCGGCAGATGGCGCGCGACAACTGGACCGGTTCGGGTCAGCAGGCCCAGGGCGCGGTGTGGCTTGCGCTGCGCGACCGTCTCGGCCCCACCGTCTTCACCGGCTACGAGACGGGCGAGGACACCGGCGAACTCCTGGCCCTGGTCTCGGGCGGGGTCGAGGCGGGCGTCGCCAGCGCCGGCGAGACCGTCGAGGCGCTGTTCGCCCGCACGCCGTTCTACGCCGAGAGCGGCGGCCAGGCCGGCGACCGCGGCGCCGTGGACTGGCCGGGCGGCCGGGCCGAGGTCACCGACACCCAGAAGCAGGCCGGCGACCTGCATGTGCATGTGCTGAAGATCACCGAGGGCCGGCTCGAGGTGGGCCTGCACGCGCGCCTCGTGGTGGACGCCGAGCGGCGCGCCCGCACCCGCCTCAACCACTCCTCGGCCCACCTGCTGCACGCTGCGCTCAAGCACGTGCTCGGGCCCCACGTGGCCCAGAAGGGCCAGATGGTCGACGCCGACAGGATGCGTTTCGACTTCAGCCACGGCGCGCCCCTGACGGCAAAGGAGCTCGACCGCATCGAGGCCGAGGTGAATGCGGTGATCCGCCAGAACCTGCCCGCCGACACCCGCGAGATGGCGCCCCAGGACGCCATCGAGGCCGGCGCGGTGGCGCTGTTCGGCGAGAAGTACGGCGAGAACGTGCGGGTGCTGACGCTGGGCGAGGCGCTGGAAGGGCCGGGGGCCTATTCGGTGGAGCTGTGCGGCGGCACCCATGTGGCGCGGACCGGCGACATCGCCCTATTCAAGATCGTCTCCGAGCAGGGGATTGCGGCCGGCGTCCGGCGGATCGAAGCCCTCACCGGCGAGCCCGCCCGCCGCTGGCTGCTGGAGCAGTCCGGCGTCGCGCGCCAGCTCGCCGACCAGTTCAAGGTTCCGGTGGCCGAGGTTCAGGGGCGGATCGACGCCCTGCAGGCGCAGGCGCGCAAGCTGGAGAAGGACCTGGCCGAGGCCCGCCGCCAGCTGGCCGTGGGCGGGGGCGGCGGGTCCGCCGGCGGCGCCGAGCCCGAAGACGTGGGCGGCGTGAAGTTCATCGGCCGGGTTCTGGACGGCGTCGGCGGCAAGGACCTGCGCCCCATCGCCGAGAGCTTTCGGAAGCAGCTGCCCGATGGCGTGATCGTGCTGAACGGTGTCCTCGACGGCAAGGTCGCCAGCACCGTGGTGGTCACCGGCACGGCCCAGCAGAAGTTCAGCGCCGTCGACCTCGCCCGTGCGGCGGTGGCGGCCATGGGCGGGCAGGGCGCGGGTGGAAAGCCCGACTTCGCCCAGGGCGGCGCCCCCGACGGCTCCAAGGCCGCCGCCGGCGTCGCGGCGGTCAAGGCTGCAATGAACTAAGCGCGGAGGCAGCGCGGGTCGGCCCCACGCCAACTCCTTCACAGCGTCATCCCGGAAGCGGCGAAGCTGCTGCCCGGGGCCTCTGTCGCGAATCCCCAGGAGATCCCGGACAAGTCGCTTCGCGAGTCTCCGGGATGACCCTGGATAGGGAGGAGTCGGCTCAGAATGCCTTCGCCAGCCCGAACGCCACCGAGACGTCGCTGCTCCTGCGGTGGATGCGGCCCTCCGCCGACAGGCGCCAGCTGAGGCCGAGGGCGTCGCCCTCGACCCCGCCCGCCAGCCGCGCGTAGGGACCCTCGCCTTCGGGTGTGCGAACGGTCTGGGTGGCGCTGGGGTCCTGGGCGGCGGCCAGGCTGACCAGGTAGTTGCGCGGGCCGTCGCCGCCGACCCCGACGTAGCCGAGGCGCAGGCTCGGGCGCAGGCCGCCCAGCCTGGCCAGCAGTTCGACGCCGCCGCCGTAGCTGGTCCGGTCGAAGCTTTGGCCGGGGATGACGGCGTTGCCGACGGCCGCGCCGTGCTCGGTGTAGCCGTCCACCTTCGCGTGGTTCCAGGCGGCCTCGACGTAGGGTCCGACGCGGAGCTGGCCGAGCCTGGCGCTCCAGCCGATTTCGCCGGCCAGGGATGCGCTCCGGGCGTTGGCTTGGCCCACGGCGGTCAGCCCATAGGACGCCGGGCGGGTGATGTCGCGCAGGCGCAGGTCGAACAGGGCGCCGCCGGAGACCTGGGCGTAGAGGCCCTGGGGCCCCACCCAGGCGCCGTAGCCGCCCACGCCCCAGCCGCTGGCCTTGAGGGAGAAGCCACCGCCGAAGTCGCCGTCCAGGCGCTGGTAGCCCAGCGAGGCGCCGATACGCGCCTGACCGAAGCCGTAGTCGACGCCGATCACGCCGGCCGTGCCGTCGGCGCTGAAGGATTCAGCCTCGCCGCCGAGCCCGATCCGCCGCCAGTTCGCCGAGCCCCACACCGAGACGCCGCGGCCGAACGGATGCTCCTCCTCGAGCAGCGCGGCGCTCCGGGCGGAGGACAGCTGCTCCATGGCCGGACCCGAGACCATCTCGCCAAAGGCGGCGGCGGTCTCGCCGGTAAGAGCCAGGGAGACCGGGGTCGCGGCCTGCATGAAGAGCAGGGCCTGGGGGTCGACATAGGTCGGCAGCGTGAGCCGGTAGACCAGAATGGTCGGCTCGTTGTTGCCCGTGCCGCCCGGCCCGGACAGCGAGGCGTCGTAGGACTGGCCGTTGATCGCGCCGTTGCTGGTCTCGAAGTCGTTGTCGTTGCCGATCAGCAGGTAGAAATCCTGGGGCGCGTTCTCCTCCAGCACCGGGACCAGCGTCATCCCTTCCAGCTTTTCCGATACCGAGTTGATGTTGGAGGGGGCGGTGTTGGTGTTGAGCCCGAACCGGCCGAGCTGGGTGGGGTTGATGATGTTCAGCAGCTGGCTCACCGACACCGGCGTGATGCTGGGCAGCAGGCAGCCGCGCGCGTCGGTGGCCGCGCTGCAGGCGCCGCCGGTCACGATCGGGGTCGTCCCCTGGTCGAACGAGGTCCCGGCAAGGTTGGTCGCGCCGTTCAGGTCCACCAGCAGCACGCTGCGGAACACCTCCGGCCGCGTCGCGCTGTTGCCGCGACCGTTGCCATCCCGCGAGAGGACCAGCAGCTGGTGGTTGTTGAGCGCCAGCGCCTCAGATTGGGCGGCGGTGGTGTCAGGCGTGGCGCCGTTGCCGCTGTTGCGGAAGATCGGCAGCTGCAGGACGAAGTCGCCGATCGGCGTCGTGGGGGTGCGGGTGGCAGTGATGTCGTAGACCAGGATGCGGGTGTTGTTGCGGTTCTGGGCCTGGTCGAGCGGGTTGTCCTGGATCGTCGCGCTCTGCAGGACCGTGATCAGCCGCGACTGGTCCGGCGTCACCGTCACCGCCTCCAGCCCCTGATTGTTGCGCCGGCCGGTGGCAGGCGCGGCGTCGCCGTTGAAGTTGATGACGCCGCCGGTCCGGGGCAGCAGCGCCGGCGGCGCCTGGATGCCGCCTGCCTGGGTTCCCTGGGCGTTGAAGTAGTAGAGGCCGGCTGCGTATTCGTCGGACACATAGAAGCTGCCGTCGTTCAGGCGCGCCAGGCCCTCGGAGTCCATGCTGATGTGGCCCGCGCCTTCGCCGGATGCCGGCATCGGATAGACGACCCCGTTGCGGGTCACCGTGCCCGTCCCCGGATCCTTGCCGGTGAAGGTGACGCCGGTGGAGTCCTTCAGGAAGAAGCCGCCCGTCAGGGCCAGGCCCATCTGCGTCGGGGTGGTGGCGCTGGAGCCGGTGTATGGGGCGAAGGTCACGCCCAGCACCTCGAGGCGGTTCTGGAACGCGGTGGTGCCGGGGAACGGCCCCACGCCGTTCGGGCCCCGGTCCGGCATGCTGTAGAGCGTGCCGGAATAGCCGCCGTTGGCGTTCCGCCGCCAGGTCGACAGGTCCATGGCCAGCGCCGAGAAGGCGCCGAAGCTTTCGCCGTTGAAGTCGCGGGTGGTGGCCGGGATGCGCCCGACCCCCTGCAGCCCATGGTTGGTGAAGATCTGGCCGCCGACGGACACCGAGACGTCGCCGGCGGCGTTGGTGACGTTGGGCGTCGGGAAGCTCAGCGACTGGGCGTGCGCGGCGCCCCAGGCCAGCGCGAACGAGGAGGCGGCCGCCGCCAGGGCGGCGCGCGAAGCGAATGTCATGATTGATGTCCCCAGACCTTGATGGGCTGGGGGCTACCAGGGGCGGATGTCGCTACCGTAATGTTTTGACAACAATACGGTAACGTTCCGTCGGCGCGCCGGCGGCCTCCCGTGTAGGGGAGGTCGGCGGCCCGGCGCTACTTCGCCAGGGCGTGCTCCAGGTTCTCGGCGATCTTGTCGAGGAAGCCCTCGGTGGTCAGCCAGCTCTGGTCGTCGCCCACCAGCAGGGCGAGGTCCTTGGTCATGTCGCCGGCCTCGACGGTGTCGACACAGACCTTCTCCAGCGTCCTGGCGAAGCGGTCGAGTTCGGCGTTGCCGTCCAGCTTCGCGCGATGCTCCAGGCCGCGGGTCCAGGCGAAGATCGAGGCGATCGAGTTGGTGGAGGTGGCCTCGCCGCGCTGGTGCTGGCGGTAGTGGCGGGTGACGGTGCCGTGGGCCGCCTCGGCCTCCACCGTCCTGCCGTCGGGGCTCATCAGCACCGAGGTCATCAGGCCCAGCGAACCGAAGCCCTGGGCGACGGTGTCGGACTGCACGTCGCCGTCATAGTTCTTGCAGGCCCAGACGAAGCCGCCGGACCATTTCAGCGCCGCGGCCACCATGTCGTCGATCAGCCGGTGCTCGTAGGTGATGCCCGCGGCCTTGTAGGCGTCGGCGAACTCGGCCTCGAAGACGCGCTGGAAGATGTCCTTGAACTGGCCGTCGTAGGCCTTGAGGATGGTGTTCTTGGTGCTGAGGTACACCGGGTACTTGCGGTCCAGGCCGTAGCGCAGCGAGGCGCGGGCGAACTCCTCGATCGAGTCATCGAGGTTGTACATGCCCATGGTGACGCCCGAGCTCGGGAAGTCGAACACCTCATGCTCGATCTTCTGGCCGTCCTCACCCTGCCAGGTCATGGTCAGCTTGCCCTTGCCGGGGATGCGGAAGTCGGTGGCGCGGTACTGGTCGCCGAAGGCGTGGCGGCCGATGATGATCGGCTGCGTCCAGCCGGGCACCAGGCGCGGCACGTTCTGGCAGATGATCGGCTCGCGGAACACGACGCCGCCCAGGATGTTGCGGATCGTGCCGTTCGGCGACTTCCACATCTTCTTGAGCTTGAATTCCTCCACCCGCGCCTCGTCGGGGGTGATGGTGGCGCACTTGACGCCGACGCCGTACTTCTTGATCGCCTCGGCCGCGTCGACCGTCACCTTGTCGTCGGTGGCGTCGCGGTGCTCCATCCCCAGGTCGTAGTAGTCCAGCTTGATGTCCAGGAACGGCAGAATCAGCTTGTCCTTGATCAGCTGCCAGATGATCCGGGTCATCTCGTCGCCGTCGATGTCGACGACCGGGTTCGCCACCTTGATTTTGGCCATGCGGGATTCGGGCTCCAGGTCCGATTTGTCAGTACGGGCAAGCGCGATCGCCGGCAGAGCCGGCCCGCGCGCCCGGCGGCTATAGAGGCTAATATTGCGGAGGAAAAGCGCCTCGGCGTCGCCGCGTCACCCGGCCGCCGCCGACATCAGCCGCGCCGTGTCCGCGAACAGGGCCGCGCGCTGGGCCTCGGTGGCCGTGGACCCGGCCAGGAACGCGGCCATGGCGTAGCGGCGCCCGTCGGGCAGGGTGGCGATCGCCATGTCGTTGGTGGCGGCGGTGAAGCCCAGGTCGGTCGGCGTCGCGCCGCCCTTGTGCGCGATCCGCACCTTCCGGTCCCAGCCGGCCCGGAGCAGGTTGCCGCCCGGCGCGGCCGTCTCCATCCAGCGCAGGATGGCGGTGGTGGAGGCCGCCGACAGCACCTGACGGCAGGCCAGCTTGTAGAGGAAGTCCAGCATCGCCGGCACCGTGGCGGAGTCGCGAGGGTCGGCCATGAAGCTGTCCATCGCCCGCTGACGGTCAGGCGCCGCGACCTGGTCGCGGGCGGCCAGGAAGGCGGCCGGGTCCTTCCAGGCGGCCCGGAAGCTCGGCAGGGCGGCCAGGTCCATCGCCGTCTCGCGCCCATAGCGGTCGATGCGGATCTCGGTGATCTGCAGTCCGCGCAGCCAGGCAGTCACCAGGCCAGGCCCGCCGATGCGCTTCATCAGCACGTCGGCGGCGGTGTTGTCGCCCCAGCGCAGCGCCAGGCTCATCAGGGTGGAGGCCGGCGCCTGGGCGGAATAGCCCTCCGGCGGGTCGGGCCAGCGCTGGTTGATGACGCTGAACGGCGGCGACAGCTCCGTCGCGCTGAACCGCACCGGCTCGGCCAGCGCCAGTCGCCCGGCGTCCACCTCGGACAGGGCCGCCGCGGCGATCGGCACGGCGGCCAGGCCGGCCAACGGGAAGGCGCGGTCGGTGTTCCAGTACCAGGTCTCGGTGCTGTCGAGGCTCATGATCCCGGCGCAGAACAGTCCGGGGGCGGCCCGTTTGGCCAGGGCCGGGAAGTCCTGGTTCAGGCGGGCGGTGTCGAGCGCGTGCGCCCGGCGCGTCGTCGTCTGGGCGCCCGGCCTGCAGGCCGCGAGGGAGGCGGCGGCCCAGGTGCTGGCGATCACGGCGCGGCGGCTGAAGGTCATGCGCTCTTGAATACCAATTCCGGTTGCCCCGCCAACCGGCGAAGGCCTATGGCCCCGGTGATGAACCAGGCCCCGGCGGTGATCCTGAACGAGCCGCAGCTCGCCGAGAACATCGGCGCGGTGGCGCGGGTGATGGCCAATTTCGGCCTTGCCGACCTGCGCCTCGTCCGGCCGCGCGACGGCTGGCCCCAGGAACGCGCCTGGGCCACCGCCTCCGGCGCCAATTGGCCGCTGGAGGGCGCCAAGGTGTTCGAGCGGCTCGAGGATGCGGTCGCCGACCTGCGCCTGACGCTGGCCACCACGGCGCGGCCGCGCGAGACCGAGCTGCCGGTGGTGACCCCGCGCGAGGCGGCGGCGGCGCTGCAGGACGGCGTGGCGCGGGGCTGGTCCGTGGGTCTTCTCTTCGGCGGCGAGCGGGCGGGCCTGGAAACGGCGGACATCGCCCTCACCCAGGGCATCGTAACGGTCCCGATCGATCCAAGGTTCCGCTCGTTGAACCTCGCCCAGGCGGTGGCGATCTGCGCCTACGAATGGCGCGCAGCCGAGGCCCCCCAGGCGCCGGACCATTTCCGCGACGGCGCGCCCCCGGCCGACCAGGCGGCGATGATCGGCCTCTACGAGCAGCTGGAGGGCGAACTCGACACGGCGGGCTTCTTCCATCCGCCGGAAAAGCGTCCCTCGATGATCCGCAATCTGCGCGTGGCGCTGGGCCGGGCGCGGCTCACCGACCAGGAGGTCCGCACCTTCCGGGGCGTGATCACCGCCCTCGCCAAAGGCCGCGGCCGGGTGCTGGCCAAGCTCGCCGCCCAGAAGGCTGAACGCGAGGCCGCCCGCGCCGCGCGTCCGGGAGACGAGCCATGACCGCCGCCGAGTTCTTCGCCGCCCTGCCGATCCCGATCGTGCAGTCGCCGATGGTGGGCGCCTCCAGCCTGGAGATGGCCGTGGCGGTCAGCCAGGCGGGCGGGCTGGGCGGGCTGGGCGCCGGCGGCCTCGCGCCCGACGCCATCGAGGCGCAGGCGGCCGAGCTGCGCGCGACGGGCGCGCCGTTCGCGGTCAACCTGTTCGTGCTCGGCCCCGCCCGCCCCTCGGGTGACGCCGTCAGCGCAGCGATCGAGCGGCTGGCGCCCTGGTACGCCGAACTGGGGCTCCCGCCGCCCGAGGCGCCCAACGACTTCGCCCCCGACTTCGAGGCCCAGTTCGCCGCCCTGGTGCGCGCCGCGCCGCCGATGGCGTCGTTCACCTTCGACCGCCTGCAGCCCGGCCAGGTGGAGGCGCTGCACGCGGTTGGCAGCCTGGTGGTGGGCACGGCCACGACGGTCGCCGAGGCCCGCGCCTGGGCCGAGGCGGGCGCCGACGCGATCAGCGCCCAGGGCGCAGAGGCGGGCGGCCACCGCGGCCACTTCCTGGCCGAGACCGAGGCCAGCCTGGTGGGGACGATGGCGCTGGTCCCGACCATCCTGGCGGCGACGGGCCTGCCGGTGCTGGCCGCCGGCGGGATCATGGACGGGCGCGGGGTCGCCGCCGCCCTCAGCCTCGGCGCCGCCGCCGCCCAGATGGGCACCGCCTTCCTGCTGGCCGACGAGACGGCCATCAGCCAGCCCTGGCAGCGTGCGATTGGAGGGGCGCCCGACGATCCCACGCGCCTCACCCGCGCCTTTACCGGCCGCCACGCCCGCGGTCTCGAGAACCGCTTCATGCGCGAGATGCGCGGCGTCGAAGGCGACGTGCCGGCCTATCCGGTCCAGAACCGCCTGACCCAGCCGATGCGCGCCGCCGCCGCCAAGGCCGGCGAGCCGGACCTGATCTCGCTCTGGGCGGGGCAGGGGGTGAAGCTGGCGCGGCCCGGCGCCTCGGGAGAGCTGGTGCGCCGGTGGTGGGCCGAGGCCCAGGCGGCTTCACGGCAACTTGCAGTGCGCACCGGGAACCTTAGCCGCTAGGGCTGCCGCGGGGGTGCGCGGCGTCATCGGGGAAGGCATGGATCGACGTGGGTTCCTGGCGTCCGCCGCGGCGTTCGCGGCGCTGGCCGGTCCGGCGCGGGCCGGGGTAGATGGCCTGCGGCTGGCGGCGCGCGAGGCCTGGCTCTACGGCCTGCCGCTGATCCAGATGGCCGCCGTCCGCACCCGGATGGTGGGCGGGGGCGCCGCCGCGCCCGGCCTGAACAGCTTTGTCCATGCGCGCGAACTGGCGACGCCCCGCAGCCGGGTGGTCACCACGCCCAACCGCGACACCCTCTACTCCAGCGCCTGGCTCGACCTGACCTCGGGCTCGGCGAAGATCAGCCTGCCGCCCACCGGCCAGCGCTATTTCAGCCTGGCGCTGATCGACATGTACACCAACAACATCCGCGTCATCAGCGGCCGGGACAATGAGGGCGAGGGCGGCGACTACGAGGTGATCGGCCCGAACCGGCCGATCGACTTCCACGACATCGAACTGCCGCGCCTGCGCCTGCCGCGCCTGGGCCACCCGATCCGCGCCACCACGCCCTGGGTCTGGGCCCTGGCGCGCACCCAGGTCGGCGGCGACGACGACCTTGCCGTCGTGCACGGCATCCAGGACGGCCTCACCGTCGAGGTCTCGCGCCCGGCCCGGGCGCCCGCCGCCTATCCCGGCCCCGACGCCCCCTGGGGCGACTATCTGTTCGCCGTCCAGCAGCTGATCCAGGAGAACCCGGCGCCTTTCGACGAGGCCGAGTTCTTCCACCGCATCGCCGCCATACAGCTGGGCGCCCGCCGCGGGTTCGAACAGGCGCGCTTCGCCGATTCCGAGACTCCGGACGTCGAGGCTGGCGTGCGGGAGGCGCGCGCGCTGGCTGCCGAGCCGCAAGCCTGCGGCCAGGTGGTGAACGGCTGGATCTATCCCAAGCCCAACCTCGGGGCTTTCGGCGCCGACTACGTCTACCGTGCGGGCACGGCGATGACCGGGCTTGGGGCGCTGCCGCGCACCGAGGCCGTCTACCTGCGCGCCCTCGCCGCCGACGGGACGGGCCTGTTCGACAGCGCGGGGCAGTACCGCCTGACCATGCCCGGGCCGCCGCCGGCCGATGCGTTCTGGTCGCTGACTCTCTACGAGGCGGCGCCTGACGGCCGGCTGTTCCTGACCGACAACCCGATCAACCGCTATTCCATCGGCGACCGCACCACGGGCCTGCGCTGGAGCCCGCGCGGGGCGCTCGATATCTGGATCGGCCAGCCCGATCCGGGCGGCGCCCACACCTCCAACTGGCTGCCTGCGCCGGCCCAGGGGAAGTTCGCCCTGGTGCTGCGCGCCTACCTGCCCAAGCGCGACCTGCTGGACGGCCACTATCGCCTGCCGCCGGTGCGCGACCTGAACGGCCCGCCGCCCCACAAGCGCGACTGACACAGGCCGCCGCGCCGCCTTGCCCGAGTCCGGCGGCCCTGCTAATCGGGCGCGGCCCGGCGCGACTGGCGAGCTTGGATGGGATCGACCATCGGGAAGCGCAGGGGCGTCATCGGCCGTTCGCCTGGGCGCCGCCCCTTCACCTTCCACGCAGGAAGATCGGGGCCGGTTCATCCGTTTCGAAGGAGACGCGCCCATGGACGCCCACCGCAAGGCTCTCGCCGACTACGATCCCACCATCGAGCAGGCCATCGCCGGCGAGGAGCGCCGCCAGGTCGACGGCGTGGAGATGATCCCCTCGGAGAACTACACCTATGCCGAGGTGCTGGCCGCCCTGGGCTCGGTGCTGACCAACAAATACGCCGAGGGTTACCCCGGCCGGCGCTACTACGGCGGGCAGGAGTTCACAGACATCGTCGAACGCACCGCCCGCACCCGGGCGCGCAAGCTGTTCAACTGCGAGCACGCCAACGTGCAGCCCCTGTCCGGCTCGCCGATGAACCAGGCGGTCTATTTCGCCTTCCTGCAGCCCGGCGACACCGTGCTGGCCATGGACCTGTCGCACGGTGGCCACCTGACCCACGGCGCGCCGGTCTCGCACATGGGCAAGGTGTTCAACTTCATCCGCTACAAGACCCACCCCGACCAGGGCGGGGCCATCGACTTCGACGAGCTGATGCAGACGGCCAAGCAGACGCGGCCGAAGATGGTGCTGTGCGGCTACTCGTCCTACCCGCGCGACTACGACTACGCCTCGTTCAAGAAGGTGGCCGACGAGGTCGGCGCGCTGACCATGGCCGACATCTCGCACATCGGCGGGCTGGTGGCGGCCGGAACCATGCGCAATCCCTTCGACGCCGGCTTCGACGTGGTCACCACCACCACCCACAAGACCCTGCGCGGTCCGCGCGGCGGCCTGATCCTGTCGAAGAAGGCGCACGCCTCCGCCATCGACGCGGCGGTGTTCCCGGGCCTCCAGGGCGGACCGCACATGAACAACGTCGCCGGCGCGGCGATCACCTTCAAGAAGGCCGCCGAGCCTGAGTTCCACGCCTACGCCGTCCAGACCATGAAGAACGCCAAGGTGCTGGCCGAGGCGCTGATGGGCGAGGGCGCGCAGCTGATCACCGGCGGCACGGACAACCACATGCTTGTGGTGGATACCGTGAAGAGCTTCGGCATTGACGGCCGCGTCGCCCAGGAGGCGCTGGACCGCATCGGCGTCACCACCAACAAGCAGGTGATCCCGGACGACCCGCTGCCGCCGGTGCGGCCCTCGGGCCTGCGCCTTGGCACCCCGGCCTGCACCACCCGCGGCATGGGCGAGGACGACATGCGCCGGATCGGCGGCTGGATCGTCCAGGCCCTGCGCGCGCCGGAGGACGAGGCGGCGCTGGCGAAGATCAAGACCGAGACCGAGGCCCTCTGCCACCGCTACCCGGTGCCGGGGATTCCCTGACCTCTTCTGTGAGGGGTTGCGGTGACAGTCGGATAGGCTGGACCCCAATCCCCCCATATGCTGATTTCCCGCCGAACGTGGGACCGGGAGGACCTATGCGTATTGCCGTGATCGCCGCAGCCGCGCTGGCCGCCGTCGCCGTGGCCTCGTGCTCGAAGCCGACGCCCAAGGAGTACGCCTACCCCAACTGGGGCTATGCGGCGACGTTCCCGAACACACCCAAGACCACCGCCACACCGGCCGACGGCGCGGTGCCTCCGAGCTTCCTGGCCCAGGCCTCGCTGCCCGACGGCTACGAATTCGCCGTCAACGTCTATGACGCCAGCAACGCCAGCACGACGCGCGAGGACATGCTGGCCAGCGCCCCTCAGGCGATGGCCAACGCCCAGGGCCTGGACGTCGGCGCCATCACCGACGTCAATCTGGGCAGCCGGCCGGGCAAGCAGGTCCGCTTCGACAAGGACGACAAGCCGGTCATGGTGATGCGGATGTTCTTCGCCTACCAGAAGTTCTACGAGGTCAGCGCGACCATCCCCAAGGGCATGGCCGACCCGGTCTCCCTGGCGTTCCTGAACTCGTTCCACCTCACCGCTCGCCCCAGCGGCGGCGGCGAGGCCGAGCCTGCGGCCAACAGCGCTGCGCCCGCGAACGCGGCGGCCAACGCCGCCGCGCCCGCGAACGCCGCCGCGCCGCCCTGACCTTGCTCCGTGGCGCAGGACCCCCGCCCGAAGCCCGCCGCTGACATCCGCCGCTTCCGCGCGAACCTGCAGGGCGAGGTGGACGGCGCCGCCCTCTACCAGGCCCTCGCCGAGAGCGAGCCGGATCCGCATGTTTCCGAGGTCTACCGGCGCCTGTCCCAGGTCGAGGCGGCGCACGGCGAGTTCTGGCGCGGCGAGCTGGCGAAGTCCGGCGCGGCGTCGGGGGCGACCCGGCCATCGCCGCGGGCGCGGGCGCTGGGATGGCTGGCGCGGCGTTTCGGGGCAGCCTTCGTGCTGCCGACGGTCGCCGCCGGCGAGGCGCGCGACAGCGCGGTCTACGACGACCAGCCCGAGGCGGTGGCGGCCGGACTGCCCGCTGACGAGCGGTCCCATCGGCGGATCGTCGAGGCGGTGGAGGCCCGCTCGGGGGGGCTACCCGGCGCGGTGATCGCCGGCCTTGAGGGCCGCCACCGGGCCGTCGCCGGCAACGCCCTGCGCGCGGCGGTGCTGGGGGCCAACGATGGGCTGGTCTCCAACCTCAGCCTGGTGATGGGCATGGCCGGCGCCCTGGGCGGCGGACGGACCGTGCTGCTGGCCGGCCTGGCCGGGCTGATCGCCGGCGCCTGCTCCATGGCCATGGGCGAGTGGCTGTCGGTCAGCTCCTCGCGGGAGCTGGCCCAGCGCCAGATCGCCACCGAGGCGGAGGAACTGCGGGCCTCGCCCGAGGAGGAGCGGGAAGAGCTGATCCTGATCTATCAGTCCAAGGGGCTGCCGGAGGCCCAGGCCAGGGCGCTGGCCGAACGGCTGCTGTCGAATCCCGACACGGCGCTGGACACCCTGGCGCGCGAGGAACTGGGGATCGATCCGCACGAGCTGGGCGGCTCGCCATGGCAGGCCGCCGCGACCTCCTTCCTGCTGTTCGCGGCCGGCGCGGCCTTCCCCGTGGCGCCGTTCTTCTTTCTGACCGGCACATGGGCCACGGTGGCGGCACTGGCGTTGAGCGGCGTCGCCATGGCCGCGATCGGCGCGGCCACCTCGCTCTTCACCGGGCGCGGGCTGCTGGTCTCGGCCGTCCGCCAGCTGGCGATCGGCTATCTCGCCGCCGCGGTCACCTACGGCGCCGGGCGTCTGGTCGGCGTCGCGGTGGGTTGACCGGCCCAGTCCATCCCGCACGTCACCGACGCCTGCCGATCCTTGACTTTCCCGCCCTTCGCGGCCAATAACCCGCCCCTTCCGCTGCAGGCCTCGGTCCGCGGCGCGAAGAATGACGGGTGACGCAGGACTCCGCCGTTGAAATCGTCCCTCCGACCCTGGAGGGACCGGGCCCGCGTCGAGTGAAAGAGCACGAAGCATGTCGAAGCGCCATTCGGCGAAGTACAAGATCGACCGGCGTATGGGCGAGAACCTGTGGGGCCGCCCCAAGTCGCCGATCAACTCCCGGTCATACGGCCCCGGCCAGCACGGCCAGCGGCGCAAGTCCAAGGTCTCCGACTTCGGCCTGCAGCTGCGCGCCAAGCAGAAGCTGAAGGGCTACTACGGCAACCTGACCGAAAAGCAGTTCAGCGGCATCTACGCCGAGGCCGCCCGCCGCAAGGGCAACACCTCCGAGAACCTGATCGCCCTGCTGGAAAGCCGGCTGGACGCCATCGTCTACCGCGCCAAGTTCGTGCCGACCCCGTTCGCGGCCCGCCAGTTCGTCAACCACGGCCACGTGCTGGTCAACGGCAAGCGGGTGAACATCCCCAGCTACCGGGTGAAGGTGGGCGACGTGGTGCAGGTGCGCGAGCGCTCGCGCAACATGGCCCTTGTGCTCGAGGCGATGCAGCTGGCCGAGCGGGACACCCCCGACTACGTCGAGATCGATCCCAAGGCCATGACCGCCAAGTACCTGCGCATGCCGGAACTGGCCGAAGTGCCCTACCCGGTGAAGATGGAACCCCACCTGGTGGTCGAGTTCTACGCTTCGTAGAACGGTCTCAGCACCGGCGGCGGGGCCTTCTCGCCCCGCCATCTGCGCCACGGCGTACTCGCCAGCGCCAGCACCACCAGGAAGCCGAGCCCGGCCAGCGGCGTGCTGACCATGCCCGCCAGCAAGGCTGCGCCCGCCGCCGCGCGGCCGAAGCCGGTCTCGCGCCAGCCGAACAGCCAGGCCAGCGCCAGCGGCGCCAGCGGCGCCAGGTCGTATTGGTGCGCGTAGGGCGTCAGGCAGAGCGCGCCGGCGACCAGTCCCGCCATGTCGCGCTGGGTGGCGGCGATCCACAGGCCGAGCAGCGCCAGCGCGGCGGTCCACCACGGGCTGGCGATCAGCGCCGACGGGTTCACCCGTTCGGTGGCCGGCGCCACGGCGTGGTGGAAGTCGCCGATCGCCAGTCCCCACTCGAGCCAGCGCGCCGGCCCGAACACGAAGCTGGCCAGCACCAGCGCCAGGCCGGCGACCAAGGCCCAGCGCATCGCCCGCCAGTGGCCCCACAGCACCACCGGGGCCAGGATCATCGCCTGCGGCTTGATGCAGGCGGCGACGGCGAACAGGGCTCCCGCCAGAGCCGGGCGGCGCTTCAGCAGCACGAAGCCGCCCATCGCCGCCGCGCCGACGAAGAGTGACGTCTGGCCGGGCGAGATCGCCAGCACCACCGGCGAGGCGATGAACAGCAGCGCCGTGGCCACAGCCGGCCGCGCCACATAGGTCGACGCAAAGTAGAACGCCGCCGCCGACAGGCCCGTCCAGAGCGGAAATGCCGCCGCCAGCGGCAGCTGGCCGAACGTCCAGGCCAGCAGCAGGAAGGTGGGCGGATAGACGAACGGCCAGGCGCCCTGCACGTGCATCTGCGCCTCGAGCGCGGCGATCATCGCCGGATCGTAGGGCGCGCCCGTGTGCCGGGCCGCGGCCCAGAAGACGTAGAAGTCCGCCGGCTTCACCTGGGCATGCAAGGCCGCGAACGTCGACCAGACCAGGAACCCGGCCAGCGCCAGCCCGATCCGCAGACGCATCGCGCCCGCCGGCGTCTCGGTCGCCGCGACGAGCGCACGGAGTCTGGAAAGAGGTTCCGTCACGCGGCCGCCCCCCCTCCACCGCTTCGCGGTCCCCCTCCCCCAAGGGGGGAGGAGAATTCGGGTGCGGCGCCGTCTCGTCTTCTCCCCCACAAGGAGAGGGGAACCCCGGAGGGGTGGAGGGGGCGCTCGCCGCTCCAACGACCGCCCGTCCACGTCAACAGGGCCACAGCGCCGAAGAAGGCGAGCGCCGCCAGCGGCGTGGCGATCACGCCGCCCAGCAGGCAGGCGCCTGCGCCGGCCTGGCCCCAGCCGTAGCGGCGGAACTCGAACACCCAGGTCGCCGCCAGCGGGGCCAACGGCGCCAGGTCGTAGGCATGGGCGTAGGGCGTCGCCAGGAACGCCCCGCCGACCATGCCCAGCAGGTTGCGGTTCCGCCAGGCGAACAGGCCCCCGCCGAGGGCCGTCGCGGCGCTCCACCATGGGCCGTCGATCAGGGCCGACGGGTTGGCGCGGTCGGCCTGGGGCGCGATCTGGCGGAAGCTGGCCAGCGCGCGGGGCCACTCCAGCCAGCGCTCGAACCCGAACACCAGGCTTGCCGCCACGATGGCCGCCCCGGCCCCGGCCATCCAGGCCAGCGTCCGCCAGCGGCCCCAGAGCACGACGGGGGCCAGGATCATCGCCTGCGGCTTGATGCAGGCGGCCAGCGCGAACAGCACGCCCGCGAGGGCCGGCCGCCGGTCGATGACCAGCCAGCCGCCCAGCATCGCCGCGCCGATCGGCAGGGTCGTCTGCCCCAGCATGGCCGAGAAGAACACCGGCGGGGCCGCCAGCAGCGCCGCGGCGCCCCAGGCCGGCCGGATCAGGCGCGAGGCCGTGAACACGAACGCCGCGCCCGTCAGTCCGGCCCACAGCGGGTAGGCGAGGGTCAGCGGCGCCAGGGTGAACGGCCAGACCATCAGCAGGAAGCTGGGCGGATAGGCGAACGGCCAGGTCCCGCCCAGGTGGATCACCGCCTGCAGGCGGGTGATCACCGCCGGATCGTAAGGCGCCTGCCAGTGGCCCGCGGCGGCCCAGAACACATAGAAGTCGGGCGCGCCGTGGCCGAGCCGGGCCGTGGCCAGGGCGAAGGCGACCGCGAAGGTGGCCAGGGCGAGCAGCAGGCTGGTCCGCAGGTCGCGCCGGTGGTCGGCGTCGCGGGTCGCAGGCGGGGCGTCGCGGCCGGGAGTCATGGCCTCGTCATAGAGCGCCAGCGCCTAAAAAAGTCTTCGCCCACGCCTTTCGCGCGGTCGCCGTTCCGTGCGTCAGTGGGGCGGTGACTCGCCGCGCCTGGCTCCTCGCGGGACTCTCCGCCCTGGCGGCCTGCGCCAGCCTGCCGCCGCGCGCACCGCCGAACGAGGTGGGCCTGGAGCTGCTGGAGCCGATCTTCGGCGTCCGCTGGGACGCGGCGGGCGTGACCATCCAGGTCCGCGCCTCCGGCTGCACGGCGAAGGCCGATTTCGTCTTCTACCTCTCGACCGAAGGCGCCCGTACGCTCGCCTTTGGTCGCCGCCGCGTGGACGCCTGCAAGGGCGCGGCGGCCATCGCGTCGCTGTCCTGGACCTACGCGGAACTTGGGCTGGCGCCCGGACGGAGGGTGCGGGTGCTGAACCCTTTCCTTCTCCCGCGAGGGGAGAGGGAACTCCGTACTACGCCGGCAGCAGGCCGTTCTCGCT
>Ga0105240_10000869_pt1 | contig 54453 bp, 56 predicted proteins | sample KBSC54metaG_FD_80426 | JGI IMG/M metagenome (GOLD analysis project Ga0105240, IMG submission 80426) | Corn rhizosphere microbial communities from Kellogg Biological Station, Michigan, USA - KBS C5-4 metaG | ecosystem: Host-associated > Plants > Roots > Rhizosphere > Soil | place: Michigan, USA... | reverse complement strand
GTTCTGTAATACCTACCATCTTATGCTGCAACCTGGTACTGCTATCGTAAAACAAGCTGGTGGCTTGCATAAGTTTATTGGCAGAAACATGCCAATCATTACTGATTCTGGCGGATTCCAGGTATTTAGCCTTGCATACGGCACCGTTAAAGATGAACTTAAAAGCCGTGGACAAAAAACAGGTAATAACTTAGTTTTAAAAACATCAGAAGAAGGTGTACTTTTCAGATCATACCGTGATGGCGCTAAGATCCTCCTTACGCCCGAAACATCAATTGCTGCTCAAAAAGATCTTGGTGCCGATATCATTATTCCATTTGATGAGTTGCCACCATATCACATTGATCCAAGAAAATTGATTAATTCATTGCACCGTACACACCGTTGGGAAAAGCGTTCGCTTGACGCACACTTACAAAACCCACAACAACAAGCAATGTATTCCGTCATTCACGGAGGTATCAATAAAGAATTACGCAAAGAAAGTTGCGAAGTTCTGACAAAATTTCCTTTTGATGGTCATGCTATTGGTGGAAGCATGGGGAAAAACAGAGCAGAAATGATTGAAATGCTCCAGTTTATGATGCCATACTTGCCAGAAGATAAACCAAATCATCTTCTTGGCATTGGTGATTTAGAATCAATTGAACCGATTGTTAAGCTTGGAATTGATACATTCGATAGTTCGCATCCTACACGTTGCGCACGTCATGGGTTACTTTTTACAACCAAGGGATTTGTTAAAATTGGCCATGCGAGCAACAACACACTTTTCCAACCTATTGATACAACATGCACATGTTACACCTGTCAAAACTTTACACGTGCATACTTACACCATCTTTTTAAAGCTGCTGAATTAAGTGCATACACACTTGCAACTATTCACAACCTCCACTTTATGGTGCAACTAATGGCAGATTATAGAACTAAAATTTTAAATGATGAAATATAATGGTAAAACAAATAAACTCGCACGCTAATCCAATCATCAAACACCTAGTACAACTGCACAGCTCAAAGCACCGTGCACATTTTCAGGAATTTATTGCTGAAGGGTTCCGTACCATTTCCACCCTTATGCAAGCAAAAACAGAATTGATAACATTGTTTACACTTGAAGAATTTTTGTATGATGCAAAACAGATCGCACCAGAAAAATCTATCATTGTTGTGGATGAATCTGTGCTACAAAAAATAAGCACATCAAAATCACCAAGCGGTCTTCTTGCAACATTCCGCATACCAAAACAGCCATCATTTGACCAATTGAGCAGCGGAATTGTTCTTGCACAAATAGCAGACCCTGGCAACATGGGAACACTTATTCGTACTGCAGCTGCTATGAACACGAGAACTGTCATATGCATTGAAACGGTTGATCCTTGGAACCCAAAAGTTGTGCAAGCTACTGCCGGCGCCATTGGCAGTGTTTCTCTTTTTTGCATTAATTGGCAAGATCTGTTGCTGAATAAAAAAGATTTACGTCTCTGCGCATTGGTTGCAACAGACGGAAAAAATCCTAACGATGTTGACTTAAGCAAAGCTTTAATTATTGTTGGCAATGAAGGCAGCGGTATACCAGAACAATGGATTGCACAATGCGATGAAAAAATAACATTACCAATGCCAGGAAAATTTGAAAGCTTAAATGCAGCTGTTGCAGGATCAATCGCTTTGTATTTGGCTGCAACACAGTAAAAAGGATGTTTTATGTCGACAAAAAACAACACCCTCTCTTTATTTTCTGCCGTTATCATCAACACAAACATCATCATCGGATCAGGTGTTTTTATTAATACAACAGAATTAGCAAAACGCGCTGGATTATTAGGCGGACTTGGGTATGCACTGGTTGGCTTATTGTTATTCCCTCTAATATTATCCTTCGTAAAACTCCTGGAACTTTACCCAAGTGGTGGTTTTTATGCATACTGCAGCGCATCGTTGCATCCGCTTGTTGGTTTTATTAATACATGGTGTTATTTTTTTGCAAAACTATCATCCGCAACACTTTCTATTCACATATTTACGCTATTAGTACAAAAAACATTTCCAACGCTTATGTTCTTTAGTCCCCTTACGCTTGACCTGATGATTCTTGCATTGCTACTTGGACTCAATATGCTTAATGTCAGAACAGGAAGCAAAATTCAGGGTTGGGTAATGCTCTTTAAATTATTCCCGCTCTTTTTTGTCATAGTATCGGGAATCTTCTTTTTACAAGGCGGCAATTTAGAACCTGTTCATCAATTGTGGTCTGGAATACCTGCATCTATTCCATTGGTACTGCATGCGCTGCTTGGTTTTGAAATAGCATGCGCAATCAGCAGAAACATAGAAAATCCTCGTGTTAATGGCCCTCGCTCAATACTTATCTCGTACAGTATTGTGATTGTACTATTTGTTCTGTATCAAACACTGTTTTATGGAGTTCTTGGAACTGATCTTGCAGCACAAACTGACTACCGTGGAGCATTTCCACTACTTATTAGCAAATTCAACATCGGTGACCAATTGCGTAACATTCTGGGACACATTATTCATCTTGCCATTGCAACTTCAGCATTAAGTGCCGCGTTTGGAATAATCTTTGCAAACTTGTGGAATTTGTATTCTCTGGCTGAATTGAACCATACTATTGCCCCTGCAGCAATTATGCAACGAAACCGCTTTAGTATTCCTTTTGTATGCGTCCTTGCACAAGGTGCAATTATGCTCACCTATTTACTTGTTATGTGCGGAGTACAAACAACCTTCCAACAACTGAGTGCGTTTGGCGCAACAATAACCTATACTCTCAGCATTGCAGGATTATTCGCAACATTTTACCGCAACAATAAATCTCTTTGGATTCCAATTTTGGGGCTTGTTAATTGTACTATTTTACTTTCAACCTCTGTATATGCTATGTGGATTACGAACAACCCGCTCCCCTTACAATTATTTGCAGGCATCATGTTATGTGGTACTGTGATGTACGCAATGTCAGGAGCATCAGCAAAGAAATAATCTAAGGATTGTAATGAAGCATGTCTTAACGGCCCTTCTATTAAGCGCTTGCTGCGTGGCATTCACCATGGACGAACCTGATTTTAAACCTTTGGTTAAACGCAAAATTAAACTCATAGAAAACGATGTCTACAACGCCTTGCAACGAATAGAATTGCTCGATTTGGCCAACTGTACCAACATACACAAAAAAATTAGTGCTCGCCCTTTACCTCTATTCAGCGTTGCATCTGCCGTACATCTGGCAACGTTTCAATTCTACTCAAAATCAAAAAATACTTATTTAAATAATATTTTTATAAAAGAACAAAGTTTTTTGATTATAAAACAAATATTTAAAAACTATCCTGAAAATATAACACTGCTCAGCCAAGCGGGATGGTTCTCAACCTAAGAGCTCAATAAAACGTTGATTAGAAAAATGAAGTAAACTCTCTTTAAAAAAAGCTACTTTCAATGCACACAACAAAGAAATTGATTATTTTTGTGATAGCACTGTGCACCCTTTCGCTACATTCAATGAAACGCCCACGAGAGTCAACACAAGAAGCAGCAGTCACACACAAAAAACAAGCTCTCTATGTGCCGCCCGGGATAGATACATTTTCATTCCTCGTGGAACAACAAATATTCCCGCTCACATACATTATTGATGTCTCAGACGAATACAAACAAGTAATAGCAACCTTTCAAAATATATCTGAAACGAACAAACCGCTCAATGCCTATCTTAATAATGGAACAGTTGTGCTTAATCTTATTAAGCAAACATCGTATACATTTCGCTCCTCTGATCAACGGGTTGGTCGCGATTTGCGCATAAAAATAGCAAAGAGAATACATAACGTACAAGAATTATTATATGCTGGCATACATGAAGCACTAGCAAATTCTGTTGACACTCTAGATCATCTTGATTTTTTAATAAAGGACATGGGAGCGGATATAAATTTCACCTACCATTCTTTGCAGCGCCAGTCTTCAACTCTTTACACCAATCGGGCAACATTGCTCGCAATAACATTCCAAAATAAATATCGAAAAAAAACAAAAAACAAAATAATTGGCTGGCTTCTTGATAATGATGCCATTCTTGAACCAATTACAAAAAATAAAGATAGTGCAGCAGCTCTTGCTTTTTACCATAATAATCAATCATTATTGCAAAAAATTTTCACTCACCCACAATTCAACCCACATCATGCTGATTGTAATAGGGATACATTACTTCATCATTGCATTCGTGCTCTGCAACAACGCAAAGGCAAAGGAGTAATAACTCAAACACAAATAGTAAACACAACACGACTAGTAGAACAATTGTTAATAAAAGGTATTGATGCTTCTATCGCCAATACCGAAGGAATCACCGCCCTCATGATGGCAGAAAATCTTGGCTATCTTTCTATCATCAATTCCCTCAAGAGATATTTGTCATCGTAACTTCAACGTAATCAGCGTCAAGAGGCATAAAACCAAAGATATTATGCCAAAACGCGCAGTAATCTTTGACTCTGGCCATCCTAACAACTCAAAATGATGATGAATAGGGGCCATTTTAAATATTCGCCTACCCAAATAACGCATTGAAAGGACTTGGAGCATAACAGATACCGTTTCCAATACAAAAAGCCCACCAGAAATAGGCAATAAAAGCTCTTGTTTAGCCATAATTGCCATTAAAGCCAATCCTGCTCCAAGGGCTAAAGACCCTACATCCCCCATAAAAATCTGTGCCGGATAGGTGTTATACCATAGAAATCCCAAAGATGCCCCTATTAAAATTGCTCCAATTATGGCAATTTCGGCTGTTCCTGCAAAGGGAATATGAAGGTATTGCGCTACACCATAATGGCCGGCTAAATAGCAGATAACGGCAAAAGTAGCGAAATTTGGCAATAATGAGCCAATTGCTAGACCATCAAGACCATCGGTCAAATTGACGGCATTACTACAACCTACAATGATAAAAACGGCCCAAGGAACATATAACCAACCCAAATCAGGCGTACAGTGCTTAAAAAAAGGAAAAGTAAGCTCTGTTGAGAACGGTGTAAGGAGAATAAGGCTAAAAACAACTAAAAAAGCTACTATAAGCTGCAATTTAAACTTTAAACCCGAAGAAATACCTCGATGGAGACGTATTTTGTTCCAATCATCCCAAAAACCCAGCATTCCAAAGCCTATAATGCAGAAAAGAAAGATCCAGACCTGCATACTAGACAAATCACACCATAATAGCGTATTAATGAGGACAACTGTCAAAATAAAGACTCCACCCATGGTAGGCATACTATCTTTGGCCTTGTGGCTCTCTGGCGTGCATTCACGAGCTTTTGAGCGGAAAAAACGCCTTGAAATGCCAATAAATAGCTCCCCAAACAACAAAGAAAACAATAAAGAAGTAAGCAAAGAAGCGACTGCACGCACGCTTACGTAGTGCAAAACGTTAAAAGATGGCCAATAAAGCTTCAAATAATGAGATAAATGGTATATCATGCCTATATTACCCGAATTAATAACTAACCAATAATACGCTCATAATAATGAAAATAGCGATTAATTCAACCTTTTTGGGGTGCCTTTGACCTCAGGGTTATCTCGGGGTAAACTAGTAATAAGATCAATAAAGTAGGCCACAATACATAACCTTCCTCAATTAGAAGGATTTTTTATGAAAAACACAATGAAAAAGAGTATTTTAAGCACAATAGCATTGATTGGTTTGATGACGGTAGCAACTGGTTATGCTTCTACTGACAACGAAGTAGCAGTAGGTAATTTGGGTTCGTTCATCTATAAAGTAGAACAAAACATTGCAGACTTCTTTAACTCAGGTAATAAGACTTCATATGATGCCTTTGTTAAAAAATTCGAAACAATATTCCAGGACTTTAAACGTAAAATTGAACCGGCAACTCGTGGTGGGGCTGATGCCTTAACAAAAGAAATATATGATGTTATTGATTATGCATTACAACAATTCAGTATTGCTCAGGGAATCATTAAAAAGTATAACGGTAAGCCATCAAGTGATGCTACTGCCTTTTCAGTAGAAATCAAAAGAGACTTTAATACTGAAAAAGTGTTTAGTGAAATCGTAAGCAAGCTTAAAGTATTGAAATGTAAAGCTACGCAAGCATGTGAACCAACATTGGTTGCTAAAATTGAAACAGTGATTCAGTTGCTTGAGAAAAAGAAGAAAGAATGGAGCGCAAAAGCTGACTGGGTTCTCTTTGCTGGATTAAGAGTCCGTATGGATACTAAATAACCATAGCTACTGATATTACTAAAGAGGCACGTTATTCACGTGCCTCTTTTTTTGCACTATCGCTCAAAATCTGTTAGTAACCTCTATCAGGCCCCTTGCAGATAAAAACTCAATCAAGTACACTAAATAAGAATAAGAAAAAGCTTTCAAATGTACACTTTTTAGTAAAAAATAAGCCAAAACAGGCAAAATAGCATGAATGCAAAAATATACGATTTTGATGTTGTTGTAATAGGTGGCGGACACGCAGGCATAGAAGCTGCACATGCTGCTGCAAAGCTTGGATCAAAAACGCTTCTCATTACCCTTGACCCGAATAAAATTGGCCTTATGCCCTGTAACCCTGCCGTTGGCGGTGTTGGCAAAGGACACATTGTCTACGACATTAGTGCCCTTGGTGGCCTTATGCCACGCCTGTGCAGCAAAACATACCTGCAAGCACGTATGCTCAATACCAAAAAAGGCTCTGCCGTCCAAGGCCTGCGCCTGCAAATAGATAAATTTGCCTATAGCATTTTGAGCCAAAAAGAACTGCAAAAAATGCCCAATCTTACCATTTATGGTGGAACAGCTGAAGATGTTATCCTTGATGAAAAAGGCGCAGTATGCGCTGTTAAAACAGACACGCAAACCTTCTCCACTCCAACCGTAATCTTAACAACCGGAACATTTTTGAATGGCTTGTGCCACATTGGCGAAAAGAACTTTGCAGCAGGTAGACGTGATGAAAAAGCAGTTACTGGTCTTTCGCTGTTTTTAAAAAGAACGGGATTACGACTTGGTCGTCTCAAAACAGGAACTCCTCCCCGATTACTCAAAGAGAGTCTTGATTTTTCCAAAATGGAATACCAAGAACCAGATGCATTGAATTATTTATTTGAATTCTATCCAACCAAGGTCAGCAGTTCACATGCTTGCTATATTACCCACACCAATGAAAACACTCATGCAGTCATCAAAAACAACTTGCACCGCTCTGCTATGTATAACGGTAATATTTCCGGCATTGGCCCGCGCTATTGCCCTTCTATAGAAGATAAAATTAGTAGATTTGCTGGCAAAAGCTCCCACCACGTATTTGTTGAACCCGAAGGTGCCGATTCTGATGAAATTTACCCTAACGGCATTTCTACATCATTACCGCTCGATGTGCAAGAACAATACATTAGAACTATTCCCGGTTTTGAAAATGCAATCATTACCAAAGCTGGTTACGCGGTAGAATATGATTTTGTTTACCCAAATCAATTACATACAACGCTCGAAGTTGTTACCGTTCCTGGACTATTTTTAGCAGGACAAATCAATGGAACAACCGGATACGAAGAAGCTGCAGGTCAAGGGATTATTGCTGGTATTAATGCCCATCAAAAAGCTGCCAACAAACCACCATTTATTCTTGATCGTACCGAAAGTTATATTGGTGTGATGATTGATGACCTGGTAAGCATGAGCGTTGATGAACCTTATCGTATGTTTACCTCTCGCGCTGAACGCAGATTACTTTTACGTCAAGATAATTCATTTTTACGCTTAACAGAAAGAGCGTACAACTTAGGTATGATCGACCAACAGTTGTATGATGATTTTGTAGCAGAAAAAGAAAGCGTAGAAAAAGCGTTAGAAGAATTGCGCAGCACAAAAAGCAGCACTGATTTATTGCGTCTATTTGGGCAAGATGAGTGTGATAAAAATAAAATTTTGGAATATATTTCCACTCCACTTTCAGAACGCGCATTGCAAATTGTTCACTCAGAAATTCGCTACGAGCCATATATTACGCGTGAAAAACAAGAAATTAAAAAAACAGCACACTTTAAGGATCTAGTAATTCCTGCGCAATTTAGCTATTTTGATATGCCAGGATTATCAAAAGAATTACAGCAAAAATTAACAAAGCATCAGCCGCAAACTATTGCTCATGCTGCACTTATTCCGGGTATGACCCCTGCAGCTGTTTCGTTGTTAATTTTTAGAATTAAACAAAAATAAAGGACTTTAGTAATGTTCGCTCATCTTTTTTTGGCGGTAGCGGTGGCAACGACCTCAGAAATACCAACAACTGACATAACCCCCTCTGAAACTCAAGCTCTACAAGAAATTATCGCAGTTTTTGCACAAGAAGAAACCGCGGCAGAAGCCATTGCTCTATCAACACCAGAAAATTCTGTAACAGCCGCTGCAGAAAAACCAGCTCCTATTATTATCACCAATGCAATTGAACCGAGCATGCTTGAGTATAAACATTGGACTGGTAAATACAGCCCAGAACAATTTGCCATCTCGATTAACGGAACAGAAATTGAATCCGGAAAAACGTGCGCAATCCCTTCTAATGCAACAACTGTTGAAATTGGTTATACCTATTCTTTTATGAATGGTATGAAATCTGGGGGCAGAAAAATATCGTATCAGCTCAATGAAAACATTACGCACGTAAACATCACCTTCGATTGGAAAAACGAGTGGCGAGTGGTTGTTGATAATGGTAAAGCAACAAAAGAAGTAACTGCGTAAGTAGATTTTGAGTAAGCAAAAAAAACTGTTATCTTTTTCATCATATTGAAACACAAAAAAGAAAGTTTTTATGAAATACTCTCAAGCAACACTATTGTCTTGCCTTTTTTTAGGACTGACATGCTCTGCAGCAGAACAATCTAGTCTCACCAATGTCGCTCTACCAAAAAAAATAGGCCTCGTTTCTGCGATTGCATATCCACATAAAGACTACATGCTAGTAGGCGGCGCAGGTGGATGTGTACGTGTTTGCCTTAACAGCAAAAACAACCCCTCTATTTTTGTTAATGATGATGAAGTTTTTAGTATAGACGCACACAAAAAAAAATGCTTGTGTGTTATAGCCAGCCGCCAAGGATTATCCATATACAGTCCAGCCGCTCACCAAACATCCTGGAGAAAAAATGATCTTCCCACTAAAAACATGTCTGTCGCATTTGCCGCGAAAAACACAATCCTTGCATTAGACACAGATAACCAACTGTTACGACAATTTAATTATAAAAAAAACACAGCACAACAGTTTCAAATTAATTGCTATAAACCTGAAGGAATTCCTACAGCACTCCTATCACATTGCATAAACAATACAGGGAGGCTTTTCTTAGCCTATATTAATGAAAATCTATTTGCATGCAAAAAGCCTCTCTTTGGTTCAATTGCTCCCAAAACATTACCTTCTGACCTTCCTCAACACACCAAAGAAGCTCTTTTTAGTCCAGACAGCAATAGCATAGCAATAGTCAATTGGAGTGATGGTGTTGTAGTTTGGAATAGTAAATCTAAAAAAAAGAATGTTTCAACCTTGAAACCCAAATATACAATAGATGATATCATGATGACTTTATCTATCGCCATGTCTGATGACATCTTAGCCGTCTTATCGCATCCAGGGCATGCCGAATATGTTCTTGATTTTTATAATCTTAAAACAGGCAAATTTATTGCTCAAAAAAATAAGCTCCCCCTTGATTTCAGTAGCAGAAAAGACATTATGACATACCTGCGGAGATTAGTTTTTTCTCCTGATAAAAAATCTATTGCCGTACTGGGAGATACAAATGCTCTTCTCATACCAGTTCCAGAGGAAGTAATCGATCAACAAGATACCAAACAATAAAAACGCATGAAAATAAATTTTGCTCCAGAATTACTCCACATTTATGGCCCATTTGGCATTCAGAGTTATGGCCTTTTTATTATGCTCGCTATTATTATTACCGTATGGGCAATACGTAAAAACAAACGCTTTACGCAACTTAATCTTGAACCATTTTACGTAAACATTATGATCGTCAGCATTGCTGCAGCGTGCATTGGGGGGCGATTATTAGAAGTTATATCAGAACCTCAGATGTATCCAGATTGGTACGATTGGTTCGCACTCTGGCAAGGTGGTTTTTCTGCTCTTGGAGCAATTTTGGGTGTTGTTTCTATAACACCGTTTTATTTAAGAAAAATTAATGTACCAGTTCTGCCAACGTGTGATCTCGTTGCAATTTATGCACCACTACTGCAATCAATTGCGCGTTTGGGATGTTTTACTGCTGGCTGCTGCTATGGCATTCCAACAAAAAGTATTTTTGGTGTTATCTATACCAACCCAGAAACGCTTGCGGCATATGGTATTGCCGTTCACCCAACACAATTGTACAGCTCAGTAATGTTATTTATCATTTTTCTTGTCATGTATTTTGTGGGTCAAAGAATTTTCAAGAAGCCCGGTGAACTTTTTGCAATGTATCTTATATTCGCCGCAATTGAACGTTTCTTTGTTGATTTTTTACGCGCAGAACGCATTATGATCAACAATTTTTTATCGTTTTACCAGCTTGTTGCATTCATTATTTTATGTACTGTTGCAATGTTTTCGGCAACCATTTTTTATGCTCGCGGTAAAAAATAAAATTAAGCCGGCCTCATGTTAAACAAAAAATTAATCTTATTTTTTTTAACCATCCATTCTCAAATATACACCATGGATAAGCCCTTTCATGTAGTATTTGGCAACAAAGACCTTGTGCAACAACAGATAGTTCCCCATTGTACTATTTCTTCTGTGATACGCCTCAAACAAGTCTGTAAAGGTCTTGATGGGATAGTGGTAAACGTCAAAGAAATTGTATTGGACCGCTTGAAAAACGACTATATCCTTTTTTTCGACTTTTATAATCCACCTGCTGGCTTATCTGATGATCAATTACATACTCATAACACTGATCGAAAAATTCAGCTTTTGGATGCCCTCATTCCAATTCATGAAAAAAGCATCAAAGAAGATATAGCGTGCTATCGAAAGCTTTTTTATAAATTCCTCATCCCATATGATTCAACAATTACACCAGACACCATGAAAGCATTTGTCTTAGGAGAAGACATTTCCTCTGATGGACATTTATTAAAACAACCATCTTTATATGATGTATGCGAAAAAGATAATTATAGCGTAACGCTAAAATTTTTAGATAAAAATATCAAACACAAACACACTATAACAGAATTGCTTAGCCGAGCATGCCACAAACATCGATCCCCAAACGCCGTAAAAGCACTCTTAAAAAGAGGCGCGGATCCTAATGCAGTTGATACCCACCAAAGAACACCGCTTTATTGGGCATGTTTAAACGGTTGTGAAGATATCGTAGAAGAATTATTGAAATGGGGAGCTGATCCCAATGAAACCAATCAAGAAGGATATGTACCATTTGTTGCCGCATGTACACGCCTCAATTTGTACACTGATATAGATCAGGAAAATAATAATCAACTGAAGCGCATAAAAATCGTAGATTTATTACTACAATATGGTTTTGACCTTAATCATAAACAATATACATCACCGTTTGTTATTTTCAATTGTGCATCAATAATACCAACATTTCTAAAATACGGTATTAGTCCCAACTTATGTATTGCAGGACATGGCCGCACGTTATTTCATGCCGCATGCAAGGATCACGAAACAAAAGCAGCGCAAGCATGTTTGGACAAAGGTGCTCTTGTTAATCTACGTGATAATGATGGCAATACACCGCTGCATCTTGCATGCTACCGGAAAACCATTCATAATTTGAAACTCGTAGAATTATTGCTAAAGAATGGTGCTGATGTTAACCAAAAGAATAATGATAATTGCACGCCACTTTATGAGAGCATTATCCTTAATAAACCTGGTGCTCTAAAAGTTATACAATTGTTGCTCGTATACGGCGCTGATCCGAATATATCTACCGAAGATTATGGAACTGCGCTGGATCTAGTAAATAGAGAGCCAACAATAGATGAACCCCTCAAAGATCTCTTGTTGCAGCATGGTGCACGTACTAGGTTTTATTTATTTTTCACACATTGTTTACAAAAAGCAACATTCATACTAGCAATAGGACTTACTGGGATAACTTTATGGTACAGTTTACATAAATAGATGCTCTTGCTGCCGTCACTACCAAGCAACACAAATCTTAGTGCATTAGAATTATATGTGTTATGATACGCGGAAATTATTGTACCCAAACAAGGATTCCCGCATGAGTTATATCAATTATTTTTGTTGTGCAATCATAATGCAGCTACTCACTTTCCCTCTATCCACTTTTTCAATGAAAAGCCACGTAGGAATAGTCCCTTTTAAAAAACCTCTTATGGTAACATTTCCGCACAATGATATTCTTGCAGTAGCAAATGAAACAACATGTGCTCTTGCTACCTATGCCCCTTATCGTTCTCTTATTAAATCATTGGAACCAACGGAAAATTACCAAGTCGATTTTTCTCCCGATGGTAAAAAACTGGTAATCCGAGATGCTTGTCTTATTTTTGACGTCCCCCACAATTGTATCACTACTATCTATCGTTTGTTGCGCGATTGTATAGGTGACAAAAAAAATCATTAAACATATATTTTCAAGCTTGCTCGATGCTGGGGCCGTGATTATCGTCTCAAAAAATTAAGTTTAACCGGGCTATCGGGAACATAAAAATACTCAACTTCAATATTTTTTTATTTTTTACACGCAAAAAAAAGATGTTATAATGCTCTCAATTTCAACAACTCATAATTGAAAGCTATAAAAACATTATGAACCAATGGCTCTTCATTATTATGCCTTTCTCTTTTGCAATATCACCGGCTATGTTTGCAATGGACATTACCACACAGCAGAATAAAAATATGAGCCAAGCTCTGGCTGTTGCATATCTTCAAAATAAAACAATCGCTTTAGGAACAACCAATGGATGCTATCTGCTATGCAATCCAACTTCATCTGAACCCATAGAAGTACAACTACATGATCAACCAACCCCTAATCTTATTACCGATAACAAAAAGCAAAAACTTGGGTTATTGTGCCAGGATAAATTTTTGGCCTACGATACAAAAACAAAAAAAGTCATTTGGAGCTGTCCTATTTATAACAACGAAGGCTATTCAGCTGCCTTTAGTTCAACAGATGATACCATTTTTCTATGTAATAAAAGTGAGCTATTTTCTAACAAACGAAGCTTTCCTATTACGCTTCCGTTTACGGGAGCCAATAGCTATTTTGGCATCGCGTGCCATCCAAAACAACCGCGCATTTTTTATCCAATGCACCAATCGACTATAGCCTTGATAGAATACGACGGCCATCAAGTCGCAACACACAGACCTAATATAGATCCAGTAGTAGATTCTATTCTTTCCATTGTCTGTAATCCTGATGCATCTCACATCGCAATTCTAACCAAATTAAAAAACATCTATATCTATAACCTTACAACCAAGAGCACTCACCAAATCAGACATGATGCTTGTAATTCTACGTGCCATCATGCAGTTTTTTTACCTGATAGCCCTGTCATAGCAACCCTCTGTGACAGAGCTGCTGTTCATTTTTGTAATTTTAAAACAAATGAACATATCGGATTTACAGAAGAATATTCGAGATCTTCTCTTTCTAAAAAAAGTATTCTAACCAATTCCATGCTTACATGGTCTGCCGATACGGAACATTTTGCTCTAGTAATAAAGAATAAATACCTGGGGCGATCAACACCTCCTGAAATAGCAAGATTGTCGCTCACGAGAACATTTTGTGCTATGTTCTGTTTGAGGGAATATTCTAAAAAAAATTCTATCCCGGCCGACATTATAGATTTAATAGTAGGACTATTGTTTGCTCTTTATTAAAAAAACAATGAGAAAATTCATGACCTTTTATGGCATTTTTATGATTCTCTATTGTATAACCCTACCATTGATAACACTCGCAATGAACAATACATCACGTAAAACTAAAGATCACGCGGTTCAATGGATTGATCACAACACTATTGCTATAGCAAGCACACATGGTTGTCATCTTGCTTTCAACGTTCATTCAAAAACGCCTGATATTAAAAAAGTTCACTATATTCCAACGTATAATCTCATCTATAATAGGACAAAAAAAATTCTGGGATGCATGTGTGAACAACAATTCATTGTATATGATATTGAAAAAATCAGACAAGTATGGCATCAGCATACCCATGGCAATCAATATTCAGCAGCATTCGGTCCAAACAACAGCATATTTTTATGTGTGCAACAAAAACTATTTTCGAATCAATCAAAACCAGCCCCTACTCTTCCATATACAGGCAAACACAAAGATATCAATATTGCCTGTCATCCAACAACAAAAAAAATCGCTTATCCCTTACATAACACAGCCCTTGCAATACGATCTATGGAATCCATAGATTTTACTACTCATACTTTTGAAAAGCTCAAGGGAGATGCTATTCAACACCTTATTTATAGCCATGATGGGGATCACATTGCTCTTTTAACAGACGATCATAACGTACTGATACACGATGTAGCAAATAAAGAAACCAAAAAAATTGGCCGCTATCACAGTGCAACATTCTTCGATGATTCCATAATCGCACTCATAGACAACCAAACCAGTGTTATCGATTTTTGGAATTATAAAACACAACAATTGGTAGCATGGAAATATGTGCTTCCAGAACAATTTCCATGCTCAAACGCTGTAACGAACATATTAGATTTTTCTCCCGACCAACTGTATTTTTCCACAATCATTGAAAACAAATGTACTATTTTCCCCGTTCCCTTTGCTCTGACTAAAAAGAAATTTATCTTTATGTATTGGCTCATGAGGCAGCACCTTTGCGACCCTGAAAAACCAATTTTCCCTCCAGAAGTAATTAGATTAATTATGCTCCCTATAGTGAACCCCTGGTTGTCATAAAAACTCTGTAATCTATAACACATTATTGCCTGTTGGCAACAAACAGATTACAATAATGTTTATAAGTAATTATTACAGTATTAACATGATCAATAAACTGAACTTTTACACTATATGAATACATTTTATTACACAAAAAAACATCGTTTATCCCTTTTGTTTCTTTTTTTTATAACGTCATGGTGCTATGGAACATGTGATACCCCACTCATTGTTCAAACCATATATAGTACCTTTGAGGTAACAGAACCGGTGCTGATTGATCTTTTTAATAATCAGACTATGGAACGCATTAAACATGTTCATCAATATGGTGCTTCAGATTACGTGATTCCACAAAACAAAGACTATTCTCGCTATGAACATTGCGTTGGCGTGTGGGCTCTGCTGCGTATGTATGGAGCATCACTTGAAGAACAAATAGCAGGTCTTTTGCACGATGCCTCACACACGGTATTTTCTCACGTAGGGGATATTTTATTTGAACACAATTCATCACACAGCTCATATCAAGATGACATCCACCAGTGGTACCTTGAACAACAAAAAATTGACGAATTATTGCGAAAGCACAACTTGTCTTTACATACTGTTTTACACAAAAATGGTGCTCACAACATGCTTGAACAAGATTTACCTGATATTTGTGCAGACCGTCTAGAATATAACCTACAAGCAGGATTATTGACCAATTTGCTTACCATTGAAGATATTAAAAACATTCTTGAAAGCTTGTTGTATGAAAACGGCGTGTGGTTTTTCACGCAAATAGAATGTGCCAAAAAGCTAGCGCTCGTTTCTCTGTTCAATACTGAACACGTATGGGGCAGCCCAGAAGACCGCTTTATTAATGAAAACATGGCGAACGCTTTAAAAAGAGCCCTTCACATTGGTTTACTGACTAGTAATGATATTCATTTTTCAACTGATGATATTATTTGGAATATTGTGCATACAGCAGATGATCACGTTATACGCTCTTGCATGAAAAACATACAACACTACAAACAAATTGTTACTATAACTAATCCAGAAACAAGCGATTTTATTGTTAAAAATAAATTCAGAGGCTTGGATCCATTTGTTACAATTGAAAACGGACTACAAAGACTAACTGACCTTGATGCTGAGTACAAAAAAGAATATGATCGCGTTAAAAAACAAGTGGCGCAGGGATGGGGAGTGCGCTTGCGCACCGTAGATAATCTTTATAATCAATAAAAGGAGTTCACATGAAATATGCTTTTTCAATTTTTACCACACTTGTGCTGTCATTTTCATATTCTAGCGGCATGGATAACATACCAGAGAGTAAGAAACCAGAAGCTGTAGAGTCTCGCTCTATAATAAGCCTATCCGACAAGCAAGTAGCTGTTACAAAACAAAGTAGCTCCATTACTGCTCTTCAAAAATCTAAATCCATAAAACAAGTGCATCTGTCACTATACGCTCAAGAAAACAGCCAGGACGCCAAGTATTATAGAGATCTTGACGAATGGGCTTATGGAGATATTGACTCTTGGGGCAATCGCTAAAAAACGATTACCGTATACCGAGCATGAGCACGCTATAAAAAATAAGAAAAACTAATATGAAATACTATAATCACGTACTAATTATTGTTCTTCTTATTACATCCTCATGTACTATCAGCATGGATAAACCTCTCACGTATGTTGCTGAGGCCCATTCAGTTGTATTCTTGCAAGACAGACGGATAGCCGTTGCTGGAAGACGTAGTTGTATTATTTTTGATCAAGACTCACAGCAACCCATTCGAACTATAAAAACAAATCAGCTCCTTTTTGATATCGCCCCAAACAAAAATAAGACGTTGCTTACCTTATCAATAAATTATGATGTTCCAATCATATATAATGTAAAAACAAACGAACACAACTCACTCAAAGAACATGAAGATCGCTGGTGTGCTTGTACCACCTTTGGATCGATGAGTGATGCTTTCTTCACACGTTCCGGCAGTACCTTATATTGCTATGATGCTTCTGGTACAAAAATAAAAGAATTTGATCTTCCAGACTTAATGGCACCACAAGCCATTGCATGCCACCCAACAAAGAATGAGCTTCTTTATGCTAGCATATGGAAACACCTAACGATCGCTCAACCAGGTCATACCTTACGCCCTATAGCCCACCTACATGTGCCTGAATGTGAAGGAGCAAGTTATGCTCCCGATGGCAACACAATCATCATCTGGAACCGTGTAAATAAGGAACGTAATTACGCTATCTGCAATCTGAACAGTCAAGAAAATACGTTACTGGCATATCAATTGATTGCTGATGCCAAAGATTACATAGCAAGCACATTTTGCAATTCAATTGTTGCCTTGCTATCAAAAGACAGTTACGTGCATTTTTTTGATTACATAACCCATATCAATATTGCCAGAACAAAACAATTAGCACCTAATACAAATATTGATGATTACTCTCCACACAAGCGGCTTGACTGTGATGAACAAGGAAAACATCTCGCTGTGGCCTTGCGTGATACATGGCAAGTAATTGATATTCCACAAAACAATTTATTTGTTATCTGGAAAGCCCTTCACCATAAACAACGACTACCAACAGAAGTGGTAAAAATTATTGTATGCAATATCATTAATGCCCACGAACAGGCATACGAATTTTTTGATCTTGGCGCTCTGCTGAGCACTACTCTCATACAGCCAGTAATGTCTGAAGTAAACAATGATGAAGATTCTGTACAATTAGAACCTCAAACCAAAAAAATCATAACTGTGTATGGTACGCATGCCCCTCAAAAAAGTACTAAATTTTTGATACCAACTAAATAGCGCACAATGGACTCTAAACTGCTTGACGCAGCGCTTTGAAATAAAAAATTACAAGGCCTAGGTATTAAATTTATTGCGTAAGACACGCAAGTCGGTACACTGTTATTTATACGGTAACCCATAAAAACCAAGTATTTAACAGCATGAATCTATTTAGCTTTGTCAAAGAACGTGTCTCAATTCTTGATGTGATTAATGAATACGTCACGCTCAAGCGAGCTGGTGGATATCATAAGGGCACCTGTCCGTTTCATCATGAAAAGACGGCTTCATTTACTGTAAGCCCGGATAAACAAATATTTTATTGCTTTGGCTGCCATCTTTCTGGTGATGTTATCTCATTTATCGCTAAAGTTGAAAATTGTACCCAAAAAGATGCGGCAAAATTGTTGGCAGAAAAGTATAATATTGAACTGCCACAAAACCTCTCTTTAGAATCAACAGAGAAAAATACTGAAGAAAAAAATCATTACTTTGCCATCTGCAAAGCCGTTGCGCTGTGGTGCCATGAACAGCTCCTCAAAAATCCATCCGCGCAAAGTTATTTTCAGCGACGCGGATTTGGACCAGAGAATTTTGATTATTTTACTCTGGGCTACTTTCCCAGTGGAAACGCAGGTATTAGCGACTTGCTCTACTCTATGAAGCGGCAATCAATATTGCCGCGCGACTTGGTTGATGCGCATATTCTCGCTGAAGGCCGCACTACCCTGTATTCCCCCTTTGAAGAACGACTTATTTTCCCCATCAAAGATGCTCTGGGAAGATATTGTGGATTTGGTGGGCGTACGTTTAAAGACCATGACACCCGACCAAAATATTATAACTCCCGTGAAAATGAATATTTTATAAAAGGCTCACTGCTTTTTAACCTTGATAAGGCAAAAAAAAGCATCCAGGAAACTGGTCAAATATTTCTTGTTGAAGGCTATACTGACTGCATGGCTATGACACAACAAGGACTTTTCAATTCGGTTGCAACTCTAGGAACGGCTTGCACCATAGAGCACCTCAAACAGCTTGCGCGCTATGCTGAGCATATCTTTGTAGTATACGATAATGATAATGCAGGCAAATTAGCCGTTTTAAGACTTACCGAGCTCTGTTGGCACGTAAACCTTGAATTAAAGGTTATTATGCTACCAGCAGGAGAGGATCCGGCATCATTTTTTTCAGGAAACAAGGGCAATTTTGCCACCCTCGTTGCCGGTGCGGAAGATATTTTTCAGTTTTTTTTGAATACCCTTGGCAACAATTTTCTTGGCAAACCTTTATCGCAAAAAATTCAGACTACTCGATCTTTCTTGACAGTGATATCCAATATTAGCGATCCCCTTAAAAAAGATATCTTGCTACAAAAAGCTGCCAAAACATTTGATATTCCCTTTCAATCACTCAAACAAGAATTGGAGCGTATGCTTGATAGAACACCTCCTGCACCGACTCAACCCAAAACTGTTGTAAAAACAGAAGATGAACCTGTATCATTGCTAGAAAAACGAATCTTTTGTGCTATAATGAACAATATGCAACTATTTAATGGGGAAAATAGACTACAGCTCATCAAATATCTACCGTCCCCCTTGCGAGAAATACTCGCTCAACTAAAGGCAATTAAGCAAAAATCTGAAACAGTTACCTTTAGTTATTTTTTTGATACACTGGATGAGAGTGACAAACAGTATATAAGTAAATTACTCCTTGAAGAGGATGAAATCGTAGATATTACTGCTTTTGATAAACTCCTTGAACAATTACTAAAGAAACAGTGGAAAATTATTACTCGTGATATAAAAGCGCAGCTAACACGTGCCAAACAAGAAGGCAATGCTGATAAAATAGCTCTCATATTACGAGGCTTTATGGAACTTCAGAATAAATTACTTGCAACTCCACACCTAGAATAGCCTATAACAGCGATTATAATAAAAATATGGCGGGGAAAAAGATGACCAAGGCTAAACCTACTACTGTCAAAAAAACTATTAAAAAAACAACAACTAACGTTGATCTGCATAAAGAGATCATCGAAGAATTTATTGAGAAGTGCAAACTTAATGGTTTGTTGAGTTATGAAGAACTTATAGCCTTTGGCGATAAAAACAACGTAACTGACGCAGAAGTTACTGATATATTGCGCATTCTTGAAAAAGAAAACGTTGAGCTGGTAACTCAAGAAGAGCTTGAAAGCGAAGATCTTAAAAAGGATGATCTTGAAGAACTGGAACCTTCTCGGCTAAAACTTAAAACAAAGCTGGAAACCTATACTCTTGAATCTGGCGAATTTGAAGAAGAAGCGGAAGAAGAAGAGGAAGATGAAGAAGAAGGTGAAGTCAAACGTGAAGCGGAATCAAGCGTTGCTGATAGTGTCAAATCCTACTTACGAGATATTGGAAAAATACCTCTTTTAAATAAAAAAACTGAAACGACAATTGCTGATCAAATCTCTCAAAGCAAAAACAACAGCATTGAAGCCATCTCTCGCTTTCCATTCCTTCATAAAGAATTCGTCCTTATGGGCGAAAAGCTTGAAAAAAATATCCTTAATCTAAAGGATATAATTCAGTTTTCTGAATTTGATGAAGATAATATTCCAAAAGTTGAAGAAGAAAAACGTGGCTTGTTGGGAACAATAGCAAGCGTAAACGGTCTTATTGAAAACGAAGAAAAAATCTATCATACCTACCGCAGTCAACTTGCTGATCCAAAAAAGAAAAAAGAGATGCTTGATGCCGTGAAGGCAAATAAAGAAAAAATTGGTGAGACAATTCGCACCATTAGATTCTCTAACAAGTTGATTAGAAAGTTTTGTAAAAGAATTGAAAAATACATTTCTAAGTTTCATGAAAAAGAAATAGTTGCTCAATCTTCTACCGACCAACTTAAAGCATACTCTGACCTTGAATCTCTTACACCAACTCAAAAAGCTGATGTAGAAGAAATTGAATCTTCCATGCGCGCTGCAACAAAAACGCTGAAAAAGTTGGAAGTAGAAATAGGATTGCCAAAACATCTTATTTTAAATTACTACAACCAATTGGTTTTGGGCCAAAAACAAGACAAAATAGCAAAAGACAATCTTGCCAAAGCAAACTTGCGACTTGTGGTAAACATCGCTAAAAAATACGTCAACCGTGGCTTACACTTTTTGGATCTTATTCAAGAAGGTAATATTGGTTTGATGAAAGCGGTTGAAAAGTTTGAATTTGAACGTGGGTATAAGTTCTCTACCTATGCAACGTGGTGGATTCGCCAAGCAATTACCCGTGCCATTGCTGATCAATCAAGAACAATTCGTGTTCCCGTGCATATGGTTGAAACGCTCAACAAGATTAATAAAATTAAAAGAACATTCATACAAGAAAATGGTCGCGAACCAACGTATGCTGAACTTGCAAAAGAACTTAATCTTGATGAGAAAAAGATTAAAAATATCATTAAGATTTCCAAGGAACCAATATCCCTCGAAACTCCAGTGGGTGATAGTGAAGATGCGTATATCAAAGACTTTATTGAAAATGATAAAGAATCTTCACCAGCCGATACTGTTGCAAGCTCTGATCTGAAAGATCGTGTGCGTGAAGTACTCAAAACACTTACCCCGCGTGAAGAAAAAGTGCTTAAAATGCGTTTTGGTATTGATGTTGCTTCGGAACATACGCTCGAAGAAGTGGGTAAAGATTTTTCTGTTACTCGTGAACGTATTCGACAAATTGAGGTGAAAGCCTTAAGAAAACTGCGTCATCCATCGCGTAGCAAGAGACTTCTTGCGTTTTTCGAAAAAGAATTGGATGATAAAGAAAATTTTGATGAGAATGCTTCTGACAACGAAGAAGATGAAGACGGCGACGGTAAAGAAGAAATTGAAGAAGATGGTGATTATGAATAAAAATAAAGAAAGAGTTGACACATGGAACCATATCTCAGTCAGCTAATTACGCCCTTTATTTTATTGTGCATTGCTCTTACATTCCGAGCAACGCTGTCATTTTTGGAAACAAGCATTACAGCCTTGCGTCTTTTTAGACTCAAAGAACTTGCACAGACAACAACGCAATATCTTCCTTTGCTGCAAACATTAGAAAAAACTCCACAACGCGTGTTAGTGACAATACTCGTTGCCAACAGCTTTGTTGATGTTTCAGCCGCATCGTTGGCAACATTTATTATGGGCACTATTTTTACTCATATTGGATTTTCAAGTGGTATTGGATTTACCTTTGGAATTACCTTTGCATCTCTTGGTATTGTGATATTTGGTGAAATTTTACCAAAAAGCTTTGCCAGAATTCGCAGTGAACATGCATTCAAATCAGTGTTATGGTTAATCAATATTATTTATTACACTCTCTATCCATTTGTTACTCTTTTAGTAAGATTTTCCGACTACGTAATGCATAAACTTGGTGGACAAGACGCTCTTGAAACGTCTTCCCAGTGGATATCATCAGAACGCGAAATCCAGTTCCTGATCAATTATATTCATGAAAAAGGGCTTCTGGAGCTTGAAAAAAGAGAGATGCTCCAAAACGTTTTTCAGCTGGGAAATACACCAATCAAAGAGGTGATGATACCGGGTAAAAAAATTGTCTCTCTTGACGTAAAAACTCCGATGGAACAAGTGTTCTCCTTCTTCTCTGAACACTCATACACACGAATTCCTGTATACGAAGGTATGCATGATAATGTAATTGGAATGGTGCATCAAAAAGATCTCTTTATCATGTTCTCTCGCGGCGAGAAAAAACTGTTAGCAGAGATTGTTCGTCCTATTATGTTTGTGCCTGAAAACATGAAAGTTATCCAATTGTTGGGTAAATTCCGCGAAAAACAAGTGCACATTGCTATAGTAATTAACGAACATGGCATACTTACCGGACTTGTCACCTTAGAAGATCTTATTGAAGAAATTGTTGGCGAAATAAGTGATGAACATGAATCAACGATTGGCAAAATAATGCCTATGGGAGAAGATGAATGGCTTGTTGATGCAACAATTACACTTGATGATTTGGGTACCTTTTTGGGAATTACACTGGTAAGTGAAGGCTCTGTTTCTCTTGCAGGTTTTTTGGCGGAATTACTCCACCATATTCCCCAAAAAGATGAAGAAGTAACCTATAAAAACTTCTTGTTCCAAGTACAAAAAGCTACTCCTCTTCATGTTCAATTTGTGCACATATACCGGCAAAAATAATATCATAATTTTATTGATCTCCCTTCTTGATACTTTCTATATTGGCGACAACACAGTATCAATGTTAAGGGAGATATTTAATGAAATTTGTACCCTACGCAGCAATCATAGCAATAACAACAACCCTTGCGGTTCCATCTTTTGCCAAAAGACCAAAAAAAGAAAAACCAAAACACAATAATACCACAAACATCGTTAAAGAAATTGAACAAGAAGATGACACCTTATCTGGTGGCTATCATCCAAACCCGGCTATCTTAGCAGGAGTTGGACAAATTCTGAATGGAGCACTTACCATCGCTCAAAATCCTCACAGTCGCCCCAATGTTGGCCACTCTGTTGCCAGTATGATTCATGGAATCATGACTATTATCGTTGAGAAAATTGCCAATAAAAGAATTGACTCTAGCAGCCTCCAGGCACTACAAGACTGTTGCAATGAAGCTTGCGTAGATATCAGCAAAGAAATAACTGATATTATCATCGCAAAAAGTCTCTTCATTGAAGAACATTAAACCACAAATTTTTTTTTATTGACCTAAAGTCTATCTGAAACGATTCCGTAAAAACCATTTTCTAATCACTCTTATTACAACAATTGCTTTTTTCAATTAGCATGTTAAATTAAACTTTAATATGTTAGTTGAAAAAAGGACCATTATGAATATAGTAAATAATAACAGAACATCTTTTACAGCACTTGTGTACGTAATAGGATTGATAACATTTTCTACTGTCCACTCAGCGCAACAACCACAAACGATTATGCATGACGTGTCCCCGTACAGTAATGAAGTATGTATAGAGTCTGATGTACTTTCTCGACCTCTCTTTGTTGATTTCCATCAGACAGAGCATTGTTGTGGCAAAACGTATGTTAACCGGGTAACCACACAGATAGGATCTCCTGATCGTCTTGCAGAATTTCTTACATTAGCAGCAAATCTAAAGGGTGAATCTACTATCTCATTTCGTAATAATACGATCACCAAAACCTTTCCAGCTCAAGATGGAAGCATCTTTAAAATATCAGAACAATCTGATGCAATCGTTATAACACAAGGAAAAGACTTCAAAGACGAAGGGCATACAGAAATTTTCCGACTTGATTTGCAGCAATAAGTATAAAAAACCTCAATACCCCTTCAACGTGAATCGAATAATTATGAATCGGTCAATTTTCTTTTATTCTCTCGTAGCAACAATTTCTCTTTTTGGCATGGAAGAAGGAACTATAATCAAAAATAAAAGCTCCAGAAGAGTTACCATCCTTTATCCGGAACGCAAGCTTTTTCAAGAAAATAGCAACTGTTGTGGCGTTAGTTTAGCTCGTCATTATATCGCACCAGAAACAACATTTATACTTCCCCCAATCTCAGGCAAAGAGTCTTTTTTTACTGTAAAGGTTGTGGGATTTTCTGATAGCACTGTTCATCTTATTTCAAGAACCAATCCTGTCGTCATAAGGGACAAGACTATTAAACATAACAACCGTAAAGTTTCTTCTGTCAAAATCTCCCAAAGCAAGATAGACTTAAAAACTCTTTCTGTTGATGAAGGTGAATTTATATAGACAATGCCCATAAGCTCTTGGTTGTAAAAAAAAATGAAGCACATTACGCTGTGGACTGCTCTTTTTTTGCCATATCTAATGCTTGCCATGGAAAATAATCAGGAACAATTCACTATCATCAATAACCACACTTACTCTGTTGATATATGGTACAGACCACAAAATTCTCCGCAATTTATAATGGTTAGAAGCGTTAGTGCATCAAAATCAGTACAACTTCCGGCAGTAGAAAACAACCAAGTTACAGTCTCTGCAAAAAATATAAAAGACAGAATAATCACCCTTGAAAGTCCTGACAAACCTCTTATTCTCTTAGACATCGGAGAATATAATCAAAGTAAAACAAAAGTTAATTTTACCACCGATAAATCAGGTTGCCGTCAGCAATAAAACAGATACCCCTTAATTTCCAGGCACGCAAAAAAGCCTCCCAAGAGCTTTTTTTGCAGTATTGACACATACGAGCAATTTGTTGATAATATTCACGTATTTTTACACTATATAACATACAGGAATAGGAATGAAACATTTTGCCTTATGCGCTTTATTATGCTCTCTTAATGCTTTTGCAAGCGAAAAAACTTGTCAGGTTTCTTTTTCAAACTTATCTGATCAAGATCTTACCATAGAATTACCAGGCCATAGAGAAAAACTACCTGCTATGGAGTCAACAAAATTGTACACAATTGCTCCTTCAAACAGCAATCCACAATCTGTTGTCGCGCTATGGACTGCAACACAGGCAAAAGTAGAACTTCCTCTTACATACACCAATGCCAACGATTTTGTCGTCTACAATGCTCTTGTTTTTAAAGGGAACGGAAAAGTGGCTGAAATCTTGCATTCAGATCCAACTTTATTATTAAACTCATCTGAAAGATAAATACAAAAAATCCCGGTGCAAAACCAGGATTTTTTATTTTCATAACCACCCCTTAGACTAAGGGGTAATAATATATTATGATTATATAGCGGATTAAGTTTTTCATAAATAATCATAGAAGAAAAGAAGAAAATGCTATTTTCTCCTCCTCAAATGCCACCAAGCAAGACTCCTGTCATTACTGTATGGATTCACGGTACAAAACCGGAAGAATGCCTTCCTTCTCCTTTTGCCAAGCTTGCAAAACGTATCGGCAACATAATTTTTCACAGTAAGCCAGGGCTGGTTCACGCAAATGTATTCAACAAGCATCACTATGATGCTATCCGTGCATCAGCGCTTGTAGCAACAGAGCCTACCCTTTTTCAAACCGAATACATCTATTCATTTGGTTGGTCAGGTAAACTTAACCTTCAGGCTCGTAAAAATGCCTCCCAAGAGCTTTTTTGCTGCCTTAAAATCTTGGTGCAGTCTACCGAACAAAAAACTGGCCTAACCCCCGAAATTATTCTTATTGCGCATAGCCATGGCGGCAATGTTGTTCTTCACTTGGCAGAAATTAAAGACTCTGATGGCTTTGAGCTTATCATTTCAAAAGCTATTTTACTTGCCTGCCCGGTACAAAAAGATACGGCACATTTAATCAGCTCGCCCATATTCCAACGTATTTATTCGCTACATTCGCATACCGATATGATTCAAATTGTCGATATGCAAGGACTACATAGAAAAAGAAAATCAGATAAACCACTATTTTCCGAACGCCATTTTGATACACATCCCAGACTTATTCAAGCACATATCAGATGGAAAAATTGTCCCACATGGGATGATGAAGACCGAATCATCAATGAGATTATGCTCAAAACACTCACTGATGGTATTAAGATGATTAATTACCTCAAAAAAAACCGTGGTCTTTTTCATGTTGAATTCCAGTTGCTTCCCTTTATTCGCCAACTTGGTGGTGTTATTAATAACCTTGATGTCTTATTTGATACCAACACCAATTGCGATTCACACCGCGATCACGACATTATCATAGAATTATAAAAATAGGTTTTTCCCGTAGGTTTTCTCTTTACCGGAGTCCCCATACGAAACAAAGTGAAGAATGGGGTATGGTTGACATGTCTCTCTTGTTTTTCGTATAGCTAATAAAGAGGAAAACAAGAAAAAAGGTAGGTAATGAAAAAAAGCATTGCTCCTCTTGGGCTGTACGTTTTTCTTTTTATCGCTTGTATACCTCTACCCGGATGCATTCATCGAAAACAAATAGACAGACAAAAACTACATATTACTCTACCAACAAAAAACGAACCTCCCCCCCTTACCAAAGCTCCTGACGTTACCATTTGGGTGCATGGAACTCTCATATTCCGAAAACCAATGTATCATTACATTTTTAATGATACATCATCACTTGTACCGATAACATCGCTCCCAACAGATCATCATTTTTATATACTTGCAAATACCATCGCCGAACGAGACCCGGAACATTTTCCACTACAAGAATTTTATATCTTTAGCTGGTCTGGACAACTGAAAAACCAGGAACGAATAAATGCCGCTCATAAACTGCACGATGAAATCATAGCATTGGCAAAGCATTATCAAGAAAAATATGGATGTGAACCAACTATTCGCATTATCGCGCATAGCCATGGCGGGAACGTTGTTCTTAACATGGCACACATAAAAAATCCTTTACATCCCTTCCGAATAAAAGCCCTCATCCTTCTTGCATGCCCAGTACAAGACAAAACAATGCATTTGATCAGTACGCCTATGTTCCAGCGAGTCTACTCCCTCTATTCCAGCCTTGATATGATTCAAATTATTGCCCCACAATTTGAACGAATAAAGACCAAAAACGGACGCCGTAAAAAACAGTATAATATTCTACCTTTTTCATCCCGCACTTTTCCCATCTATAGCCACTTAACCCAATCAAAAATAAAAATAAATGACTTTCCTATCTCCCATACGCGATTCTCAACAAATGAATTTGCAGCTATGCTGCCTGCTGTTCTCCAAAAACTGGAATCATGGCATGCCCAAACCCTTGCAGCCAACAAAATTGCCAAGCACAAGCTGCTGTGCATCTATAAGGATAAAAATTGCTAAATTGAATATATATGGTACAATTATAGACAGATAAATAAATAATTAACTATAACAATCAACTGTAAGTGAAACTGGCGCATGAACAATTTTCGCGATAAAGCAGCTCTTAAAGCTCTTTCTTTGCTTTTTTTCACCCTTCCTTTGCGCACCATTGGGGCAATACCAACCCCATGGTATCACAACTATTTTCACCAACTTAATGGTGTCAATTATAAACAGAACTGTTCTTTGATTGATTTTGCACAAAAAATACGTCGAATTGCTCTTTTAGCCTACTACCGCACCACGCATAAAAAAGCCGACTTGGATCAAGCTCTTTCCACTATTGAAGGTCAACTGAAAGAGTTTGAAAAATGGTTACTTGTCTTAGAACAAGAAACCCTCGTAAACATCAAAGAAAAATACGCTATGAGTGATGAGATATGGCATAAATGCTGTTTAGACATGGAATACATAAAAAATAGCTACAAAAAAAGCATGCTCAATGCTCACAAAGAAGTATTTCATGATGCAGCAATTCCCACAGATATAAGCACAACAATTATTGCACTGTTGCAACACAATGGCATCAATCCTGAGAGCATTAGCCTGCACATGGTATCTGACCCACAAATAATTGCCGCAAAGCCTCAAAACTTTGCTGAAGCAACTATGCGCATTGCTGTGAGCAAGGGTACCAATGGCCCAATTTTTTGCCCAGAATATATCCCTGCACGCATTAATATCTTTCCTCGTATGATAACGGCTTCTATGAATAATAAGATAAGTTATTGCGCTCATGAAATTCAGCACTTGTTACAGCAACACTCAATAACAGAAATTATTATGCAAGAATACCTCAGCTATTATTGCTCGATTACCCCAGAAGAACTGAAAAAAAGCCCTGAACACCACAGACTTTCACAAATCCATGAAGCGCAGGCTGAGATATTATCTGCCATAAAAAATCCTAAAATAGCTGATGCCTTTAAATCATTGCGCCAAAAAGATTATTACCCTAACCATCTCTACGAAGAACACTTCTGCTACGTAAGCACCATTGACATGCTGTGGAAAGTCCACGCAAAACTGGCAACTCTTTATTCTTAAATCTCTACATCTTTATACTACCCTGCTTCTTCTTGTCTTCACAATTTGAAAATAGTCACTATAATAAAAACACCATGAAACAAAGCCTAAAACAAATACTTCTTACTCTATCATTAACATTTTATAGTTCTGCACACGGAATGGATTTACAACAAAACATTACATGGGTTGTAGAAGGTGGATCTTATGCCATCGGTAAATACTTTGTCATGCTAGCACAAGCAATACGATTACAATTCACTTTATTTGCCTACCAAGTTTCACCTCGAGCCCGTACTCTTGGCGTACAAATGGCTACAAATCAACTCAAAGTGATTGAAAAAAATCTTATACATGCGGAACAAAAGGCAATTAAGAATATTTTTGTAGAGTTCAAGATAGAAGATGAACTGCAATCAGAGATTAGATCACTTATCAGTGATTCAAAAGAACAGGCTATGAACTATTATCAATCACCAAGAGAAGATGCTATCCATGATCCCAACTTTCCTTCGGATATATTCCCTATTCTCAAAAACAGCAATATTGATCCTCTCAGCGTCAATTTGCAATTGGATGTTGTCGATAAAGATTTTGATGGAAGAGCTTCTGTACAACTTATGTATTCTGAGAATGAAGGCAAAAAAATGCTCATTTACTCTCATTGTCCAACTATAACACTTTTTACGCAACGCTATTTTACTCTACCAACTCAAGGCCAAAAAGCTACACTTATTCACGAGGTAGAACACCTCAGATCAACTCACGGAATAACATGTTACACAATAAAGAAGGTAGTCTCCCATCTGGCGAATAAACCTGCGTCAGAAATGGAAAATAGTACACATTATCAAAAATTAAAAATCATACTAGAGAGACAAGCCGAAGTATTCCCCGCAACTCGCAGCGCACAAGATGCAGAAATATTCGCTGTCTCACAATATCTTACATATTATCCAGGGCATCTACACCTAGGACACTTGCAACAATTAACAGAAATTAAGAACTTGCATCACTGCATAGCAAGACTCAAAAATCATCATTCATTACCGATACGAAAACTTCCTGATTTTAAAATGAAATTCAACATTCCAAAATCATCTTTATAATCGTCACCGCGTCAATTCCCTCAAAAGCCAAAAATTTCTCCGGTTCGCCAGATCTGGGCAGATGCTCAACTGCAAGCGACTGAATAGAAAACTCCTGCTACGTAAACTGCATCAAATATCCCCTTAAAAAGCCCACGCAAAGCTTGAATTGCTATTATCACAAGAATTAATCTTTTTGTACCAAATGTAAAGTCAGTTTTCATTTAGATGTACCAAATGTAAAACTGACTTTACATTTGGTACACATTTTTTAATGGAGATATACATGATAATTCAAGGTCCATTCTGGAAAAAATTGATTTAAAGATTAATTTTTTAGATATTGATAAATTGAAACACAAAGCACTATCATAACTCATGAGATATAGGCAAAAAGCTTCTTAATCAATCAATATGGAGCAATTATATGAAAATTCTCGCGCTAAACTCCCTGTTTATTTTTTCCTCAATAACCATACTTGCTAGCGAATCAACAGTAATACCAACAACTACCGTTAAAGATCAAATTAAGGAAAAAATATTTAGTGCTATCAGCGGCTCAGCAGCTGTGGCAATTGCACTAGGTGCACATAACATATTAGAATTCATGGCAACGTACATGCATGAACATGGCCATGGCATAGCAAGTAGAGGAGATTATAGCGTTACAATGATACCACTTAACAATATTGCTCAACCATGGGGTGGACGCGCTACATATTCGAGCAATGCTAATCCTTTACTTACAACCCTAGCAGGACCTGTAGCAGGCATAGCTACTACATATATCCAAACAATAGCACTTACAATGCTCAAAGCGTACAGTAAAAAGAAATCATTGCGTACAGCGTTTTATAAGGGGCTACAATTCCCGATCGCTTTTTTCGCAAATGCAATGAAAACAGGGAAAAAATATAGCACCATGCTTCTGAAAAAAGAATCTCTCAGTCCTCTGAAAAATAAGACACTGGCTCTCTCCATTGACATTCTACTGTCTCTACGCATGGGACGAATGATTGGAGAATCAATCTATGGATTACTACCCTATAAGGATCCTTCTGAACTCATTGTTAAAGCTGGGGGTGGAGATGGTGAAAAAATATGGAAAATGCTTTTTGGAAAACAAGTACCAACATTTACAGGAAACCTACCTGCCATTAGTCTTGCAATCCTCATAGCCCCTTATGTTATTGGAGCAATACAAGGCGTATATGAAACAATACAAGAAAAACAAACGGCTATAGACCCTGCACCGCCTTTATAATCGCGGCCGCATTAATACCCTCAAAGGCCAAAAGTTCCTCCGGTTTGCCGGATCTTGGCAGATGCTCAATTGCGAGCGATTGAATAGAAATATTTTTGCCAGCAAGGGCATGACCCACCGCTTCGCCAATGCCACCTTCTGGGTAATGATCTTCCACCGTGATAATTTTATTGTGCGATGATTTTGCAACAGAAATGAGCGTAGCTGCATCGAGCGGCTTAACGGAATATAAATCAATGACCGCAACATAAACATTCTGCTGAGACAAAATTTCGTACGCCTTAAGGGCCTCATGCACCGTTACCCCTGCTGCCACAATGCAGGCAACATCATGCTCTGATTTTCGCAATACCTTGCAGCCACCAATAGGAAAATCTTCTTCGTTATCATAGAGCACTGGAGTTGCCATGCGCGTTGTACGCAAGTAACTAATACCATCACCATATCGCGCCATCTGTTCAACGAGCTTATGCGTACTAACTGCATCGCAGGGATATAATACAACAGAGTTTGGTAAACAACGCATGATTGCAATATCTTCGAGCCCCATTTGCGATGGACCATCTTGCCCAATGGATACGCCACAATGCGAACCAACCAAACGTAATGCAGCACTACCAATTGCTGCCATGCGAATTTGATCATGCGCACGAGAAAAAAATGAACTGAATGTAGAAATAAACGGAATTCTACCACGACAATCAAAACCAATTCCCATGCCAACCATATTTTGTTCAGCAACAAAACATTGGAAAAAACGTTCGGGGTGAATGCTTTCAAAAATTTCTGCGTAGGTTGAATTTTTTACTTCAGCATCAAGACTTACAATTGCATCGCACGTATCGCCAAGCTGTGCCAAAGCCACGCCATAAGCTTTACGCGTTGCTATCATTTCGCCTTTTATGTAGATAGAGTCTGGAATTTCTATTATTGTACTCGCGCCGTTATATGCAGTAACCGATTTTTGTGGATGTGTTGGTTGCCACTCAGAGTTATCGGCGTACTGCGCAGCATCAGGAAAATTATTTTTGAGTTGTTCAAGAGCTTTTGTTTCATCTTCTGCCACGAACGCTTTACCGTGAAACCCTTGCATGCCTGCAGCAAAATCAAGACCATAACCTTTGACAGTTTTTGCAATAATCATCACCGGTTTGCCTATTGCCTGATGAGCTTTATCAAGAACATCCATCAATGCTTGTATATTGTGCCCATCAACACTAAACACCTGCCAACCAAAAGATTCGCAAATGGCAACATACCGTGCGATGTTATAATCAAGCATTGTTTCCGTGCTTTGACCAAGATTATTCACATCAATAAAACAGATTAGATTATCAAGTTTATAATGCGCCGCAACTTGTACAGCTTCCCACACACTGCCTTCAGATGATTCACTATCACCCATCAGCACATACGTGTGATAATTACGCTTATCAAGTTTTGCACACAACGCTTGCCCCACACCAACAGAAAGACCAATACCGAGTGACCCTGTTGCCGTTTCGGCATATGCAAAGCGCTTGGTTGGGTGACCCTCCAAAGGAGAATTGAACTTTCTGTACGAAAGCATTTGCGCATCAGTCAATAAACCAAGCTCACGCCAGGCTGCATACAGCAGTGGAGCTGCATGGCCTTTTGATAAAATAAAGCGATCATTGTCTGGATTTTTGTAATCATATGGATCAAAACGCATGGCATAAAAAAAAAGTACCGCAACAATATCTGCTGCGGATAAACACGATGTAGTATGACCAGAACCTGCTTGTGCTGGCGCAATAATCGACCAACGCCGTAAGTTATAAGCTTTATGAGCGATGAACTTTACGCATTTTTCCTGATTCATCATATGATTTGCTCCACTCTACCAAACCTTCGAATGATTTATTATCTTGCTGAGCCTGCTGCATTATTGCAAGACATTCTTTTCTATCTTTTTTATTCATTGGAGTATTCAGAATTACACGATAATTAGCCAGCATAACGTCATATTCTAGAGAAGAAGCCACATCGTGATCCTGCCTATGAAGCCAATACATCTCATACGAAAGATACTCTCGAGATATTACTTGAGAATGTTCTGAAGAATAGGATAAAAAAGAAATGAGAGATAAGCAAAACAAAACTTGATGTTTCATGATAAACCCTTTGCTATAAACGTTTTATTACATTTTTTAGTATATCGAGCTCAAGTAAAACATCAAGTTAGTAGATCACTTACCTCAAATTGTAACCTATAAAATAGCTAACTATTCCTCCGATATAGCCAACTGTGTTCGTATGCTTCGACAAGCTCAGCACGAACGGATTAAAAATAGCAATGATTGGAATGAAACCTCACAAAACTCTTATATAAATTATTTCAGTCCCGTTCGTGCTGACCCTTCGGCAAGCTCAGGAGTAAACGCCCGCCTGCCCTCCGAAGCCTTCGGCGAAGGACGGGTCGAAGCATACGAACCCCTATAGATCAAATCTAATGCTTATGTTGCTTATTCAAACTTTTAGGATGAGTTCTACGCCAATTTTCACCACGCGACCATGACATTGATCTTACAATATCATAACTGCCATGAGACATGCTTTTAGATTTTACCGAATTAAAAACACTGCGTAGGTATTGACGAATCTTATTTGGAATATGTTTTAAACTGTTTTGCTCAGAGTGATTATGTTCATCATGATCATTAAATAACTTCATGTTGTACTCCTTTTTTTCAATTTTTAGTAGCGCTCTACTTTTAAGCGATCTTTTTTACGATCTATTTCTAGTTTTGCTTTTTTATGCTCCAAGTCTGCCTGTCTTTTGACTGATTTCTCATAGCCTTCTCGCGATGCTTTTCGTTTTTTATAATCAATATCAGCCGCTTTTTCTTGATATTTTAAGTCTATTTTTTCTTTTTCTAGTCTTTCTACTGGATCTGATGGCTTGCCCCAATCTTCCCAGAAGTACGCTTGTGATATAACAGGTACCAAACCAACCATAAGCGCGAGAACTTTAGTTATTTTCATAAGAACTCTCCTTTTTTCTTTAACTTTACTCAATAAAACCCTTATAAATCAATAGTTTTATTAACTTTTTTGGCATTTTCGTTACACTCAAAATATGAATACTATTGCAAAATGGCGAGAATCTTTGCTTAAAAGCATACAATTGCAGCTTTTTATATCATTTATGTCCCTACCCTTTTTGGTAGCCTGGGGGCTACCGATTTCTCTACTAACTCCCATCAGCACACTTATTTTTGGCCCTTTTTTAACCTGCTTTTTACTCGTTTCATCACTTATTTTCTTTTTAGAGCTATTTTACCTGCCAAATAGCGCACTCATCTGGTGCCTAGAAATGGTTACCTCTGCATGGTTAGCGTGTTTAAGCTTGGAACAACGAGTATGGCTTATGGGCTTTAGCAAACCCCCACTGATTGTTTTGTTTTTTATTCCACTTATTGCGTTGGCAATAGTTCACAGTAAAAAAATTACCTGCATGGCCAGACGAGTATGCCTACTTGGATTTTTCTTAATTGCTGTGTGCGCTGGTCTTAAGTTATTCCCCTACAACTACAATACGTTTGAAAAAATCCCCTGCAATGGAGGAGAAATAACACTCATCAATCACAACAACACATTAATCTTGATAGATCCTGGGTACATTGCGTCAAAACCATCGTACGAATCTCTTATTTCATATTCGTTAATTCCCGCAATTGTACAAAAAACAGGTCAACTACAAATTGATCATCTGATTGTGTGTAAATTCAATAAACGCATACTTGATGCTTTGGAATATCTTGTCACCAAAATTGGAGTAAAAGATATTTATATTCCCGCGTGGAAAGGAAGAATCCCTTCATTTGCATGGCGATCATACGTAAAACTAAAACGCACGGTTGCTGAAAACAATGGAAGAATCTTTTCTATTTATTACAAAAAACGAGTGCATCTTGATAAAAAGTCTGAGCTTTATATTGCACCAGTAGCCACAAAAGACGTATCGTATTATGATGCTACATATAGACCATTGAGTGTGAGTGGAATAATTGATGATCAGACATTAGTTCTATAAAAAAAGGAAATAAAATGGATGAAACAGCAGTAGTACTCGTGATTGCATCAAGTGGGTTTCAACAGGTTGAATATAACGACACTAAAAAGGTTATCGAAGATGCGGGATTTACCGTAGTAACCGCAAGCGATAAACTGCAACCCGCTATCGCAAAAGACGGTTCACGAGCTGATGTCGACATAAGTCTTGATAAAGTTGTTGTCAGTGATTACGCAGGAGTTTTTTTTATTGGTGGTCCTGGGGCACTAGAATGCTTGGATAACAGCACCAGTTATAAAATAGCACAAGAAACTTTTTCACAAAATAAACCAATCGGCGCTATTTGCATCGCAACACGCATTTTGGCAGCATCCGGCATATTGCATGATAAATACGCAACCGGGTGGAATGAAGATGGTGAGTTAGATCAAATATATGCCGAAAACAATGTGATTTATGTGGCAGAAGAAAAAGTTGTTGTTGTTGATAATGTAATCACTGCAACCGATCCATCTGTAGCAAAAGACTTTGGTAAACACATTGTAGAGATGCTGCAGAACCAACAAAGATGGGGGTAGTAAACACCTTGACAATTTTTTCCTATTTGTCACACTCACAACAAACACCTAGTCAATTAAGGAAGAATCGTTATCGTGAAAAAAACACAATACAGACTAATACTTTCTCTACTTTTGCTATTTTACCCAGCAACAAGTCTTTGCATGTTGCAACGCGCGCGCAGACAAGAATCACAACGACGCATACAAGAGCACGTTAAGAGACTCCAAAGCGTAGATGAAGTAGATGATCGCATTGCGCATATGAGAGATAATGCTTCCAATGAATGCATCGAAGAACTTGCACGCATCACAGGTAAACCATATGACTTCTTAAAATCAAAAATTGATCTTGAGAGGGACATAACAAGAGAGATTTTAAAAATTCCAAATTCTCAGGCAACACATGACCCTAACATACCCGCATCTTTGTACAAAACAATGCGCACACACATGCTCGATGAAGGAGTTAATCCACAGAGTACAACGTTAAAATACAAACCTCAGTCTCAAGAGAGACACCTATTTGCCACTGCAAGAGGTATTATTTTTATGTACGGTTATCCTATCCTAAGACAAAAAATAGAGCTATACCCACTTTTATTACAGACATCTGAAGGTCACCAAGCATTCACCTGCAGACATGAGCTGTGGCATATTTTGCTACAACACGACTCCATGAGCTATACTGCAAACATTGACAGCCCAAATGCTGATACAAAATATTTAACTTCCGCTCAGGAAAGAGAAGCAGACATATACGCTGCATCAAAAAACAGTAGGCTCGCTTGCGCTGGAGCAATACAACGATGCCAGTTTGGTCATGCTGATATTTTAGATAAAAATGGCCATTGCACTCAAATGCTCACTATGTGCGAACTACTCAAGCGGAAAGAAGAATTATCGTAAGCTATTTTTTCTGCTCACGATAACGTTTATCAATCACCTCTCGCCACCATTCGGGCAGTTCATTGTATGATTTGTATTCATCGTCAGCTGTGCATTTTTTATAATCATCAGGAATGATAGCTTTTTCCACATCACAGAATTTGAAAGTTCGGTTAGTATGCATCTCTAAATTATTTAAAAACACTTTCAACAAATTAGGAAATGCCATAAATGGTACCATTTCTACGAAACTTTCACTAAAATCATCTTTTTCTAAAAGCAAACAACACGGAATGTTTTTAGGATACCCATACTCTAAGATTGTATGAGAATTAGAATTACTCATTACACCGTAATAAACAAAATCACCCTGTTCATTAAATTTTGGAGGTGCCCAATCTAGTTTTGCTCGAATAATGTTTGTGCGCTCATAATTATGTGGTATTAATCCATTACCTCGCAAGTATCCTCCCTGCAAAGTCCACAGAGGATTACCATCAAAGTTGCGGGATTCTCTTCGATTCCCGAATGCACTACCATATTTGTGCCAAACAGTTCCAGCAATAAGCGGAATAAACGCATGCAGCTTGATAAATTCTTTTTTTCTCTCTGAAGCAGTATCTAGCAATAACTTATTCCATGCTTTATTAACCGCCAGAGAACAAAGAGTATGATGATCAAAATAAGATAGTCTGGATTCAAGCAAAAACAATATTACTTGACCGTCATCCGGTAACGTGGTGATATCAGGCTTATCCATGCACAATAATGTCGTAAAAAAAATAGATGTCACTACTATAGAAAGAGTGGCATGTTTAAATATATTCTTCATTGATACTTGCTTAATACATTTTATTGTTTCATCAAAATAGCACGTGCAGGAGCTGCTTCAAGTCCAATCATATTAAGCGGTAAACACACAAAAAAATATTTGCCGGCTTGCACATGCCCTAGACGCAATCCTTCAATAACCGTAACATCACCTTGTAGCAATGCTTCATGCGTTGGATGGCCTGGTTGGCTATGTTCAATGCCAAGATAATCAATACCAACTGCTTTTACTTTTTTCTCTGCTAAATAGCGCGCACCACTTGCTTCAAGATACACAAAGTGTGGGCTAAATTTATCTGTTGGTGAAAGATCGCTATTAGTTGTGCGGAATAATACAATCCCGCCTTCAACAATATCGTTATCATGTGCAAGCAGACAATCACGCGTAATCCGTTCTGCGCAGGTAGTCATATCAAGCACTATGCAATCGCCAATTACACGATCAAGATGAAGTTCGTCTATTGTTGTACCCTCTTTGAGAAAATGAGAAGGAGCATCAACATGTGTACCTGAATGGGAACTGAGATGAATATTGGTTTCTCGCACGCCATCACGGTTGAAATTTTTTACCTCATCGATTGCAACAACATAGCGATCTTTATATCCTGTTGTTGCTTTACTGATTGGCCAACTAATATCAATTATTTTCATTATACGCCCTTCTTTAAATTTCTCTTTGCCGGGGTCCCCATGTGACGTGTCCTTCGTAGCTTTAGCGAAGTAGGAAACGACTTGTCCGCCGTAGCCTTGGCGAAGGAGGAAGTGGAACATGGGGTTGAGCTAATATCAAATATTTTCATTATGCACCTTTCTCATTTTTTTGTTATTGCGTGACCACCAAATTTATTACGTAACATAGCAACAATTTTAGTCGCATAGTTGCCACCTGTTTTTTCTGATAACTCACGTACTTTTAATGATTCTTCAATCACCGCTACGGGAATATTTGATTTGTGTGCCGCCTCAACTGTCCACTTACCCATTCCTGTTGAGGCAACATTACCCGCAACATCATTCAAATCTTGATCTTCTTTCATGATATCGTACGTTAATTCCAAAAGCCAAGACCGAATTACTGAGCCATGATTCCATAAATAAGCGACTTTTTCAAGATCTATGTGTGCGGCTTCAAATTCACCATTTTTAATCAAATGAAAACCTTCGGCATATGCTTGCATCAACCCATATTCAATACCATTGTGTACCATTTTCACATAATGCCCTGCACCAGAAGGTCCCACATATGCACAGCCACCAGATGTTGCAAGAGAAAGCAACAATGGTTCAATTGTATCGTATGCTTTTTTTTCGCCGCCAACCATCAAACAAAAACCGTTTGTTTTACCGTTAACACCACCTGATGTTCCACAATCTATAAAAAAAATGTCTTGCTTTGCAAGTTCTTGTGCGCGGCGCATTGAATCAGTGAATTTGCTGTTTCCACCATCAATAACAATATCGCCCGCTTGCAGCAATGGCTGCAACTGAGCAATAACGCTATCAACTATTGGGCCTTGTGGCACGAGCAACCAGAAAATGTGAATGTTTTTGTGTGCAAAATCTGCAACATTTTCAACAATCTGCACGCCGCTTTGTGCAGCAATTGCACAGTTATCTGCATTAAGATCAAAACCAAACACTTCATGCCCCCCTTGCACCGCACGGTACGCAAGCGCTTCTCCCATTTTTCCTAAGCCAATTAATCCAAATTTCATGTGCGCCACCTTAATCCATGTTTATCATCAAATTGTCTCTGTTTAACCCCATGTTACGATTCTCTTCACAATGGGGACCCCTTTATGGGATCTTGCTTCTCATACCGATTCAATACATTTGGTTTGACTATTCCATGTTTAGCCGCAAACTGTTGTTCTTGTTGTGGACCAGTTGATCCTTGTGCATACGAATAGACAGGTAATTTTTCTAATTCAATTGCATCAATAAGCTTCCATGCATATTCTATTTCATCAAACCGCACAGAAATTGATTGCTCTCCACGCATCACTTCTTCCAACAATACTTCGTAAGCCTCTGGGGTTTGTAAACCATACAAACAGCTGTGACAAAATTCCATACCAACCGGCATCACTTGATCAGAAGAGCCAACCACCTTTGCATTGAGCGTTAGCAAGAATATTGCTTCAGGAGCAATCTGTATGGTTAACCAATTAGAATCTGTTGGACAACCACGCATCAACAAACAATCAACTTGCTTGAATTTGATATGAATTATTGTTTCTTTTTTATCTAAACGCTTACCTGTTTTTAAATAGAAAGGTACACCAGCCCAACGAGGCGTATCAACTGCTAGCTTGAGCGATGCATAAGTATCTGTACGTGAGCTTGCGCTCACGTGGTTTTCTGAGGTGTAGCCATCATATTGGCCCAAAATACCATCAATAAATCGTACTTTTTCTAATACTTTCACCCGTTCTGCGCGAATATAATCACCAGTTAACTTTTCAGGAGTTTCCATGCACACAAGAGCAAGCATTTCGAGCATGTGATTTTGCACCACATCACGCAGCGCTCCATATGCATCGTAGTAAGCCCCTCTGCCTTCAATTCCACCATTTTCACCTAAAACAATTTGTACCTGATCAATATATCTATTTGACCAGAGTGGTTCCAGCACACAATTGGTAAAGCGAATCATAGCAATATTACTGACAACTTCTTTAGTTAAATAATGATCAATACGATAGACCTGTGTTTCATTAACCCACTGAGCTATACACTCATTGATTGCATGCGCGGATTGTAAATCATGCCCAAACGGTTTCTCGTAGACAATACGATGCCACGCCTGATTGTGTACGTCTTTACGTTGCAGTAAACCTGCTTGTGCACAATTGTGGGTTATTGGGCAGAAAAACTGCGCAGCTGTTGCTACATAAAAAAGACGGTTACCATTAATACCTTGCTTTTGTTCACACTCTTGTACAAATGTATTAAACGCATGGTAATCATGATTTTCAGTAAAGTTAATTTTTTTGTAAAAACTATTTGTGCGTAGCAGGTCCCATATTTTTTCATCACCATTTTCAACAAATGGTTGCGCTGCATTGATCATATGATCAGATGTTACGTCATCAAATGCTGCGCCGACAATCGCAAAGTTTTGTAATTTTTCATGCGCTACAAAACGATACAACGCAGGAATAATTTTGCGCTTGCTCAAATCCCCCGTTGCACCAAAAAGAATTATTGTTACATTTTTCATACTCGGCCAATTCAAATTTTTAAGTTTTTTTCTTTTGTGATAAAGTTTTATTAGCCTACCATGCGAACATAATATTACAAAAATTTCATTACCAATACTTTGGAAAAGATATCAATGAATAAGAAAGTAGCCGCATTACTACTAATGAGCATATCAATGAATATTCTTTCAGAAACAAAATATGAACTCTTTACCGATAAAGATCGTATTGAAGTAGACAAATTACACAGCGCACAAGAACAGTTAAATCATCTAACAAAAGATGCACCCTTTTGGACTGCTCCAACAAAAGGCCTCGCCACCGTACTTATCGGAGCAGGTATTATAATAGCAGCAAAAATTTATACTCAGGACGAGGATACTCAAACAACTCTTGTTGGTACCGGAATAGCTGTTATCGGAACAGGAGCCATTTTCACGGGATTTGCCGCAGGAAATAATTCTGTTCAAAGAGAGATGTACAAACATATTATTTATAATCTCAAAAAAAATTAATCAAATAGACCTTAATTCTATTAAAGCAAAACAATTGTCACAAAATGAAATTTGCACAGTTTTAAAAAAATAAAAATAATCTCTGTTGATTGCAAAAAAAATTATTTTATCTAACATATACATGATATTTCAAACAAATAAATATTCATCTTTTAATGCTACGAAAGGCATTATATGTACAAAAAATTTTTCGCACTGATGCTAGCTATTGCTTGTATAAGTTCTACATTTGCAGAAAATAGTGTTCCTCAACAAGAACTATTTCAATCCCTCAATCCACAACAAATCCAATTAGATAAATTAGCAAGTGCACAACAGCAGCTCGATAAATTGAGCTTTTCCATGACCAAAGCCAATATGGGTACTGCGACAACACTGAGCAGTCTGTTAGCGCTAGCCATGGCTACACAATTGCGTGATAAAGATACGAGAGAAGCTGCAATGATGATTACAGGACTAGGAATAGTTGGCGGTATTAGTATGGCAACTTTTTGCTCCAATGAAGATGGAAATAAAGAAGAAAGAGAAAGATTACAAAATTATATCTTACAAAATCAGCAAAATACAGAAGCTACAGGACAATAAGTAAATACGTAAAATAGAAAAGCCGAGGGTATTGTCGCAAATATCCTTGGCTTTCTTATTTTACCCACTTATCAAACATACGAATAACAGAACGCTCGCTGGTTGGTAAATTATTTCTATCTCTATCAAACCAAGCAAGATCGTGCGATTCATGGCTGACCACAAAATCTTCATCGCCAATAACTTGCAATAGAAAGCGTACATCGTAATGGTAATGCGCTTTTTCTTTTTTATTTTCTGGAATTAAGTGCACATCAATATCAAAAATACTGTTAGTTACTGGCTTTATGCCCAAGATTCCTGATTCTTCCTGCGCTTCTTGTATAGCAACTGCCAACACATCAGTATTGCCATCGCAATGCCCACCCAACTGTACCCACATATTAAGCTTCCTGTGATGGGTCAACAAAGCTTTGGTATTGTCCTTATTCACTAGCCAGGCCGACGCTGTTATATGGCCAACTTCGAGTGAACGCTCAAAAGCGTTGGGGTATTGGTCAAGAAAATCAAGAATAGTTGCTTTGTATGCGCGTTCAGCACTATCAATTGGTGCGTATTGCACCAATAATTCCTGTAAAGAATGAAGTTTGTGCATAATGTTTCCATCTTTTTTCAAAAAAATCGCTTTATTACTCACTAATGTAGCGTTAATAGAAATATAAGCCAGTCCCTCCAAACCAATTTAAAAATACTTATAGTCTTGACATAAAAATTCAGATTGTAGTATTTTTTAAAGTAAGAGTATTAAATAATGTTGTTACAAAGGAGAAGTCGTGAACAATATGAAACATATATTATACATCAGCCTATTATTTGTTGGTTACAATATCCATGGCATGGATACTCCATCTTCAGAAAAAAAGGTTATCAAAAAAGAAATTCAAGCTAGATACAATCAATTACTGAGTGATTTTAACAATGAAGTAAATGAAGCAGCGCTCAGCATCGATCCAGAGCAATTACAAACATTTTTAGATCTTGCCTATTCACCCGCAACAGAGCAAAAGCTCATGGAACAGGCAGAAGCAGATGTAGCCGCATCGCGATTAGCAAGAAGAAATCCATCTAATAAAAGCGGAATGCACCACACTTCTCCACAAAAGAAATCACAACCGAGCAAAACATTGCCAATCCAGAACAGAAGCAGGGGAAAGATTCGCTATAGCGGACAGTAGTCAAAAACATGAAATCCTTATTTTATAGAATAAGCCCAAAAAACGCTCAACTATTATTACAAAAGGTGATATCATGAATATAACATGTATCACCTTTTGTAATAAAACTTGATTTATAGTTAACACCAGAAGAATAAGGGAATTTTTATGAACATTTCGAAGTATCTTTTACTTATAATTATCGGTTTTTTCGCAAGTAATAGCTCATGCATGTTCTTTACTCGAGAGCAAATCGCTAGCGCAGAACACAAACCAACCCCTCTGTCTCCACGAAAAAAGACATCTTCTGCCAAAATTACCTACATCACTGTCAAGCCTGAAGACAGAATTCAATATGCTCCACTTTCTGCCCTTTTTGATCCTGTTCCTGATCACGTTCAGCAGGCATACGCTAACTGGGGATTAGAAAACGACAACCAAGACGACAAAGGCAAAGATAATCTTTTGAGCTCTCAAGAAAGCACAATGAACTGACATAACGATTTTTAACTTAAAAGGTGGTATCATGAATATAATTCATCTATCACCTTAATTTTTTCTATACAATCATGCCTAAAATAAAACAATTATCAGCACATGAAGCGCAAAAAATTGCCGCGGGCGAAGTGGTCGAACGCCCTGCAAACATAGTCAAAGAATTAGTTGAAAATTCAATTGATGCAGGCGCAACGCGCATTAGCATTTATGTTGAAGATGGTGGCAAAGCATTAATTCGTATTGTTGATAATGGTTGCGGCATGGATACTGCTGATGCACAAATATGTTTTGATCGTCATGCCACCAGCAAAATAACGCGTGTAGATCAACTAGAAACCATTGATACTTTTGGATTTCGCGGTGAGGCCCTTGCAAGTATTGCATCAGTAAGTCAGATTACGCTGCTCACCAAAGAAGAAACTGCGCTCGAAGGCACACAGGTCATTACCCAAGCAAACACTATAACAGAGATCAACGCAGTTGCATGCGCAACCGGAACTGACATAAGTATCGCTAATCTTTTTTTTAACGTTCCTGCGCGCAAAAAATTCCTAAAATCGACGCAAACAGAATGGCGCGCCATACAACTTCTTTTTAACGCCTTTTGTTTTGATTATCCCCATATTCATTTTTTGTTGTTTTCCGAAGGCAAACAGATAAACAATTGTCCAGTAGTTAACGATGTAAAAAACCGCGGGCTACAACTCTTTGAACCAACGGTGCATAAACATTTGCTGGAAATAGCAACAAACAGTGAAACTGGCATTACACTTGCTGGCGTTGTTTCTGACCACCAGCAATATCGGTATGACAGACGTGGAAGTTACTTTTTTGTGAATAAACGATGGGTAAAAAATCAACACTTAAGCAGCGCATTGATCAAAGGATATGCCAACGTTATTCCCCATGGGCGTTATCCAATTGCTGCAATTAACATTACCGTTCCAGCGCATGAAGTTGATATTAATATTCATCCTCGCAAAGAAGAAGTTAAGTTTCTTCATCCGCGCCGGGTGGAACAAGCTTTGCAACAAGCCGTTAAGGCTGCGCTGGAAAACAATTTATCAAGACATCTTGGGAAAGATGTAAGTTTTAAAACACCTGAACCGTGGACACATCCTGCTCAACAGATGAGTGATTTTAATCCATTTAACTTTGATACATTTTTAAAAACGCCCTCTGTAAAATCTATGTCCGAATTATCTAGCGCTCACCCTGAACATGTTGAAGGGTATCCCCGAGCGCTCGAAGAGACCCTTCAACACGTTCAGGGTGAGCGCAGAGAACTAGAACCACTGAAATTAAACAATGTTCCTAATCCGTTCGCCGTGCCTGCGCTACGAAGCCTTGGCGAAGTAGGGAGTGCCTCCGTAGGAGGTGTATCGAAGGGTGCGGATGACCTTATTAATCAACAAAGCCCATTTATAGATCACTCAATAGATCAAACATCAACAGAATCATACCGCCTGATCGGCCAATACAACACAACATACTTACTGGTTGAAAAAGAAGATGGGTTATTTTTAGTTGACCAACACGCAGCACACGAACGTATTTTGTACGAACTGTTTTCGCAACGCTTTACAGAAGTTGCAACAATCCAATTAATGTTCCCACACATTATTACGCTCAGCACACAAGATATTAATACTATCACCCCACATCTGAGCATTTTTACTGAAAATGGAATTATTATAGAACAATGCGCAAGCGATCAACTGATTGTGCAATCTCTTCCAGTGCACTTAAAAGAGCAATCACTTACTGACATTGTTAAAGAAGTTATTTCATGGATCACGGAATGCGCATCGCTAGATGAAACAACGTTTAAAAAAACAATTAATCACAAACTCCAAGCCCAAATGGCTTGCAAAGCTGCGGTAAAAGCAGGCGATATTCTTACACAAGAAAAAATGGAACAGTTGTTAACTAACTTGGAAAAAACAAACAACCGTTTTTCATGCCCTCACGGAAGACCAACCGGCTGGCTGTTATCATTAGCTGAAATCGAAAAAAAATTCCGACGTCGTCTTTAACGGGGTCCCCATGTGAAATATAATGAAACATGGGGTTAAAAAAACAGCCAACCGATTCTCTTGCCCTCATGGCAGACCAACCGGATGGCTGTTATCATTAACAGAAATTGAAAAAAAATTTCGCCGTAGACTTTAACAAAAATTATTTTTAGTACATTTTGCCTTGATATTGCTCATTAGTCTTATCAGTTACTAATTTGCGATAGTAGAATGCATATGCAAGCGTTGATAATGGCCATGTAATAATAATGCCCATCCAGCTAACAAAACCAAGAGAAACAATTATTTTCATCGCAAACCAGAATGCAAAAATATCCCACATATGATGTTTTGTTACTTCATAACTCATTTTTAATGCGTCGATAGGTCCCATATTTTTATCAATAATGAAATAAGGGAAAAAGACAAAACGTAGCAATGCAATAAATCCTGGTAAAACAAAAAGAAGCCATCCAATCCATACCATTGCGCAATATAAAATCCAACCAATAAGCGCTTTAGGCGCTAAACCAAAACAAGAAAACATCTCTTTCCATACACTATCACTACTGTCATGAACATGAAGAGATACTTTTTTGAATCCTAAATCTAACCCCACAAAAAAGATTGCTAATACAACTGCCGAAATAGATAAAGGGAATAAGTTTGCAGAAACCAAACTCATCATGTAAGAGCCTGATTCGTATGCAACAGATGCGCAATTGTAGCCAACACATTCTTGATAATCTTTTAATGCTTGCGATGACATGAGTGCTTGAATAAAACCTTTATTCAAGAAAGCAATAAGCCCAACAACAAGAGAAACAATACCTGTTCCTGCTAACAAAACAATAACAAACAAACGTACATGCTCCACAAGAGCCTTAAAAGCAAACCCTATCGCTTCTAGAGTATGACAGTGTCTTCCATTCATCTTACGCACTCCTTTTTTTGATACAATATTACCAATATGGATACTATCTAATCATAGTATCGGAAAGAATTGCAACAACTTTTTAGCTCATATTAGTGTGAATAATGGTGATAACCTGCTCTTTTTTATCAAACAGATTCTTTAACTCTTGCATTACTATTGATGGCGCTGAAGAAAAATGTTCTTTAGCAACCCACACACGAAGTGTTAAAAAAATGCGCGTTTCTGTATCATAATCGTGTTGTCCAATTCTTTGTATCTTAACTTCTGGTGCTGGTGTTTGTAGAAACAATGCATTTTTTTTGACAACCTCATAGACTTCTGTTTTTATTGCTTCCACATTATTTGCGTAAGCAATTGAAAGTACACAGTCAATTCTTTTGATTGGATAATACGTAAGATTTGTCAGAGACTGCTTTAAAACTACTTCATTGGGCAATCGCACCAATTTATTATCAAGCGTACGAACATTTACAGAAAGAAGATCAACTGATTCGACTATTCCAACAATCTCACCACTTTTAATCATATCTCCCATAGAAAAAGAACGCTCAAGCACTAAAAAAAATCCGCTAATAATATTGGAAATACTCGTTTGCGATGCAAAACCGATTGCAACACCAAGTACACCTGCAGCACCAAGTAATGCGGTAACATTAAACCCAAATTCATGCAATATAGTTACACAAATAAAAATTACACCACAATATAAAACAATGCGCCCAACAAACGTTCCCGTATGCTGAGAAAACCGTTTTACAAAAAACTTCGTCATAATGTAACTACACCATCTGACAAACGGAATACCAAAAAAAATAAGAAGGCTGATACGAACTATATTGCCCACGTATAATATTAAATCCATGCTTATTTCCTTGTTATCCTAAAACCAGCGATTTCTACTTGCAATTAGCGGTAACAAGAGTTGCAATGGGGGTAGTCCGCGAAGGCGTAAGCCATAATTAACCAAGGCCAAACCTGCAAATGCAGCAAGAACGCGCAACAATAAATCTCCCACTGCTATAACAGCGACTACTAACCCAGCTATAATACACAACAAACCTAAAACATGATTATGTTTCATAAATACGATACTCCTTAAAAAAATATATAAGTGTAGTGTAGCAAAATTATCACATGCAAAATAGTCCAGCAAAAGCCGGACTATACATTTAAACTATACTTCCATTCATCTCTCTATGATATTACTTTGATCAGTCGCTTTTTCACTAAGACGTAAACCATAATTAATTAAACGCAAACCAGCAAAACCCACAAGAACACGAAACAATAAATCTCCCGCCGCTGCAGCTGTAATGACTATACCAGCTATTACACACAATAAACCAAAAAAATAATAACTCTTCATAAAGACTTCCTCCTTGTAAAATAGTCTAGCCAATGCTGAACTATCCGCTTGAACTAATCTTTTATTACTGCCGCACTGCGTTATTCAATTGATTGTTCAGCTTTTTTTACGCCAAAAAGATAATAATATAAATTATTCATTACTCGTGCAGAATCTTCTCGTAGGCGTCCTAACCAGCCTAAACTACTTCTTCTTTTTTGTTCTTTTTCTTTTGCTTCAGCAACCGCACTTTGCCATACATGGCTTAACATTTGCGAAATTTTCATTTTTTGTCTATTAAACTGACTCAATTTGTGATCTTTATAGGCACTCATTAATTGTTTAACAACAGGAATAAGCTCCTGATAGGGATTTACGTATTTAATAAGACTTCCTGCTGCAGAAGCTCTCATTTTTTTCATCTCTTGCGTATCCGCCATCCCTTCAGGTACCCATGAATCCTCAAACTTATTAACAGCATCCCATATTATATCCGCTTCTCGAGGTGTCATATCAAGTACTAACTTAGAGCCACCCTTAGGTTCAGCAGCCAATGCATTACTTGCATACAAATACAGCATACATGCCGAAATAAAAAAAAGAGCTAATTGAACCCCAATAAACTTCTTCATGTTATTCCCCCCCATAAAAATTGACTATGCCCCTTACATAGTTTGTATCAGGATAGCGAATAAGAGGATGATTTAGCTATGGATTATGCTCAGCTACTTTCTTCTTGCAACAGAAGCTGTAATTTTCCTCTTTTAGCTGGCGCGCAATATTCTGCTGCACAATTGGAACAACACTCCAACATCTTTCCATGCAGAATTGGCAATGCTATAGATAGTTCTTTTTCCACCAATTGCATGGTTTGAGCATCTACCGCACAGTAATAGGGAGGCTTGCAGATATCTTTGTTTTTGTGCATAAAATCGCCTTCTTCATCTAGAGAAAGTAACGGCGTTTTCCAATATCCGCCAAGAAAATGAACATGATGTTGCTGATTATTGTAAACCAATAAAAATGCGACTCGCATGGTAGGTTGATAAACCCTATTTTCTAAATGAGGAATTGCTATTGGATCAGAAGTAACAAATTCTTCCACAATAAAACTATCAAAAGAATCATTTTTCCAAGCGGTATAAGCAGGATCTTTGCTTTCCACTAATGGGCCACTTTTGGTGATGATATAATATAAAACCTCATCTAACTCTTCTCTTTGAACAATAATTACGCCTTTGCCCAGAAACTCCCCTCGTGGTTTTATAACGAATGTATCGCACTGAAGATCGTTGGCAATTTCGCAGGCAAGTTCGCAAGTGTATTCTTTTTTATAATTCCCCCACTTTGGCTTAAAGGTAGAGAGCAACTCATCTTGCGCAAACAATTGCGTCATGCGATATTTATCAATCCAAAAAGGAAAGCTCGATTTATCTATTACGATCATTCCAGGAAATCTTGTTGCAAAATCATCAATCACACATAAATTCGACCCATTGATATATAAAAATCCTTGGTAAGAAGAAAGATCATACATATCAGTAGCCGACTGCTTTGCTTGATGCATAAAATCAGGATCAGAACACAACGCAATAAGATCTTGTGCCTTATGCCAGGAACAAGAGCTAGCCAAAGTAGAGACTAGATTTTTATCGGCCATACCATTAGCTACTACCCACCCATTTTCATTATAGAGAGATAGGGTGGCAAGAAGTTCTTTATGTATAGATTCTTCTTCTAGATTCCGGAATGTATCACCATTGAACAAAGAAAGACAAGCCTGTTGAATTTCGCAAACTTTGACACCTTGCTTGGCGTTATACTTTAAATCTGCAACCATGAAACATATGTCCACAGGATATTTTTCCGCTGCAAAAACAGAACTAAAATTGCACGTAAACAGTAGCACTATGGCACATCGCATATGAATAATCCTACTAAACAATTGAATATTTTTTACTAAAAAAAGTCCCCACTTATCCCAACTTTTTTTCTTTTTGTTGAAGACAAATGGGGCTAAAAGATATCTACTAATCCAATTGTACTACATTGAGTACTCGATTAAGAATATACACATTAACACCAGAATTATTATTCAACTGTACGTTGAATACAACCGGTGCATTATTAACTCTAACCAATTGCATTGCATTGAAAGTTGTACCAAGTATCCCGCCTTCGGTCCCTCCATGCAAATTATATTCTGCCAATGGAAAGGGTTGAACTTCAAAAAACGGATGCTCTCCTTCTTCTTCTTCTCGCAAACCAATAGCAAAAGAAAGAAGATTAAATTCAGATTCCATCATTGGTTCTTCAATCATTCCAGAAACACTGAACAAATAGGTCCCATTCGCCAACACTGTTATCGTAGAACCACTCACAATAATATTAGAACCACTCGTAACATTTGCTGAATCAAAACCTATAGTTGTTTGACCAGGACCAATTGGTGAGGGTGACGATGTATCAGTATAATAAGAAGCAAAATCATTCGATACAGATCCCGTTGCGCCTGTACTACCCGTAGCTCCAGTGGCACCAGTAGCTCCCGTTACTCCCGTACTACCAGTTGCACCTGTGGAACCCGTACTGCCTGTTACGCCTGTAGATCCGGTTGATCCTGTATTTCCAGTAGAACCTGTAGATCCAGTCGAACCAGTGAAACCTGTTGTCCCAGTTGCACCCGTAGATCCGATTGATCCTGTAGCTCCTGTTGTTCCTGTTATTCCGGTAGCACCAGTCGAGCCAGTGGAACCAGTTGGCCCTGTTGCTCCTGTTGATCCTGTACTACCCGTCATTCCAGTACTACCAGTCGAACCTGTTATTCCAATAGATCCTGTAGCACCGGTTGCTCCTGCAACCCCCGTAGACCCTGTAGCTCCCGTTACACCAATTGCACCAGCTGCTCCTGTGTTACCATTAGCTCCGGTTGCGCCGGTAGATCCCGTTGCGCCAGTTGACCCTATAGTTCCTGCAACTCCTGTTGCTCCAGTAGAACCTGTTGCTCCTGCGGCGCCAGTTCCTCCGGTAGCGCCAGTAGAACCGGTCGCACCCGCTACACCAGTGATGCCATGTATAGAACCGCTCACAAAAATATCAACAACAGATAAATTGGCTATTGATGCATTATCAGCTAACAAAACTCCCGCCACTTCTACATTATTTTGGAAAGTAGCAACTTTTCCTACTTTCAACTTACCTCTTATATGAGCCCCTTGTTGTGCGCGGATATGCTTTTTGAGGAATGTTTTACCAAGAACTGTAAGATTTGCATGAATGTTTTTTGTTGGACGTCGTGTTACAGCAACGTCAACACTTTCTTGTTCCAACATTTGCGTTTGATTAACACCACGTTCTGTATTTGCAGATAATGGTGCTGTTAATAAAAGTAAACTCGATAGGGAAAGAAAACGTGAAATAGGCATGGCGGATTACTCTCTTTTTTTATAAACGAATAGATGAAAAAGAATATAAAAAAAACCTTACACACGCGCAAGGTTTTTTTATGGAACAAAATTTAAGACCAGTAATGTTAATGACTCAGACTATACTTGCACAGGTTGTTTACAAAACAAATTCAATATGAATAATTACACCACCAATATGTATTCTATAAAAAAATTGTTTAATACAAAAAATTCATTACAATTAAAAAACAGTGTTTTCATAATATATCTTTTTTGGAGTAACCACATGTCGTACACACGTCATACTATCCTCACATCTATATTATTTTTCCAAATTTCCCTATCAAATGATTGCATCGATTCTAATGATGTTCGTCATGTACATTTCGACATAAAATCATTATATGCACCCGAAGTCCCAGAAGAAATTCGTAAACAAATTATAGATGAGATAGCTCATCAACAACAAAATTCAAGCCTCACCAAAAAAACCGAACCTTTTAATGAAAAGGATATCGAAACAATGGAATTTGTCTTTGCATCTTCCCCAGAAGAAGCTCAATGTATCGTCAACTATCTACAAGATCCCAGCTATTTTCCTGGTGTTGAAAATTATAGATCGGCATTTTTTGTTGGAGACCCTGGAACAGGAAAATCTATTACTGCTCAGGCAATTGCTCATAAAATGTCCCAGAAAGGCTGGGAATATAAATTTTTATCAAGCACATCCTTTTTAAGAGAATATCGCAATCAAACAGCTATACAACTACAAAAAGAATTAGAAAAAATTGAATCTTCTGACAAACCAACCATTTTAATTATCGATGAAATACATCGATTACTTGAAAATACTGAGAGCAAACATCATGATACAGATGAAACAGCTACAGCATTATGGACATTCCTTGATAGACAAAAAAACAATAATAACTTCTTTCTTATCGGGACGATGAATCGTATACATAAATTATCAAAACCAGTTAAAAGCAGAATCCTTTCCGACTTTATAGAATTCCCATTAATGACTGATCCCACAAGAAAAAACAATATTCTTCGCAACAAACTATCGACTAAAAATAGTCAAATGAGTGCAGAAGTAACCGAATGCTTTTTAATTAAAGAATTAGAAAAAATAAACCCCTATTCTGGGCGAGATTTAGAAAAATTATCAAAAGAAATCTTGGTGCAAAGCAAGTTAAATAATAAAAATCAGCCTTATCCAATAACTATCACCCAAAATAATATCTCTCAGGGAATCAGTAGTTACCTAAGAAAAAAAGCTAAAATACAATATGATCTTGAAGAAGAAACCGATGAAGATCGACAAAATCGTTATCATAAAGAAAATCTGGAAATGCACGAAAAACATTTTGCTCTGCAACAAAAAATACAAATTGCTCTTAGTTATTATCAAAGCCCAGAAATGACATTGCAAAGTAAGGAACGGGTTGAACAACTTATACCTGATGAACATAAAAAACTTTACAAAGATATGATGGCAAACACAGAAGAAAGAAAAGCTCGAGAAGCTGCGGAGAAAGCTGCCGCCGAAAAAGCTGCTGCTGAAAAGGCTGCCATAGAAGCAAAAAAATGGTTTTGGGAGAAATAAACATCATGAATAAACTTATATTAATCATTTCAATAACTTTATTTAATCTCTTATTATCTGCCCAAGAAAAACAACAGACGCCAAATGACAAATCAGTACATTTTAATCTGACACCATTATATATACCTGATCCTGAGTATTTTCAGCAAAATGCAGGAGCCCAACAAAATGCAACGGAAAAAAGTATTGCTCAGGAAAATCAAAAAACAGAAAAAACTCCATTACCACGACCTGCACGATGGATTCTAGAATCATCAATAGAAAACGCTCCACAAGTAGTAAAGGGAATTTTTACATATTTACAATTACGCTCACGTTGCTGTATTTCAAATCAACCCACCATAAATATACCATCTTTTCATCGCTTTATTTTAGTAGGCCCACCAGGATCAGGCAAAACAACGCTAGCCTGCGCAATAGCTGAAATACTTGGATATACTTATGCATTTATTCCAGCAACAAACTTTTTAGGTAAATTTAGAAATGACACTGCTGTCAATCTACAAAAAACCTTAACACAATGCATTGGAGATGGATCAAAAAAAGTCATCATTATCGATGAATTGCACAAATTATTTGAACACCATAAAAGCGAACAAACTGACCATTCACAAACGGCTGCAAGCTTTTGGCTCATGCTTGATCATATAGAAAAATTCTTTCCTAACATCATTGTCATTGGTACTGCTAATAATGTTGACAAATTACCTCCAGAAATTAAAAGTCGCTTTGCAGGGAAAATTATTAACATACAAGCTCCTGATAAAGAGCAAAAAATTCAAATCTTTAAAAGTAGCATTATACATGATCAATCAATAAAACTTGATCCATCAATTACAGATGCATTTATTGCAAAAATAATACAACAAATGGAACAACAATCGTTACGTGACATACGTTCATTTATTGATTCAGCAAAAATATTTTACTATGCGGAGCAAACTACTTTTAATCCAAAACTGCCTATTGTGCTAACAAAAATGCATTTTCAACAAGCGCTTAATCAATTGCAAGCAGAATCACAAACATTAAAAGAAGGTTTCTCAGACCAACTTTGTAAAAAGCTACAACCGTGGGGTGTTGTTTTTGCAATTGCTGCCAACATAATCACACTCATAAAGGCTTCGCATGAATTAGCATGTAAAACTGATTTTCTTCTAAAAAAATACAGTCACTAAAAGCAAAACAAATTTATTAAAATTTTCGGACAATCTACATGTCTCATACAAAAAAAAATATACTAACCACCATTTTCACATTTTTTATTTTTTCTCACATATCTGGATTAAATGTTCAAGATGCTGATACTGATCATTTTTTGGGCATGGAAAGTACTTCTGAAACAAGTACAAACACTACTACTGAAACTACCAATACAAACAGTATAAATACATTTGATACACAATCTTATAATTTTAGCAACGAAACAGACATAGATAAAATTACATCTTATACAATTACTTATGAAGATCGGATTCTTCTCCTCCAAGATTATTACAACAAAGAAACAGGGGATAGCGAACATGGAATGATGCAAATTTATCCTGATATATCTCTCATGGATGAAGAAAGACAATCATTTGACTTACCTTCAAATCTGAATTTTAATGATCAAAATCTTTCAATTTCAGATACAACTAATAGCCATCATTCATCAAGTAGACAAGAAGATCAGAGTGATTTTGCTAACAAACTTAAAGATGACATTGTTGATTCCCGTAGACAAGAAACAGAAAATAAGCAAATACCTCAAACACACGCACAACAAAATAATATACCTACAATACAGCGTCAAAAAGCT